>Ga0209050_1000678_pt1 | contig 51330 bp, 39 predicted proteins | sample Araplavi_mTSA_r2_FD_184276 | JGI IMG/M metagenome (GOLD analysis project Ga0209050, IMG submission 184276) | Arabidopsis root microbial communities from North Carolina, USA - plate scrape MF_Cvi_mTSA_r2 (SPAdes) (version 2) | ecosystem: Host-associated > Plants > Roots > Endosphere | place: USA... | reverse complement strand
GGCGGAGCGGAAAACGCCGCCCATGCGCTGGGCCGGCGGGGCGAAAAACTCGCCGAGCAGCATCTGCGCAAGCACGGCTACAAGGTGCTCTACCGCAACTTCCGCCACCCGCGCGGCGGCGAAGTGGATATCGTCTGCCGCCACCACGCGACGAATGATCTCGTCTTCATCGAGGTGAAAACCCGCCGCACCCGCGACTTCGGCGCCCCGTCCCATGCGGTGAACGACGAAAAGCGCCACCTCATCGCCCGCGGCGCGGTCGCCTGGCTGCGCCTGCTCGATTTCCCGAATATCCGCTACCGCTTCGATATCGTCGAAGTCATCGCCCCCGAGGGCGAACCCGTTGAAATCCAGATCATCGAAAACGCCTTCACCCTGCCGGAGCCGTATCGTGTCTAAAGCGATTCGCCCCCGCTCCCAGCCAAAACCGCCCCGACCCGAGCGGCCACCGCGAGCACCTCGTCCGCCGCGCGCGGTTCCCCTCTCGGTTTTCCTGATTCTGCTCGGCCTTCTGGTGCTGCCCGCTCTCGCCGTCCACCGGCTGCGAGATAGCACCGATCTTCGCGTCATCGCCGGGTTCGCTGTCGCCGTCTCCCTGTTCACGATGTTTCTCTACTGGCGCGACAAGCAGAACGCAAAGAACGACACTTGGCGCACCCCCGAAGCGACGCTGCATTTCTTCGAAGCGATCGGTGGATGGCCTGGGGCCTTTTTCGCGCAGCGCGTCTTCCGCCACAAAAACGCGAAGCGGAGTTATCAGATCGTGTTCTGGTTCATCGTGGGGATGTACCAATTCACCGCCTTCGATTCGCTCCAGAACTTCCGCTATACCCGGCAGCTTTTCGCGCTGCTGTCACCCGAAGGGGTCAGGCCGGCTGAAGCTTCTGCGAAACGGCAATCACGATGAATTCGGCGGGGTGAGTCACCGCCACCAGCACATTCACCTTTAAGATTCCGTTGAGAAGGTCATCGGCGGTCATGGTCGTGCCGAGGCCGATCTGGACACTGAAAGCCGAGGCCGCCGAGGGGCCCACCAGCCCGCCTTGCTGCCAGATCGTCGTGAGAAAGCTGGAGATCATGCTCTGAACCAACGACCAGGTAGCGGCGACATTGGGCGCAAATACATAAGCTTGGAGCGCTTGTTTGATCGACTGCTCGATCATGATGAGCGTGCGGCGGACATTGATGTAACGCCAATCCTGGCTGTTCCCATCCAGCGTCCGCGCCCCCCAGACTAACACACCCTGGCCGGTGAATAGGCGGATGGAGTTGATCGACTTTCCGGTCGCAGCATCCACGTTCAAGCCGCCCTGATCAGTATCGGTAATCTTGAGGGAGGTATCGAAGACCGACGTCAGGCTCACATTTGCCGGGGCTTTCCAGACGCCGTCGTTGTTGTCCACGCTGGTAAAGATACCCGCCATCGCGCCGCTCGGCGGCAAGGTATTGATTTTGTCGAGCACGCGATTATGCAGCGCCTGGTAGTCCGGGCTCGCGATCAGCAGCGCATTTTCCGACTGCGTCGGTGTGGGCGGATGGTTCGCCGGCGGATTGGCGATTTGGGCGAGGATGGTTTTGAGTGGGTCAACGCTCGCGTTTGGCAGGATCGCGGCGAGCTCCCCTGCTCCGCCGAGGTTGAGGTAATTGATCTCCGAGTCCTGCACGATCGTCGTCTTGAGGAACGGGAAATAAGCGGCGCCGTACGAGAGGTTGCTCTGCCCAATGGCGGTGCGGAAGGCGTCGATCTCGCCTTGTAGGGCGAGGAAGGTGTTCGGGTTCGGCGCTTCTCCGCCGTACACATCCAGCAGTCCCATCCGGCTGCCGAGGTCACCACACTGTTGCAAGACGGCCTGCAAGAGGGTGGCGTAGTTCGCCGCATCCAGAAGCAAGGCATCGGGGGCTACGATCAGCGTGATATCCGGCACCGACATCGCGATAGCGAGCCCGGCCGCCAGGTCGGCGTACTGCACCTGCGGATTCACCAACGGACGACCCGCGGGCAGGGGCTGACCCGTCGGTTTTCCAATAAGGCCCACAGAAATAACGTACGCAGTCCCGCCGCCATTTTCGAAAAATAGCCGCACGCTATTGTAGAGGTAGTAGAGCGTGCCGGGATCGGGACACAGGTTGAATGAACGCCCGCCGATCACGAGTTCGCCGTCACTCGTGGCAGGAACGGCGTGATAGATCGGCTGAGGCTGTGTCGCGGCCGGGCCGCTGCCATCCAGCACCCCAAAAAAGGTGAAAAAATCGTTCAGCGAAGTGATCTGGACCGCCTGCTGGAGGTACGATTTTCCCCGATAATCCGCCCGATACGTATACCCGATGAAGACCGGGATCGCCGTCGGCACCGCTACGACGGAATTGGGAAAGGCGCTCACTTCATTGATGTACACGCCGGGGGTTTGCAGATTTTCCGCCATAAATAGTGGGATTCCGTGGAAGCGGGCGGATGCTGGCGGCGAACCCGGCGCGACTCAATGCGGAAAGGTGGTTTCACTTTTCCCCTTCCCCTCCCGCCGGTTCTGCGGATGCTCGACGGCTCTTTTCCTCACGCATGAAGCGCATTTTGTCCCTGATTGTCAGTCTCGCCATCCTTGCCCTCCTTTACTGGAAGATCGGGCCGGCCAATCGTGCGCAGCTCCTGCATATCTTCCACGACTGCGACCCGCTGTGGATGAGCCTGAGTCTCGGCATGGTCGTGCCGCTCACGCTTTTCACCGCGTGGCGCCTCCAGCAGCTCATGCCCTCGACCGGCCAGCTCGGCTTCGGTGAAGCGAACCGGCTCATCCTCGTGGCCAGCGTGCTGAACATGGTGCTGCCCTCGAAAGGCGGCGATATCGCCAAGGCGTGGTTCATGAAAGACCGCAGCAACCTCAGCGGCTCCCTGGCGCTCTCGCTCGTGGTCTTCGAGAAATCCTGCGACATGCTTTCGCTCCTGCTCTGGTGCGTGTTCGGGCTCTTCCTTTACCCGCAGAAAGACGGCGTCTTCTGGACCATGACGGTGGCGATCACCGGCATGCTCGTGCTCGGGCTGCTGATGCTCGGTTCGATGTCTTTTGCCCGGTTCTTTTTCAATCTCGGGGCGAGGTACGCTCCGGGCAAAATGAAGGAGAAATTCGCGAAGTTCGGCGGCTCGTGGGGAGAAATGCACACCTACTTCTGGTCGAGCAAAGTTCGCCTCGCGAAGGTGACGCTGACCTCCGTGTTCATCTGGTTCCTGCACCTCTTCCAGATCTGGCTCTTCATCCTCGCGCTGCGGGAAAGTGTGCCCTTCCTCACGAATCTCGCGCTGTCGCCGCTGGCGATTCTGGCGGGGTTGCTCCCCGTGCCGACCTTTGGCGGCGCAGGCACGCGCGATGGCGCCCTGGTGGCGCTGTACGCACCTTATTTCAAGGCCCCGGCGGCCCTCGCGCTCGGCCTGCTCTGCACCGCGCGGTACATCCTGCCGGCGCTCGGCGGGCTGCCGTTTGTCAGCCAGTATTTCTCCAAGGCCAAGGCGATGAACAAAAGCGACTTGGCGACAGCCTGATCGCCCGCAAAATTTCGTTTCCTCCAACCACATGAAGCTGACCCTCCCCCTGCTCCTCTCCGTCGCCGCGCTTTTCGCCGGTTGCAGCAAAGCCCCGGAAAACCCCACCACCGGCAGCGGTGGCGACAATCACCCGCTGACCGTCGCCTTCCTGCCGAAGAGCAAAGGCAACGCGTACTTCGTCGCCTGCAAAAAAGGCGCCGATGAAGCGGCGAAAGAACTCGGCGTGGACCTACTGTTCGACGGCCCGACTGAGACCGATCCGGCCAAGCAGAACGAGATCGTGGAGACGTGGATCAGCCGCGGCGTGGATGTGATCGCCGCCGCCTGTGAAAATCGCGAAGGCATTTCCACCGCGCTGAAAAAAGCGCAGGAAAAAGGGATCAAGGTCGTCACGTACGACAGTGACGCGAATCCCGACGCGCGCAGCTATTTCGTGAATCAGGCCACGCCGGAAGGCATCGGCCAGGCGCTGATGGATGAAGCCGCCAAGCAATGCGGCGAAGAGGGCGAGTTTGCGATCATCACCGCCACCCTCACCGCGGCGAACATGATCGAGTGGCAAAAGCACATCAAAGCGCGCCTCGCCGAGAAGTATCCGAAGATGACCCTCGTCGACGTCCGCCCGTGCGACGACCAGAAGGACAAAGCGCAGAGCGAAGCCACCGCGCTGCTCGGCGCACGGCCGAATCTCAAACTCATCATGGCCATCTGCTCCCCCGCCGTCCCCGGCGCGGCCGAAGCCGTGAAGCAGGCCGGCAAAACCGGTGCGGTGAAAGTGATCGGCCTCGGCCTGCCCAACGAAAACCGCATTTACGTCAAAGCTGGCGTCACCCAGGCGGTCATCCTCTGGAAAGTGCAGGATCTCGGTTACCTCACCGTGCAAGCCGCAGCCAAGCTGGGCAAAGACGAGCTCAAGGCCGGCGACAAAACGATCAAGGCGGGCCGGCTCGGCGAGTTACCCATCGATGGTTCGTCCATCGTGCTGGGCAAACCGTTCGCCTTCACCGCCGAAAACATCGACCAATTCGACTTTTGAGCGCATCCATCGAACCCGACCCCCGTTTTTTGCGGCTGCACGCCGATGACAACGTGCTGACCGTGATCGTGACCACGGAAGCCATTCCGATTGGCCACAAGGTCGCCGCGCGCGCCATTGCCGCGGGCGAGAAGATCATCAAGTACGGAGCGCCGATCGGTTCAGCCAAGGAGGACATCGCCGCAGGGGCGCATGTCCACACGCACAACATTCAGAGCGACTATCTCCCAACATTCCTGCGCGGCGAGGGTGAACATCACGCCCGATGAGCACTCCCGATTCCACCGCCCCACTTCTGACCGGTTACCTGCGCAGCGATGGCCGCAAAGGCATCCGCAACCTCGTGGTGGTGGCCTATCTCGTGGAGTGCGCGCATCACGTGGCGCGGGAAATCGTCTACCCCATGCGCGAGCGCGGGGTGCATCTGCTCGGCTTCCCCGGCTGTTATCCGAATCCGTATGCCTTCCGCATGCTCAAGCAGCTCTGCACCCACCCCAATGTGGGCGCGGTGCTGCTGCTTTCGCTCGGCTGCGAAGGCTTCGATCGCATGGCCTTGCTCGAGGAAATCCGCGAGACGGGGCGCCCGGCGGAAGCACTCGTCATCCAGAAGTCCGGCGGCACCCGGCGCACCATCGAAGCGGGCCGTGTCTGGACGGAAGCAGTCCTGCAACAAATCGCCGAGACCCCGCGCGTGCCGATGCAGGTGAATGAACTCATCGTCGGCACCGTGTGCGGCGGCAGCGATGCCACCAGCGGCATCACCGCGAATCCCGCCGTGGGCCGCGCCTTCGACCAACTCGTCGGCGCCGGAGCGCGCTGCATTTTCGAAGAAACGGGCGAACTCATCGGCTGCGAGCACATCATGGCCGCTCGCGCCGCGCGCCCGGAACTCGCCCCTGCCCTCGTCGCGTGTGTGGAAAAAGCCGGCCGCTACTACACCACCATGGGCCACGGCAGCTTCGCCCCCGGCAACGCCGAAGGCGGTCTCACCACGCTCGAGGAAAAATCGATGGGCGCGTACTGCAAGAGCGGTTCGTCGCCGCTCTCGGGTATCCTCACGCCCGGCGATGTGCCGCCGGTGACCGAGGATGGCGGACTGTACCTCCTCGATGTGGTGCCCGATGGCGAAGTGCGCTGGGGTTTTCCCAATATCAGCGACATCCAGGAGATCGGCGAACTCATCGCCTGCGGTTCACACGTCACGCTCTTCACCACCGGCCGCGGCTCCGTCGTCGGCTCGGCGATTTCGCCGGTGATCAAGATCTGCGCGAACCCGGAAACCTTCCGCCGCCTGAGCGAAGACATGGACGTGAACGCCGGCCGCATCCTCGAAGGCCAGGCCTCGCTCGATGAAGTCGGGAACGAAATCTACGACCTCATCCTCCGCGTCGCCGCCGGCCAGCCCACCGTCTCCGAAAGCCTCGGCCACCAGGAATTCTCCCTCGTGTACAAGAGCTTCGCCCCCCTCGGCCCCGCCTGCCTGCCGGCGGGGTAAGGCGTGATTCGTGATTGGTGGGACGAACGCGAGTGCGCGTCGTTCGCAGGAGTGCCGTTTCACCTACAAATCACTCTTCACCAATCACGCGTTCCGTCTACACACTCGACGAATGTTCTCACTCCAAAACAAGATCGCCCTCGTCACTGGCGCGGGTTCGGGCATCGGCGCGGCCATCGCGGAACTTTTTGCGCAGGTCGGCGCACACGTTTTTATCGCTGATCTCAAGGAAGGCAGCGGGCGCGAGACCGTGCAGCGCATCACGGAAAAAGGCGGGCGCGCGGAATTCTGCAAACTCGACATCGCCGAGCCGAGCGAGTGCGCCGCGGTCGCCGATCGTGTGCTGCGCGATGCAGGCCGGCTCGATGTGCTCGTGAACAACGCCGGCATCGGCCACGTCGGCACGCTCGCCACCACCGACGTCGCCGATCTCGATCGCGTGCATGCGGTGAATGTGCGCGGCACGTTCCTCGTCACGAAAGCCTTTCTGCCGAACATGCTCGAGCGCCGCAGCGGCGCGATCGTGAACCTCGCGAGCATCGCGGGCTTGATCGGTGTGCGCGATCGCCTCGCCTACACCGTGACGAAACACGCGATCGTCGGGCTCACGCGCGCGATGGCTCTGGATCATGCGCGCGACGGCATCCGCATCAATGCGATCTGCCCGGGACGCGTGGAAACACCATGGGTGCAGGATCGTTTGCGCGAATATCCCGATCCGCAGCGCGCGTACGAAGAAATGTGCGCGACGCAGCCGATGGGCCGCATGGGCAAGCCCGAGGAAATCGCTGCCGCCGCGCTGTATCTCGCGAGTGATGAAGCAGCCTTCCTCACCGGCACGATGCTCACGCCCGATGGCGGCTGGAGCGCGGGCTAGCATCGTTGTTCACCGCGCGATTTTTTGCGCGTTAGCAGCGACGTTTGCATCGTCCCGCAAAAATTTGTGACAAGTTTGCGCGAAAGTTATTGACGGTTATTCACAAGTTATCTACAAGCCGCGTCATCCGAAGCGTGATGCCCGATCACAATTTGAAACGCTCAACAAATTTACTGATGCGCAACTGCGCAGAGAAAGGGGGGATTATCGATGGCGATTAAGAAAGCACCTGCCAAAGCCGCAAAGGCTGCACCTAAAGCAGCCGCACCGGCGAAGAAGGCACCTGCTGCCAAAAAACCCGTGAAGAAACTCGCGGCCAAGAAGCCTGTCGCGAAGAAAGCGGCGGCACCGAAAGCAGCAGCACCAGCTAAGAAAGCACCGGCCAAAAAGGCACCGGCGAAGAAGAAGGCATAACAACGGTTCTCCGTTTTAAACCTCTCTAAAAAATGTGCGGGAGGAGTCGAAAGACTCCTCCCGTTTTTTTCTACCCTGATCTCGCGCCCTTCGTAGTCTGCACGGCATGTCCGCCTTTCTTCCTACTGCCATCGCGACCGCACGCGAAGCCGGAGCCTTTCTACGCCAGCACTTCGGCACCACGCCGGAGGTCAATGAACTGCACGATCACGACATCAAGCTCGCGCTCGATGTCGAAACGCAGGAACTCATCACCCAGCGCCTGCTCACCGCCTTTCCCGACCACGCGCTCTACGGCGAGGAAGGCATCGCCGGCGATCAAAGCAGCGAGTGGCAGTGGATCGTCGATCCGCTCGACGGCACGGTGAATTACTTCTACGGCCTGCCCCACTTCTGCGTGAGCATCGCGCTCCGCCGCGGCGACGAAATCCAGCTCGGCGTGATCTACGATCCCCTGCGCGACGAACTTTGGGCCATCGAAAAAGGCGGCACACCCACGCTGAACGACAAACCCATCCAGGTGAGCCCGCGGACGCAGCTCAAGGACGCGGTCGTTTCCATCGGCTTCGCCAAATCGAAGACCACCATCGCCGCCGGGTTGCCGCTGGTGGAAAAATTCATCCCTCGGGTGCGCAAGATCCGCCTCATGGGCAGCGCCGCGCTCGATCTCGCGTACGTGGCGTGCGGCCGGCTCGATGCCTATATCGAATCGAGCGTGAGCCTCTGGGATGTCGCCGCAGGAAAACTGCTCGTCGAAGCGGCGGGCGGCAGCTACGAATCCCAGCCTCGCGAAGACAACCCCGATAAAATCAGCGTGCGCGCTTCCAGCGGGCGGCTCGACCTCAATCTTTGATCATGAATCTATCCGGCATCGGCTACGACGTTCACAGTTTCACCACCGGCCGCCCGCTCATCCTCGGCGGGGTGGAAATCCCCTTTCATCAGGGCCTCGATGGCCACAGCGACGCGGATGTGCTCTCGCATGCCATCGCGGATGCGATCCTCGGCGCCATCGGCGAACGCGACATCGGCTTTCACTTTCCGAACACCGACGAATCCATCCGCGGCATCTCCAGCCTCGAGATCCTGCGCAAGGTCGCGATCCTAGTGAAGGAACGCGGCGGGCACATCATCAATATCGACGCCACGCTCGTCGCGCAGGCCCCAAAGATCGGGCCGCACGTCGCCCAGATGCGCACCAATCTCGCCCAGGCCCTCGCCATCGATCCCCGCCGCGTCGGGGTGAAAGCCACGACCAATGAAAGCCTCGGCTTCATCGGCCGCGGCGAAGGCATCGCTGCGCTGGCCGTGAGCAGCGTGGAGTTGCCAGGGTGAGCTTCTAACGGCGAGAGCAACTCTCCGGCAGCGCAGCAAATCAGGCGCTCTATCTGGCCACAAAGTCTTCCGTCTCCTGTTCGGCGAATCGCCGAACAGCGGACGCGAGTCGCGTCCTCCACCCGAATCACTCTGGAGCGACGCCCCAAGAGATACCTACGCTTTTTCTCAAACCGCTGGGGCGGCCTCCGTTTTCGAAATCAGAAAAGCAATTCGCCCTGTGCCGCTGGCCGGGAAGCGCCGGCCTCCGCTTCGACCTCGGCGAGGAGGCCTTTGAATTCGCACTTCTTCAGCTCGGCGATGAGTTCGGGATAACGCGGAGCAACGCCCAGGTCGTCGATGGGCTGCGGGAGCGGCAGATCGAGATCGAGGCGGACCATCTCGCGATTGGCCTCGATCTGGGCGCGCGCGCCGACGAATTTCTCGCGGGTCTTCACGCTGGCGATGAGATCCGGGTTGGCCAGGAGCGCATCGAGGCCACCGCCTTCGGTAATCATCCTGGTCGCGGTTTTCGGCCCGAGCCCGGCCACCCCGGGGATGTTATCTACCGTGTCACCGATCAGGGCGAGGACATCGCCGATTCGCCCCGGGGGAACGCCCCATTTGGTGGTCACGGCTTCAATCCCAAGCAGGGCATGTGGGTCCTTGGGATTGGCGAGGTCGGACTTGTTCGTGGAGTAGACGCTCACCTTTTCATCCACAAGTTGGAAGAGATCCTTGTCGTTGGTCGCAAGGATCACCTCATGACCCATGGCGCGAGCGGCCACGGCATAGCTGGCCATGAGGTCGTCGGCTTCGGTATCCGGCAGGCCAAGCGAGGCCACCCCCAGCAGCGGCACTAGGTCGCGAATGATCCCCAGCTGGGGCCGCATCTTCTCGGGCATCTCCGCCCGATTCGTTTTGTACTCCGGCTGAAGCTGGGTTCGGCGCTGGGGCAGACCTTCGTCCCAAAGCACCGCTGCCCGATCCGGCTGGAGATCCTTCAGCATCTTGCGGACGGTTTTGACGAAACCGTAAATCGCATTGGTCGGCTCACCCTTGGAGTTCGAAAGACTCTGGATGGCGAAGAAAGAGCGATAGACGTAGTAGTGACCGTCGACGAGGAGGAGCTTCACCCCCTCAAAGTGCGCGCGCCCGGGGGCGATTGGCAAGCGTCGGTGCGTTTCGTTGGAGTAGAGGCTTTGGCCTGCTCGCGATCGGCTCCACCACTTTTCGCAGTCCACAACCGTGGGGCTGTGCTCCAACAGATAGCCGTCCTCCGGTCTTGACCCTTTCAGACATGGCGCGGACTCTCCCGCGCTCGACATGGACGCCGCTGCCCGGCCGCAAAACAACGATTCTTCTGCCACTGCCAGGGCCCGCGCTGCCCGCTGGCACGAGGTCTTTTCCCCGGATGGCACGGTGCGGAAGCCCTTCGCCCGCCCACTCGAGACGCTGAGCAAACTGCCGATCACCGAGCTGCGCACGCTCGACGATCGCATGGCGGCGGTGCTGCGCGAAATGGGCGTCACCTTCGACGTCATCCGCAACGATCCGTGGGGCCGGCATCCTTGGGCCTGCGATCTCCTGCCCCATATTTTCGAGGTCGCCGACTGGGACCTGCTCGTGCGCGGCTTTCAGCAGCGGCTGCGCGCGTTCGAAGCTTTCCTCGCAGATGTGTATGGCGACCGCGCCATCCTGCGCGCCGGCGTGGTGCCGATCCAGGTCGTGCTCGGCAGCCCGCACTATCAGGCCGCCGCCAAGGGGTTGCCCCGGCCGCGCGGCGCTTTCCTCCATCTCAGTGGCATGTGTGTGCGGCGCGATCCGCGTGGGCAATGGCAGGTGAAACATCACCATTTCAGCCATGCCACCGGGCTGAGTTACATGATGCAGAACCGGCGCGCGCTCGCCCGCGTGATCCCGGAGCTTTTCCAGAATGTGGCGGTGCATTCGCTGGCTGAGATGCCGCTGGTGATCGTGGAGCGCCTGCGCGAGACGGCCCGCCAATTCCAGGGCGAACCCACCGTGGTCCTGCTCTCCCCCGGCGCGAATAATCCGACCGCGAATGAACAGAGCTTCATCGCGCGGCGCATGGGTATCCCGGTGGTCACGGGTGGCGATCTGCTCGTGCTCGATGACTGCGTGTATCTGAAAACGGTGCGCGGGTTGGAGCGAGTGGAAGTGATCTTCAATCGGGTGGCCGATTCCTGGCTCGATCCCCTCGTCTTCCGCACCGATTCCATGCTCGGCGTGCCCGGGCTGGTGCACTGCCTGCGCAAAGGCACGCTGACGCTGATCAACCCCGTCGGCGCCCAACTGGCCGACGATCGCAGCCTGCTCGCTTTCGCTCCGCAGATCATCCGCTTTTATCTCAACGAAGTACCGCTGCTGCCCACCATCCCGACCTTCTGGCTCGGCGATCTCGATCAGCGCGAGATGGTGCTGGAAAATCTCGACCGCTACCGGATCCGCCCGATTTTCCGCGAAAACGCTAGCGGCTCGTGGGAGCGGCCGCTGCCGACCGACGAGGCGGGTTTGCGCGCGGAGATTCGCAAGCAGCCCAGCTATTTCGTGGCGCAGCCGCACGATGAAGGTGCGTTCACCGTTTGCTTCGAGCAGGGCCGGCAGGTCGAGCACGCCCAGGATCACATCCTGTTCGCCGCGCGCGCCGGGGAGCAGTTCGAAGTCTTTCCGGGGGCATTGACTCGCGTCTTCTCGCGGCCGGATTCACTGGGCGACTTTGGCGCCGGCTGGACGAGCAAGGATTCGTGGGTGCTCGACGACCCGGTCACCTCCCCGCTGCTGCCGCAGTTCTCCGTGCGCTTGACCGAGAAGGGCCTGCCGCCCCGGCAGGTCACCAGCCGCGTAGCGGAGTCGTTTTACTGGATGGGCCGCTACCTCGAACGCGCGCACCATCAGGCCTACCTGATCTCCGTCATCGAAACGCTGGAGACCGAAGAATTGAACTCCGCCGAGCGCCGGCATTACCGCCCGGTCTGGAACCGTCTGCTGCCACCGCTGGAAAAAAGGGCCGGAACCAGCCGACGCAGCATTACCACCCGGCGCGACCGCTACCGGCTCGTGCTCGCGCCCGACCATGGCAGCGTGCTCAGCACCTTCAATGCGGCGATGCGCAATGCCGAGAGCGTGCAGGACAGCCTCAGTCCCGAAGCCTGGGCCACGCTTTCGAATCTGCGGGCCCGCTTCCAGAAAGCGAAATTCCGCGACGACCTGCACGAAGGCGAAGCAGCGCGGCAGACCCGGCGGATGGCCGACTTTGTCACCCAGCTGATCCCGCAGTTCTTCGCCGTGTGCTCGAATACGATGCTCTCCGACGACGCCTGGCGGTTTTGCGTCATCGGCATGTACCTCGAGCGCGCCACCATCACTGCGAACTCGGTGTACGCGATCCGCGGTGGTCTCCAGGCCCGCGGCGCGGGCGGCAAACAAAACCAAACCACGGAGATCGAGCTGAGCGCATTTCTACGGCTCATGAGCTGCCGCGACGCCTACCGTCGCATTTACCAGATGCGCGCCGAACCCGCCGCGGTGCTCGATCTGCTCTGGCAGCAGCCGGAGGTGCCCCGCAGCGTGCTGCACTGCCTGCGCCGGTGCGTGACTCTGCTCCGCGAATCGGTCGATCCCGGGATGAATTCCAGCGCCCCCGCCGCAGTCGATGAATTGCTGCGCGAAATCGGGCGCATCGATTGGCAGGCCTTTGTGCGCACCTCCAGCGACGAGGAACAACCTCGGCCGGCGGAAAAACCGGCCCCGGCCCGCTCCACGGAACTCGAACCCGTGCTCGGGCATCTGCTGAGCCAGACCCTTTCGATTCACGATCATCTCTCGGACAGCTTTCTGAATCACCAGGCCCACATCGCCCGGGTGAGCCAGCCGACTCTGCCTTGGTGAGAGATTCCTCAGCGCGGCTGAAAGGCTGGACATCGCCGGCCGGATTCGATTTTCTGCCATTAGGGGCAAACCTTACCCTTGAATCGGGTAAAAAATCAGGCACCCTCCGGCCGTGAAATCGCCACGCCTGTTTCATCTGCTCGCCGGGCTGGGTCTGCTTCTGCTCCCCTGCACCGGAAAAGCCGCCAATTGTGTCGTGAACCTCTCGCACTACGACGAGATGCGTCCCGACTTTGAGCGGATGGCCAAAAGCGGGATCGTCGGCGTCATTCACGAAGCCACCTACCCCGGCGCCGAGGACGAAAAATACGCTTCCCGCCAGGCGGCGGCGCGCAAGGCCGGGCTGCTCTGGGGCGCCTACCATTTTGCCGATGGCACCGATCCCGTGCGCCAGGCGGACCGCTTTCTCAATGTCGTCTCCCGCCACTCGAATGGCTCGCCGGTCCTGCTCGTGCTCGATTTCGAAAAGAACGATCACTACCGCGGCGGCACGATGACGGTGGCCCAGGCGGTGAAATTCGTGGAGCGAGTCCACGATCGCACCGGCCAATACCCCGGCCTCTACGCGAGCGAAAACCGGATCAAACTACTGCTCGATCACCCCACCACCGATCCGGCAGCGAAGCGCATCCTGAGCAAGTGCTGGCTGTGGATCGCGAATTATCATCACGAGCCGAAGGCGACCTCGCCGTGGAGCACCTGGACGATGTGGCAATACACGGGCGACGGCATTTGCGACCTGCCGCGCAGGACGCATCCCATCTCCATCGCGAATATTCCAAAGGCCGAGCGCAATCTCTACCGGGGCGGCGTCGGATCGGCCCGAAACCTGTGGCAGGAGCGTTCGTGGGGCGGGCGCGGGAGCTGAACCTCGTGTGAACTAACGGCGACGCGACGCGAAAAAGTTGCCGCTGGGGGTGAGGGCCGTTATTGGGGCGACGGATGTCTCATCTCGATCCCTGTCTCCGCCGCTGATGCTTTTTTCTGCCGTTGTCCTTTGCCCGGAAGGCACGCGCGTTGCGACCAGAGGGACCGATCCCCAAGCGTACCGCACCCGATGAGCCACCAAACGCTGCTCCCGCCAGACCCGCCGAGCCTAGCGCCCCGCCGCTTGAGCGAGGATTTTCGCGGCATCCTGCGTCAGGCTGCCGGCCAGGCGGTGACGCTCGGGGAATTGGAGCGTACCCTGCAGGGGCGCGGTTTCGCGCTTTTCATCCTGCTTTTGTCGGTCCCGTTTTGCTTTCCGATCGCCATTCCCGGGCTGTCGATGCCATTTGGGGTGGTGATCATGCTGCTCGGCTTGCGCATTGCGCTGGGGCGGAAGCCGGACCTTCCGGGCTTCATTCTAAACAAAGAGATCAAGTACAAGACGCTGGAGCGGATCGTGACCTTTGGGGTGAAGACCTGCGTCTTCATGGAGAAATTTGCCCGGCCTCGCTTGAAACCGATCTCCGCCTCCAAGATCGGCATCTGCCTCATCGGCATCGGGCTGGCCAGCGGCGGATTCCAACTCCTTCTGCCCCTGCCTCCACTGGTGCCGCTTTCCAATACCATCCCGGCTGTCTCCGTGGTGCTGCTGACCATTGGCTTGATTGAGCGGGACGGGGTGTTCGTGCTGGCGGGGTATTTCGTGAATATCGCCGCGTGGATCTATTTTGCCATGATGGGGGCCGCCCTGAGCAAGGCCTTCAGCTACATGATGGAGTTCTTCCACCGCTGAAATTCTCACTAAGGCGCAAAAATCGCATTTGCCATCGGCCCAACTCCCACCGTATACCGTCCTCACACGATGAAATCTCTCCTCAGCTTCGCCATGCTTTCCCTCCTGGCTGCGACGGCTTTCGCCGACATTCAGGACCCGCCGGCCAATGATCAAGGTCCGACCCGCAAACTCGGTCGCGGTCTGGCCAACATCGCTTTTGGCATCGGTGAAATCGTGGAGCAGCCCACGCTGATGAATGAGCGCGAAGGCAACAACGCCGCCTTTAGCTACGGGGTCGTGAAAGGTTTCGGCCGCTTCTTCGCCCGCCTCGGCTACGGCATCTACGACGTGGCGACCTTCCCCTTCCCGACCGCCAAGGGTAGCTACAAGCAGCCGTACAAGAGCTACATCCCGTGGATCCACGGGGGCATGGACGAATTTCCGCCGGAACTCGGCTGGGAAACGCGCTATCATTACGTGCGCAGCGTCTACTCTTACCAGTAGCAGTTACTTTCCCCGGGCCTGAAAGCCCGACTCTTTCGAGAGGCTCCTGCTCCGGCGCCGCTGTGATGCGCCAGGTGGCAGGAGCCTTTCGCTTTTTACCTATTTCTCTCACCTTCCCTGTGAGCCAGCAGCAGCTTCTCGTTCTTCAGATTCAAGATATCGCCTTCGGTGGCAAAGGTGTCGCCCGGCATGCCGGCAAGGTCGTCTTTGTGCCGTTCACGGCGCCTGGCGATACGGTTACCGCGCGGACGACCAAGGAGAAAAAGAGCTTCGCCGAAGCGCGCGTGGTCAATCTCGCGACGCCTTCGCCGGATCGCGTGGAGCCCCCCTGCCCTTACTTCGGCGCGTGCGGCGGCTGCGTGTATCAGCACCTGAACTACGACGCCCAGCTGGCGATCAAATCCCGCCAGGTGGCGGATACCCTGCGCCGAGTGGGCAAACTCGAAGCCGTACCGATGCAGCCGATCGTGGGCTCGCCGCAGCCGTTTGGGTATCGGAACCGGATTCGGGTCCATCGCGCGGAAGGGGCCACGGGCTTCTTCGGCTTCGAATCGCGGAAGCTGGTCGACGTGAAGGAATGCCGGCTCGCCCAACCCGAGGTGAATGAAGCGCTGCGGAAGTTGCGTCATTCGCGGGTGGAAGATGGTGACTACTCGCTGCGCGCCCCAGGCGGCAGTGGACCGTTTTTCGAGCAGACCAACGAAGGCGTCACCCAGGCGCTGATCGAGATGCTCGACCGCACGCTCAAGAAAGGGCAGGCGCTGTTTGTCGACGCGTACTGCGGCGGTGGCCTCTTTGCCCGTGCCTTGCGCAGCCATGCGGAGAAAGTGATCGGTATCGAGACCAACGGCGCTGCGATCGCCTTTGCCCGGCAGCACGCGAAGCCCGGACAGAATTTCATTCACGGCGACGTGGCGGATCACCTCGGCGAGATCCTTTCCACTCATCCGCTCGACCAGACCACGGTGCTGCTCGATCCGCCGGCCGAGGGGGTCACTTCGCGGGTGACGGATTTTCTGCTGGCGAATCCGCCGGCCGAGATCGCCTACGTTTCCTGCAATCCGGCCACACTCGCCCGCGACCTGGCCCTGCTGAAATCGGCCTTCCGGATCGAGAGCGTAACTCCGCTGGATATGTTCCCGCAGACCGCGGAGATCGAAGTCTTCGCGCATCTGGTGCGGATTTAACGGGGTAAGCGCCGCTGTCAGCCCGTGGTTCACGCAGCCCTCTGCGTGAAACGAGAGTGGCCTGCGCCAGCGGCGCAGGGTGACCTTTTTCATCTCACGCAGAGGGCTGCGTGAACCACGTTTGCAGCCACGCTCCTTCCCTTACTTCAGTGAGTACCGCCCGTTGCTATCCACCTGGACGGCCGGGCGGCGGTGGGTCTTTTCGAAGGCGAGGTAGATCGGTTCGAGTTCCTGCCAGAAGGCGGTGTGCTCGGGAGTGGTGGCTTTGAGCTGCTCCCAGTTTTCTCCCTGCATGCGGGTGGGGAAAAGGTGCACGGCGATTTCTCCGCCGTGTTTCGTGCGGCTGTCGAGCGCGAGAAGGTAAAGCTCTTCGATCGCGGGATCGCCCAGGGCGAGGCAGCCGATGCTGGCATTGCTGCCGTGAATGTAAATTTCGCCGCCCGGCTTTTCGCGATCGGAGCGCACGCGATCGCTGGCATTGGGGTAGTCGAGCCCGAGCGAGAGATGAAACCGGCTGCGCGGATTAAAGACGGCCACTTTGTAGCAACCCTCGGGCACCTGCCGGTCCCCTTCCATGCGCTTCGGGCCAGGGTCGCCGGAGGCCGCCAGCACGGGCCAGGTGATGATTCGGCGAAACTCGCCCCCATCGTTTCGCGCCCAGGCTTCGAGCTCACGCTCCGCTTTGAAACCACGCAGAAAAAGCTCCTTCGGCGGATAGGTGAGCCCAGCTTTGGTGCAAAGCGCCTTCACCTCTTCGCCCCGGCGCGGCCGGACCTCGGCCACACGGTCGGCGGCAGGGTCAGCGGTTACGTGGTTCGTCACACTCAAGAGGATCGCCGCAACTCGCGTCCGCTGCCAAGTCAGCAACCCCAGAACGATCAACAAACCTGGCAAAAGGAAGCGGCGCATCGCGGCGAAGTTGGTTGCACCCAGCCCTCTTCTCCAGCGATAAATTGCGCGCCTCTTCACCCTCTCCCGTGATCACGAACCCGCCCACCATGCGCTACCGCCGTTTCGGCCGGACCAATCTGCAAATGCCCGTCTTTTCCTGCGGCGGCATGCGTTATCAGCAAAGCTGGGACGACGTAAAACCCGGGGACGTGGAGGAAGCCGGGCAGCGCAATCTCGAAGCCACGGTCCTGCGCGCGCTGGAAGTCGGGATCAATCACATCGAGACCGCGCGCGGCTACGGCTCGAGTGAAATGCAACTCGGCTGGTTGCTGCCGAAACTGCCGCGCGACAAGATGATCGTGCAGACGAAGGTCTTCCCCTTCGCCCAGCCGCAGGAATTCCGGCAGACCTTCGAAAAGTCGATGAAGTACCTCGGGCTCGATCACGTCGAGTTGCTGAGCATTCACGGGATCAATAACGCGGAGCTGCTCGAATGGACGCTGCGTCCCGGCGGCTGCCTGGAAGAGGCGCGCAAAATTCAGCGCGAAGGGCGTTGCCGGTTCATCGGCTTCAGCACCCATGCGACCACGGATATCATCCTGCGCGCGATCGAGAGCGATGAGTTCGACTACGTGAACCTGCACTGGTACTTCGTGAACGATCTGAATTGGGCCGCAGTGGAAGCCGCCACCCGGCGCGACATGGGGGTCTTCATCATTTCGCCGAACGACAAAGGCGGCAAACTCTACGCCCCGCCGCCACGGCTGAAGGAATGGTGCGCGCCACTGAGCCCGATGCAGTTCAACGACCTCTACTGCCTCGCCCGGCCACAGGTGCACACCCTCAGTGTCGGCGCGGCGCGGCCGGAGGATTTCGACGATCATCTCGCGGGACTCGCCCACTACGATCAAGCCGCGGAACGATCCGCACCGATCGCGGCCAAGCTGCGCGCAGAGATCGATGGTGCTTTTGGCCCCGAGTGGCTGAAGGGCGCGCTCGATATTCTGCCCTCCTACGTGGATGTGCCCGGCGAAATTAACATTCAGGAAATCCTGAGGCTCTACACCTACGCGCAGGGCATCGATCTCGTGGACTGGGGCAAGATGCGCTACAACCTGCTCGATGGCGCCGGTGGGCATTGGTTTCCGGGGCGGAAAGCGGCGGATTTCAGCGATGCAGCGATGACACCCCTGCTCGCGGGCCATCCGTACGCGGATCGGATTCCCAGATACCTGCGCGCCGCGCATGAGCTGTTGCTCGATGAGCCGAAGAAGCGGTTGAGCCAGGGCGGCTAACAAGGAAAAGGGGCGCCCCGATTCCTTGGTTACAAGTGTGTCAGCGAGAGTGGAACGCACTCGATCTTTGAGCGCGGGTTTCCTAGGCTCTCACCACCATGAGTGCCGACGAATCCAAAGCCGAGCCGTCCGCTCCGGCTGCCGCCACCACCACCGAGGCCGAAAAGCCATCCGCCCCACCGGCGAAGCCCAATCGAAAACCGATCCTCTTCGCCGCCATTGCCGCCGTTGTTCTCCTGGTCGGCGGGCCGAAGCTCTGGAAAGCGCTGCACACCGTTTCCACCGACGACGCTTATGTGAACAGCTACGTCACCTTCGTCGCGCCGCGCGTCGCCGGGCAGGTGGCCAAGGTGCTGGTGGAAGACAACAACCGGGTGCGCAAGGGTGACGTGCTCGTGGAGCTTGACCCGGCGCCGCTGCAAGCCCAGGTCGCCGTCAAACAAGCGGCACTCGATGCGGCGAAATCCAACTATGTCGTCGCTGAGGCCAGCGTGCGCGCCAGCGTCGCCCTCGCCCGCAGCCAGCGCTTCAAACTCCAGCACGCGATCGAGGATGTGGACAATCAGGTCGCGCTGATCCGCGCCCGGGCCGCGACTTGGGAGCAGACCAAAGCGACGCTGAAGCTGGCGGAAACCGAATTCGACCGGACTCAAAAACTCTTCTCCACCAAAGTCGCGAGTTCGGAGGAACTCGACCAGAAACGCGAGGCCCTCGATGTCGCCCGCGGCCAGACCACCCAGGCGATGGAGAATGTCTACCAGGCCCGCGTCGCGCTCGGTCTCCCGGCCAAACCACCGGAAGGCGCCGCCGTAACGGATGTCCCACCGGACCTCGACCAGAACTTCTCCTCGGTACGCCAGGCCCTGGCCGAACTCGTCCACGCCGCCTCGCAGCTCGGCATCGTGCAGTCGTCCTATAATCTGACGCCGAAGCAGACGATCGAGGAATTCTACAAGCGCGATCCGGGCGGAGACATCGACCGCATTTACGCCGAGGTGATCAAACACGCGCCCACGCTGAAACAGGCCGAGGCCTCCGTGATTCAGGCCGAGCGCGACCTCGACCAAACCAAGCTCGACCTCAGCTACACCACCATCGTCGCGGAGATCGATGGTGTGGTGACTCGCCGCAATGTGAACCCGGGCAACCACGTGCAAGTCGGCCAGAGCCTGATGGCTGTCCGCTCGATCAAGGACGTGTGGGTGGATGCAAACTTCAAGGAAACACAGCTGCGCGATCTGCGCATCGGCCAGAAAGTGGACCTCGAAGTGGACATGTACGGCGGGCGCCAAAAATTCGAGGGCCGCATCTCCGGCTTCACCATGGGCACCGGCTCGACGCTTTCCCTGCTGCCGGCGCAAAACGCCACGGGGAACTTTGTGAAGGTGGTGCAACGCCTGCCAGTGCGGATTGATGTGATGGACTACGATCCGGACAAGATCCCGCTCTTCGTCGGGCTGTCGGTCGAACCGATCGTGGACCTGAAATCGGAGCCGGCCGGGCCGAATGCCGGGAAATTCTTGCAAGCCCCCACAACCCCGGCCACTGCGGCGCCCAAGCCATGAGCACAGCGGCCGCCGCCATGCCGGCCTCTGCTCCGGCGGCGAGCATACGCATGATCAATCCGTGGATTATCGCGATCGCGGTGGTGATCCCCACCTTCATGGAGGTACTCGATACTACCATCGCGAATGTGGCGTTGCGCTACATCGCTGGCGGGCTTTCGGCGGCGGTGACGGATAGCGAATGGGTGGTCACGAGTTATCTCGCGGCGAATGCAATCATCCTGCCGATCTCGGGCTGGCTTTCCACGCGCCTGGGGCGGCGGCGTTATTTCCTGCTCTCCATCGCGCTGTTCACGCTCAGTTCCATCCTGTGTGGGATGGCGACCAGCCTCGGTCAGCTCATCCTTTTCCGCGTCCTACAGGGGCTCGGCGGGGGCGGATTGCAGCCATCGAGCCAGGGAATTTTGCTCGATACCTTCCCGACGGAGAAGCAGGGCGCAGCCCAGACTGTATTCGGCGTCGCGGCACTCATCGCCCCGGTGCTGGGGCCGACCCTCGGTGGCTACATCACCGATCACTATTCGTGGCGCTGGATCTTTTACATCAACCTGCCCGTCGGCCTGCTGGCCTTCCTTTTTTGCGCCGCGGTGGTGCGCGACCCGGAGTATCTGGTGCAGGAACGGGAGCAGATCAAAAAGCAGCCCGGCCGGTTCGATACCATCGGGCTCAGCCTGCTCGTGCTCACGCTGGTGTGCTGGGAAATCGCGCTGAGCAAAGGCCAGGAGTGGGATTGGTTTGGCGATCCCTTTGGCCGGTTGCAGAGCTTCGCGGCGCTGTTCGTGATTGGCGGGGTGTCGCTGGTTTTCTGGGAGCTGCGGCAGAAGAGCCCGATCATCAATTTCCGCCCACTCCAGGACCGCAATTTCGCGATGTCGTGCCTGATCATCTTTTGCGCGTTCGGCGTGCTTTATGGATCGAGTACGCTGCTGCCGGCGCTGCTCGAGTCGCTGATGGGATACGATGCGTTCAACGCCGGCCTGGTGCTCTCGCCCGCGGGGTTCTTTTCGATCCTCATGATCATCGTCGTGGGGGTGCTGCTGGGCCGCGGTGTGGACGCCCGCTGGCTGGTCGCCACCGGCCTGCTGATCGTGGCGGCGGGCAACTACTGGATGTCGCAGAAGAACCTCGATATCTCGCCCAGCCACGTGATCTGGCCGCGGGTGGTGATGATCGCCGGGCTCGGCTTGATCTTCGCGCCGATCAATGTCGCCGCATACCTCTACATCCCTCGCACCATGCGCGCCGCCGCCGTCGGCATCCTCGCGCTGCTCCGCAACGAGGGCGGCAGTGTGGGCACTTCGCTGGGTCAGACGCTGACCGAGCGCCGCGAACAATTCCACGCGCTGCGGCTGGGCGAAAATCTCGATCAGCTGAATCCGGCGGTGAATTCATACATCGAGCAAGCCCAGGCAGGCTTTCTCAAGGAGATAGGCGATCCCGTGGCCGCGAATCAAATGGCGTGGCAGAGCCTGCATAATCTTCGGCTGCAACAGGCCTCCGGGCTGGCCTACTTCGACTGCTTCCTGCTCTTTGCCGGGCTTTCGGTCGGGCTGGCCTTCCTCGTGTTTTTCATGCGCCGCTCCGTAGCCGCGAAAGGCGAGCACATCGCCGCGGAGTAAAGGCAGGTGAAGACGCGCCCTCGCTGATTTCAGGCCACCGATAAACCTCCGCTCCTGGTAGCCAGCCTCAGGTTCTCCTTGCCAGGTAAATCCTGACCTGTTCCAACACAGGTACAGAGACTCCCGGCCTCGACGCTCACTTTTCCCACGCACGCATGTCGCCCCAAGCACCGATCGCCTCGACCATTTTCCCATCAGGAACCGGGCAGAATTCCTCGAAGTTATCCCGGACCAGCTTGGTCGGATTGGCGTTCTTTCTTTTGAGCAACTCCCTGCAAGCGGCGGCTATCGCTTGGGGATCGCCAACTTTGATTTCGGCGGACACCAACGTCTCCAAGACCGGCACCCTCGTCTACGCCTATCACTTCACGCAAGACTCCGAGGCCAACGTGGCGGTCAATGGTGTTAATTTCGCCGCTTTCTCCCTCAGCTTCAGCCACGACAATCTCAGCCTGCCTGTGACGAAAGGAAACGTCACAGCAAGCCCCGGCACCGGCGGCGTACTCGACGCCAAGGATACAGTGGCAGGCTGGTCCAGCGGCACATTCACCACGCTTTCCTCAGCCTATCAGAGTCTCGTTGGCGGCGGAGTCTCCGATCTGTCCAAGCAGTTTTCTTTCACGCTGAGTGGCCTGACGCCGGGCCAGACGTACCAACTGCAACTCTGGTCCAGCTGCTCCAGCGATATGGGCTATTTTTTCAACACGCCCAGCCACAATGTCAAAAATCAGATCAGTGCGGGGAATTCCGTCACTTTGGATGTGAACAACACCAATACGCCCGGAGGGGTCGGGCAGTGGGTCATCGGTACGTTTACCGCAGACGCCACGACCGAAACAATTTCTATCAGCAATTCGGCGACCAACGATGGACCAGTCCTCAACGCATTTCAGCTCCGCCTCGTACCGGAACCCTGCGCCGGCCTCCTGCTGAGCGGCAGCGGCCTTTTCTTCGCCACGCTTCGCCGCCGCAAAGCGCGTTGCTGAGTTTTTGCCCCCTCAGGGAGGCAGCTTTCTCTCGGCTCTCTATTTAGGGGACTCGATTTTGGCCGCTTCGACCCCGCCGGGGGAGGAAGGAGGCTCGGGTTTGTTGCTGCTCGGCCGCCACTTGGTCTGCACCCGGCCGATGATGCGGTCAAATTTCGTGCGTTGCTGGCTATTGAGGATCGCGCGGACTTTGGTCGCGGCTTCAGCGAGGACGGCATCGACCTCGGGCTGACGCTCGGCCTGGATGGTGCGAAGTTTGATCTGTGTCTCGGTGGTGATCTGCGTGAGCATGCGCTGCTGATCGTCGTCGAGCTTCAACTCATCCTTGAGCCGCTTGGAGACTTTGCTGACCACAGCATCCGGACCGCGTTCGATGATCTGGCCGACTTCGCGCCAGACGCCGGCTCCGACCATCGCCGCACCGACGATCACGCCGAAGACGAAAACAAGCAGGACCCCAAGGCAGCCGCGAAGGCGTTTCATGCTCACGGGGTGCCAGTGAAAAAGCTGACCAGCGTGGCTTCCTCGCGCCCTTGCGAAGCTTCCGCCAGCAGGCTGCCCACGGAATCCACCGCCGCCGCCGAACTCCGACTCCACAGACCCGCCGCCACGGCCAGCACCCCGAAAAACGGCGCCAGCCGCCAGGCCCACGTAAAGAAGCCGCTGCTGCGGTCTTCTCTCAGCCGCGCAAGGACCCGCGTTTCGAAGGCAAACTCGCCCGCATGCTCGGAGGATTCCGAGGCACGGACAGCTCGCAGGAGCCGGTCGAGATTTTCGTCAGGGTTCGGCATGTTCTTCCAATACTCGTTTCAGAGCGGCGCGCGCCCGAAAAGCACGCACTTTGACATTCGCTTCGCTCCAGCCAGTCAGCTCGGCAGCTTCGCGAATGGACCGCTCTTCGATTTCACAAAGGGTCAGGACGAGTTGCTCGTCCGGACGAAGTTGGGCCATGGCCCAGGCGATGACTTCCCGGGCGCGCCCGGCCGCGAGGGCCCGGTCGACAGAGCCGTCGCTGAGGTCGAAATCGACCGATTCCAGCGAGGCAGTGTCCCGGTGGCGGCGTTCGCGCCGGAGAAAATCGTAGCAGGCCGAGACCGTGATCCGTGCCAGCCAATGCTCGAAGGGGGCATCGCGCCGGAAATTCTGGAGGTTCTTGTAGGCGCGGATGAAGACCTCCTGGGCAATGTCCTCGATCTGATGATCATTTCGGGCAAAACGGGCCGCCGAGCCAAAGACACGCCGCTTGTGCCGCCGGATCAGTTCCGCGAAGGCAGCATCGTCCCCGTCGAGCGTAGCCTCGACAAGCGCTTCATCGCTGGGCGGCGCAGCGTCGCTCATGTCCTGCGCCTTAGCGGCCAGAAAGGAATCGAGCAAGGCAGCGGTCATTCATTCAGCATGGTTTGATGCAAAAGACGAAGGGGACGGGAGGAAGGTTACAGAGAAAAAGGAAAAGTGAACGTCGGCTTGGTGGCAGCACGACTCGCCCGGCATCGCGTTGCGATGCCGCCGACGTTCTACCTGCCGGCGCTCCCATTTTTAGGCCACCCGTAGGCCCAAGCGAACCTACTCCGCTTCCAGCCGGTAGCCGAGGCCGTGGACTTTGACCAGCCAGCGGGGTTCGCCGGGGACCTTCTCGATTTTTTGGCGCAGCTTGACCACGAGCTGATCGAGGGTGCGGGTCGTGCCGTAGTATTCGATGCCCCAGACTTCATTGAGGATCGCTTCGCGGCTGACGGCGTTGCCGCGTTCGCGCCAGAGCAGGGCGAGGACTTTGAGTTCGCGCGGGGTCAGGTCGAAGGCTTCTTTGCCCCGGCGACCGCGCAGGGCCTTGGCGTCGATCGCCACATCGCCAAAGGTGATCTCTTCCGGCACCTCACCTCCATTGGATTCCGGCGCGGCGCGGCGCAGGAGGGCCTGGATGCGGGCGAGCAGTTCGCGCAGGGAAAAAGGTTTGGTGACGTAGTCGTCGGCCCCGAGTTCGAGGCCCACGACTTTATCGATTTCCTGACCCTTGGCCGAGAGCATGAGAATCGGCACGCGGCTGCGGGCAGCGCGGACTTCGCGGCAGACATCGTAACCGCTTTTGCCGGGCAGCATGATATCGAGCACCACGAGATCGGGCAGCCGCTGGCGGACGAGCGCGATAGCTTCGCCGCCGTGGCAGCATTCGGTCACCTCGTAACCTTCCCCCCGGAGTGCATCGCACAGTCCGAGGCGGATGTGGGCATCGTCTTCAACGACCAAAAGGTGACGCTTCATAGCAGGATGAAATTAGAATCAGCCGGGGTTGTCATCTCAAGCAGTCCTCCCTTCGGAGGGGTCCTCGCGCTGCACCGGGATCTTCAGGGTGAAAGCACTGCCGCCGCCTTCGCGCGCACGGTACTCGATCTCGCCGCCGTGCTCGTGGGCGAGCCGTTGGGCGAGCGTGAGGCCGAGGCCACTGCCCTGGATGCCGCTGCTGAGGGAATCGTGCGCCCGGTAGAAAGGCTCGAAAATTTTGCGTTCGCTGCCCGCCGGAATCCCGAGACCGCGGTCGAGCACGCTGAGGCAGATGAAGCGGCCATCGAGATACGTGTGCAGCTCGATCTCCTTGCGCTCAGCGCTGTATTTCTCGGCGTTGGAAAGCAGGTTCACGAGGACCTGCGCGAGCGCGTCTTCGTCGCCGACGACGGAATAAGGCGGCGGGGCGGCTTCCCAGTGCGTGGTGAATCCGCTCTCGCGCAGGTGCAGTTCGTGGCCTTCCCACACGCGGGCGACGACCTCGTGCAGCTCGAGCGGCTTTTTGTCGAAGCGCTTTTGCCGGCGCTCGATCTTGGCGAAATCGAGCACGTTGTTGATCAGGCGCGTGAGCCGCTCGGCTTCCACCATGATGATGCGCAGATACTGCGGCGCCTTGGCCTGGGTCTCTGCGCGGCCGCCGAGCATGAGTTCGGCAAACATGCGGATGCTGGTGAGCGGCGTCTTCAGCTCGTGCGAGACATTCGAGACGAAATCGGTCTTCTGCTGGGCCAGAGCGAGCTGCCGGCGGGTATCGGCTACGACCAGCCAGCAGCCGACCGCGATCGCGCCAAGCAACGCCACGATGAAGAAACCCAGCGTGCGTCGAAGGCCGAGCGCGCTTTCCTGGATTTGCTCGGGGCGCTGGAGATAAAGCGCCGTTTCCCAGTGCGGCAGCGCTTCGCCGACTTCGCTGGCGACAAAGGGGCGTTTCCAATCGCGTCCAGTCGTGCCGGCCGGAGCAGTGGCCACAGGCCGCCCGCGATCGTCGAGCAGGGCGAGGATAAATTCCGGTCCGCCCCGCCGGGTCATGGTGGATTCCAATCTTCCCCGCTGTTGATACCCCTGCAGCGTGCCCATAATCGGCGGCCAGAGATCGCCGAGATCGGCGGCATCGAGCACACAGCCGAAGAGCGCGCCGGAGGCCTGCACCGGGCGGACCCAGAAAACGAGGGTCAGCTTGTTTTGCACGAAGCGGGTGAGCACTCCTTCGCTCTGGCCTTCGTACAGGGTGCGAAACTCGGCAGTGGAAGGTGCGAGGGTCGAAAGTACCGCCCGCTGATCGCTATCGTTGCCGAGCATTTGCTGGGGCTGAACGACCCGGGTGTTCGTGACCAGCGCATTCTGATCCTGCGGGCGGGCGATCGAATCCAGCGTCACCACCGGAGCCGTCTTCGACTTTTCCTCCGCCGGTGCGTCCGGACGTTTGAAATTCCCCAGGTCCATCGTGCCTTCCAGTCGGAGACTTTTGGCCGGTGCGGGTTTCTCGTCCAGTGCGAGAGGAGCGGCCGGCGCGATCGAGGCCGGTGGGGCCGGCGCGGATTCAGCGCGATCGGCGTACGCGGAGAGGTCTTTCTTTTTGGCCAAAGCCAGGGATGGACCAGATCCGGGTGCATCGCCTCCCGGTTTCGCCTGCCGGGCTGCACTCGCGGGAGCGGCCGCTGGCTTGGGCGCGGCGGCAACGGCGGCCGATTTTTCCGTTTTCGAGATCGCTCCCGCCATGGCCGCGTTTTCCTTGGCCGGCGATCCTTTGCCGCCCCGCATCATCTGCTCCTGCGAGGCCAGCTTGTCTTTTTCATCTGAGGAGACCTCGGCTTCGGCCAGCTTGAAATCTTTCGTGGCAGCGGCTTTTTCGTTGTCCGCTGTGGGTTCGGCATTGAGCACTCTGGCACGCCACGCGTCTCTGCCATTCAACTGCGAGGATGCCCCTACCCGATTGTCCGCGAGGCCCTTGTTTTTGCGCAGCAATTCCGGCTGGGTCAGATCGTCGACCGAGACGTTGTAGACCGCCGCCGACGTATTCCCCCACAGAAAGCCACCGTGATCGCGCACCACCTCCGGGATGCTCGTGCAAGCCGCCACCTCCTGCGTGCCGGGGGAAATCAGGCGGCCCTCGGAATCGAGGCTGAACCCGACCGCCTTGCGCGGCCAGGTCTTCACCAGGCGGGTGGCAAAATCGCGCGCGACCGACGGAGCGGGCTCTTCTTTCAGGAAGCCCTGCACCACTTCGCCAAAGCTGCGCCGCTGCTCATCGATCAGCCCGCGGACGGCGGCCGAGAGCGTCTCCGTCTCGCGCTGGTAGAGCTCGGCGGTCTGCCGCTCGAGGATGATCTTTTGCTCCTCAGCGCTCCGCAACGCCAGCCAGCCGAGCACGGCACTAGGGCCGAGGACGGCGAGGAGAAAGATCCAGACACTTTTACGCATTCGATTTGACCGGCCAAACTACCACCACTCCCCTGCCCGGCGCGATGCGGGAGTTGTAAAGGATTTGTCACTTGCTTCCCCACCCATTTGGCGGGCGGCGCTGGCTTGACTGATCGGCGGCGCCCTTCACGCTGAGTGGGAGTGAGCAATCCCTCCTTTCTCGACCCCGCCACGCTCATGGCCATCCGCAACCTGGAGCTGCGGGCCCGAAGCGTCGTCGAAGGTTTCTGGCACGGGCTCCATCGCAGCCCGTACCACGGCTTCAGCGTGGAATTCACCGAGTACCGGCCCTACGCGCCGGGGGATGATCCGCGGTATCTGGACTGGAAGCTGGTCGGGCGGACGGATCGGTATTTCATCAAGAAATTCGAGGACGAAACGAACCTGCGCTGCCAGCTCCTCGTGGATGTGAGCCGCTCGATGACCTTCGGTTCGCGCGGGTACACCAAGGCGGAATACGCGCGCACCCTCGCGGCGACGCTGGGGTGGTTTCTCTCCCAGCAGGGCGATGCGACGGGGCTGATGACCTTCGACAGCACAGTGCGCGAATACCTGCCGGCCCGGCATCGGCCAGGGCATCTGCGGCAGCTCATGCTCGCGCTGGAAAAACCGTCGGAAGGCCGGGCGACGGATCTGACCACCCCGCTCAAGCGGATCGCGGAGCTGACGCGCAAACGCGGACTCACCGTGCTGATCAGCGACCTCCTCGCCCCACTGGACGAGCTGGAGACCTCGCTGGGTTTGCTCACGGCGAGTGGACACGAGGTGGTGATTTTCCAGGTCCTCGATCCGGCGGAGCTGGACTTCTCTTTTTCCACGGCAGCCCGTTTTGAAGACCTCGAAACGGGGCGCGACCTGTTCATCGATCCAGCGACGGCGCGAGCGGACTACCAACGCCGGCTCGCGGAACATCTCACGGCGGTCAAAGCGATCGCCCAACGGCTGGGGCTCACCCACACGCAGATCGATACCGCCCAGCCACTGGAGCTGGCGCTCTTCGATTTCCTGAAGATCCGGGCGAACCGCGGTAAAATCGTGCGGAGAAAAGCGGCATGAATTTCCTCGCCCCGCTCTTTTTCCTCGGCGCGCTGGCCGTCGCCGGCCCGATCATTTTTCACCTCATCCGCCGCACCACGCGGGAGGTCACGCCATTCAGCACGCTGATGTTTTTGCAGCCGTCGCCGCCGCGGATCACCAAGCGCAGCCGGCTGGAAAACTTCTGGCTGCTACTCCTGCGCTGCCTGGTGCTGGGGCTGATCGCCGCCGCGTTTTCGCGCCCGTTTTTCCGGGAGTCGATGCATTCCCCACTCGCGGCCGCGGGCGAGGGGCATCGCCGGGTGTTGCTCATCGATACCAGCGCGAGCCAGCGCCGGGAAAATCTGTGGGCGGAGCTGAAAAACAAAGTCGCAGCCCGGATCGAAGCCGCGGCCCCGGCGGATGAAATCGCCCTGATCGCTTTTGATCGCACGCCACGCGAGGTGCTCGGTTTCGAGGAATGGCGCCGGGCCCGGCCCGAGGAACGCCGCGCCCTCGCGGCGCAACGCCTCTCGCTGCTGGCTCCCGGCTGGGCCGGGACGCAGCTCGATCAAGCGCTACTGCGCGCCGCGGAAATGCTCGAACACACGGACCGGGCCGATGCGCCCGCCCTGCGCGAGATCGTGGTCTTCAGCGATCTGCAGGAAGGGGCGCACGTCGACGCCTTGCAGGGCTACGTGTGGCCGCAACATCTCAGTGTGAGCCTGGAGCCGCTCGCGGCGAAGCAGACCGAAAATGCCGGGCTCGCCTGGCTGCCGGAGACGGAGCAACAAACCGGCACCGCGAAATCCGAAGCCACGCCGATTCGGCTGCGGGTGACCAATGCCGCCGGGGCGCAGCACGAGCAATTCAAGCTGCAATGGCGGGCGGGCGACAAAACAGTGGGCACGGATTTCGACGCCTATGTCCCGGCGGGGAAAGCACGGGTGATTCGTGTGCCGCAACCGCCGGCGGGAGCGGATCGGGTCGTGCTCAGCGGCGATGACACGGCGTTCGACAACACCACCTACGTGCTCCCGCCACAGCCGGCGAGGATTCCCGTGCTTTTCCTCGGCCAGGACGAGGACGAAGACCCGCGCGGGTTGCTCTACTATCTTCATCGCGCCTTCCCTTCGACCGGACAGCAGCAGGTGCAGCTGACCGCGCATCGCAGCGCGGAAGCGGTGCCGGGGTTTCTCCAGCAAACGGCGCAATTCATCGTGGTCGGCGATCGCCCTTCGGATGCGGCGCTGGATAGCGTGCGGCCGATCATCGAAGGCGGTCACCTCGCGTTGGTGCCGTTCGATTCTCCGGAGGCCTCGGGCAAAGCGGCGCGGCTGCTTGGGGTGCCGGCCCTCACGGTAAGTGAAGCCGCGGTGCGCGACTACGCGATGCTCGCAAAGATCGATTTTCAGCATCCGTTTTTCAGCGCGTTTGCGGATCCGCGGTTCAGCGACTTCACCAAGATCCATTTCTGGAAGCATCGCCGGATCGATCTCGCCGGGCTGAAAGACGCGCGCACCCTCGCCAGCTTCGACAGCGGCGATCCGGCCCTCGTGCAGGTGCCGCTCGGCCGCGGCAGTGTGATCCTGCTCGCGACGACTTGGCGCCCTGCGGATAGCCAGCTCGCGCTCTCGTCGAAATTCCTCCCACTGCTCCAGGCGATGCTCGATCAATCGAGCCACTTCGCCCCGGTGCAGGCGCAGTATTTTGTCGGCGACGAAATCGCTCTGCCGGAGAGCACCACCCCGCTCACGGTGCGCACGCCGAGCGGGCGCGAAGTCCCGGCGACCGGGCCGCGTTTTGCCGCCACGGATGAGCCGGGGATTTATCAAGTGACGCCGGGCACGCTGCGCTTCGTGGTCAATCTCCCCGCGGAAGAAAGCCGGACCCAGCCCCTGACCACCGAACGCTTTTCGGCCCTCGGGGTACCGCTCACGCAAAATGCCAAAGCCACCGCCGAGCAACGCGCCCGCGAGGCCCGGGCCCAGGCAGCGGAAATCGAGAACCGGCAGAAAATCTGGCGCTGGCTGCTGCTGGCCACGCTGCTGCTGGTCGCCGCCGAAACACTGCTGGCCGGGCGCCTGACCAGGGCCAGTGCCACTCCGGCCCCCACGGCCTGATAAATTTTCGCCTAAAAACTCCTGCTATGCCCGCCCCCCTTTCCTGGTCATACTCGGTACCGCCGAAGGGATGACTACGCCGATTCTCAAACTCGCTCTCGCCCCCGTCGTGCAACGGCAGCGGCGCGCCAGCCGGCTGCGGTTTCTGGCCACCTGCCTCGTCGTAGCGAGTGCGCTTTGGGTCGGGCTGCTGGCCTTCGGGGTCGCGACGAAATGGGCACTGCTTGCGCTGGCCGGGGTTTGGGTGATCGCCCGTTTCATCGAACGGAGCGCGATGGACCTGGAGCCGGATTACCAGGAACTCGCCCGCCAGGTGGAAGCGAAGCATCCGGAACTCCACGCGCTGTTGCTCACTGCGGTGGAACAGCGGCCGGATCCCAGGACGAAGGAATTTGGCTATCTCCAGCAGCGGGTGATCGATGAGGCGGTGGAGGCCAGCCGTGGGCACGATTGGGGCCGGGCCGTGCCGACGACGCATCTGCTGGGGTCTTCCGTGCTGGTGACGCTGGCTCTGGCGCTCTTTCTCCTGGTGGTCACGTCGTATCATCCGAAGAAGAGCAAGCTTCGCGCGGCAGCCAAACCCGTCGCCGCAGCCACCGCGCCGGTGCAGAAGGAAGCAGTGGAAGTAACGCCGGGGGACGCCTCGGTCGAACGCGGTACGGGGATGGTGATCTCCGCGCGGTTTGGCAAAAAGGTCCCGCAAGGAGCGACCCTCCTGATGCAGCCGGTCAATCGCCCCGCGCAGCAGGTGCCGCTGACGCGCAATCTCGCGGACCCGATTTTTGCCACCGGCCTGCCCGAGGTGGACGGCGACTTTACCTACCGCATCGCCTACGGCGACGAGCAGACGCGCGACTTCACGGTGAAGGTCTTCGAATACCCGCGGATGGATCGCGCCGATGCGACCCTCCGTTTTCCGGACTACACCGGCCTGGCCGAGAAGACCGTGCCGGACACCCGCCGGGTCAGCGCGGTGGAAGGCTCGCACGTGGACCTACTTTTCCGCCTGAACAAACCAGTGAAAGCCGCCAAGCTCGTGGCCAAGGATGGCAAGGAACTCACCCTCACGGTCGATCCCGAGAAGCCGGTGGCCAGGCTCAACAATTTCCCCATCCTCGCGAGCCAGAGCTATGCGGTGCAACTCGAGGATGCCGAGGGCCGGGCCAACAAAGCGCAGGCGCAGTTTGCCATCGAGGCCCTGCCGAATCGGAAGCCGGAGCTGAAACTGCTCACCCCGCGCGGCGATGTGCGCGTGTCGCCGCTCGAGGAAGTGAGTTTCCGCGCAGAGGTGTGGGACGACTTTGGCCTGCGCCGCTATGGGCTCACCTATACCGTCGCCGGACAGCCGGAAAAGGAAGTCGAGCTCGGCCAGGCGACCAAGGCCGACGAGCGCAAGCAGGGCGAATTTCTGCTCCCGCTGGAATCACTCGGGCTCGCGCCGGACGAGCTGATTTCCTATTTCGTCTGGGCCGAAGACACCGGCCCGGATGGCAAGCCGCGCCGGACGGCCACCGATCTTTTCTTTGCCGAGGTGCGACCGTTCGAAGAGATCTATCGGCAGGGCGACGGCAGCGAAAGCAAGTCCCAGCAGGGCGGCGCGGGGGAAGCCGCCAAGCTGGCGGAGTTGCAAAAGATGATCGTGACCGCCACGTGGAATCTGCAGCGCGCCGAAACCGGCAATGCCGACCCGGCCAAGCCTTCCGCGAAGTATTTGAAAGACGAGCCCACCGTGAGTGCTTCGCAGGCCGAAGCGCTGAAACAGGCGGAGGAATTGAAGGCCAAGACTGAGGATCCAAAATCGCAGGGCATTCTCGAAGACGCCCAGGCCGAAATGCAAAAGGCGCTCGCCCAGCTCAAGGCCGCGGAGAAAACCACCGCTCCCCTGCCCGCGGCACTGGCGGCGGAACAGGCGGCTTACAATGCGCTGCTCAAACTCGCCGCGCACGAATACCGCATCGTGCAAAATCAGAGCCGGAGCAAAAGCCAGGGCGAGCAGCGGATGCAGGCGCAACTCGATGAACTCGAACTCAAGCCGGAGAAAAAACGCTACGAACAGCAGAGCGAAGCCGAGGAGCAGGAAAAGGCCGAGCAACGGGAACAGCTCGCCATTCTCAACCGGCTGAAGGAACTCGCCCAGCGGCAGCAGGACATCAATGAACGGCTGAAAGAGCTGCAAAACTCCCTGCAAGCCGCGAAGACCGAAGAGCAGAAGGAGGAGATCGAGCGGCAGCTGAAACGCCTGCGCGAAGAGGAGCAGCAGATGCTCACCGACCTCGATGAGCTGAAGCAAAAGATGGAGCAGTCGCCGCAGCAATCGCAGCTCGCGGAAGAGCGGCGCCAGGTGGAGCAGACGCGCTCGGAAGCGCAGCAGGCCGCCCAGGCCATGGAGCAAAAAGAAGCCTCGCAGGCGCTGGCCAGCGGCACCCGCGCCCAGCGGCAGCTCCAGCAGATGCGCGACGATTTCCGCAAGAAGACGAGCAGCCAGTTCAACGACGAGATGCGCCAGATGCGCAACGACGCGCGTGAACTGGCCGATTCGCAGCAGGCAATTTCCGAAAAGCTCGCCGCTGAACCGGAAAAGAACCGGCAGCGCACGCTCGATGGCAGTGGCGAACGCGAGAAACTCGCGGAGAAACTCGCCGAACAGCGCCAGAAACTCGAAGGGCTGACGGACAATATGAAGCGGGTCTCCGAGCAGGCCGAAGCTGCCGAACCGCTCCTCGCCCGCGAACTCTACGATACGCTGCGCAAGAGCAGCCAGACCGACACGTCCAAAACCCTCGAAATGACCAAAATGCTGGCCGAACGTGGGTCAAACGAGCAGGCCCGCAAGTTCGAGGAAAAAGCGCGGAAAGAAATCGAAGACCTCAAAACCGGCGTCGAACGCGCCGCCGAAAGTGTGCTCGGCGACGAAGCCGAAGCCCTGCGCCTCGCCCGCGCCGAACTCGACACCCTGACCCGCGAACTCAACCGCGAACTGACCCAGGCCCGTCCCGATCTCGCCGAAAGCCCCCAACCTTCCGAGCGCGCCAAAGCGCAAGGCCAGCAACCCGGCAATTCCCCCAGCCCCGAATCGCAAACTTCCACCGCCCAGGAAACCCAGCCAAGTCAACAAGCTGGACAGCAGCCGGGCCAACAAGCTGGGCAGCAGCCGGGCCAAAAAGGCGGCCAGCAACCCGGGCAACAGCAGCGGACCGCGCAGAGTGGATCGCCTCAGCCCGGCGGACAAAATGCCCAGGGTTCCGGGCAGCGACAGACTGCGGAAGGGAATTCGTCCGGCGAAAATGGCGGCCCCGACCAGCGCCAGCTTTCCGAGCGCCGCAGTCCTTCCGATTCCCGCGGCGGTGGCAGCCAGGATCGGGGTGGCCTACGCGGCGGCGCGGCCGATGGCGAACAGGCTGGCCCGTTGACGGGCGATCGTTTTGTCGAGTGGTCCGATCGCCTGCGCAACGTCGAGGAAATGCTCGATGATCCCAAGCTGCGCGCGGAAGCCGCCCAAGTGCGCGAAGTCGCCCGAGGAATGCGCGCCGAATTCAAACGCCACAGCGTGGCGCCAAATTGGGACATGGTGCAGACCCAGGTTTCCAAGCCACTCGGCGAGCTGCGCAATCGCGTGACGGAAGAACTCGCCCGGCGCGATTCGAAGGAAAATCTCGTGCCGATCGATCGCGATCCCGTGCCATTGCAATTTGCCGAGCGGGTACGCCAGTATTACGAGGAGCTCGGACGGAGCCGATGATTCGCCGCCCCTTTTTCCTCCCACTCATCACGCAGCCCTTCGCCCGTAGTCTGTGATCGAACGGCCCACGCTTCAGTTTGCGGGCCACGAATGGTTGAGCCTGGCTCTCGCCGCCCTCGGGGTGGCGCTCATCGTAGTGGGCATGAGTTATCGGCGCACCCCAGGCCCACGCGGGCTGCGGCTCAGCTGCGCGATCCTGAAACTGCTCGGCATCGCCGCCCTGCTGCTCTGCCTGCTGGAGCCGATGTGGACGGGCGAACGCGTGCGGCCGGGCGCCAATCTGCTCGGCGTCATCGCCGACAACAGCCTCAGCATGAAGCTGCGCGGCCGGGGTGAAAAAGAGACCCGCGCCGAGAGCCTCACCCGGGTGGTCACCGGCGAGGACAGCCAGTGGCGCGAGCCGCTGAAAAAGGACTTCGAGGTGCGCAACTACCTTGCCGACACGCGCCTCGTCCCGACCCAGGATTTCCATGAACTCGATTTCAGCGGCCGGGCCTCCGCGCTGGGCGCCGCGCTGAAGACACTCGCCGAGCGTCACCGCGGTCAACCGCTCGCTGGAGTGCTGCTTTTCACCGATGGCGTCGCGCCCGATCTGGAAGGAGCCAACCTCACCGGCCTGCCGCCCATCTACCCCGTCGTTTTCGGCAACGATCTCCCGCCACGCGATCTGGCGGTGACGAATCCTTCCGTGGCCCAGACTTCATTTGAAGACGCCCCGGTCACTATTCAGGCCGAGATCACTGCCATCGGTTGCGAAGGGGAAGAAGTCATCGCGCGATTGTTGCCCATCGATCCCGCCAAACCGGATGTGGAAGCCAAACCCGAGGCCGAACAGAAAATCACTATCGCCCGCGAAGGCGCGAAGAACGTGGTGCGCTTTCAGGTACACCCAGCAAAGAGTGGCGTGGTTTTCTACCGGCTGCAAATCCGCGCCAAACAAAACCCGGCCGACGAAGCCACGCTCGCAAACAACGACACAATCGTGACGGTGGACCGAGGCACCGGGCCGCATCGCATCCTCTACGTCTCCGGCCGGCCGAATTGGGAATACAAATTCCTCCAGCGCGCGATCGTCGGGGACGACCAGACCCAACTCGTCGGCCTCATTCGCATCGCCAAACGCGAGCCGAAGTTCGATTTCCGCGGGCGCACCGGTGAATCGAGCAATCCCCTCTTCCGCGGCTTCGGCAATCAATCGAAGGAGGAAATCGAGCGGTACGATCAGCCGGTGCTCGTGACCCTGAATACCGAAGACGAGGCGGAACTGCGCGGCGGTTTTCCGAAAACGCCGGACGAACTCGGCAAGTACGAGGCGCTTATCATCGATGACCTCGAGGCGGAGTTTTTCACCGCGGATCAGATGTCGATGATCCAGCGCTTTGTCAGTGAACGCGGCGGCAGCCTGCTCATGCTCGGCGGAGCGGAATCGTTCGCGGAGGGGAAATATCAGCGCACAGCCATCGGCGATCTGTTGCCGGTGTATCTCGAAAGTCATCCGCCCGCCGGACCGCGCGAGCTTCACCTGCGCCTCACCCGCGAAGGCTGGTTGCAGCCGTGGGCCCGCCTCCGCGCCAACGAAGCGCAGGAGCGCACCCGGCTCGACGAGATCCCCTTCTTCGATTCGCTGAATGCCACCGGGAACATCAAACCCGCCGCCATGGTCGTGGCCACGGTCAGCGACGGGCAGAAAGACTATCCCGCCATCGTGACGCAACGGTTCGGCCGCGGCCGCAGTGCCGCGCTGCTGATCGGCGATCTCTGGCAGAGCGGCCTCAGCGATGAAGCACGGCAGAAAGATCTCGGCAAAGCCTGGCGCCAGCTCGTGCGCTGGCTGGTGGCCGATGTGCCGTCGCGAATCGAACTCCGCGCCGAACCGGCCCCCGATGCGCTCAGCGTGCGCCTCACCGTGCGGGCGCGGGATGCGAAGTTTCAGCCGATCGACAATGCAGGCGTGACACTCAAGGTGCACCCGCTCGGCGCGAAACAACCAATCACCCTCACCGCCGAGCCTTCCCCCACCGAAGCCGGCCTCTACGAAGCGACCTTTGTCCCGCGGGAAAGCAACGGCTTCCGCGTCGAGACCACCGTGCTCGATGAAAACGGGGCCAACGCGGGTGCCGCCGCCACCGGCTGGACCACGGATCTGGCCGCGGCTGAGTTTCAATCTCTGACCCCGAATCGCGCGCTGATGGAAACGGTCGCAAAGAAGACCGGCGGACAGGTGCTCGCACCCGAGCAGATCGCGGCCTTCGCCGCCGACCTACCGAATCGCCGCGCCCCGGTGACCGAGATTTGGACCCAACCGCTCTGGCACACCCCGTGGATGCTCTTCCTCGCGCTGGGCTGCTTTGTCGGCGAGTGGGGGCTGCGCCGTTGGAAAGGGCTCGCATGAAACCACTGCACTCGATTTTCCGCTCCACTTTGGCGCTCGCCTGCCTGCTCGTGCCCGGCGCACTGCGGGCGACCGACGCCGCGACGCCCACGGCCGTTCTCGTGCGCGGCGCTGGGGGCAGCGAGCAGTACGACGAAATTTTCGGCCGCTGGCTCGCCGACTGGCAAAAGGCCTGCACCGCCGGACAGGTTCCGGCCAAAGTCATCACCGCCGATGCGGCGCAGCCCGAAGCCCATGCCCGCGAAGCATTGCGCCAATCACTGGAAGCTGAGCCGAAGGAAGGCGCTCCCCTGTGGCTGGTGCTACTCGGCCACGGCACCTCCGATGGCCGCCTCGCCAAATTCAATCTGCGGGCGGAAGATGTCACCGCCGATGAGGTCGCGACCTGGCTCCAGCCCTTTCGCCGCCCAGTCGTTGTAATCGCTGGTTTTTCGACCAGCGGTGCGTGGCTCAAGCCGCTGGCTGGTCCGCAGCGGGTCATCCTCACCGCGACGAAAAGCGGCACGGAAAACAACTTCGCGCGACTGGGAGGGTATCTCGGGGCTACTTTCGCCTCCGGCGCCGATCTCGACAAAGACGGCCAAACCTCGCTACTGGAAGCCTGGTTGGCAGCCGCCCGGCAGACCGCCGATTTCTACAAAAACGAAGGCCGCATCGCCACCGAGCATTCCCTGCTCGACGACACCGGCGACGGCCTCGGCACTCCAGCGGATTGGTTTACCGGCCTGCGCGCCACGAAGAAGCCGCAAACCAAAACCGAACCCGACGGCCTGCGCGCCTCGCAATTGGTCCTCATCCCCAGCGCCTCCGAACGCGCGCTCTCGCCCGACCAACGAACCCGGCGCGACACCCTCGAACGCGACCTCGCCGCTCTCCGCACCCGCAAAGCGGAGATGAAAGAGGACGAATACTTCACCGCACTCGAAGCGCTGCTGCTCAAACTCGCGCAGCTCTATCGCGAAAGCGGGAGTTAGAGAGGCGTCGGTTTTCCCTCGCTGCCACAAAGCGGCATCGAGGCTGTACTTCTACCTTGATTGGTCGCCTCCGGCGGAGATTTCGGCGATCCAATCGCTCTGGTGCAAAAAATCGTGATTTTTAACCATGGCGGCGATAGAACTTCAAAGAAGTCGCCCGGGTGGCGGTTTTGTCAGCACACGGACTCGTGGGCCGATGAAGCGGCTCGGGAGACCGTTGGTTCCATTCACTCCACTTCCTCCATCGAACGACCTGCCATGATCATTCCCGTCACGAACTCTACCCGCCGTGATTTTCTGAAAACCTCCGGCGCCGGCGTCGCAGCTGCTGCGGCTGCCTCGCTCTCCTTCCCCTCCCTCAGCCGCGCCGCGAATCTCTCCGGCGCGAAGATCAAGATCGGCTTTGTCGGGTGCGGCGGACGCGGCACGGGCGCGGCGGCGCAGGCTTTGCAGGCAGACAGCAATGTGGAGCTGTGGGCCATGGGCGAAGTCTTCCGCGACAAGATCGATTCGTCGCTGGAATCGCTCAAACCGCAGTTCGCGAATACGCCGGAGAAGCTTAACGTGGCCGAGGAGCGCAAATTTGTGGGGCTCGATGCCTATCAGAAGGTCATCGATAGCGGCGTCGACGTCGTCATTCTCACCACCACGCCAGCGTTTCGGCCGATGCACATCAAGGCGGCGATCGATGCGGGCAAACACGTCTTTTGCGAGAAGCCGATGGCGGTCGATGCGGCAGGGGTGCGCTCGGTCATCGAGAGTGTAAAGAAAGCGAAGGAGAAAAACCTCGCGCTGGTCGATGGGTTCGTGTGGCGCTGGACCAAGGCGAATCGCGAGGCGTACGACCGCATTCACAATGGCGGGATCGGCGAGATCACGGCGATCTACTCGAGCTACTACACCGGGTCGGTGGATCGTTATCCAAAGTGGAATCGGGCCAATACCAAGACGGATCTCGAGTGGCAGCTCCGCCGCTGGTATTACTTCACGTGGCTCTCGGGCGACCACATCGTGGAGCAGGCGGTGCACAGCATCGACAAGATGCTCTGGGCGATGAAAGACGAGCCGCCAGCCTCGGTGGTGAGTGTCGGCGGACGCCAGGCGCGACCGGGGGATGCCGGCGGCGAGTACGGCAATATTTACGATCATTTCGGCGCGGAGTACCGCTGGGAAAACGGGGTCAAAGGCTATCATTTCACCCGGCAGATCGGCCGCTGCTACAACGCGAATACCGACGAAGTTTTCGGTACGAAAGGCGTGTACCAGGGCGAAAGTGGCAGCAAACGGCACGTCTTTGTCCGTGCGGAAAAACCGTGGCGTTTCACCCCGATCGCAGGCCAGCAGGACAATGGCTACCAGACCGAGCACAATGAAATGTACGCCTCGATCCGGGCTGGCCGGCCAATCAATACGGGCGACCGTTTCACCAAGACCACGCTGATGGCGATCATGGCCCGCATGTCCGCTTACACCGGCAAAGAGGTGACTTGGGAACAAGCGCTCAATTCGAAGGAAGACCTTTTTCCGCACGACCTGAAGTGGGATACGAAGATCCCCGTCGCACCGGTCGCGACCCCTGGCCTGACCGAACTGGTCTAGGTTTTTCGGCCTCGTTTTCCCTACCCTGCTCCTGCCCGCGCCGTCCCCCGGCGAAACGCGGCGCAGGGGCAGGAACGGGAAACGCGGCCATTTTCACCACCAAGACACCAAAGCACCAAGATGATGAGACTACGTGATTCGGTTTGTTTGATTGCGGTAGCTGCGATGGGTGCGGCCAGTGGGGCATTCGCGGGAGAGATTCGGGCGGGAGCGTTTGCGGCGGATATTTCGCCGACGAAATTTCCCACGCCGGTGAATGGGAACATGAAAGGGGTATTCGCCAGCGAGATCTCCGATCCCATGCATGCGCGCTGTCTCGCGCTGAATGATGGGAAGCAGGAGCTGATTTTCTGCGTCGTGGACGCGTGCATGATCCCGCGGGAAATTTGCGAAAAAGCCAAGGAACTCGCGGCCGCGAAAACGGGCGTGCCAGCTTCGCATATCCTCATCTCAGCCACACACACGCACTCGGCGGCAACGCTGGCGGGGGTGTTTCAAAGCGACCCGGATCCGGAATACGTGGCGACGGTACCGGGGCGGATTGCGGAGGGGCTGATCCAGGCACACCAGAACCTCGAGCCGGCGGAGATCGGCTGGGGCAAGGGCAACAATCCGACGCAGGTTTTCAATCGCCGCTGGCTGCTTCAGCAGAGCGAGAGTTATACGAATCCCTTTGGCATCACGACCGACCGGGCCTTAATGAACCCGGGATATTTAAATGCGAAAGTCTCGCAACCGACGGGGCCGGTCGATCCCGAGGTGTATGTGCTCGCAGCCCGGGCCAAGGCGGATCAGCGGCCAATCGCCGTGCTGGCGAACTACAGCCTGCACTATGTCGGCGGGCAGAAACCGATTTCGGCGGACTACTACGGCGCGTTTGCGCAGGCGATTGGAGAGCGGTTGCAGGCGAGCGATGCACGTTATGCCGGCAAGCCGGCGTTTGTCGGCATCCTCTCGAATGGGACGAGCGGGAATATTAACAATCTCAACTACGGGGCCAAAGCGCCGGGCAAACGGGAGCCGGGCGAGCAAATCCGCGCCGTGGCAGCGAGTGTGGCCGAGACCACGATGCAAGCGCTCGCGCAGGCAGCCTTCAAGGGTGAGGCGACGTTTAGTGTGGCGGAAGAGGATCTGCCGCTGAAGGTGCGCAAAGGGACACCAGAGGAATTGGAGCGGGCGCGAAAGCTTCTCGCCGAAACGCCGAAAGACAAAGACGGCATGTACGCGCCGCGCGAGGCGATCTATGCCCGCGAGACGGTGCTGCTGGCAGATTATCCGGATACGGTGCCGGTGAAACTGCAGGCACTGCGGATCGGGGATCTGACCGTCGCGGCGATTCCGTGCGAGGTGTTTGTGGAGATCGGGCTCGATCTGAAAGAGCACAAACCGCTGGCGGGGCATTTCACGATGTCGCTAGCCAATGGATATAATGGCTATTTGCCCACCGCGGAGCATCATGCCCTCGGCGGGTATGAAACGTGGCGGGCGCGGAGCAGCTATCTGGAAGTGCCGGCGGCGGAGAAAATCACCGTCGCACTGAAGGGGCTGTTGGAGAAGGTCAAGACGCCGTAGCCACGCACAAGAATGACGGCAGCTTTACCCCTCGATCAATAGAACCAACGAGCGGCCGGGCACGTCGATGTCGGGGAATGGGAAGACGGTTTCGCTGCCGGCGGGGCGGATGTTGCCCCAGCTGAGGGCGGCGACGCTGGTGTTGGCGACTTCGAGCCAGCGTTTGCCGTTTTGGTTTGGCGGCAGGACGGCGCGCACGGTGTCGATCCAGCCATTGTAGGCGATGTAGATCGCCGAGGCGGAATCGCCGAACTCGGTGCCATCGAGCATCCAGGCGAGGAAATGGTTTTGCGGGTTGCCGAAGTACGGGCCATCGACTTCGCCGCCGTCGTTACGCAGCCAGGTGAGGTCTTTGCGACCGTTGCCGTTGTGATCCGTGCCAGTGTAAAACTCAGCCGGGCGCAGGCTGGGATGCGCGTTGCGGAAATGGAGCAACTGCTTGGTGAAGTTGAAGAGCTCGCTCTCGGTAACAGCCTGGCTGGGGTCGAGCCAGTTCGCGGCGGTATCGAGGTTGAAGGCGTTGTTGTTGCCGAACTGCGTGCGGAAGAACTCCGAGCCCGCGGCGATCATGGGCACGCCGGCAGAGAGGAGCAAAATTCCCAGGCCGGTCCGAACGGCTTCGCGCTGGGCCAGCGGGTCGCCACCGTGATCCCAGCACATCTCGTCGTCCGAGCTGCGGCCGCCGGCGGACGGGCCTTTCGGGAAGGGCAGATCGTTGTGCTTTTCGTTGAACGAATAGAGGTCGCACATGGTGAACCCATCGTGGCAGCAGATGTAGTTCACGCCGTTCCACGGCTTCCGGCCGCGGGCGCGGAAAAGGTCGTCGGAACCGGCCAGGCGCGTGGCCATGGAACCGGGCGTCACGTCGCGATAGCCGAGCTTGTTTTGCGAAGCCCGAAAGACGTCGCGGTAACGATCGTTCCACTCGGACCACCCCACGGGCGTATTCCCCTGCTGCTGGCCGGCGGGATTGCCGTCGGCGGTGTAGGGTTCGCAGGTGAGATCGACGCCAGGGCCGCCAGCGAGCGGGCGCGCGGGCAGTTCGGTCACGGCGCGGTTGAGGATATTTGCCGGATCGTCGCGGTTGAATTGATAGCCCCCCATCGAGAGCGCATTGCCCAGGACCGCGCCGAGATCGAAGCGGAAGCCGTCGGAGCCCATCACATTGGTCCAGTACTTCAGCGAATCGAGCACCAGGTTACGGGTGATCTCGGTGGCGGCATTGATGTTCGGGCCGACACCGTTGTTGTCCTGATACATGTTGGCCTGGCCGGGGCCAAGGATCTCGTAGTACCCAGCGTTATCGAGCCCGCGCAGGGAGAAGATTTTGCCCGCGGTGCCGGTGCCGCCGTCGACTTTGCCTTCGTTGAAGTGATTGTAGACGACATCCACGTAGACTTTCAGGCCCACCGCGTGAAAAGCGTGGACCATGGCGATCCATTCGCGGGTCGGGCCACCGGGCGATTGATCGCTGGAATAGCGGCGCGAGGGCGCGAAGAAATTGACCGAGTCGTAGCCCCAATAGTTTTGCTGCTGGTGAAATGCCACGTCATCGTTCAGGCCGCTTTGCGTTTCGTGGATCGGCATGAATTCCACGGCCGTCACCCCGAGGGCGGCGAGATCGGCAGCACGCAACGCGGCTCCAGCGTAGGTGCCGCGGAGGGCTTCGGGAATACCTTGATCGTTCTCAGTGAGGCCGCGCAGGTGGACTTCGTAGATGATCTCGTCCTTGAAAGGCCGCTCCGGTTTCGCGCCGAAATCGGGCGACGGCAGGGCGAGCACGGCGCCTTTCGGGGCGAAGGGACCGGAGTCGTCCGTGCGATGGTCGGCACCGGAGAGGTAACCGTCCGGCAGCGGATGATCCGGAGTCAGGGGCGAGTGGCTGACTTCGAGCGCATACGGATCGAGCAGGAGTTTGTTCGGGTTGAAGCGATTTCCCTGGGTATCGACATCGGTGATGAAACCCGCCGACGAACCGGCGACCCAATTCGCTGCATAGGGCCAATTTGGCCCCCAGGCCCGTAGCCCATACCAAATCTGCCCACCGGTGGCGCCCAGCGCGGAGAGCGGTACCGAACCGGCGAAAATTCCGTCATCCCGCAGGGTGAGTTGCTGGGTGATGATGGGGGCGGCGTTCGTCGGCTGAGCGTAAAGCCAGACATCCAACCGGGTTGCCTTGGGCGCATTGACCCGGAAATTGATCTGCGTGCCGTCGGCGGAAAACCGGGCGCCGAGAAAATCGGTGGTACTCATGGGAGGACCTCGCAGGTGAAGGGTTGCACAGCGGGCGACACGGGCATGGGATTCGGGTCTCTTCTCGTCTTCATTTCGGGTACCTCGGTTGCCTTGGGCGCCTAGCGGAATGAGCCGGACAGAGCAATCAAATAGCATTCAGAGCCGGATATTCACGCGATCGGCGCGCATTTGAACCCGGCGCGGCTGGGCGGGCGGCTCTTCCTAAAGCCGCCTACGTTCGCTTCGCGGGATTGGGGGGCGGTGGTTCGTGAATGAGTGGATTGCACGCACGGACTCGACGAACTCGCCAAGGCGCTTTAGGGTGGCCGTTCCACTGATGATTTCCGTCACCATCCCGATCTGCAACGAGGAGGGCAATTTGCCCGATCTGTACGAACGCACCCGCAACGCTCTCGTCGGGTTGGGGCAGCCGTGGGAGATCATTTTCGTGAATGACGGTTCTACCGACGAGTCGGAGGAAATCCTCGATGGTATCGCGGAAAAAGATCCACAGGTGCGGGTGGTCCATTTCCGACGGAATTTCGGCCAGACCGCGGCAATGATGGCGGGGTTCGATTTTGCCAAGGGCGACATCATCATCCCCATCGACGGCGATTTGCAGAACGATCCGGGCGATATCCCGCTGCTGCTGGCCAAGCTCGATGAGGGCTTCGATGTGGTGAGTGGCTGGCGAAAGGACCGGCAGGATGACGCGGTCACGCGCAATTTCCCCAGCATCATGGCCAACCGGCTCATCTCCTGGGTGAGCGGGGTGCGGTTGCACGATTTCGGCTGTTCGCTGAAGGCGTACCGCCGCGAGGTGATCGAAGGCGTGCGCCTGTACGGCGAAATGCACCGTTTTCTCCCGATCTATACCCGCTGGCACGGAGCGAAAATCGCGGAGGTGGGGGTGCGCCACTACGCGCGGGCGCGCGGCCAGTCGAAGTACGGCCTGGAACGCGTGCTGAAGGTCCTCGCCGACCTGATTACGGTGAAATTTCTCGACCGTTTCCAGCAGAAGCCGATGTATCTTTTCGGCGCGGCGGGTCTGGTCTCGCTGCTCGTGAGCTTCGTCTCTGGCGTCTACGCGCTGTACCGGAAATTCATCACCCACGAATCGTTCATCCAGAATCCCCTGCTCCTCACCTGCATCGTCACGGCGATGACGGCGATTATGTGCATCCTCATGGGCCTGCTGGCCGAAATGGTCATGCGCACCTTCTATGAAAGCCAAGGGAAACCCGTGTATCTGATCCGCCAGACCCGCAATATCGTCGGGGGAGCCTCGAGCCGGACCAGCAATCATCACGGAGGAAATCCGGCGTGATGGTGGCGGGGACCGATTTTAGCCATAGCCACACTCCCCTCCCCTTTTCTTTCCTCGAAACATCATGTGCGGAATAGCGGGTTTTGTCGGCGCAGGGTCGCCGGCCGATTTGAAACGGATGACAGACGCGATCAAGCATCGCGGGCCGGACGCGGAAGGCCTCTGGGTCGACGCTGCGCGCGGGATTCATCTCGGCCAGCGGCGCCTGAGCATCGTGGATCTCAGCGGCGGCGTGCAGCCGATGTGGACGGCGCCTGCAGTCGCGCCCGACGGCAGCGGCGAGCTGGGTGTGATCTTCAATGGCGAGATCTACAACCACGCCGAACTGCGCGCGGAATTGCAGAATCTCGGCCGGGTTTTCCAGACCGATCACAGCGACACGGAAGTGCTGCTGCACGCGTATGCGCAGTGGGGCGATACCTTCGTCGAGCGGCTGAACGGGATGTGGGCGTTCGTGATTTACGATCGCGCCCGGCAGCGCATTTTCGCGTCGCGCGATCGCTTCGGGAAAAAGCCGTTTTATTGGTTTCACGAGAACGGCACGTTTGGCTTTGCCAGCGAAATCCCGGCACTGCGGCAGCATCCGCTCTGTCCGCGCAGTATCTCCCGGCTCGCGCTGAAGAAGTACTTCGCCTACTGCTACATCCCGGCGCCGCACTCGATCTACGAGCGCGTGTGGAAATTGCCCGGCGGACATTCGCTCAGCCTCGATCTGGCCAGCGGTGAACTGAAGACGTGGAAGTACTGGGAATTTGTCCTATGGAATCCGCAGGAGCGGTACATGCGGCAGGACGAAGCGGCGCGGCTGCCCATCGGCGATACGCGCGGCGTGGAGGAGCAGATCCGCGTGACGCTGGAGCGCGCGACGCAGCGCCGGCTGATGTCGGATGTACCGCTGGGCGTTTTCCTCAGTGGCGGCATCGATTCCTCGGCCATCGCGACCTTTGCGGCGCGGCACGTCGACCATGGGCAGCTGAACACCTTCAGTATCGGGTTTACCGATCCGAGCTTCGATGAATCGGAGCACGCGCGATTTGTCGCGCGGAGCATCAATTCGCAGCACCACCACGAGACGCTCGACCTCGATAAAGCGGCTGACCTGGCGAAAGAAATCGTGGCCCAGCTCGACGAACCGCTGGGCGATGGTTCGCTGCTGCCGACGTATCTGCTTTCGCGCTTCACCCGCCAGCATGTGACGGTGGCGCTGGGCGGCGATGGCGGGGACGAGCTTTTCGCGGGGTACGATCCTTTCCGCGCGCTGCACAAGGCGGAGACGTACGCGAAGCTGATGCCAAAGCCGATTCACGCCGGCATCCGGATGCTCGCGGCGCGTCTGCCGGTGAGCCACGCGAATCTCTCGTGGGATTTCAAACTCAAGCGGGTGCTGATGGGGCTGAGCTATCCACGGCCGCTCTGGAATGCGGTGTGGATGAGCGCGGTGGAGCCGAAGGAGCTGGCGAATCTTTTCGCCGAGCCGACCGATCCCGAGGAGATTTATAGCGAAGCCATCCAGGCTTGGGATCACTGCGCGCATCACAACATCGTGGATCGCTCGCTGCAATTCTGGACGAACCTGTATTTGCAGGACGGCATCATGGCCAAGGTGGACCGGGCTTCGATGCAGTGCTCGCTGGAAGCGCGCTCACCGTTCCTCGACATCGAGATGGTCGATCTTGCCCGGCGACTGCCGTGGCAGGTGAAACTGCGCGAAGGCCAGACGAAATGGATCCTCAAACGCGCGCTGGAGCCGGTGCTGCCCCGCGAGATCGTGCACCGGCCGAAGAAAGGTTTCGGCATGCCGATCGGGCGCTGGCTGCGCGAAGGGCGCTTCGAGTTCGCGCACGAAGCAGCGCGGCCGCATTTGGAAACCGGGTACGCCGGGCGCAAGATCGTGGCGCACATGGGCGGCAAGGCGGATGAGCGGCTGTTTTTGTGGAGCTACTGGGTGCTGTGCGAATGGCTGAAGCAGGCATGAGTCGGCTCATGCGACCATTGCAGCTACGAGGTTTGGGTGGAGCACGCGACTCGCGTGCGCTGTTCGGCGACTCGCCGAACAGGAGACAGAAACCGAGGCTTGCAGAAATGGGCCGTCGGCTCGCAGCCACCTTCACACGGTGTTCGCGGCGAGTCGCCGCGAACGGCACGCGACTCGCGTGCTCCACCCGGGGCAACTCGACGCGTGTTCACTCCACCGGTCAAAGCAGACCTCGATGAAGATCCTCGTGCTTTGTTATGAATATCCGCCGCTAGGAGGAGGAGGGGGGCGCGTCGCCAAGACAGTGGCGGAAGCGCTGGTGCGACGGGGGCATGAGGTGCGGGTGCAGACCGCGGCGCTGGGCTGGCGTTCACACCAGGAGACCATCGACGGGGTGGAAGTTTTTCGCACCGCCAGCGGGCGGCGTCGGCCGGAGCGGTGCTCAGTGCTGGAGATGCTGAGCTATTGCGTGACCAGCATTCGACCCACATTGGCGCACATCGACCGCTGGCAGCCGGATGTGATTCATACGCACTTTGTCGTCCCGACGGGGGCGCTGGCGTGGCTGGTGCATCGGCTCACGGGCACGCCCTACGTGCTCACCGCACACCTTGGCGATGTGCCCGGTGGCGCACCGGGGCAGACGGATGCGTTGTTCCGCTTTATCGCGCCGTTTGCGCGTATTTTCTGGCACGCAGCGGCGGGCCTGACCGCGGTGAGCGCGTGGGTTTGCACGCTGGCAACACGGGGCTACGGGCGGGCGCCGAAGATCATTCACAATGGCATCCGGCTCGATGACACGGCAGCGCGCACGGATGCGCCCGGCGATACCGTGGAGCTGGTTTTCATTGGGCGGCTGAATCCGCAAAAATGCCCGCTTTTCCTACTCGAGGTGCTCGCCCTGGTGCCGGCGAAAAACTGGCGGCTGACGATCGTGGGCGATGGCGAGCTGATGCCGGCACTCCGCGAAAAGCTGGCGGCGTCGGGCCTGGGCGACCGGGTGCAACTCACCGGCTGGCTGGCGGGGCCGGAGGTCGAACAGGTGCTGCATCGGAGCCACATTTTCCTGCTGCCTTCGACCTTCGAAGGACTGCCGGTCGCGGCGGCGGAAGCGCTCAAGCACAGCCTCGCGCTGCTGGTGAGCGATATTCCCGGGCTGCACGACGTGGTCGATGAAGGGGTGAATGGGTATCGGCTGCCGATCGGTGATACCGCGGCGTGGAGTGCGCGGATCTCGGCGCTGCTGGCGGATCCGGCGGCGCTGGCGGCGCTGGCGGCTTTGCAGCGGGCGAGTTGGGCGAAGGCTCAGGATTTCGCACTGCCACATATCGCGGAGGAATATGAGGCGGTGCTGGAGGGGGCGCGAGCGTAGTTCCGTGGCTCACGCAGTCTTTGCGTGAGGTGAAAAGGATCACCCTGCGCGGTTGGCGCAGGCACTGTCGTTTCACGCAGAGGTGTGCGTGAACCACGGGGGTGACAGCCACGGCTGATAGCGGCTCTCCTTCCTACTGATCCTGCATCGTCGTGCCGTGGTCCTTGGTGGCGTATTCTTTGGCGGCGGCGTCGAGGGCGTTGAGGCTGCTGAAGCGGCCGGGGAAGGCGCGGTTGAGGGCGACGTCGAAACGGTTGCCTTGGGCCATGGCTTCGAACAGACGGAGGAAACCGGGTTTATCGACGCTGGAGAGGTAGCGGACGACGCGCTCGGATTCGTTGTAGAAGGTGTGCACCTGGGTGACGTCGACCGGGTAATTGGTCAGGCCGGTGAGGTCGGCGATGGGAATCCATTTGGCCGGATTCACGGCCTGGGACTTCGGACGGGCGGAATAACCTCGGGCGCGCCAGAAGGAGGCATAGCCCCGGGAGGCGGCGTATTCGGCGAAGCCTTCATTCAGCCAAAGCGGGATGCCGATGCCGAAGAAACGGAAAACCACGAGATGGGTGACTTCGTGGCCGAGGGTGTCGCCTTTCCACTTCGACTCGGCGATGCGCGGGATGAAAAGTTCGCCGCCGGCGCAGAGGCCGCCAGTCCAGGGGTCGAGCTGGCCGGCGATGCGGAAGGAGTCCCAGTCCTCCGCTTTGTCGAAGATGTAGATGTGGCACTTCTTCGGCCACTGCGACGTGTCCTTGCCCAGTTCCTTGGCCACGATGGAGTAGAAAAATTCCGCCTCCACCGAGACGGGCGCGGCGACAAAGGACTGGAAGAAGTGGTAAACGAAGTGGGCCGATTCAGCGTGTTTCCAGTCGGCTTTGCGAATGGTCAGTGCGCGAAAACCAAGCTGGCCGACGGCCCGGTCGGTGAGGCGATCGAAAGGGACCTCGGTGAAATTGCCGGAGGTGGTGTTTTGGGCGTACGCGGCGGTAGCGCCAAAGAGGGCGAAAGCGGCGGCAGCCAGACGAAGCAACGGGCGAGTAAACATCGATAAAAGGGTCACAAAACGGAGCACGCGGGATCTCATTTGAAGTGTAGCCGTATTTTCGAGTCTGGCGCCCCTGCAGGGCGCATGGCTCGGGATCTGAGGGATCCTGGGGCCGTTGGCCCCAGGCTAGGTTCTGGCGGACCTTGGGTCCGCAGACTTATCACCGAAAAACTCGCAGGTGGTTGAAGGCGATCTTCTGCCGCAGGCCTTGTCTTCGCGATCTTCCTTGTAGCGAAAGTCGCTCGCCCGGCACCGACGGCGCGGTGCCCTCCGGGAGTTTGCTGCGCTTCGCGCAGAGTGAGGTTTTCGTTTCACGCAGGGGGCTGCGTGAACCACGGGGTGACAGCGACGCGGGCGCGCTTAACGGCAGCAGGAGGAGGTGCTGCAGGCGGCGAAGGCGAGGATGGAGAAGAGGGCGACGGCGAGAGCGAGGATGCGGGTGGTCATGGTGGTGAGTGGTGGTTATTTCGTCGGAAGGTAGAAGAGGGTGTAGTATGCGGCGTCGTGGAGGAGCGGGACGCCCTGGGCCGAACGCACGCCGGGAGCGTGGAGTTCGTGGACGTGGCCCTCGGCCATTTCACTGAGCACCAATCGTGCGCTGCGGCCATCGGGCGAGACGGTCACGGATTGAATCCGCGGTTTGGTCGGATCGACCTCGGGGCTGCCGTAGGTGGACTGGTAGATATAGGTGTACGTCTCAATGGCGTAACTCGCCGGATCGTTGGCGGTGTTCGGGTCGACTGGCTCGGTGAAGGTGAGTTCGAAGCCGTCGGGCTTCGCTTTCATCTCGTAAATCTCGAACGGGGCTTTGCCGGTCCACACGAGCCGTTGCAGAGCGTACGGTTTGCCGCCGCGCGCACCCCAACCACGATCGGTGCCGTAGACAAACAGCGAACCATCCTGCGCATAGGCGAGGCCGAGCGAGCCGGAGTCGAACCCAGCGCGGAAGGGATAACAGGCGCCCTGGTAATGATCGTTCACTTTTTCAAGCGACACGCGCATGACGGTGGAGTGGGTCTGGTCGCCGACAAAGAGCTGTTCCTTGAACGGGCCGAACTTTCCGCCGGTAAGATCGCAGGCAATGCCGGAGGCCGACTGCCCCATTTTCGGGTACGGGAAATAGACGGCGGGCGGGAGGAGTTCCGGGATCTTTTTCGCTTCGAGATAGAGGCGGCTTTTATCCTGCGGAATCGCGGGCTTCGGGAGACCGGCTTTTTGGATCAGGCCCTGAGTGGCGGGTTCGTCGAACCACTTGATCCCACCCGGGTGACCGACAAAAGCACCGGGTTTGAGCCACTGCAGTTTGCACGAGCCATTCCACGGGCCCTGGTTGTCGGTGTAGAAGACGTCGCCCGCGGCGTTGAAACCAACGCCGCCCGGCGAACGCACGCCGGAGCAGGTGGGGATGACTTTGCCATCCGGGGTGATGCGCAGGCACCAGCCGCGGAAAGGATTGTTGCTATTGAAGGAACCGGTGAGGCAGAGGAGCACCCAGAGATTGCCTTCACGGTCGAACTGCGAGCCGAAGGCGTACTCGTGGTAGTCACCGTCAATGCCCCAGCCATCGCTGATGGTTTCGAAAACATCGGCGCGGCCGTCGCCATTCGAATCGCGCAGGCGGGTGACTTCGGGGCGCTGGGTGATGTAGAGCCAGCCTTCGGTGTCGCCGGGTTTGGTGGTGACGCCGAGCACTTCGTGCAGGCCGCTGGCAAAGAGGGTCCACTTCGGCTTCGGATTGTCGCCGAGGACGCCTTCCGCGATCCATACCTCGCCGATGCGGGAGGAGCAGGCGATTTTATCCGGCCCGAGAAAACAGAGCGCACCGGCCTCGAGGGTGACGCCTTCCGGGGTCGGGATATTGACCATCCGGTAATACTCGGGCTCGTGTTCATTGACCTGCGGACCCGCGGCTCGCACCGGGGTGGAAAACGAAAGACCGGCGCCGGCGAGCAGCGCGAGGCCGAGGGAGGTGAGGGTGCGAGGGTTTACCATACGAAATCTTCGGTGATCCGGGCGCTACCGTCTTTGAAGACGACGGGGACGAGCAATTCCATTCCGCCGCCAGACGCCCGTACAATCGGCTGGCTGCCGGGGAAGCGAAGCTGGAGTTTGCCGTCGACGAGGAAGAGTCCCCCGCCCTTTTCTTCGATCTTCGCGCCCGCGGCGGCGCGGAAGTAAAGGCGTCCGCCGGTGGGTTCGGCTTTGGCCGTCAGGGTCAGCGTGCGATGCAGGCCGGCATCGGTCTCGCCAAGGACGGCGACCGGGAAATCCTCCACGTCGACGCCGGCAAAGGTGTAGCGAAAAGCCGGGCGCTGATGGTCGTCGAGGCGATAGCCGTGGAACTGGTATCCAGCAGCTTTGCCCACTCCGGCAGGCCAATCGGTGCTTTCGCTGGCGAGCACGGCAAAAGGAGCGCCGGCGGGGCCTTTGATCACATTCGAGCCGAGCGGTTTTTCGTAGCCCTGGCCGCGGCCGGTGCGATGGCGGGCGGCATCGATAAAGGAGCCCTGCCAGGCGAGCGCGAGGCGGAGTTCATTGGCATCGAAGCAGACATTCGCCTTTTCCGGGTAACCGACCCCGATGCCGCGGGAGCCGCCGCCTTCGATGAAGTTGCGGTAGATGACGGCCTCGGTGCTGGCGATCAGTTCCATCTTGCCCTGAACCAGGCCGGCCGGGAGGTCGGTGAAGTTTTTCCGGGCGAGGTAGGCCCAGATGGCGAAGACCTGTTTTTCGGTATCGCCGCCGAGAAGGTCTTTGTTCGAGGAGACACCACCCGGCCAGAAAGCCGGCATGCGGGTGCCGGGGCGGAGGCTTTGCGGGTCGATGAGGTAACGGCGGAACCAATCCCACTTCAGCCGCTGAGCGGAAGTGGCGAGGTCGACGGCGGGGACACCGAGGGAGGCGTTGCCGGCGAAGTTGTGGCAGGCGAT
>Ga0209050_1000674_pt1 | contig 51506 bp, 43 predicted proteins | sample Araplavi_mTSA_r2_FD_184276 | JGI IMG/M metagenome (GOLD analysis project Ga0209050, IMG submission 184276) | Arabidopsis root microbial communities from North Carolina, USA - plate scrape MF_Cvi_mTSA_r2 (SPAdes) (version 2) | ecosystem: Host-associated > Plants > Roots > Endosphere | place: USA... | reverse complement strand
CCCTGCCAACCGCAAGCCGAGCCCCGTCGCGGCCGGCAGGTCCCTGGCAAAGTAAAGGAGGAGGGGGCGGCCGCAGGCCGCCGCCGGGGGACATTTGCATAGGGGCCTGCCGGCCGCGGCGGGGCCCTCAACGCTCGCGATGAACCCGTTTGAAGACCGTGCACCAAGCTTCCAAGGCCCTCGGAATCAAGCGGAGAACCAAAAAAAGGGCGGGACCTCACGGCCCCGCCCCTCAATACCACCGGAATCGTGAATCAGCCGCGACGCGCGCAGTACATCGCCTGCCCCGGCAGCGCCAGCTGCGAACCCTCGGCCTGCCCCGCATCCGGGCCCGGCACGTGCAGCGCGTGCCAGTCGCCCGCCGGCAGCGCCACCTGCACCGCCTCGGCCGACAGGTTGAACGCCAGCAGCAGGGTCTCATCGCCGTGCGTGCGTTCAAACATCAGCACCGGTTCGGCCGTCTCCAGGAAACGGATGTCACCCAGCAACAGCGTCGGCATCGTCCGCCGCCACGCCAGGAACTGGCGGAACGCGTTCAACACCGAGTGCGGATCGTGTTCCTGCACGGCCACCGCCGCACTGCGATGTTCCTCCGGGATCGGCAGCCATGGCGTACCCGTGGTGAATCCCGCCAACGGTGCGTCCAGCCACGGCATCGGCGTGCGGCACCCGTCGCGGCCCTTGAAGTTCGGCCAGAACGTGATGCCGTACGGGTCCTGCAGGGCTTCGAATGGCACATCGGCTTCGCCCAGGCCCAGTTCCTCGCCCTGGTACAGACAGATCGAACCGCGCAGCGAGCACAGCACCGCTACCAGCAGGCGCGCCAGCCGCGGCTGCGCCGGATGCCCACCCCAGCGGGTCACCGCGCGCTCCACGTCGTGGTTGGAGATCGCCCAGCACGGCCAGCCTTCGGTCATGGTCGCTTCCAGCCGCGACACGGTGTCGCGGATGTAGGCGGCGCTGTAGTCCTTGACCAGCAGCTCGAAGCTGTAGCCCATGTGCAGGCGGCCGGGCGCCGTGTATTCGGCGGTGGTCGCCAGCGAATCCTCGGCCGAGATCTCCCCCAGGCTGACCGCACCCGGGTACTGGTCCAGCAACGCGCGCAGCCGCTCGATGAAAGGCAGGTTTTCCGGTTGCGTGTTGTTGTAGTAGTGGTACTGGTAGGCGTACGGGTTGTCGGTGCTGAAACCGCGCCCCAGCCGCTTTTCCGCAGGCTTGGCCGGGTTGTCGCGCAGCTGCCTGTCGTGGAAGCAGAAGTTGATCGAGTCCAGGCGGAACCCGTCCACGCCACGGTCGAGCCAGAACTTCACGTAATCCAGCGTCGCCTGCTGGACGGCCGGGTTGTGGAAGTCCAGGTCGGGCTGGTCGGCCAGGAAATTGTGCAGGAAGTACTGCTCGCGGCGCGGCTCCCACTGCCAGGCCACGCCGCCGAAGATCGACATCCAGTTGTTGGGCGGGGTGCCGTCCTCGCGCGGGTCGGCCCACACGTACCAGTCCGCCTTGGGATTGGTGCGGTCCTGGCGGCTCTCGCGGAACCAGGCATGTTCGATCGAGGTGTGACTGAACACCTGGTCGATCATCACCTTCAGGCCCAGCGCATGCGCCCTGGCCAGCAACCGATCGAAATCGGCCAACGTGCCGAACAGCGGGTCCACGTCGCGGTGGTCGGCGATGTCGTAGCCGAAGTCGGCCATCGGCGAGGTGAAGAACGGCGAAATCCAGATCGCGTCCACGCCCAGCGCGGCCACGTAGTCCAGCCGCTCGATGATGCCGGGCAGGTCGCCCACGCCGTCACCGTTGGCATCCAGGAAACTGCGCGGGTAAATCTGATAGATGACGGCACCGCGCCACCATGGAGTCTGCGTCATCGAGGGCCCCCCTCCGGGCTTCCAGGGCACCCTCGCAGGGGCGCCAGAACATACCCGACAAGCTTAGCGGGGCGCCCTCGGCGGTGGCGCCACATGCATACGTATTCACGCCCTGCCCGGCCGCCGGTGGCCTTCGCGGGCGGAATACGTCCGCACCGCCTATAATTCCGCCCAAGCCTGAAAGTCAGACCGCATGACCATCACCGAAGACACCCGCCCCGCGCTGGGCCTGCCCCAGATCCAGTCGCTCGCCGCGCCCGACATGGCCGCCGTGGACGCGCTGATTCGCCGCCGACTGTCCTCGGATGTCGTGCTGATCAACCAGATCGCCGACCACATCATCTCCGCCGGCGGCAAGCGTCTGCGCCCGATGCTCGTGATGCTGGCCGGTCACGCAGTGGGCCAGGCCGGGCCAGAGCACCACCAGCTGGCGGCGATCATCGAGTTCATCCATACCTCGACCCTGCTGCACGACGATGTGGTGGACGAATCCAGCCTGCGGCGTGGCCGCAGCACCGCCAATGCGCTGTGGGGCAACGCTCCGAGCGTGCTGGTGGGCGACTTCCTGTACTCGCGCAGCTTCCAGCTGATGGTCGAACTGGACCGCATGCCGGTCATGCAGATCCTGGCCGACACCACCAACCGCATCGCCGAAGGCGAAGTGCTGCAGCTGCTGCACGTGCATAACCCGGACACCGACGAGGCCGCCTACCTGCGCGTGATCGAGCGCAAGACCGCGGTGCTGTTCGCCGCCGGCACCCGCCTGGGCGCGCTGGCCAGCGGGGTGGACGAGCAGACCCAGCAGGCGCTGTACGACTACGGCATGGCGCTGGGCTACGCGTTCCAGATTGCCGACGACGTGCTGGACTACTCGGCCAACGCCGACGAGCTGGGCAAGAACCTGGGCGACGACCTCGCCGAAGGCAAGGCCACCCTGCCGCTGATCCACGCCATGGCACACACCGACGCGACCACCCGTGAGCGCCTGCGCCAGATCGTGCAGAGCGGCGACGCCGACGCCATGCCCGAAGTGCTGGCCGCCATCCACGCCACGGGCGGGCTGGACTACAGCCGCCAGCGTGCCGAGGAATACGCCGAGGCCGCCGAGCGCGCCCTCGACGGCCTGGCCGACAACGATGCCGTAGCCGCCCTGCGCGGTCTGGCCCGTTACGCGGTACGGCGCTCGCACTAAGCGAGCCCCGTAGTGCCGGCCGCTGGCCGGCTCCAGACAATGCCGGCAACACGAGGAGCCGGCCAGCGGCCGGCACTACCCAGCTCCAGACAATGCCGGCAACACGAGGAGCCGGCCAGCGGCCGGCACTACCGCCGCATCACCGCTTGTCGAACAACCCTTCGAAGAACGTATCCAGGCTCTTCCACGCCCGCTTCGCCGCGCGCTCGTTGTAGAGGCACCCCGGCGGGTTGTTGGCATCGGCTTCGGCGAAGCAATGCACCGCACCGCTGTAGTTGGTGAATTCCCAATCCACCTTGGCCGCGTTCATCTCCTGCTCGAAGCTGGCGATGTCCTCTTTGCTCACCCCCTTGTCGTCGGCGCCATTGAGCACCAGTACCGACGGATGGCTGCCACCGGCCTTGGCCGGCAATGGCGAACCGAGGCCGCCATGCAGGCTCACCACCCCGGCCAGCGGCGCGCCGGCACGGGCCAGTTCCAGCACGGTGGTGCCGCCGAAGCAGAAGCCGACCGCACCGATCCTTGACGCATCCAGCGGCGCGCTGCCCGCCTGGGCCTTGAGCACCTCCAACGCCTTGAGCGCGCGGGCACGCAGCACCGGCCGGTCGTTGCGCAGCTGGGTGGCGACCGGTCCGGCTTCGGCGTCGGTCTTCGGGCGTACACCCTTGCCGTACACGTCGGCCACCAGCACTACGTAGTCGTCGCCAGCCAGCTGCTTGGCCTTGGCAATGGCCGAGTCGTTGACGCCGCGCCAGTTCGGCACCATCACCAGGCCGGGCCGCTTGTCGTTGTCTTCGTCGTCATAGACCAGCACGCCACTGAAGGTGGTGCCTTCGTGCTTCCACTCCACCGGTTTGGCCTGCATCGCGGCCACTGCCGGCAGCGCCGTCATGCCCAGCACCAGTGCCGCCCCCCACTGCCAGTTCTGCTTCATGCGCCTGCTCCTTCCGGGAAAGAGCCCAGAGTGTATGCCGGAGCACGTGATGGGCCGCAGCAGCCGGTGGACGCGGCAGGCGGCAAGCGGCGGCGTGGGGTCATGGAGAGGGGGACCATGCGGCGGGCGGGCACGCGGCGGCGGGCGCACGGCCGATGGGCACGCGGACGGGCACACGGCCGGCACACGCCGGGGGTAGAGCCGACTGTTAGTCGGCTGCGCCGTTGGCGCCATGTGAGGGTGACTCGCCAAGAGCAGCGGACTAACAGTCCGCTCTACCGTCGGCTGCGCCGTTGGCGCCATGTGAGGGTGACTCGCCAAGAGCAGCGGACTAACAGTCCGCTCTACCGTCGGCTGCGCCGTTGGCGCCATTTGAGGGTGACTCGCGAAGAGCAGCGGACTAACAGTCCGCTCTACCGTCGGCTGCGCCGTTGGCGCCATGTCAGGGTGACCCGCGAAGAGCAGCGGACTGACAGTCCGCTCTACCGTTGGCTGCGCCGTTGGCGCCATGTCAGGTTGACCCGCCAAGAGCAGCGGACTGACAGTCCGCTCTACCTTCGGCTGCGCCGTTGGCGCTGTGTCACCCGATGCCGATGCCCGGGATCGCGGTGATCTGCTCCGGGTCGAACCCGGCCAGCTCGGCGAAATGCCGGCCCCGGGCGACGTAATCGCGATACACGCCGTAGCTCGGCGCTCCCGGCGACAGCAGCACCACCCCACCCTGCCCGCCCAGCGCGGCGCAGGCCAGCCGGACCGCTTCGTCCAGGTCGGCGGCGGCGTGCAGGCCAAACCGCCCGGCGTCGGCCAGCGGCTTCAGCGATGCGTGGATGCGCGGCCCATTGGCGCCCAGGGTGACGATCTCCACCGGCGGCACGTCGTGGGCCATGTGAGCGACGAAATCCTGCCAGTCCAGCCCACGGTCGTGGCCGCCCACCAGCAGCGCGATGCGCTGGCCCGCGAAACATTCCAGCGCGGCCAGGCTGGCATGCGGCGTGGTGCTGATCGAATCGTTGACGAAGCGCAGCCCGTCGCGGCTGCCGAGGGTCTGCAGCCGGTTCGGCAGCGGGCGGAAGTCCTGGACCGCCGGGGCCAGCGCCACCGCGTCCAGGCCCAGGGCCTCGACCGCCGCCAGTACCGCGCACAGGTTGCCGCGGTTGTGCCGGCCCGGCAGCGGCGTGTTCGCGGTGTCGAACACCGCCTGCTCGCCGCGGTACACCCACTCCCCACGCATGTGCCAGCCCTGCGGCTGGTTGAACCACACCACCTCGCTGTCAGCCAGGTGCAATGCCGCCAGATGAGGATCGGCAGCATTGAGCACGGCGATCCGCGGCGCGGCGCCGGTGACCAGCAACAGCTTGTCCTCGATATAGCGCGCTTGGCTGCCGTGCCAGTCCAGATGCTCGGGGAACAGATTCAGTACCACCGCCACCTGCGGATGCGCGCCACTGCGCGCCACTTCACCGGTCTGGTAGCTGGACAGTTCCACCGCCCAGTATGCCGGCGCCGGCTGCGGGTCCAGCACCTCCAGCAGCGGCAGGCCGATGTTGCCCACCAGCGCGGTGCGCGCGCCCGAGGCACGCAGCAGGTGGGCCAGCAATGACGTGGTCGTGCTCTTGCCCTTGGTCCCGGTCACGCACACGGTGTCGCGCACGGTCCCTTCGGCATCGGCATGCTCGGCGAACCACAGCGACGTGCCGCCGATGAACTGCGTCCCGCGCGCGGCAGCGGCCAAGGCCGCTTCACCGTAGGGGCTGATCCCCGGCGACTTGATCACCACCTCGAACGCGGCCAGCGCATCGCCACAGACATCCGATCGCACTGCCAGACCGTCACCGGCCTCGGCCCGTGCGGCGGCGGCTTCGGCCTCGGGACAGAACAGCGTCAGCGGCAGCGCGGGCAGGCGCTGGCGCAACACGGCAAACGCCGCGCGCCCCTCACGCCCCCATCCCCACAGCGCTACCCGCTTGCCCTCAAGCTGCGAAATTCGCACGCAGGCGCTCCCAGATCGCCGGCGGAATCCGGTGCTCGCCTTCCAGCACCAGCAACGGTTCAATCTGCAGCTCGGCGCCGTCCAGCTGCGGCTGGATCTCGTGGATGAAACGCTTCACCAGCGCGTCCTCGTTCCATTCCGGGCGCGCCGCGAGCGTCGCCATGGCCGCGCGCGATTCGCGGCCCTCGCCCACGCATTCGAACGGTTTGTGGTCCTGGAACTCCAGCAGCGCATCGAAGCCGCCGGCCTGTTCCAGGTCGTCCAGCAGATTGCGGCCGAAGATACGCACCAACCGCGTCTTGGGCATGAACGGCGCCAACGCGAGGAACACGAAGTGGCACTTCGGGCAGACACCGCACCAGCGGTTCACCGGGCGCTCGCCCAGGATATGGAAGTTGCGGTTGCAGCTGGAGAAATGCGCGTCGTAGAAATCGGTCTTCGCAAACTGGCGCGCCACCGCCAGCTCCGAGAGCGGGCGCAGCAGCGAGTAGTAATGCAGGTCGGCGGCCACGTGCTTTTCCAGGTACTCGCCGAAGGCCTGCTCGAACGCCCAGCCCTTTGACCACTGGTGGTTCACCTCGCCCGTGCCGGGAATCTGGCTGCCGTAGCTGGCAGAGCGCTCGTTGGAGAACACCACCTGGTCCACGCCCTGCAGCAGCGCGGCCAGCACCATGATCGCCGAATTGACCGCCGTCACCGGGATATGCCCGTTCCAGGCACCCTGGCGGTTGAGCTCGAACAGTTCCGGGGCCAGCGTGCGGCCGATGTTGAGCATGGGCAGGCCAGTGCGCTCGGCGCAGGCGCGGATCAGCTGCGAACCGCCAATCCAGGTCACCGTTTCGGCAATGCCCAGCGCGCGCAGCGCTTCGATGCTGACCAGCGAATCCTTGCCCCCACCGATGGCCACCAGCGCATGTTCGCGCAGGCCAACCGCCGGCGCTTCGACCGTCTGGCCGTCCACCGGCAGACGGAAGCGTCCCCGCAGGTTCAATCCATTGCGGTAAGCGAACTCGCCCAGGCCGTTGAGGTACACCGTCTCCACCAGGGCGGCGGTGTCGGCATCGATGGTGTAGTTGTCGATCCGCACCTGCTCCGGCACGGCGGCCTTGTAGTAGCTGACGCCGGCAATCAGGTGCAGCAGGCGCAGCGCCTGCTGCACCGCCGTGGCACGTTCGCCCTGCAGCACGAACGGCGCGCCGGGAATGGTGACCGTTTCCACCAGCTCCGGGCCGTTGTCGAAGGCGTAGACCAGCTGCGCCACGCCCGTATCCGCGGCGAAATCGCAGCGGACGAAGCGGAAACAGGCAACCTGGTGTTTATCGAAAGCAGTCATGGGGTATCCGGTGAGGCGTGGCGTTTTCGCGGCGGCGCGCGAAGGCGTTCAGGGGAAAGCAGCGGCGCGCGTTCAGGGCACGTCATCGATGACGTCCTCGCGCGGCAGCTCGCGCTGGTTGTAGGTGCTGGCCATGACATAACCGTACGCGCCGGCGTCAGCGATCAGCATCACATCGTCCGGCGCGGTGGACACCGGCAGGCGCCGTCGCTTGCCGAACACATCGCTGGATTCGCAGATCGGCCCGACCACGTCGAACATCGTTTCGGCGTAGCCGCCCAGCCGGCTCAGGTTCTCGATGTCGTGCCAGGCGTCGTACAGCGCCGGCCGCATCAGTGTGTTCATGCCCGCATCCAGGCCCACCCGGCGGACGCCGTCCTTCTCCACCACCTGGGTGGCCGTGGTAAGCAGTACGCCCGATTCGGCCACCAGGTAACGGCCCGGTTCGATCGCCAGGCGGAACGCCGGGTGCACCGCCTTCACCTCGGCGAGTCCCGCGGCCCAGGCATCAAGATCGAACGGCTCGTCATCGTCGCTGTACGGAATCGGCAGGCCGCCGCCGATGTCGATGGTCTCCACGCTGCCGATCCGGCGCGCGAAACCGGCCAGTTCGTCGCACATCAGGCGCCAGTGCTGGGCGGTTTCCACGCCGCTGCCCAGGTGGGCGTGCAGTCCGACCACGCGGGTACCCAGTTCTTCGGCCAGGCGCACGAACTCGTCCACGCGGGCGATCGGCAGGCCGAACTTGGAGTCCTTGCCGCCGGTACGGACCTTGGCATGGTGGCCTTCGCCCCGGCCCAGGTCCACGCGCAGCCACAGCTCGCGGTTGCGGAACAGCTGCGGCCAGCGCTGCAGCGCTTCTACGTTGTCCACGGTCACGGTCACGCCGAGCGCGAAGGCGGCCTCGTACTCGGCACGGGGCGCGAAACTGGGGGTGAACAGCACCCGGCGCGGCGACAGCGCCGGCAGCACATTGAACACATGCTTGAGCTCGCCGTGCGAGACGCATTCCAGGCCGAAGCCCTCCTGCTCCAGCAGCTCCAGGATGGCCGGGTGGCTGTTGGCCTTGATCGCGTAGTAGCGCTGGTCGATCGGCTTGATCGCCGCCAGCGCGCGGGCGCGCGCACGGACCGTGGCCAGGTTGTAGACATACCGCGGCGTGCCGGCCTGGGCCAGGTGCAGCAGGTGCTCGCGCTGGCCGCGCCACCAGGCGGTTTCGCGGGGGCGCACGGTGCCGGCGATCTCGCGCCAGCGCGGGCCGAACACCTCGCCCTCTTCCACCGGCATGGCACCGCTGTCGATCAGCTCGGCGTGCAGGATCGGCAGCAGTCCATCGGCGTCGGCCTCATCGATCACGAAGGTCAGGTTCAGATCGTTGGACGACTGCGAAATCATGTGCACGCGCTCGCGCCCGAAGGTCGCCCACACGTCCGACAGCTTGTGCAGCAGCGAGCGCATGCCACGGCCGACCAGCGTGATCGCCGCGCAGGGCACGATGATCTTGACCTTGCAGATCTGCGACAGGTCGGCCGACAGCGCGGCCAGCACATCGGTGTTGACCAGATTCTCGGACGGGTCCAGCGATACGGTGACGTTGGTTTCGGCCGAACCGATCAGGTCCACAGAAAGGCCATGCTTCTTGAACAGCCCGAACACGTCGGCCAGGAAGCCGACCTGCTGCCACATGCCGATGCCTTCCATCGACACCAGCACGATGCCGTTGCGGCGGCTGATCGCCTTCACCCCCGGCACCGGTGCGGCGTTGCCGTCGATGCTGGTCCCCGGCAGTTCGGGACGTTCGGTATCCAGGATCGCCATCGGCACACCGGCGTCGCGGCACGGCTTGATCGAACGCGGGTGCAGCACCTTGGCGCCGGTGGTGGCGATTTCCTGCGCTTCGTAATAGTCCAGCCGGGTCAGCAGGCGCGCGTCGGGCACGTCTTTCGGGTTGGCACTGAACATGCCGGGGACATCCGTCCAGATTTCCACCCGGCTGGCACCCAGCAGTGCGCCGAAATAGGCCGCCGAGGTATCCGAGCCACCACGGCCCAGGATGGCGGTACCGCCGTCGGCATGGCGCGAGATGAAGCCCTGGGTGATCAGCATGCGGGTGGGCTGGGCGCGGAAGCGCGCGGCCCAGTCCGCATCCGAGCGCCACTGGCAGTTCACCGACAGGCGCTGCGACCAGTCGCTCTGGTTGGGCTGCGGCGGCAATGCCTGCAGCCACTCGCGCGCGTCCATCCAGCCGAAATCCAGTCCGCTGGCGCGCAGGTAGGCCGCGCCGATGGTCGAGGACAACAGTTCCCCCTGGCCCAGCACGTCGGCCTGCCATTCCAGTGGGCGGGCCGCGGCGCGCGGGTCGTCCAGCAGGCCCTGGAGTGCGGCCAGGCGCGCATCGAGCGCGCCGGCGTCCAGCCCCAGTTCGTCCAGGAATGCGCGGTGGCGGGCCACCAGCGCGTCCACGCGGGCGCGGCTGTCGGCGGCGCCATCGGCGATCGCGGTCAGTTCATTGGTCACCCCGGACAGCGCCGACACCACCACCAGCACGCGCGCGCCGGTCTCCTCCGCACGTTTTTTCGCCAGTTTCCCGATCGTGTCCCAGCGGTGACGACGCGACACGGAGGTGCCGCCGAACTTCAGTACGATCCAGCGATCGACAAGGGGGGAAACTGACATGGAGGTAAGAATGGGTAGGTAGTGGGGGGATCGACCCGGCACGCCGGGCCGAACCACCGATTCTATGCCAACCCTGCCCCGGGAAGGGCGCGGGCCCGGGCAGGCGCTGGCTTGTTAAGCTGCCCGACCGAATTGCCAGACCGACCCGCCATGACCGCTCGCCGCTTCTTCCAGCTTGACGTGTTCTCCCCTTACCCTGGCGCCGGCAATCCGCTGGCGGTGGTACTGGACGCGGAGGGCCTGGACGACGCGCGCATGCAGGCGATCGCGCGCTGGACCCGGTTGCCGGAAACCACCTTCGTGTTCGCCCCGCGGGCACCCGGCAGCAGTTACCGGATCCGCATGTTCAGCCCGCAGAAGGAAGTGCCGTTCGCCGGTCATCCCAGCGTGGGGACCGCGCATGCGGTGCTGGAGGCAGGACTGGCCACGCCAGTTGACGGCGTGCTGGTGCAGGACGGTATCGCCGGCGCGTTGCCGCTGCGGGTGGTCGGCAGCGGCGCGGCGCGCAGCATTGCGATCCGCACCCCGCGCGCGGCAGTGGCGGAAATTGCCACCCCCACCGATCCACGCCTGCAGGCCGCATTGGCCGGCTGGCCGCCCGGCAGCCTGCCACCGGCGCGCATGGCGGGCGGGCGCAGCTGGTGGGTGGTGGAGCTGGCCGATGAGGCCGCCCTGCGCGCGCTGTCACCGGACTGGGACGCGGTCGCGGCGCTGGCGGAGAGCACCGACAGCATGGGGGTGTTCGCCTATGCGCGGAGTTCTGGCAGCGAGCACGACCTGGCGGTGCGCGCCTTCGTCGGCAATGGTCGCAGATTCGAAGACGCGGCCTCGGGCGCGGCCAATGCCGTGCTGGCGGCCTGGCTGGACAGCCGGGGCGCGCTGCCCGGCCATGCCGGCAGCTATGTCGTCAGCCAAGGTCGCGAGGTGGGCCACGATGCACGCCTGACCCTGCATGTGGACGCGGACGGCGACGTCTGGTCGGGCGGGCAGGTGCAGACGGTGATCGAGGGCACCCTCAACTGGTAGCGCCAGGCAGGGCCTGGTGCTACCCGGGGGCGGTTGCCGCCCCCCGGGGAACCCGGCATCAGCCGGCCAGCTCGGCTTCCAGACTGATCGGCACCGCACTCAGCGCCTTGGACACCGGGCAGTTCTGCTTGGCGTCGTCGGCGATCGCGCGGAACTGGGCCGCATCGATCGAGGGCACCACCGCCTTGACCTTCAGGGTGATCTGGGAAAGTTGGGGGCCGCCTTCCATCGACAGGTCCACCTTCGCTTCCGTATCCAGGGAGGTGGGAACGAAACCGGCCTCGGTCAGCTTGGCCGACAACGCCATGGTGAAGCAACCGGCATGCGCGGCGGCGATCAGCTCTTCCGGGTTGGTGCCCTTCTCGTCGCCAAAGCGGCTGCTGAACGCATAGCGGGTCTTGTCCAGCAGGCCGCTTTGCGGCGTGCTCAATTGTCCCTTGCCTGTCTTGAGGTCACCTTCCCAGTGTGCGGTGGCGTGACGCGAAATGCCCATTGGTTCTTCCTCTGTGGGTGAATGGCAACCACAGCGTAGACCGGCGGGCGTTAGCACCATGTCTGGCCGGGACCAGCCTGCGGCGGACGGACGCACCGGGGACCGCCCCGCCACCAGGACGACGCATGCAGATGCGCTGAAACACGCTGTTTTCAAGCATTTTCCCGCAGCACAAGCAGGGCGCGGCGGCTCGCCCCACCCCGCCGGGACGGCGCGTGGCGCGCGCTTTTCCGGGCATATCCTGATGCACTGCAGTAACCACAAATGCAGAAAAGCCGAACTTTTATGCGTTTGCCTATTGGCGGCGCCGCATAGTTGCCCTACATTTCGCTTGCCGATGGGTTCGGCGCGACCACCCAACCAACCGATCACGGAACAGGAAACCATGGCAAAGACCGCTAAGAAGGCTGCCCCGAAGAAGGCAGTGAAGAAAGTCGCTACGAAGGCCGCCGCCAAGCCGGCAGCTCCGAAGCCGATCAAGGAAGTGCTGACCAAGTCCGGCCTGGTTGCACACATCGCCGAAGCCTCTGGCGTTGTCGCCAAAGACGTCCGCGCGGTGCTGGCCTCGCTGGAAACCGCAGTGGCTTCTTCGGTGCACAAGAAGGGCGCGGGCAGCTTCACCCTGCCGGGCCTGCTGAAGATCACCACCGTCAGCGTTGCGGCCAAGCCGAAGCGCAAGGGCATCAACCCGTTCACCAAGGAAGAGCAGTGGTTCGCCGCCAAGCCGGCCACCACCAAGCTGAAGGTGCGTCCGCTCAAGAAGCTCAAGGACGCCGCGCTGTAATCTGCGCGCTTCCTGCAGCACCTGGACGGGACGGCCTTGGCCGTCCCGTTCTTTTTTTACGTTGCGCCCGTGGCGAAACACAGCGTTGCCAAACCCCAACTGCGGTGTCCCGGCACGCGAAAACCCAACCGGGACAGCCCTCGCGACCGCTGTCGCCATGCCCGGAACGCACAAGGTGGAACACTGCGTGCGGCCGCACCTGTCGCCTGGCCCGGGCACCGCGCCTAAGGTGGACCCGTCCCCCCACAGTGCACCGCCATGGCCAGCCCCTCGCAACGCTATCGCATCACCGTCACCCCGATCGAAAAGGACGGGCTGCAGTGCAGCGGACGCTGCACCATCGAACTGGAACACCGCGCGCAGCAGGACTGGATGCGGCTGCTGGAAGTGGCCCGCCGGCAGACCGGGCTGGCCGCTGACGAGCGCGCCGCCGCGATCGTGGCGACCCAGCTGCTGCACGACCTGGCCGCGCGCTATGCCGAGCAGCCCGCCCATCCGCTGACCGCCCTGCAACCGCAGCTGGGTGAGGTGCTCGCCGCCCTGGACGCGATCCAGCGCGCGCCCTGAACCGTGGGTACACTCTGCCCTTCTCCGGGGAGAGTGCGCCATGCGTCGAGTCGTGTTCCTGTTGCCCCTGCTGTTCGTTGGATGCTCGTGCCAGCAGGAGCCCGGCCCGGAGCGGGTTCGGGACGGTGCCGCGTTGACCGACCCGCAGACGCCCGCAGCAGACAGTGCGCCGCCGGCGGGCGCCGCATTGGCAGCCGTGGCGGCGCCTGCATTGAGTGCCGTGCCCGCCGACGCTGTCAGCGAAACGATCACCGTGCGCAACTACATCTACGCCCTGCTGGGCGGCGACCGCCGCGCCTCCGACGCGTACTGGAGCGGTGGCCGCACCAGCACGCGCCCTGACGACGCCGTGCTGCGCGACATCCCCGACCTGCGCAACCTGCGGGTGGACACCGACCCGCCCATTGCCCGCGACACCGCGCAGCCATCGCGCCTGCGCGAAGTACCGGTCCGGATCCGCGCCATCACCGCCGCAGGCACGTTCCACTACAAGGGCTGGTACCGACTGCAGCCACGGCCGGATGCCAGCGGCTGGGAAATCCACAGCGCCTCCCTCCAGCCCGTAGTCCAGTAGCGCTACACGGCTGCCCGCCACCATGAAGCACCGATTCATCCAGACCCGCTATCGTGTGCATATCCCACCCAGCGCCCGCGCCCATGAAGCTACGCCCCCTGTTTGTCCGCCTCGCCGCCTGCACCGTCCTCATCGCTGCCGCCGTGGGCGCGCAGGCCGCCCCCAGCATCTCCGGCCGTGAACTGTCGGTCGGGGCCAGCGATGTCCAGCAGTACCTGGAAGGCAGCTTCCCGCGCACCCAGGACGCACTGGGCGGCTTGATTGCGATGACCATGAGTCATCCCAAACTGACATTGCCGCAGGGCAACCGCCTGGATCTCGGGTTCGATGTGGCCCTGGCCACCGCCGGCAGCGCACCGGCGCCGCTGGGCAAGGTCAAGCTGAGCAGCGGACTGCGCTACGACGCGCAGACACAGGGCTTCCACCTGGACCAGCCGACCGTGGATGACTTCACCCCGGTCAACAACGGCGGCAAACTCGATTCGCGCACCCGCAGCCTGCTCAATGCCTTCCTGGTCGACTATGCCCGCCGGGAACCGATCTACAGGATCGACCCCACCGTCGGCGCACTGCTGGGCGCGCTCCAGGTCGAGTCGGCGCAGGTGCAGAACGGCAAGCTGGTGGTCACCTTCAACCAGAACCTGGACAACCTCGTTCCCACCGGCGTCCTGGGCAAGTAGCGCCGGGCTTCTGCCCGGCTCCACCACGGACCTTGTTACGCCGCCAACGCCTTCGCGACCGCCTCGGAGAACGCCGGAATGTCGTCCGGCTTGCGGCTGGTGATCACACCGTTGTCGACAACCACTTCAGCATCCGTCCACTGCGCGCCCGCATTGCCCAGATCGCTCTTGAGCGACGGCCACGACGTCAGCTTGCGGCCCTTGGCCAGGCCCGACTCGACCAGCAGCCACGGCCCGTGGCAGATCGCCGCGACCGGCTTGCCGGCCGAAGCGAAGGCCTTGATGAAGTCGATGGCAGGCGCCTTCGTGCGCAGCTGGTCGGGATTGATGACACCGCCCGGCAATACCAGCGCGTCATAACCGGCGGCGTCGGCGCCGTCCAGCGGCTGGTCCACGCTCACACTGTCGCCCCAATCCTTGTCTTTCCAGCCGCGGATCTGCGTTGCGTCGCCGGGCGAGACCACCGACACCTTCGCGCCCCAGGATTCCAGCAGCCGCTTGGGCTCCTGCAACTCGGACTGTTCAAACCCATCGGTGGCGAGGATGGCGACGTGCTTGCCGTTGAGATCGTGTGCCATGGGGGGCTCCTTCGAAAAGTGAGCCCCTACCTTGCAGATCCGCGCATTGGCGGACGGTGACCGCGATGTGGACGTGGTGTGGTTGGTGGGTACCGACCGCGGTGAAGCGCCCGCGGGCGCTTTACCGCTTGGGCTGCAGCATCGTCCCGGTGCACTTTTTCGAGCCGCAACGGCATTCCCAGATCTTCTTCAGGCGCGCCGTGTGGCGCTCGGCCAGGGTGATGCCGTAGTTGTAGGTCAGCTCCTCACCCGGCTTGATGTCCTTGATGGCCTCGATGAACACCTTGTCCTCGCGGCGGTTGTCGCCCTCGGCTTCCTCGATCACCGCCTCGCAGTTCGGGTCGCAGCTGTGGTTGAGCCAGCGCGCGTCATTGCCCTTGTAGTTGGCGTCGATCACGTAGTCGTCGTTCAGGGTGAACAGGAACGTGTGACCGCTCTCCACGTCCCCGGTATCATCTGCATCCACGTCGGCGTGGCTGCGCAGCAGCCCCTTGTACTGGATGACCCGTTCGCCCTTCTTGAGCGGCGCCAGCGCGAACACGCCATTGCCGTGGATGGTGGACTTGCGGGCTTGGATCTTCTTGGGCATGTGGCTGGCCATTACGGTGGGATAGGCGATTCTCGCTTAATCTTTGTGATTGCCCAACCACAGCGCGCAGCCCACCACTGCGGGGCCGCGCCCCAGGCCAGCTGAACAGGATGGGTTGGATGCGCCAGCATAAAAGCGTACAATTTCAGTCCGCTTTATGGCTTTGCCCTCCCCATGCTCCGCGTCACCAAGCTTACCGATTACGCCACCGTCGTCCTGACCATCCTCGCCGCGCGCCCGGGCGAGGTCCTCAGCGCGACCGAACTGGCCGAATTCGCCGCCCTTGAGCCGCCCACCGTCAGCAAGCTGCTCAAGCCGCTGGCCCAGGCCGGCTTGGTGGAAGGCCTGCGCGGCGTGCGCGGCGGCTACCGGCTCACCCGCCCGGCCGAGCAGATCAGTCTGTTCGAGGTCGTCGAAGCCATGGAAGGTCCGCTGGGCCTGACCGAGTGCGCGCACGACCACAGCCAGTGCGGACGCGAGCGCCAGTGCGGCGCGCGCAGCAGCTGGCGGTTGATCAACGACGTGGTGTCCGACGCGCTGCGCAAGGTCACCCTGGCACAGATCCTGCCCCCTCTTCCCCTTGTTGACGCCCCCCGCCGCGTGATCGCGGCGGATGTCGTCTCCTGATCCACAGGCAGCCCCCATGGCCACCGATACCCTCGACACCATCGCCCCCGGCGATACCCCCAACCGCGAGATCCACGAGCAGCTCGGCCGCAAGTATTCGGCCGGCTTCATCACGGAGATCGAATCGGACTCGCTGCCGCCCGGCCTGGACGAGGACACCATCCGTGCCCTCTCGGACAAGAAGGACGAGCCGGAGTGGATGACGCAGTGGCGCCTGGACGCCTACCGCCACTTCCTGACCATGCCGATGCCGAACTGGGCCAAGCTGCAGATCGCCGCGATCGACCTGCAGGCGCTGAGCTACTACTCCGCGCCCAAGGGCCCGAAGTACGCCTCGCTGGACGACGTGCCCAAGGAACTGCTGGACACCTACGACAAGCTGGGCGTGCCGCTGCACGAGCGCGCCAAGCTGGCGGGCGTGGCCGTGGACGCAGTGTTCGACTCGGTGTCGGTGGGCACCACCTTCCGCAAGGAGCTGGCCGAAAAGGGCGTGATCTTCTGCTCCATGTCCGAAGCCATCAAGGAACACCCGGAGCTGGTCAGGAAGTATCTGGGCACCGTGGTGCCGGTGGGCGACAACTACTTCGCCGCGCTGAACTCGGCCGTGTTCTCCGACGGCAGCTTCGTGTTCATTCCCAGGGGCGTGCGCTGCCCGATGGAACTGAGCACCTACTTCCGCATCAACGCCGGCCATACCGGCCAGTTCGAGCGCACCCTGATCGTCTGCGAGGACAAGGCGTACGTGTCCTACCTGGAAGGCTGCACCGCGCCGATGCGCGATGAGAACCAGCTGCACGCCGCCGTGGTCGAACTGGTGGCGCTGGAAGATGCCGAGATCAAGTACTCCACCGTGCAGAACTGGTACCCCGGCGACGAGAACGGCGTGGGCGGCATCTACAACTTCGTCACCAAGCGTGCCGAATGCCGTGGCGCGCGCAGCAAGGTCACCTGGACCCAGGTGGAAACCGGCTCGGCCATCACCTGGAAGTACCCCTCCTGCGTACTGCTGGGCGACGATTCGGTAGGCGAGTTCCACTCCGTGGCGCTGACCCACCACCGCCAGCAGGCCGACACCGGCACCAAGATGATCCACATCGGCAAGCGCACCAAGAGCAAGATCGTCAGCAAGGGCATCAGCGCCGGTCGCGGCCAGAACACCTATCGTGGCCTGGTCAAGGTTGACCGCAACGCCGACGGCGCGCGCAACTACACCCAGTGCGACTCGCTGCTGATCGGCAAGACCTCCGGCGCGCACACCTTCCCGTACATCGAGGTCAAGAACCCGAGTGCGACGGTCGAGCACGAAGCCACCACCTCCAAGATCTCCGACGACCAGCTGTTCTATTGCCGCGCACGCGGCATCGACCAGGAAAACGCGGTGTCGATGATCGTGGACGGCTTCTGCAAGCAGGTGTTCCGCGAGCTGCCGATGGAGTTTGCCGTGGAAGCCAAGAAGCTTCTGGAAGTCTCGCTGGAAGGGTCTGTGGGCTGACCCCACCCGCCGTCTTCGTTTGACATTACAGCCACGCAGGGCGTGGCTCTACCCCGGATTCGAATCATGCTGAAGATTGAAAACCTGCACGCCCGCATCGGCGACAAAGAAATCCTCAAGGGCCTGTCGCTGGACGTGAAGCCCGGCCAGGTGCACGCCATCATGGGTCCCAACGGCGCCGGCAAGTCCACGTTGGGCAACGTGCTGGCCGGCCGCGACGGCTATGACGTCAGCGAGGGCAGCGTGCAGTTCGAAGGAACCAACCTGCTTGAGCTGGCGCCGGAAGAACGCGCGGCCGCCGGCCTGTTCCTGGCCTTCCAGTACCCGGTGGAAATCCCGGGCGTGAACAACACCTACTTCCTGCGCGCCGCGCTCAACGCCCAGCGCAAGGCGCGCGGCGAGGAAGAACTGGACTCCATGCAGTTCCTCAAGCTGGTGCGCCAGAAGCTGGCCGTGCTGCATCTGAAGGACGAGCTGCTGCACCGCGGCGTCAATGAAGGCTTCTCCGGCGGCGAAAAGAAGCGCAACGAGATCTTCCAGCTGGCCGTGCTCGAGCCGAAGCTGGCCATCCTGGACGAGACCGACTCGGGCCTGGACATTGATGCGCTCAAGAGCGTGGCCGACGGCGTCAACGCGCTGCGCTCGCCGGACCGCTCGTTCCTGGTCATCACCCACTACCAGCGCCTGCTCGACTACATCAAGCCGGACGTGGTGCACGTGCTGGCCGACGGCAAGATCGTGCAGAGCGGCGGCCCCGAGCTGGCCCTGGAACTGGAAGCTCACGGCTACCACTTCCTGAAGGACCGCGTGGTGCCGGAGGCGGCGGTCTGATGAGCGCCCTGCTGGATTCCCTTGCCGCCGGCTTCTGCGGCAGCGACGCCCGCCGCGCCGAGCTCGACGCCGCCCTGCAGGCTGGCCTGCCGGGCCCGCGCAGCGAAGCCTGGAAGTACACCTCGCTGCGCCAGCTGGAACGCCGCAGCTTCCAGCCCGCGCCGCTGGCCGCGCCGGAGATCGACCCTGCCCTGCTGGCCGACATTCCGTCGCCGCGGCTGGTGTTCGTCAACGGCCGCCCCTCCGCCGCGCACAGCGATGTAGCCGCGCTGCCGGCCGGCGTGCAGCTGCAGACCCTGTCCTCGGCGTTGGCCGCCGGTGACGAAGCGCTGCGCTTCCTCGGCCGCCGCTTCGAGCGCAGCGAAGAGATCTTCGCCCGCCTCAATGCCGCCCTCGCCGATGAAGGCGTGCTGGTGCGGGTGGACGACGGCGTGCAGGTCCAGACCCCGCTGCAGCTGGTCTTCATCAGCGCCGCCGGCGATGCCGACTTGGCCTGGCACCACCGCCACCTGATCGAACTGCGTGCCGGCGCCGCGCTGGGCGTGGTCGAGCACCATCTGGCCGTAGGCGACGCCGCGCACCTGGGCAACACGCTGGTGCACGTGCACCTGGCCAAGGACGCCGTGCTCTCGCATGCCCGCGTGCAGGCCGACAGCAGCCGCGCCACCACGCTGCTGCGTACCGACGCCGTGCTGGCCCGCGATGCGCAGTACCGCCGCGTGGACCTGGAACTGGGCGCTGCACTGAGCCGCCACGAGCTCAACGTGCGCCTGGAAGGCGACAACGCCCAGCTGACCGCCAACGGCGTGCTGCTCGGCAACGGCCGCCGCCATGTGGACACCCGCCTGGGCATCGAGCACATCGCGCGCGACACCGCCTCGGAGATGGTGTGGCGCGGCGTGGCCGCCAACCGCAGCCGCGTGGTCTTCCACGGCGGCATCCACATCCGTGCCGGTGCCGACGGCACCGATGCCAACCTGTCCAACAAGAACCTGCTGCTGTCGGCCGACGCCGAAATCGACACCCAGCCCACGCTGGTGATCGACGCCGACGAAGTGAAGGCCGCGCACGGTGCCACCGTGGGCCAGCTCGACGCCAACGCCCTGTTCTACCTGCGCTCGCGCGGTTTGCCCGCCGAACAGGCCCAGCAGCTGTTGAGCGCCGCGTTCTGCCACGAGCCGCTGAACATGCTTGACGCCCGCCTGACCGACCAGCTGCGCCGCCAGCTGGACATCGCGCTGACCAAGGCAGGCGTGGCATGAACCTCTCCACCCCGCGCCCGGCCGCCGACACCGTCGATGCCCCCGACTGGGACCGCGTGCGCCTGGACTTCCCGCTGCTGATGCGCGAAGTACATGGCAAGCCGCTGGTGTACTTCGACAACGCCAACACCGGCCAGAAGCCAGTGCAGGTGATCGGCGCGGTGGACGAGTACTACCGCCGCTACAACGCCAACGTCAGCCGTGCCGTGCACGCGCTGGGCACCGAGGCCACCGATGCCTACGAAGGCGCCCGCACCAAGCTGGCGCGTTTCCTCAACGTGCGCGCCAACGAACTGGTGCTGTGCAGTGGCACCACGTTCGCGATAAATCTGGTGGCCTACTCCTGGGCCCTACCCCGCCTGAAGGCCGGCGATGTCATCCTGGTCTCGCGCATGGAGCACCACGCCAACATCGTGCCGTGGCAGCTGGTCGCCCAGCGCACCGGTGCCACCCTCCGCGTGGCCGAGATCACCCCGGACGGCGCGCTGGATCTGGACGCCCTGCGCAAGGCCATGACCCCGGAGGTCAAGCTGCTCGCCGTGGCCCACGTCTCCAACGTGCTGGGCACGGTCAATCCGGTCCGCGAGATCTGCCGTGAAGCGCGCAAGCGCGGCATCGTCACCGTGGTCGACGGCTCGCAGGCCGTACCGCACCGCAAGGTCGACGTTGCCGCGATCGGCTGCGACTTCTACGCCATCACCGGCCACAAGATGTGCGGCCCCACCGGCACCGGCGCCCTGTGGGCCAAGCGCGAGCACCTGGATGCCATGCCGCCGTTCCTGGGCGGTGGCGAAATGATCAAGGAAGTCAGCCTCGACGGCACCGTGTTCAACGACGCCCCGCACAAGTTCGAAGCCGGCACCCCGAACATCGCCGGCTTCATCGGCCTGGGCGTGGCGGTGGACTACCTGGAATCGTTGGGCCTGGACCACGTGGAAGCGCGCGAAGGCGAGCTGCTGGCCCACTTCACCGAAGAGCTGAACAAGATCGACGGCCTGCGCATCTTCGGCACCGCGCCAGACAAGGCAGCCGTCGTCTCGTTCCTGATCGAAGGCGCACACGCCCACGACCTGGCCACCCTGCTGGACCTGGAAGGCGTCGCCATCCGCTCGGGCCAGCACTGCGCCCATCCGCTGCTGCAATACTTCGGCGTGGCGGCAACGTGCCGTGCATCGCTGGCGTTTTACAACACGCACGCCGAAATCGAGCGGTTCATCGCAGCACTGAACAAAGCCCGCAAGCTCCTGGGCTGAGCCGGTGGCGCACGACCGTTGGTCGTGCGCTCACTCTGGTTGACCATCACGCGCCATCGGCGAGCTTCTCATCCCCGGACTCCATCGCATCCATGCACATCTGCGCTGCTCGCCGCGCGATCCAACGACCGCATTGACCAATTGCTTCATTTGGCGAACAGTCCTGTCCGCCGACAAATCTACCTTTCGTACCACTCACAACAACGTAAACACGATAGGGAGCAGCGTCAGGGTCCACAGTCGGAGTACCGTCGATTGCGTCGACGAGGCGAACAGTGCATTCAACCTCCGGCTCCAGTTTGGTGTCCCCGCTCGAGAAAGCAGTAAGAATCTCCTGAGTCAGGCCTACGGCCAGCTTGCTTCCCAGCTTCTGGTTGATCACCCTTACACCCGCTTCCGGTACCGCAAAGCATCCCTTTGCATCGCATGATAACTGGGCCATCTCCGCAATGCGGGCTGAGCACTCCACGATATTGGCAGAGCATCTATTGGCCGATACCAGAGTGCCATTCTGATCAGTGACGGCATAGAGAACCGAAGATCTCTCAGCGGCGCCAGAATCCCCATCCATCTCGCTGGAGATCAAATGGACGACCCTCCGCTCATCCCCCTTGCCCGCACCCACCATCAACTGCTGCTCGACCGCAACCTGATAACGCTGCGTCAGCCCGCTGTGGCTTTGATAATTCACCACCTCGGCACTCTGGGATTTACGGTCCGCACACCCCGCCAGATGAGCCAACGCTATCATCGCAGGCAAGATGAGCAGCGAGCGACGTAGTCGGGGCGTATGGATGATCACAATTCCCACCTCACTTTGTTTTCAGCTCTTCCGTAAGACGCTTGGCATCAAGTCTTCCTTCGACGCGAAAGACACCTTTGAAATCACTGAGCCGCCGATGTGAGGTGGTCTTATTGTTCAATATATTATCCTCATCAATAGCGCGAAGCTTCGTACCACCGCGATCAGCCATGATGTGATTCTTCCCGTATCCGGGCAATGGGGTGGAGCGCCTGTTCTCACGGCTCCCGACACCCGCGTAGCCTTCATCCGCCCCTGCAAAGTGGAGAATGTCGTGAGCGGCTGCACCTATCCAGTTTGCTCCCGACGAATCGATGTGGCCCCGGTTTCCGCCACGGCGCAACACTCCCTCTCCGGCCGTAGGGTAATTCGCGTAGTCTCTGCCAGGCGAGAGATTCATTGTATTCGTTCCCGGACCACCTTGCGTGCTCAACACCTGAAGCACTGTGCGCATTCCTCTGAACTCTGACGCGATCGAATTTACCCGATCGCGTATTGCCTCGACGTTCGCCTTGGTCGCCGCTGACCCCGTGAAGTGGACTGGAATGACGAGCGTATTGGCGTCGCTGAAATAGAACGCGTCCTGGCCGTCCGGATCAACGAAACGGTACGGATTCGAGTTGGCGTAGCGATAGCGATTGAACTGGTCCCCTCCTCCCTGCTGCGCACCGATGGGATCAACCGAAAGAAATGCCGAAAGGTTAGGGTCGTAGTATCTCTGCTGCATGTAGCTCAGCCCTGTGGACGCATCGGATATATGTCCGGCGTAACCAGGGCCATCTTTCAGCGGACGGTTGACGACTGCCCCGTAAGGCTCGAACACGGCCCGTTCGACTACGCTTCCACTGGGGTCGGTGGTTGCCACCGTCGAGCCCAGCGCATCTGTATGGATGTACTCCACTGTTTCGGAGGCGACTACGAAAGCCGCCGGAACCATGAAGGCGACAGCCAACACCGCCTGTTGCAACACTCCTACGATCTGACGATTCAAGTTCATCACTCCACCTCATAGACACCGCGCGTAGCGGTGTAGTTGGGCGACCAGGCCGAGCAACCGCCGGCGTTGCAGGCGCGCACCCGTACCGCAGCCCAGCAGTAGGCATTGCCGGCCGCGGCGACGTAGGATTGCGGTCCCGTGTACAGACGCTTCCCACCGGTATCGCTCTCCAGTTGGTACTCCGTCGCGTTGGCGACGGGGTGCCAGCCCGCCTCGCACCACACCTGGTAGGGCGCACGCTTGGTGGTCAGCCAGGTCGCGATGTAGAACACGGGCGTATCGGGCGGCAGCGATACGGTGACGGTGGCTATGCCGGAGAACGGGCTGCAGCCAACGAAGTTGCACGCCTGGACGCGGTACGCGTAGCTGCCATTGCCCCGAGCAGCGCCGAAGCTGTTGGAACCGCCTCCCTGCACCGTGGTCCACCCGCCCCCGTTGGCGCTCTCCTGCAGCACGAAGCTTTCTGTGTTGACCGGCACGCTCCAGCTGATGCTGTAGTTGCTGACGTTCACGAGCCCTGGCGCACTGATCACAGGCTCCGCCCCCGGCGGCCCGATCACGTCCACGCTTGCCGTAGCGGACCACCCCCCGCAGCCTGCGCCATTGCAGGCCGCCACCCTGTACGCATAGTTGCCCACGCCTCGCGCTGGCGTGGCATACGACGTTGCATTTGCGTCCAACAGCGTGACCCAGCCCGCTCCATTCGCACTTTCCTGCAACGTGTAGCGGTCCGCACTTCCGATCGGATTCCAGCCGATCCCGATGCTGCCCGGGCCGGACCGGCTGGGTACGCTGAGACCTGGAACGCCTGCCGGCGGATACACCACCGTCACCGATGCGGTGGCGCTGTAATCCGTGCATCCGATGGGATTACAGGCACGCACCCGATAGCTGTGTGTCCCTGCGGGCCTGCTGACGATGCTCACCAAGAGCGGCGCCGCGTTGTGGATCAGCACCCAGGCGGCGCCATTCATGCTCTCCTGCAGCTCATAGAACGTGGCACCAGCGGATCCTGACCAGCTCACCGGGTAGCTTCCGTTGTACGCAACGCCGGGCAGGCTCAGCGTCGGCGCGGAAGCCGGCGGCAGTTCCACCGCGACACTGGCCACATTGCTCCACTCACCGCAGACCTCGCGGCATCCCCTGACCCGGTATTGATAGGTCCCGGTCTGCAGGCCGCTCGCTGCGTACGTGAGCGCGCTTCCGTTGTAGAGGGCGGCCCAATTGCCGCCCGTCGCCTGCTGCAGCTCATACCGGTTCGCGCCGCCCGCTGGCGTCCAGGTCAATGTCACGCTTCCCTGGGTGATGTAGCCCGGCGCGCTGAGCACAGGAACGCTGGGTGCGGCGTCGCCGCGTACCTGGGCAACCAGGCTGCCAGACAGATACAGGTAGTCCGTCTGCTTGCCGGTCCGCTCGTTGCGCTGGAACCGAAGCACACCCGCATTGTCGTAGAACGAGTAGATGGCACCGGCAGACGGGGACAAGGATCTCACGCGCCGACCGTGGGCATCGTACTCGTAGCTCTCGGCATCCGAGACGCTGCGAAGGCGATTTCCATAGTCGAAGGCAAATGCCTGGCCATTGCGGACGGCCAGATTGCCCTGCACGTCGTAGCCCATGCCGGTGACGGTCGCGCCATTGGCGGTGTCCATCACGTTGACCAGCCGATTGGCGGGATCGAAATAGTGCGTACGATCGCGGGTACCCACCTTGGCCCTGCGCAGGTTGTCCAGCGCATCGTATTCGTACAGGGCGTTGCCGAAGCTCGGCGCGGTCACGGTCCGCAGGCGATCCAGGCCGTCGTAGGCCATGTCACGGTTGCCAGGCGCGCCCGGCAATCCATCAGAGATGGCGATCACGTTGCCACCGGCATCGTAATCGTAGCTGTCGTCGTGGACGGGGCCTGCCGCACCGGCATCGCGGCTGCGCTCGGGAAGGCCCCGGGCGTTCTGGGTCATGGTGTGGGCGATGCCGTTGCCGTAGGTGAAGCCGGCCAGGGCACCATTGGCGTGGTAGCTGGCCTGCTGTGCATAGCTGCCCACGCTGGTGGTGCGACCGAGCGCGTCGGGCGCATAGGTGACCCCGCGCCCGTCCGGATAGGTCTGCCATGCCAGATTGCCGTTGGCGTCATACCCGTTGTAGAGCGTGAGCGTTCCCAGACTGGAATGCAGCACACTCTCCGCGACCAGCAGACGTCTCAGGTTGTAGTAGTACCGATTGATGACCGGCAGCTCGCTCGGATTGTTCCTGGTGTAGACCTCCACAGGAAGACCGTCGGGTGCGTAGTACCAGTTCTGGTTGCCGCGGCCGTCGGGGAACGTCAGCTCGGAAAGGCGGTTGACGGCGTCGTAGCCTCGAGATACCGCCCGTCCGCTGGCCAGCGCTTCGGCCCGGTTACAGTCGGCAGCACTGGTCAAGCCGGTGCCCGCGGCAGACCATGCGAGATTGCCGGCGGCATCGTAGTCCTGCACGGTCGCCCCCGTCTCCGGCTCGATGGTTTTGCACAGCTGCTGGTAACCGTCGTAGACGTATCGACGGGTCAGGGTCTGGCTGCCATCCGCGTTCCGCCGCGTGATCGCCAGGGGTTTGTCCAGCGAGTCACGCTGGATCTCCGTGACCACACCTTCCGGATGCTGGATGGTCAGCGGCATCTCGTAGGTCGGCTGGTCGTACGCCACGTGGCGGGTTACGGTCTGCAGACCACGAGGATTCGTGGTCTGCACCGAGAGGTTGCCGATATAGCTGGTCGTGCTGACCAGATCGCCGAGCTCGGACGATTGGCGAACCGCATGGGCGCGCCCCAACGCATCATATTCGGTGGTGCTGCCGGCCAGTGTCTGGCCGATGCTCGTGAACTGCCGGATCGGATAGGAAGCAAACACGGCGCGACCGCTGCTGTCGTATCGTGTGACCACGGCGCTGTCGAGCGTGTTGTTTACATTCTGCGTTACCAGCACCGGACGGAACATCGCGTCCAGGTAGGTATCGGTTCGCTGCCCGCCCGTCGTTCTGGAGTGTTTCCAGGCACCTGCGGGAACGCCGAGCTCGGCGGCCCCCAGGCGCTGCAGCGTGAGGCCCACTGCATTCCACGCTTCATTGCCGCTTGCGGGGAACTGCTTTGAGAGCAGGCGCCCCATGCTGTCATAGCCGTAGCGGGTCGTTCCCCCTGCTTCGTCGGTGAGCGCGGTGATCCAACCATTGTCATCGACCTCTACCGTCCGGGTCGCGCCATTGGTCGCCTCCTGGGTAGGAGGATAGCGAAGGGATTGGGGTACACCACGCTTCCAGTTCGACAGGTAACTGACGTTGCCGCGCCCATCCGCGGCCGTTGCCACGGTGCCATCTGGCGCGTAGCTGACGGTCTGCGCCAAACGGCCATTGGCGAAGGCACGCAGTGGCAGTCCGGTTGCAGCGTCGAACTCCGTGCGTGCCTGTTCAACACCATTCAACAGCGTACGGGCGGTCTGGCCACGCAGCCACAATTGCGGATTGTCGTAGTACTGCGTGGTGGTGCTGCGGCTGAATCCGGCCGAGTTGGATTCCACCACGTCCACTTCGCGCACCGAAGCATCGAACGTCTGCACCTGGCGGGTGAACTGCACACCATCCTGGATGATCACGGTGCTCTGCACCGGACGGTTGAGATGTTCGCCCAGCTCGGTGGCGCCGTACTTCAGGTTGTGGCCCGCCTCGCGCGGGAATGGCGCCGACGCCAGCAGGGCATCCGGGTAATAGTTGTTGCGGTCGATGCGCACCACGCTGCTGCCGCTGGTGGTAGTGGTGGCGAGCAGCAGACCGTCGTTGTAGGCGACTTCCTTGCCGAACTCATACGTGCGGGTGACGCCGTCCGGATTGGTCTCGATGGTTATCTTGGGCTCGGACTGCCCCACCGGGTACATCGGCCAACCTGCCGCGTGTACATCGCGGTCGTACTGGCCGACCAGATTGGTGTACTGGTATGTCCACTGCGCGGTCGGCATGCCCGGGCCGCTGATTGTCTTGCTGACCAGCGACATGGCATCGCGGTAGATCGGGGTGAGGTTCCAGCCATCGGCAAGCAGTTGCTCGTCGCCGGAGGTCTGACAGTTGAAAGGAACGTTCTTGCGACCATGCCGGAACGGCCGGAATGCAAATGTGCCCACGGCGCCGGATGGGTGGCTGATGGTGGCCACCACCTCGGTCTGCACGATCTTGTTTGTCTTGGCGCACATGGCGGGGTTGTCCATGTACTCCGCTGGATCCTGACCCGTGTACTCAGCGTATTTCTTGGTCACCGATACCGGCGGCAGGTTGTAGCCCCAGCTGGTTCCGTCCGGCAACGTCACCGACTGCAGCGGGCCGGTTGGGGAATACGTATAGGTCCAAGTCCGGTTGTTGGTGCTGGCGGTGACGATCCGCCCCTGGCCATCGTAGGCCAGGCTGATGGTTCGGCCATCATTGGCTGTAATGCGGTCCAGCCGTCCGCCCGTCCACTCGTAGCGCACCCAGTTCCCAAAGCGATCCACCACCTGCGAGGGGTAGAGGAACACCTTCTTCCGCTTCAGAGTGGCGTGGGTGATGGTGTCGAAGGGTTGAAGCGTCGCGGACTCATTGTTGCGCGCCACCATCCAGTCGAAGTAGTACTTGGTACCGTCCGGCGCGTGCCCGAGGAAACCCTCGCCTGGCTGGCCGCTCTTCAGTGCCGACAGGCAGGAAAAGAACCAGCCGCCCTTGGTGTTCCAGGGCGTGGCAGACCCCACCTGGGGCACAGGTTGGCGCGCGTCGCCGCTGCCGGCCAACACCGTTTCCCCTTGTCCCCCGGGCAGGGTCAAGCGCACCCCGTCCCAATACGTGTGCGGGTCGAAGTTGATGATCTGCGTTTGCTTGTAGTTCCAGACTTCCAACGTGGGCGGCGCGCTGACCGTCGAACACCGCGCACTGGGGGTCCAGTAGCCCCCGACCTGCGTCTCGGGCTGATCGCCGTACGTGCCGGAAAGAGAAGGCACGTCCAGCGACCAGTTGCCGAACTCGTTATCGTTCGAGTTTCCGCCAAAATCGCCGTAGCTGCGGCTGATCGCAACCTCAAGACCGCTGTTGCCCGGAAGCGAGATATCCGTAGCACTGAGGCTCATGGAACCGTCGTACAGATTGACCTTCTCACCGAATATCTCGCCCTTGAGCGGTTCCACCAGATCACCGTACTTGAGGCGTTTTTCGTATTCCTCACGCCAGGTGGGCACGATCTGCGCGTGCCCAGCCAGTGGCATCAGCACGCTGGCCACAACAATCAGATGGGCCAGGCGGCCGATGGGCCCACGCCGGCAAGAACGGTCGTTCGCAGTCAATTGCATTCCCAGTCCCCAGTTGTCGGTACGCTGACGCGCGACGCTGGTGCGGCTCGGGTGACACTGACGCATGCACGTCCGGCCCGCCCACTGGGCAGGAAAGCAATCTGGTACCCGGAGTGTCCGCTCTAGAATCCCCCGAAGCGTCTACTCGCCTAACCCGCCGAGTTTATGGACAGCGCTGGAGGCTTCGTCAAGGGCTTTGGCTCGTATCGGCGCGAAAGGGATCAAATACGCGCCGCAATTGCGTGACCATAATCACATTGAGGATTTTCCCTACACGACTGCGGCTCACACCTCCGCCGCAATCCGGAATGCCGCCACTGCTACCCGCCATCCGCGCCCGGCCCTAGAATGACGCCATGAGCACCCTGACCTTTCGCGCGGCCACGCTGGCCGACATTCCCGCCCTGATCACCCTGGTCACTTCTGCCTACCGTGGCGACGCCAGCCGTGCCGGCTGGACCACCGAAGCCGACATGCTGGACGGCGCGCGCATCGACGCCGCCGGCCTGCAGGCCGATATCGAACGCCCGCGCAGCACCATCCTGCTGGCCGAGCGCGACACCCAGCTGCTGGCCTGCGCCCACGTGTCCGACGACCACGGCAAGGGCTACTTCGGCATGTTCTCGGTGGACCCCGCCCAGCAGGGTGGCGGCATCGGCAAGCAGCTGATGCAGCAGGCCGAGGCGTACGCGGCACGCGAATGGGGCGTGCCGGTGATGCAGATGACGGTGATCGACATCCGCGAGGAACTCATCGCCTTCTATGAGCGCCGTGGTTACCAGCGTACCGGCATCAAAAAGCCCTTCCCGTACGGCGATGTGCGTTTCGGCATCCCCAAGCGCGACGACCTGCGCTTCGAGATTCTCGAGAAGCCGCTGGCGGCCCACGCATGAGCGAGACCTGGACCTTCGTCTGTCCCACGGCCGAGCTGCTGCCCGGAGAGATGAAGAGCACGTTCGATGAGGTGACAGGTACGCCGATTGTCGTGTTCAACCTGGACGGCGATCTGTATGCCCTCGAAGACCAGTGCACCCATGAGGAGTTCGAGCTGTCCTCCGGGACCTTCGACACCGTCGAGGGCAGCATCGAGTGCGTGCTGCACAGCGCGCGCTTCGACGTCCGTGACGGGCGGGCGCTGTGTGCGCCGGCCTACAGCCCGGTGCCCAAATTCCCGGTGAAGCTGGAACACGGCGGGGTCTGGACCCGCGACGACCGCGACTGACCGGCGCAGGACGATAGGGAACCTGAATCGGGCTGCGCCCGGTTCTGTGATGGCCGACGCACGGTGGTGGATGCGAATCATTATCGTTTCTGTTAATTTATCGGTACTCGCCTTTCTGGCCCGACCGACTCCCGCCCCATGGCTGCCTGTGCCGCCCCCGCCCGCTGGACCCCACTGCTGCTGACGGCGGTGATGTTCTGCCTGGCTGTTGCCGTGGTTGGACTTCGCTGGGGCGCCGCGCAGACGGCGCACGCACGCGTGGTTGCGGCGGTCGCCAGCCAGTCGCTGCATCGGTCCGGCATCCCGGCGCCTGACCGCGCTCCGGTCACCCTCCACACCTGTACTGCCGTGGAAAAGGAAGCGGAGACCGGCCGCCTCGACCCTGACTCCCGCGCCGCCGCACTGCCGCCGTGCCGGGCAGGCACGGGCGTCGCAGCAGCCACCGCCGGCTGGGCCATGTTCTCCCTCCCGGCGCGGCCACTTCGTTCGCATCTGTCACAGGCGCCGCCGGACCGCGCCTGACCGTCGTCACCCAGCCGCCGTCACGCAGGGCGCGAACCGCGCACTGCGCATCGTCTCTTTCGCTCGACCGTCCATGCCCCTGCGTGCGCGCCCCCACCGTGCGCGCTGTCGGCATTCCTCTTTCCGTGTCCAGGTCCATCACCATCATGATCAAGAGCCGCAAACATTCCTCACCCGCCCGCAGCGCCGCCAGCCTGGCCACCGCCAGCCTTGTCACCGGGCTGAGCCTGGGCCTGCTGCCCATGGCCGCGCAGGCCGAATCGGCCAGCGACACCCCGCGCACGCTGGACCAGGTGCAGGTGCAGGCTTCGCGTGGCTTCAAGGTCGACAAGGTCGCCTCGCCGAAGTTCACGCAGTCGCTGCAGGACACGCCGCAGACCATCCAGATCATCAGCCGCGACCTGTTCACCCAGCAGGGTGCGACAACGCTGACCGATGCGCTGCGCAACAGCCCGGGCGTTGGCACGTTTTACGTGGGCGAGAACGGCAATACCAACACCGGCGACAGCATCTTCATGCGCGGGTTCGACACCTCCAGCAGCATCTTCGTGGACGGCGTGCGCGACGTGGGCTCGATCTCCCGCGATGTGTTCAATACCGAGCAGGTGGAGGTGTCCAAGGGCCCGGCGGGCACCGACAACGGCCGCTCGGCGCCCACTGGTTCGATCAACATGGTGAGCAAGCAGGCCCACCTGCACGACGCGGTCAGTGGAACGCTTTCGGCCGGCAGCGACAGCCAGCTGCGCGGCACCGCCGACTGGAACCAGGCGCTGGGCGCCACCAGCGCATTGCGCCTCAACGCCATGTGGCAGGACAACGACCAGCCGGGCCGCGACCACGTCAACAATTCGCGCTGGGGCATCGCGCCGTCGCTCGCCTTCGGGCTGGGCACCTCGACGCGTTACATCCTCAACCTGCTGTATGTGGACCAGCAGAACGTGCCCGACGGCGGTGTGCCGACGCTGGGCCTGCCCGGCTGGACCCCGCAGCCCACGCTCGAGCAGCTGGCCGGGCATCCGGTGAACCCGGAAAACTTCTACGGCACCCGCGCCGATCATGATGACGTCACCGCGAAGATGGCCACCTTCCGCATCGAGCATGACTTCAACGACAGCGTGCGCCTGACCAACACGGCGCGCTGGGGCCGTACCGACCAGGACTACCTGCTCACCGCCTTCATGGGCACCGGCACGCGTGGGGCCAACGGCGCGCCGACGGGCAACATCCGCTACACGGACCGCAACAACCTGGACACTTACACCATCGCGCGCAGCCTGCCCACCTTCAAGGACCAGCAGAACACCATTCTTACCGACCAGCTCAACCTGCGGGCGGACGTCAACACCGGCGCGATCGCGCACAACCTGAGCGCCGGCCTGGAATTCACCCGCGAAGAGCTCAGGAGCTTCGGTCAGGCCGTCACCAATGGCACCACCTGGTCAGCTGCCAACCTGTACAACCCGGACTGGAACGCCACCGGCCTGACCTGGGCGCACAACGGCGCCGACAGCCGCGGCAAGACCACCACTTCGTCGGTGTATCTGTTCGACACCCTGCACTTCACCGACAGCTTCCTGCTCACCGCTGGCCTGCGCGCGGACCATTACAAGACCGACTACGACAGCGCCGTGGTGTGCGGCGGTCGCGGCCCGGCCTGTGGCAGCAACCCGGCAGGCACGGTGGTCGCCAACCCGTCGCTGTCGCATTCGGACACGCTGCTCAACTGGAAACTGGGCGCGGTGTACAAGGTCGGTGACATCGTCAGCCTGTACGGCAATTACGCGCTGTCCCAGCAGCCCCCGGGCGGCAGCAATTTCCAGCTCAGCAGCTCGGTGAGCAGCGCCGACAACCCCAGCCTGGACCCGCAGAAGGCCAAGACCCTGGAAGTGGGTACGAAGTGGGCGTTCCTGGGTGACGCGCTGGCCTTCAACGTGGCCCTGTTCAAGACCGAAGTCAGCAACGAGATCAACACCCAGGTGCTCGACGACGCCGGCAACCCGACCCAGACCGGCAAAAAAACGGTGCAGGGCATCGAAGTGTCCACCGTGGGCCGCATCACCGAGAACTGGTCGGTGTCGGCCGGCTACAGCCACCTGGACACCGAGGTCGAGGAAGGCGCCAACGTTGCGGCCGACGGCACCCGCAATCTCACCTATACCCCGGGCGCGACGTTCACCAGCTGGACCAGCTACACCTTCCCGTTCGGCCTGACCCTGGGCGGTGGCGTGCGCTACGCAGGCCGCATGCACCGTGGCACCGACGGTGCGGTGGGCACCCCGGCGTTCACCAAGTCCTACACCGTGTACGACGCGGTGGCCTCGTATGCGATCAACGAGCACCTGGTGCTGCGCTTGAACGCCTACAACCTGTTCGACAAGGACTATGTGGCCTCGATCAACAAGAGCGGCTACCGTTACACCCCGGGTGCCCCGCGCAGCGTACTGTTCAGCGCGGACTTCCGCTTCTGATGCCGCCAAGGACCTGACATGCTCCTGCACGTTCCCGATGTGCTCAACGCCGACGAACTGGCCCACCTGCAGCGTGCACTGGCGGCGGCGGACTGGGCCGACGGCCGCGAGACCGTGGGCGTGCAGGGCGCGCAGGTGAAGCGCAACCAGCAACTGCCCGACGCCTCGCCGCTGAAGGCGGAACTGGGCCGCATCGTGCTGGCGGCGCTGGAACGGCACCCGCTGTTCTTCGCCGCCGCACTGCCGCTGCGTATCCTGCCGCCGCGCTTCAACCGGTACCAGGGCGGTGGCGAATACGGGTTCCATGTCGACGGCGCAGTGATGATCACCACGGCCGACGGCCAGCGCAGCCATCTGCGCTCGGATGTGTCGTGCACGCTGTTCCTCAACCCGCCGGAGGATTACGACGGCGGTGAGCTGGTGATCAGCGACACCTATGGCGAGCATGACGTAAAGCTGCCCGCGGGTGACCTGGTCCTGTACCCGTCCAGCAGTCTGCACAAGGTCAACCCGGTCACCGCCGGTGCCCGGCTGGCGTCGTTCTTCTGGGTGCAGAGCATGGTCCGCGACGACGGCGCGCGGCGCATGCTGCTGGAGATGGATGGCGCGATCGAAACGCTGCGGGTGACCGGCGCGGATCCGGGCGCGGTGTTGCAGCTCACCGGCGTTTACCACAACCTGTTGCGGCGCTGGAGCGAGACCTGAGGGCGTGCAGCCACGCCCTGCGTGGCGCCACGCAGACAATGCGCCTATCGAACCGCTGAAAGCTGTAAATCATTCCTATTTGCGTTTGTGACAAACGCTATCTACAATCCCCGCCGCACCGAAGCTCGGCGCATTCGACAGGGATTCCTTCTTGCACCACCCGCGCCGCCATCGCAGCTTTGCCCCCGCCATGCGCGGGCAGCGGCCTGCGCTGGGCGCGGTGCTGGCGTGGCTGGCCCTGCTGTCGATGTTGCTGGGCGTGCTGCCCATGCTGGAACCGCACCTGCCGGGAACCGCCGCCCTGGTCCTTCAGGTTCCCGCCGAAGAGCGTCAGGGCGGTGAGCAGCGCCTGCAGGAAGAAACGCCTGCCAAACCGCGCCGCATGGCCAGCGCCCGACCGGCCGCAACGCCGCCGCGCCTGCCGCAGCCGCCGCTGCCCGAAGCACTGGATGCGCTGATGGCCACCCTGGTGGATCTGCCACCGCAGGTCGTGCCGTCCATCGACTCCGCCCCGGCAACCCCGTTGCCCGCCGCCCCCGGACTGCGCGTCCAGCGCGGCCAGGCGCCTCCGCAGGGCTGATTCCGGCCACGCCGGTGTCGTTCCGCCTGCGCGACTGCGGCTGATCGCGCCGCTGCCTCCCTGCACTGCAGGCCCCTGACGTTTTCCTGTTCCGCTGCGGCCATCGGCCACGGCGTTCCCGCGTTCGCATCCCTGTCGAGGTACTTCCCATGGCCCAGCGCCATCGTTCTCGTGTGTCCCTGTCCCGCTGCTCGCTGAGTGCCGCCCTGCTCGGCGCCCTTGCCGCCCCCGCCCTCGCCGCCGGCGATGCCGCAGCCGATCCCAAGACCCTGGACCAGGTCGTGGTGACTGCCTCGGGCTTCGAGCAGAAGCTCACCGACGCCCCGGCCAGCATCAGCGTGGTCAGCCGCGAAGCACTGAGCAAGCGCCCGTACACCAGCCTGGTGGATGCGCTGCGCGACGTGGAAGGCATCGACGTGGGCATGGAAACCACCGACAAGAACGGCCGTGCCACGATCTCCATGCGCGGCATGCCATCGGAATACACGCTGGTGCTGATCGACGGACGCCGCCAGAGCAACGTCGGCCAGCTCTACCCGAACAACTTCGGCGGGGGCCAGTTTGCCTACCTGCCACCGCTGGATGCCATCGAGCGCATCGAGGTGGTGCGCGGCCCGATGTCCACGCTGTACGGCTCGGACGCCATGGGCGGCGTCATCAACATCATCACCCGTCGCAACCAGGACAGCTGGCACGGTTCCATCACCCAGGGCTTCACCGTCCAGCAGGACGACCAGTTCGGCGATGCGCGCACCACCGACGTGTACCTGACCGGCCCGCTCGTGAAGGAACGCCTGGACGTCGCCGTGCGCGGCAGCTACTACGATGCCAAGGCCTCCAACCCCGAATGGGACGATCTGCCGCTGCCGGACGGTACCCTGTGGGAGCGCAGCATCGGCTTCGGCGGTGGCGGCAAGGCCGTGGCCAACACCAACTGGAACACCGGCGTGCGACTGAGCTGGGCGATCAACGACGACCATGATCTGTCGCTGGATTACGACGTGTCCCGCCAGAAGTACGACAACAGCGAAGGCCAGACCGGCACCCTGGACAGCCTGACCAGCCTGTGGCGGGTGGGCACTGCCACCGTCCCCAATCCAAACGGCGCCGGCACGGTCACCCGTCGCGTGGTTCAGCCGCGCGTGGGCTATACCGCCTACCAGCGCTACGAGCGCGACCAGCTGGCACTGACCCACCAGGGGCGGTACGCGTTCGGTACCTGGCAGACCACGCTGACCCGGACCACCAGCAACAACCTGGGCCGTTCGCTGCCGCTGACCCTGGACGAGCGCGCCGACCTGCAGACCCTGTGGAACGACGTATGCCGCCGCACCGGCGCAGCGCCCAACTGCGCCGCCGGCCGCGGGAATGCACTGACCGCCCTGAACCCTGCCGAGCTCGCGCGGCTGGAAGCCTTCCTGCCGCGCCCGCTGCGCACCATGGAGCTGGAAGGCTACGTGCTCGACACGATGCTGGACATGAGCTTGGACGCGCACACGCTGACCTTGGGCGGGCAGTACAACGACACCGACATGATCGACGGCGTGTTCGGCATGGACGGCGCCGGCTACCGCGACAACGTCAGGCAGAAGCACCGCATGTGGTCGGTGTTCGCCGAAGACAACTGGGCACTGACCGACGCCGTCACCGCCACGCTGGGCGTGCGCTACGACGACCACAACATCTTCGGCAGCCACGTCAGTCCGCGCGCCTATCTGGTGTGGAATGCCAGCGATGCCTGGACCTTCAAGGGCGGCGTAAGCACCGGCTACAAGACCCCGCGCCCGGACCAGCTGTTCCCGGGCGTGACCGGCTTCGGCGGCCAGGGCGTGCTGCCGCTGGTGGGCTCTCCCAACCTGCAGCCGGAGACCAGCACCAACTATGAAATCGCCAGTTACTACGCGGGCGAGCGCTGGGGCTTCAACCTCACCGGTTTCCTCAACCGCTTCGACGACAAGATCGCCAGTGGCGGCACGTTCCCGAACTGCGAAGTGGCGCCGGCGGGCAGCGGTTATTGCGTGGATGTGGGTCCGGGCTGGGCGGCGCTGGGGTACAGCACCTTCACCCAGAGCGTGAACATCGACACCGCCGAAACGCGCGGCGTGGAAGCGGCTGCGCATGTGGACCTGCTGGAGAACCTGCAGCTGCGTGGCAACTACACCTACACCCGTTCCGAGCAGACCAGCGGCGTGGACAAAGGCAAGCCGGTGGGTGGCACCACCACCCCGGCCCGGCACATGGCCAATGCCAGCCTCAACTGGCAGCTGAGCGATGCGGTGAGCCTGTCGCTGATCGGCGAAGGACGCTACGACCGGTATCGCGACACGCTGGTGTCCAACGTGGGCGGAGTGAGCAGCTCGCAGGTGCGGTATTACGACGATTACACGATCTTCCACCTGGGCGGCAGTTGGGACATCACTGCGTGGCTGACCGTCAATGCGCGGGTGAACAACCTGTTCGACAAGGACTTCGTCTCGCAGTCGTGCGTGCTGATCAGCGACAGCGAGTACAACTGCGTGGATGACTACGCTACCAAGGACCAGCGCCGGAGTTACTGGATTTCATTGAACGCGAAGTTCTGAGGCCACCCTTGGCCGGTGCCACAAACCCGGCAGGTGCCCACCGTTGGTCGGCACCTGCCGCGGACACCGGCAACCCAATAATTGCGAACCATTCTCAACAATGGTGTAATTGGTAATCATTCCTTCTGTCGTGACCGTGGCCACCAGCGCACCCTCCTCCGCCGTGCAGCAACAGCAGAGCCGTGGCTTCTGGCTACGTACCCTGCACCAGTGGCACTGGATCAGTTCGGCGGTGTGCCTGGTCGGGATGCTGCTGTTCGCCGCGACCGGCATCACCCTGAATCACGCTGCGAAGATCGAGGCCACCCCGCAGGTGGTGAACCGCCAGCTGGAGCTACCCGCCGGGCTGCTCGGGCAGCTCGGCGACCGTGTCGACGGCAACGCCCCGGTGCCACGCCCCGCCGCGCGCTGGCTGGATCGCGAGCTGGGGATCTCGATCGGACGTCGCCCGGCCGAGTGGTCGCCCGAGGAAATCTACCTGTCCATGCCCAGCCCCGGCGGCGACGCCTGGCTGAGCATCGACCGCGAGAGCGGCGCGGTGGAGTACGAGGCTACCGCGCGCGGCTGGGTCTCCTATTTCAACGACCTGCACAAGGGCCGCAATGCCGGCCCGGCCTGGGGCTGGTTCCTGGACATCTTCGCCGTGGCCTGCCTGGTGTTCTGCATCACCGGCCTGTTCCTGCTGCACCTGCATGCCCGCCAGCGCCGCATGACCTGGCCGCTGGTCGGCCTGGGCCTGATGGTGCCGCTGCTGATTGCCCTGATCCTCATCCACTGATTTCCTTCGCTCCCGGAGCCGCACCATGCGCGTCACCCTGACCATTGCCCTGAGCGGCCTGCTGGCCACCTCGCCGGCCTATGCCACCACGCTGGACATCAACGTCGAAGTGCCCAAGCTCAACGTGGCCGAGTATCACCGCCCGTATGTGGCCGTGTGGCTGGAAGGCGCCGACCAGAAGGTCGCCGCCAACCTGGCGGTCTGGTACCAGCAGACCGGCAACAGCGAGGGCCACGGCACCAAGTGGCTGCCCGACCTGCGCCAGTGGTGGCGCAAGAGCGGCCGCGAACTGAAGGTGCCGGTGGACGGTGTGACCGGCCCGACCAAGCCGGCCGGTACGCACGCGCTGTCGTTCACCGACAGGCAGGCGGCGTTGAAGTCGCTGGCGCCCGGCAATTACACGCTCGTGGTGGAAGCCGTTCGCGAAGTCGGCGGCCGTGAGCTGGTCAAGATTCCCTTCACCTGGCCGGCCGCCAAGCCGGACACCGGCAAGGCCCAGGGCAGCAGCGAGCTGGGCCTGGTGACGCTGTCGGTCAAGCCCTGATGTGTCTTTGCCCTCCCGGCCGGGCGGGCATCCCTCACCCTTATCTGGAGTACCCGATGAAGCGTTCGCTCGTCCTCGCCGCCGCCCTTGCCGCCATCCTTCCGTTCTCCGCCCTGGCCCACAAGGCCTGGCTGCAGCCGTCGCAGACCGTGATCGCCGGCGACAAGCCGTGGATCACCGTCGATGCCGCCGTGTCCAATGACCTGTTCTACTTCAACCATGTGCCGCTGCGCCTGGAGAGCCTGGTCATCACCGCGCCGGACGGCAGCACCGTGCAGCCGCAGAACGCCTCCACCGGCAAGTTCCGCAGCGTGTTCGACGTTGAGCTGACCCAGCAGGGCACCTACCGCCTGGCCTCGGTCAACAACGGCCTGTCGGCCAGCTGGGAAGAAGACGGCAAGCCCAAGCGCTGGCGCGGCACCGCGGCGACCTTCGCCACCGAAGTGCCGAAGAAGGCCAGGAAGCTGCAGGTGAACCAGTCGGTCAACCGCATCGAAACCTTCGTCACCAACGGCACGCCGAACAACACCGCGCTCGCGCCGACGAAGTCGGGCATCGAACTTGTCGCGCTGGGCCACCCCAATGACCTGGTGGCCGGCGAAGCAGCGACATTCCGCGTGCTGGTCGATGGCAAGCCGCGCGCTGGCCTGGCCTTCGAGATCACCCGTGGCGGCACGCGTTATCGCAACGCGCAGGAAGAGATCAAGATCACCAGCGACAAGCGCGGTGAGTTCACCGTGACCTGGCCGGAAGCCGGCATGTACTGGCTGGAGACCAGCAGCGAAGACAACAAGACGTCGCTCAAGCAGGCCAAGACCCGCCGCCTGAACTACGTGGCCACGCTGGAAGTATTGCCGCAGTAATCGCCTACCGGGCCGGTGACCGGCGCGGATTCCGCGTGGGTCATAGTGGCGCCGGGCCTTGCCCGGCTGCTCCGGGCGCGTCGGATGTGCCGGGCAATGCCCGGCACTACGGTGTCGTTGGTACGGTGCAGTTGTACGGTTCTGTCTGTACGTTTCCTGTTTGAAGGGTTTCATGACCGCTTCGGTTCTCGACATCGCCAGCCTCGGTGGCCACACCATGGGCACCACCTGGCAGATCAAACTGACCGCATCGCCCGGTCGGGACCTGCATCCCCTGCATGCCGGCATCCAGGCGCAGCTCGATGCGGTAGTGGCGCAGATGAGCACCTGGGAGGCGGCAAGCAACATTTCAGTGTTCAATCGCGCCGCGGCGGATACCGCCGTGCCGCTGCCCCCCCTGTTCGCCGAGGTCGTCGACTGCGCGCTGGACATCGCCAGGCGCAGCAACGGCGCGTTCGATCCCACCGTCGGTCCGCTGGTGGCGCTGTGGGGCTTCGGCGCGCAGGCGCATGCCCGGCGCGTGCCCGATGCCGCGTTGCTGGCGGCCACGCGCGCGCGCTGCGGATGGCAACGGCTCACGTGGCAGGACGGTTGCCTCACCCAACCCGGCGCGCTGGAAATCGATCTGTCCGCCATCGCCAAGGGCTTCGCGGTAGATCTGGTCAGCCGCTGGCTGCGTGCCAACGGCATTGCCGCCGCCCTGGTGGAAGTAGGCGGCGAGCTGCACGGGTATGGGCGCAAACCCGACGGGCAGCCGTGGCGGGTGCTCGTCGAGGCCGGCGCCGACGAAGAAGCAGCGCTCTCCCACCCACCCCGCATCCTGGCCCTGGATGATCTGGCCGTTGCCACCTCGGGCGACCGGTGGCACCAGTTCACCCAGGACGGCGCCCACTACAGTCACACCCTGGACCCGCGCGTGGGCGCTCCGGTCGGCCGCGCTGCCGCTGCCGTCACGGTCGTCGCACGCGACGCCATGCACGCCGACGGCTGGGCCACCGCATTGACCGTGATGGGCGCGCAGGAAGGGCTTGCGTTCGCCAATGCCCACGCGCTCGCCGCGCGCTTCGTCACCCGCAGTGCGCAGGGCACCGAAGAACATCTGAGCACGGCATTTGCCGAGCTGCTCGCCCAACAGGAGGCTGCCTCGTGAAACGCGCCCCGTCGCGCGCGGTGCTGGGCAACATCGCCGTGGTGACGGTGTTGGCGTTGCTGGGCTGGCTGCTGCTGCGGCTGCATCTGCAGGAAGACTGGTGGCCGGCCGCCCCGCTGGGGTCGCACTGGCGTTGGGCGGCTGCCAGCGTGGCGCTCTATGCGGCGTGCTGTGCGCTGCTGTGGTGGCGCGGACGTCGTCGTGACGACGGCGCCGGCGACGACGGGCAGACGCCGCTGCTGCTGGTCTGGGCCAGCCAGACCGGGTTTGCCCAGCAGCTGTGCGAGCGCAGCGCCCAGGTGCTGCGGGCGGCAGGGCTGACGGTACGGGTGCGCGGGTTGCACCAGGTGGATCTGCCCCTGCTGCAGCAGTCCACCCGCATGCTGGTGATCGCCAGCACGACCGGCGAAGGCGACCCGCCCGACCATGCCCTGCCGTTCCTGCGCCGGGTGATGCCGCAGGAGATCGCGCTGCCGCAGCTGCACTACGGGGTGCTGGCACTGGGTGACCGCAGCTATGGGCACTTCTGCGCGTTCGGCCACCAGCTGGATGCCTGGCTGCGCCAGCGCGGCGCGCACCCACTGTTCGACACGATCGAGGTGGACAATGCCGATCCGGCCGCGCTGCGCCATTGGCAGCAGCTGCTGGGGCAACTGGGCGGCGGCGCGACCGACCTGCCCGACTGGACGCCGGCGCAGTACGCGCACTGGCTGCTGCAGGACCGGCAGTGGGTGAATGCCGGAAGTCCGGGAGCGGCCACGTGGCGGGTGGGCCTGGTGCCGGCGGATGGCGTGCTGCCCACGTGGCAGGCCGGCGACGTGGCCGAGATCGGACCGCGGCACAGCGCTGCCGAGGTGGACGCCTGGCTGGCCACGCATTCGCGCGATGGCGCGACGGTGGTGGATGGATACGCGCTGCGCGACCATCTGGCGCGCTCGCACCTGCCGGTGCTGCCGGACTCGGTGCCGGCCGACGATGCGACGCTGGTGGCCACGCTCAAGCCGCTGCCCCATCGCGAGTACTCCATTGCCAGCATGCCGGTCGAAGGCCAGGTGCTGCTGCTGCTGCGCCGGCAGCTGCGTCCGGATGGCACGCCGGGCCTGGGCAGCGGATGGCTGTGCGACCACGCCGCGCTGGGTGGACGCATCGATCTGCGCTTCCGCAGCAATCCGAATTTCCACGCGCCCTCGCCGGAAGTGCCGCTGATCCTGATCGGCAACGGCACCGGCATCGCCGGGCTGCGCGCGCACCTGCGCGCACGTGCCGATGCCGGCGCACGGCGCACCTGGCTGCTGTTCGGCGAGCGCACGGCCGCGCATGATTTCTACTTTGCCCAGGACATCCAGCGCTGGCAGCGCGACGGCACGATCGCGCGGCTGGATACGGTGTTCAGCCGCGACAGTGGCGATCACCGCTACGTGCAGGATCGCCTGCTTGCGCAGCTGGACACCCTGCGCCAGTGGGTGCGTGATGGCGCCACGATCCTGGTCTGCGGCAGCCTGCAGGGAATGGCGCCGGCGGTGGACGGGGTGATCGAACAGGCCTTGGGACGTGAGGGGAAGGAAGCCCTGATCGTGGCGGGCCGGTATCGCCGCGATGTGTATTGAGCGGGAGTGCTCGGTCTGGGGGTCTGCGCCAAGAGCAGCGGACTGACAGGCCGCTCTACAGGCGGTTGGTCAGGCGGTTGGTCAAGCGGGCGGGCTCGCGGTGGCTATGCGGATCGCCAGGAGTTCGCCGCCGCCGGTCAGCGCGTAGCGCTTGCGTGGGCCGGCCGCGAGCCAGGCCGTATCGCCCTGCTGCAGGGGCGGCAGGTCCGGCTCGCCTTCGAACAAGGCCTGGCCCGCCAGCAGGTGGATCGCCCATGCCGCGCCCGGTTCGGTGAAGAAGAACATGCTGCCCACCAGTGGCCGATGCAGCAGTTCGGCGTCGATCTGGTCGCGGCGCCACATCAGGTTGAAATCGTGGGTGACCCCGTCGATCAGCTCGCCGCTGACCTGCGCCTCGCCGGCAAAACGCAGGCGGTCGTGTGGCGGCAGCAGCGTGTGCACGGCCCCCTCGTTGAACCGCAGCCGCAGTCCTTCGCCACGCAGCAGCACCAGCTCGCGCTCGATCCCGGGGAACGAAGAGAAGGCCGCGTCCTGCTCGATCTCGGCGATGGACAACCGGACCTGCCAGTCATCGCTGTCCGGCACGCGCAGGATTTCCCGGGTCCAGCCCAGGCCGTTGCGCCAGCGCTCACGCCGGTATTCGAAGCTCGGAATGATGCGCGTGGCAGCGCTCAGGGCGATGGCGGTCGACATGCCGCCATTGTGCCTCAGCCGGCACTGCCGCCGCAGTCGGTGCTGAGCAGCCGCGAGCGCGCCAGCCAGTCCTTGTCGGGATAGTAGGCAAACACCATCGCTCCGCCGCGCAGGCTGTCGATCAGCGGCCGGGCCACCGTCAGGCGCACCGCCGGGCAGCCCAGGCTGCGGCCCAGCCGCCCCTGCAGCCGTGCAATGGCCGGGTTCACGTAGGGCGCGCCGTGGATGACGATGGCGCGGTCGCGCGCGTTGTCGTTGAAGCCGGGCTCCAGTCCCTCCAGCCGCAGCGAGTAGCCGTTGCCGCCCATGTAGGTTTCCTTGGCGGTGAACGCGCCCAGGCTGGACATGAAACTGCCGTCGCGGTTGGAGAAGCGCTCGGTCGCATTGGCGCCGCTGTTGCGGCCATGTGCGACCCACTCTTCGAACAGCAGCTTCCGCCGCGCCAGATCGAACACCCACATCCGCTGCTCGGTGGACGGACGCGAATAGTCGATCACGCTCAGCCTGCGCGGATCGACCCCCAGTTCCGGGCGCTGCAGCGCGCAGCTCATGGCTTTGGCCGCGAGCTGCAGCACCTTGCGGTCGGCATTGGGTGCCGTGCGCGCCAGCATGTCCGCCAGCTGATCTGCCGGCAGCGCCGGCCGTTGGCCCGCCCCCGACACCGCTTGGGCCGGCGGACGGCCGGCGCTACCGGCACTCGCGTCGCCCCCGCCAACGGCGAGCGCGCTGATGCCCATCAGCAGGGAAAGCGGAATGCGGTAAGCCATCCCTACAACGTGGCCCCGGCGGCGTCGGATTCCAAGACCGGCTGCAGGTTCTGTTCATCGGCCACCGGGCGAACCGCCGGCAGGCTGGTGACCAGCAGCGTGGTGCCGGGCACCAACGCCTTGTACAGCTGTGCGGCGAACGCCGGCGGCAGCGCCATCGGCAGGCTGGGCGTGGCCAGCAGGTCCGGGCTGGCATTGCCGGGGCTCTGGCCCAGCAGCGGATACGCGGTCCACTTGTGCAGCTTCTGGCCGGCGTCCAGCGGACTGGCGGTCTCCGCGTAGCCGTCCTGCATGACGAACAGCGTGGTGCCTTCGAAAGCCGGCAGCGCCTTGGCTTCCAGGCGGGATTCGCCAATCAGAACGCCATCGCGCAGCACGTACAGGCGCTGGTCGTGCAGGCTGACCAGGATGCCCACCTGGCCCGACGGCGCTGCGCTGTCGTTCCAGTAATGGTCCGGTGCATCGGTGGTTTCCAGCAGCGCCTTGCCGGTGCTGTTCACCGGCGCCAGCACCGCCGGGTAGGCCAGCGTCATCGGCGCGCTCTTGGCGTCGGCCACCACCACGGTGTCGCCGCGCTTGGTTTCGCCGAACAACTTCTGCGCGAAGGCCTGCGGCAGCCGCACACACCCGTGCGAGGCAGGATGTCCGGGCAGGTTGCCGCCGTGCAGGGCAATGCCGTCCCAGGTCAACCGCTGCATGTAAGGCATGGGCGCGCTGTTGTAGAGGTTGGATTTGTGGTCCTTGTCCTTCTGCAGGATGGTGAACACCCCGGTCGGCGTCTCATGCCCCGCCTTGCCCGAGCTGATCGTGCTCAGGCCGATGGCAATGCCATTGCGGTACACATAGGCCCGCTGCTCATCGAGGCTGACCACGAGCACGATCGGGCCGGCCGGCGAAATTTCAGGGTGCCAGAGGAACTGCCCGGGCTTGAGGTCGGTGGGACCAGCAGGGGCGTCGGTGCTGGTGGGCGTTGTAGCAGCCCATGCCGGAAGTGAGGCCAGCAGGGAACCCAGGGCAACGGTCAGCAGCGCGCGACGTGTCAGCATCAAAGCTTCCTTCATGTGGGTCGAGGACACGCAGAGCGTAACGCCTAAAAAAGAAATTGCCCGGTCACACATCCCTGTGCGGACCGGGCAATCGTCACGTCCTTGTCGGCATCCCGCCTTCCCCCTGTGCGTCCTGCCCAGTATGGGTGCCGGCCATGCTCCCTGCACTCGGCCGTATGTTGTTCCGCCATCCCTCCCCTTCCCGGGTCTGGATGCCACCGTCCTGGTGGATCCGCGCCACTCCTTCCGCGCAGCGTCCGTGCGTGCCGCCTCCATGCGGCGGTCGTGGCGGCCGGCTCCTGCCTGGCTGCCGGGACCGGCGTCGTGCCGGTCGCGACCCATCCTGTTGCGTCAGCGCCTTGGTACGGGTGCCGGCACTGCCCTCCTGGGCGGTACCGCCGTGGGCGCCGTCATGGCCCCCACCGTCATCCGTCGTCGATTCCGTTCGACCGTTGCTGTCCCTATCCCCTTCACCCGTGCCAGATCCTCGACCCGGAGGAAAGGTCCGTGTAGTCGCCGGTACGCGACGATCGCCTCGGCCTTCCTGGGCCCCACGTTCGTCAATCCCTGCTGCAGCGTCGACGCATCTGCGGTGTTGATGTTGATGCGGTCGGCCGCCAGGGCGGTTCCGGTCAACAGCAGTGCCAGCACAAGCGCCTTCCACGAAAACCCAGGCCCCACCGTGTAGCTCCTTGTGACTTCGGACCGACCGCTGCCGGCATTCCCGTCGGAGCGGTCAGTGTCCCTCGCCACATACACACAGCCTATCGTCGACATCACCTTCACACAGCCGGCCAAATACCCGACGTGATGTAGGGAAATCCCTACCCTCGCGCAGGCGTAGAATGGCGGGATCAGCCATATGCACTCGGAGTTACCTGATGGACACCGCCAAACTCGGCCAATTCGTCAATGAAAAGTGGGACAGCGAGATCGTTCCGCAGCTGGTCGAATACATCCGCATTCCCAACAAATCGCCGATGTTCGATGCCAATTGGGTTGAAAACGGCTATATGGAACAGGCGGTCACCCTGATGGAGCGCTGGGCCAAGGCCCAGAATCTGCCGGGCCTGCAGGTGGAGGTGGTGCGCCTGGAAGGCCGCACGCCGCTGCTGCTGCTGGAAATTCCCGCCACCGGCGCCGAGACCGGCGACGACACCGTGCTGCTGTACGGCCACCTGGACAAGCAGCCGGAAATGACCGGCTGGGACGACGACCTGGGCCCGTGGCTGCCGGTGCTGCGCGGCGACAAGCTGTACGGTCGTGGCGGCGCCGACGACGGCTACGCCATCTTCGGTTCGCTGGCAGCGGTGCTGGCGCTGCAGGAACAGAACCTGCCGCACGCCCGCTGCGTGGTGCTGATCGAGGCCTGCGAGGAGTCGGGAAGCTACGACCTGCCGGCCTACGTGGACCACCTGGCCGACCGTATCGGCAAGCCGTCGCTGGTGGTGTGCCTGGACTCGGGCTGCGCCAACTACGACCAGCTGTGGTGCACCACGTCGCTGCGCGGCCTGACCGGCGGCAACTTCTCGGTCAAGGTGCTCAATGAAGGCGTGCACTCCGGCGACGCCTCCGGTGTGGTGCCGTCCAGCTTCCGCCTGCTGCGCCAGCTGCTGTCGCGGATCGAGGACGAGAACACCGGGCGCATTCTGATCGATGGCATGCATGTGGACATTCCGGAAGAACGCCTGGCCCAGGCCAAGCGCGCCGCCGAGGTGGTGGATACCGAAATCTTCGACAAGTTCCCCATGGTCGACGGCCTCAAGCCGATGAACGACGACCTGACCGAGCTGGTGCTCAACCGCACCTGGCGCCCGGCACTGTCGGTGACCGGCGTGGACGGCATGCCGCCGCTGGCGTCGGCCGGCAACGTGCTGCGCCCGCATACCGCGGTGAAACTGTCGCTGCGCCTGCCGCCGACTGCCGACGGCAAGGCCTGTGGCGAACTGCTGAAGGAAGCGCTGCTGCGCGACCCGCCGAACGGCGCGGAGGTGAAGCTGGATCTGGAAAAGGCCTCCTCCGGCTGGAACGCGCCGGCGATGGCGCCGTGGCTGACCCAGGCCATCGATGACGCCAGCCAGACCTTCTTCGGCAAGCCGGCGATGTACATGGGCGAAGGCGGCTCGATTCCGTTCATGGGCATGCTGGGCGAGAAGTTCCCCGGCGCACAGTTCATGATCACCGGCGTGCTCGGCCCGCACTCCAACGCGCACGGCCCGAACGAGTTCCTGCACATTCCGATGGGCAAGCGCGTGACCGCCTGCGTGTCCAAGGTGATCAGCGAGCACTATGCGGCCAGCCTGCGCGGTGAAACCAGCGGTTCGCCGGTGGCTGCCGACAGCGGCACCCGCCACGGCGGCCACGGCTGCTGCTGACCGCGCGACGTGGATGGGCGCAGCCTTTTGATAGGCTGCGTCCATCACCTGCAGGAATCACGCGATGAACGGACTGTTCGGCAGCACCAGCTGGCTCTACATCATTCTGGTCGGCTTCGTGGTCGGCCTGCTCGGGCGCTTCTTCATGCCCGGCAACAACCGCATGGGGTGTCTGCTGACCATCGTGCTCGGCATTGTCGGCGCGCTGGTGGCCGGGTGGTTCGGCCACTACATGGGCTGGTACTCGCGTGGCGAGCCGGCCGGCTTCATCGGTGCAACGCTGGGCGCGATCGCCGTTCTGGCCGTACTCCGGCTGTTCAGCGGCAGGCGCTGAACGCGCCGTCTCCTCCCCAACCCTCGCGCGACACCGCGCCGCATCGACGCACCTCCATGAACGATCCCGCTTCCGATCCGCAGCGCGCCGAGCTTCGCCAACGCTGGACATCCACTGTGCTGGACGACCCCGGCCTGCACCTGGACCGCGCCTCGGTCGACGCCGGTTTCCGCAGCTACTGGCGGGTCACCAGCTCGCAGGGCAGCCACATCGTGATGGACTCGCCGCCCGGGCTGGAAGACGTGCGCCCGTGGCTGCGCATGCACGACCTGCTTGAACCCAACGGTGTGCGGGTGCCGCGCGTGCTGGCCCGCGATGAAACACAGGGTTTCCTGCTGCTGGAGGACCTGGGTGGCCCGACGCTGGCGCGGCACATCGACGACGACAACGCCGATGCCTGGTTCGATGCCGCCTTCGCGCAGCTGATCCGGCTGCAGTCCATCCCGGTGCCCGAGGGCATGGGCAGCTTCGGCGAAGCGCTGCTGCAGCGCGACGCCGGCCTGTTCGACGAGTGGTTCCTGCAACGCCACCTCGGCCTGGCACTGGACTGCGGCGAGCTGGAGATGCTGCAGCTGGCGCATCGCCGCCTGATGGACAACGCCCTGCAGCAGCCGCAGGTGCTCACCCACCGCGATTTCATGCCGCGCAATCTGATGCCGGTGGACGGCGGACCGGCGGTGCTGGACTTCCAGGACCTGGTACGCGGCCCGATCGCCTACGATCCGGTGAGCCTGTTCAAGGATGCCTTCCTCAGCTGGCCACTGGCCCGCGTAGATGCCTGGCTGGCCCGTTACCACGCGCTGGCGCAGGCTGCGGGATTGCCGGTGCGACCCTGGCCGCAGTTCCTGCGCGATGCCGACTGGATGGGCGTGCAGCGCCACCTGAAGATTCTCGGTCTGTTCGTGCGCCTGCGCGACCGCGACGGCAAGGGCCATTACTTTGACGATGCACCGCGCTTCATCCGCTATCTGGACGACGTGCTGCCGCGCCACCCTGAGCTGGCCGGGTTGAACACGCTGCTGCAGGAACGGATCAAGCCGGCAATGGCCGCGCTGGCCCTGCCGGTGACCGGCCGCGCATGAAGGCGATGATCTTCAGCGCCGGCAAAGGCGAGCGCATGCGGCCGCTCACGCTCAGCACGCCCAAGCCACTGCTGGTGGCCGGGGGTAAACCGCTCATCGTGTGGCACCTGGAGCGGCTGGCCACGGCAGGCTTCACCGACGTGGTGATCAACACCTCCTGGCTGGGCGACCAGTTCGAACCGGCGCTGGGCGATGGCACCCGGTGGGGCCTGCGGCTGCACTTCATCGACGAAGGTGCGGTGCCGCTGGAAACCGGCGGCGGCATCCTCAACGCGCTGCCCCTGCTGGGCGATGCCCCCTTCCTGGTGGTCAACGGCGATGTGTGGACCGACGTCGAGTTCAGCGCCCTGCCGCAGCAGCCGGCGGGCGATGCGCATCTGGTGCTGGTGGACAACCCAGCCCAGCACCCGCGCGGCGATTTCATCCTGCACGCCGATGGCAGGGTCAGCGACGTGGGCGATGGGCCGCGCCTGACCTATGCGGGTGTGGGCGTCTATCGCCCGTCGATTCTGGACGGGTGGCGCACGGTGATCGGCGACACCGAAGGTGCCGCTGCACACCCACCGCAGTTCGGGCTGGCCCCACTGATGCGCCACGCCATGGCGCGCGGACGCGTCACCGGCCAGCACCACCGCGGACGCTGGACGGACGTGGGCACGCCCGAACGCCTGGCAACGCTGGACGCAAGCCTCCCGTAGCGCCACGCCCTGCGTGGCTGACCCCGGGCCATGCGTTCGCCCAAGGGTGCTACAGCCGGTGCGACCCTTCTTCCACCACCTGGCGCAGGAACGGCACCGTGATGCGCCGCTGCGCCGCCAGCGATTCGCGATCCAGCCAGTCCAGCAGACTGACCAGGCTGCCCAGTTCACGGCCCGTGCGGGTCAGCAGCCATTCGATCGCCGCTTCGTCGATCGACAGGCCGCGCCGTGCCGCGCGCTCACGCAGCACCGCCGCACGCCCTTCGTCGTCCAGCGGCTGCAGCACCACGCGTACGCACTGCTGAAGACGCGAGCGCAGGTCGGGCAACACCAGTCCCAGCTGGTCCGGCGCATGCTGGGCGGTATACATCAGCGTGATGCCGGTGGTGCGCGCACGGTTGTGGAAGTCGAACAGCGCCACTTCGTCCTCGCGATGCCCGGCCACCGCGTCCAGGCCATCCAGCGCGACCAGGTCGCGGCCTTCCAGCGATTCGAGCGCAGCGCGCGTACGGCCGACCACGGCCTTCAGCGGCAGGTAGGTGGGCTGTCGCCCAGCCTGTTGGGCCAGCGAGCACATCGCCAGCGCCTGGTGGGTCTTGCCGGTGCCGGCGGCCCCTTCCAGATACACCCAGTGCGGGTCCTCGCCCACGGCAATCGCGCGCAGCTGCGCCAGCGCACCGTCGGGTGCGCCGATGAAGGTTTCCAGTCGCTCGTCCTGTGGGTAGCGCAGGGCGAGCGGCAGCTGCGGCACGACACTCACTTCAGGTCCGGGCCCTTGGGCACGTCAACGATGAGGGTCGGCTTGTCGATGTAGGTATCGAGCACGATGGCCGGTTTCTCGCCGGCATACAGCTCGCTCTCGCGGTAGCGCAGGTGGGCATAACGCAGCAGCACGTTGCTGACCGCCGCCACCGGCAGCGCCAGCAGCATGCCCAGGAAGCCGAACAGCTGGCCGCCGGCCATGACCGCGAAGATCACCGCCACCGGGTGCAGGCCGATCTTGTCGCCGACGATGCGCGGGGTGAGCACGTAGCTCTCCAGCAGCTGGCCCACGGTGAACACCACGCCGACCAGGATCAGCAGCTTCAGGTCGAAGCCCTGCGCCTGCACCAGCGCGGCCAGCACCGCCATCACGATCCCGGTGGTGGCCCCCAGGTACGGAATGAAGCTGATCAGGCCGGCAATCAGGCCGATCAGCAGGCCCAGCTTCAAGCCCACCAGCGACAGGCCGATCGCGTAGATCAGGCCCAGTGCGACCATCACCAGGAACTGGCCGCGGATGAACGCACCCAGCACCTCGTTGGATTCACGCGCCAGCTTGGTGATGGTGCCCACGTGGTTGCGCGGAATGGTCGAGGCCACGCGCTCGACCAGCTTGTCCCAGTCGCGCAGGAAGTAGAACGCCAGGATAGGCAGCAGCAGGATGTTGACCACCCAGGTCACCATCGCAAAGCCCGAGCGCGACACGTAACCGAAGAAGGTCTTGGCGAAGCCGCCCGCCTGTTCCCAGTGGCTGCGCACCCAGTCGATCAGCCGGTCCGGCTCCAGCCACGGCATGATCTCCATGCCGGTCTTCTGCTCGAACCAGGGAATGCCGGTCTGCATCAGCCACTGCTGCGCCTGCGGAATGGCCGCGATCAGGGTGGAGATCTGACGCTCGATCATCGGCACCAGGATCAGCAGCGCGGCGGTGATGGTCAGCACCATCGCCACGAACACCAGCACCACGCCGGTGTTGCGCGATCGACCGGTGGCCTCGATCCGGTCCACCAGCGGATCGCCCAGCCAGGCCAGCGCCAGGGCGAGCACGAACGGGGTCAGGATCGGGGCCAGCAGCCACACCACCCAGCCCACCGCCAGCGCGAACAGAATGTATTTGACGCGGCGCAGGAACTGCGCGATCTCGGCTTCCGGAGTGAGGATCATCGCAGGCGGTACTCGTTGCTGGCCGGGGGCGGCGGCGTGCCGGGCGCGGCGTCTTCATCGATCGGCACCGGCAGCGGGGCCAGCGGCACGATCACGCCGTTCTCGCCCAGCATGCGGTTCAACCCGGGCAGGCCGGTGGTGAGTTCCAGTGCCAGCTCCAGGCGGTTGCCCGATGCCCGCAGCGGGGTGATGGTGCGCACCACCGGGCTCTCGCGCAGGCCGGCGGCCAGGCGCAGGTAGTCCTCGGCACTGTTCAGGCCGGAGACCATGATGGTGTAGGTGCCAGCCGCCCCGGTGGCCGCGCCGGCCTTGGCGTAGCGGCGGACCAGCGCGTCAGCGGCGCCATCGGCGCCGCTGGCCATCGCGCGGCGCGCGTCGCTGTCGGTGCTGGTCCACTTGTTCAGTTCCTTGCCCCCGTCCACGAACACCCAGTCAGCCACCCAGCCGCCGGTCTTGTCGCGGTACAGCTTGCCCACCAGCTGCATCGGCGGGGCATAGCGCGAAGAGGCACGTGCCACTGCGGCGGTGTCCTGGCGCCAGATCGCGCCGACCAGGGCCTGCTCGGCCGCGCTGCCGGTGGGCAGGCCGAGCTTGTAGCCGCGCTCGATGGCACGGTTCAGCAGTGGCCGGGCCGCATTGGCCTGCTGCACGGTGACCAGGCGCGGGCCGGACCCGTCATCGATGGCCAGCCAGACCACCGGCTTGGGCCGCGGCTGCGGCCACAGCGGCAGGCCCAGGGCCGAGATCAGCCCGTCCACGTCATCCTGGCGGAACCGCGCCACCAGCATGGTGCGATAGCTCGGCGCGCCCGCGGCCGAGGTGCTCTGGTCCTGGCGGTAGTCATAGCTGGCCACGTAGTTCTTCGCATCGCGCAGGGCCTGCATCACCCCGGGGCGGGTCACCACGCTGCGGTCGCCGGACAGCTTGGCCAGGACGTTGCCCAGCGCGCGGGCCATGGCCCCGTTGCGGTCGGCGTCGCCCTGGCTGTTGACCGGCACTTCGGCCTCGTAGGCGCCACTGGCGGTGGCCACATCGCCTTCGGTACGCAGGCCGCTCTGGGCCATCGTGGCCACCGGCAGGCACAGCGTGAGGAACATCATCAAAAAGAGGCTGCGGCGCATCAGGACTTCCATTGAGCGTATCCGGGGGGAATTGTTGCCCGAATAGGGCCTGCGCGCCAACGTGGCCTGTTAAAATCCCGCTTTCACTCCAGCGCAGCCCGACGCCCGTGACCAATTCCCCGTCCAACCCCTCCCCCCTGACCTACCGCGACGCCGGCGTCGACATCGACGCGGGCAACGAACTGGTCGAGCGCATCAAGCCGCTGGTGAAGCGCAGCTTCCGGCCCGAGGTGATGGGTGGCCTGGGCGGATTCGGCGCCCTGTTCGACCTGTCCAGCAAGTACCGCGAACCGGTGCTGGTCTCGGGCACCGACGGCGTGGGCACCAAGCTGAAGCTGGCACAACAGCTGGGCCGGCACGACACGATCGGCATCGATCTGGTCGCCATGTGCGTGAACGACGTGCTGGTGCAGGGCGCCGAGCCGCTGTTCTTCCTGGACTATTTCGCCACCGGCAAGCTGGACATCGACACCGCTGCGGCGGTCGTGGGCGGCATCGCCAACGGCTGCACCGAGGCCGGCTGCGCGCTGATCGGCGGCGAAACCGCTGAAATGCCCGACATGTA
>Ga0209050_1000672_pt1 | contig 51771 bp, 43 predicted proteins | sample Araplavi_mTSA_r2_FD_184276 | JGI IMG/M metagenome (GOLD analysis project Ga0209050, IMG submission 184276) | Arabidopsis root microbial communities from North Carolina, USA - plate scrape MF_Cvi_mTSA_r2 (SPAdes) (version 2) | ecosystem: Host-associated > Plants > Roots > Endosphere | place: USA... | reverse complement strand
CGAAGAGGTCGACCCGGACGCCGCGGACCCGCTGTACCGCGACCCGTCGCAGCCCGCCACCGACGCGCCGGGCCAGGTGCCGCCGAGGCTGCAGGCGTTCGCCGCCGACGCGGTGCAACGGCTGCTGCGCGACCCGGCGGCGCTCGCCTGTGCGCTCGGCGAACTGCTCAGCGAGCCGAAGCCGTCGGTGTGGTTCGATGCCGGCGAGCCGCTCGACGCGCCGCAGGCGGTGCGCCTGGACCGCCGCACGCGGATGATGTACGACGATCGGCACATCTTCATCAACGGCGACTCGTTTCGCGCCGCGGGCCGCGATGCGCGGCTGATGCGCCTGCTGGCCGACGGCCGCAGCCTGGCGCTTGCCGATGTCGCGCGGCTGAGCGACGATGCCTTCGAACTGCTCGGGCAGTGGGCGCACGCCGGCTGGGTGCGCATCGTGCACGGGACCTGAGCCACGCCAAGGAGCACACGATGGAAGAGGTGGAAGACAGCGGCGATGCACCAGGCAATGGACACCGCATCATCACGTCGCGCAGCGAGTTCCTGCAGGCCCTGCGCGACGGCTTCGCGCTCGCGGCCGGGCAGGGCTGCCGCGAGCTGCTGCTGAGCGATCCCGACTTCGCCGACTGGCCGCTCGGCGAGCCCGCGGTGCTCGATCATCTGACGCGCTGGGCCTTTGCGCACCGCAAGCTGACGATGCTCGGCGGGCACTTCGACGAGGTGTCGCGGCGCCATGCGCGTTTCGCGCAGTGGCGGCGCCAGTGGTCGCACATCGTCGAATGCCGCTCGCCCGACAACGACGACGAGCGCGACATCCCGACGCTGCTGCTGGCCCCGGGGCTGGTCACGCTGAAGCTGCTGAACCGCGCGCAGTACCGGGCGAGCTGGTCCACCGACGAGGGCGATGCGGTGCGCGCCCGCGAACACCTTGATGCACTTTTGCAACGCTCGGTCGAGGCCTTTCCTGCGACAACGCTGGGTCTATAGGGTATGCACTGCGTCTGCGTATAATCGTGGGCTGGGCCTAGGAAACGCTCGAGCTTTCCTGGGTCTGAATGCGTTGGGGATCTGCCGTGGATCGAATGATCGGAGGGTTCCCACAATTACCGGTAATTGTCTGAACCTTTCATTGAGGATAAGTATGAAAAAGTCGCTTCTGTTGGCTTCCCTGGTTGCTGCTGTTGCTCTGGCCGCTTGCGGCAAGAAGCCGGAAGAGGCCGCTCCGGCGCCCGCTCCGGTTGCTGCCCCGGCTCCGGCTCCCGCTCCGGTGGCTGATGCCGCCGCTTCGGGCGCTTCGATGGCCGCTTCGGCTGCCACGGATGCTGCTTCGGCTGCTGCCGGTGCCGCTTCGGCCGCTGCTTCGGCTGCCAAGTAATCGCTCTCCAGCGATCATGAAAGAGCCGCCTTCGGGCGGCTTTTTCATTGGATGTCAGCCCCTCGCCGAAAGGGTACTTACGACGATCCCCCGAGGGGATCCGGGCCGGCTTCAGCCTCGATCAACCTTCAACGCAACGACAGCCAGTCGAAGCCGAGCGAAGGGTCGGCCACGGTGATGTCGTTCGCGTTGCCGCCGGTCACACCGAGCAACGCCTGCACCGCCAGCTCGGGCCGGTTGTTCTGCCGGCTCAGGTGCGCGGCCACCAGGTGGCGCAGGCCGCCGTGCAGGCAGGCCGCGAGGATCTCGGCCGCCGTCTCGTTCGACAGGTGCCCGAGCCGCCCGCCGACGCGCCGCTTCAGCGAGGCTGGGTAGCTCGAGTTCGCGAGCATCTCGACGTCGTGGTTGCATTCCAGCAGCAGCGCATCGCAGTGCTGCAGGTGCGCGACGACATGCGCCGTCGACGAGCCGATGTCGGTCAGCACGCCCAGGCAGGCGTCGCCGTCGGTCACGCGCAGCTGCAGCGGTTCGTTGGCGTCGTGCGGCACCGTGTAGGGCCGCAGCTGCAGGTCGCCGATCGCGATCGGCTCGCCGTCGCGGGCCACGTTCAGCCACTCCTGCGCCGCCGGGTCGCCGATCGCACGCCAGGTGCCCTGGCTGGTCCACAGCGGAACGCGGTGCCGGCGCGCGAGCGTCAACGCGCAACCGACGTGGTCGCCGTGCTCGTGGGTCACGAACACCGCGTCGATGTCGTCGACGGCGAGCCCGGTGCGCGACAGCCGCAGCGCCAGCTCGCGCAGCGAGAAGCCGCTGTCGATCAGCAGCCGCGTGGTGCTGGAGCCGCTCGTGGCTTCGACGAGCGTCGCGTTGCCGGTGCTGCCGCTGCCGAGGCTGCAGAAGCGCAGCATGGGGGGTACCTCGCTGCCGTCGGCCCGGGGTTTACTTCAGCTCGTCGACCAGCAGGCCGACGATGCGCTTGCCGGCGTCGCCGTTCTCCGGCTCGCCCTTGCTGTCGAGCACCGAGATCAGGCTGGCATCGCCCTGGCCGACCACGCGCACGCGGTACTTCACCGGCGCGAAGTTGCCCTTCTCGCCGGTGCCGAACAGGCGGCCGAAGAAGCCGGGCTCTTCCTTGCCGGCCATCGCCGGGTCGACATAGCGCACGAAGTAGACGCCTTGCGTGCGGTCGCGGTCTTCGACGGTGAAGCCGCTGCGGTCGAGCGCGAGCCCGACGCGGCGCCAGGCGCGGTCGAAGGCGTCGTCGACCTGCAGCGTGGCGGCGGCCTGGCCGGTCAGCGCGCGTGCATGCGGCGTGGCCGAAGCCGGCGCCGATGCGGCCTGCTGCGAGGCCAGCTTGGCCTGCTCGTCCTTCGCGCCGAGCTTCACCAGCAGGCGCGACAGCATCTCGCTTTCGAGGTCCGGGTCGTTCGGGCGCGGTTCCCAGCTGGTCGATTCCTTCTGCTGGCCGACGTAGACCTCGCGCAGCCCGCGGTGCGCGATGTGGATCTCGGTGCCATTGGCGCCGCGCTCGACGCGGGTGCGGTACTTGTCGCGCTCGCCGGTGGAGTACAGGCCGTCGATCACCCGGCCCAGCGTGCGGCGCAGCAGGTCGTCCGGCAGCTTGGCGCGGTTCTCGGCCCATTCGGTTTCCATCACGCCGGCCTCGGGCTGGTCGAGCGAGATCGTCAGGCCGCGCTCTTTCCAGAAGGCCTGCAGCTGCGGCCACACCTGTTCGGGTGTCTGCGTGGTCACGACCCAGCGCTGGTCGCCCTGGCGTTCCAGCCGGGCCTGGCCGAGCGCGTTCGGCGCCACGGTCTGCGTCGCCGGGCCGGCGGCCTGGCCCGAGCCTGCGGCCAGCTGCGGATTCTGGAAGGTGGTGGCGCTGATGGTGCCGCCGCTCTGCACGTTGTAGCGCGAGTCGTTCTGCAGCTGGGTCAGGTCGGGCGGCACGTCCAGCGGCGTTGCTTTCGCGGTCGCGCTCTTGTAGTCGACCTTCTCACCGGTCACGGCCGTCTCGATCGTCGTGCAACCGGCGGCGGCGAGCCCCAGGGCGAGGGCGGCGGCAATGGCCTTGGCGAGAGGGTTCAGGGGAAAACGGGTCACGTTGTGCATCTCCGAGGACAGTGCCGCAAGGGGCGCCGGCCGGGCCGGTGGAAGGATGAAGGGTGGGAAGCCTGGAACAGCGGGCGGGTGAATCGTCAGCGCAGGCGGCGCGGGCCGCTCACAGCAGACCCGATTCGCGCATCGCTTGTTCCACCGTGGCCTGGCCGGCGGGCGTCAGCCCGACGATCGGCAGCCGCAGCGTCGCGCCGCAGCGTCCCAGGCGCGACAAGGCCCATTTGGTGGGCGCCGGGCTCGGCTCGACGAACAGGTTCTTGTGCAGCGGCAGCAGCTTCAGGTGGATGGCGGTGGCCTCGCGCGCCTGGCCGGCCAGCGCCGCCTTGCACAGCTCGTGCATCGCGCGCGGCGCGACGTTGGCGGTGACGCTGACGTTGCCGTGGCCGCCCAGCAGCATCAGCGCGACCGCGGTCGGGTCGTCGCCCGAATAGATGGAGAAGCCTTCGGGCGCGTTGCGCACCAGCCAGCCGGCGCGCTCGATGTTGCCGGTGGCTTCCTTGATGCCGACGATGCCGGGGATCTGCGCCAGCCGCAGCGTGGTCTCGGGCAGCATGTCTGCCACCGTGCGGCCGGGGACGTTGTACAGCACCATCGGGATGTCCACCGCCTCGGCGATGGCCTTGAAGTGCTGGTAGATGCCTTCCTGCGACGGCTTGTTGTAGTACGGCACGACCGACAGCGTGCAGTCGGCGCCGGCCTTGCGGGCATAGCGCGAATGCTCGATGGCCTCGCGGGTGGAGTTGGCGCCGGTGCCGGCCATGATCGGCACGCGGCCGCGCGCATGTTCGACCGCGACGCGGATGATCTCCCAGTGCTCCTCGACCGAGACCGTGGGGCTTTCGCCGGTGGTGCCGACGACGCCGATGCAGTCGGTGCCTTCGTCGATGTGCCAGTCGATCAGGCGGCGCAGCGCGTCATAGTCGACGCTGCCGTCCTCGTGCATCGGCGTGATCAGCGCGACGATGCTGCCAACAATGGGTTTCATGCGGGATCCTCGGAATCCGCGGATTTTACTCACCCTGCGGGGGGTGCCCGGCGTCCAGCAGATAACGCGGGATTTCACCCGGTCCGCCGGGGTCGGCGGCGGGCTTCACCGCGGCGATGCGCTGCACGAAGCGGGCGGGCGATCCGAGGAAGCCGTCCTCGAACGCGACGATGCGCAGCCCGCGTGCCGCGTCGAGCAGCTCGCCCGGGCGCAGCAGGAACTCCGGATTCGACGGCCGCCCCACGCCCTGCTGGCCGTGCGCGAAGGTTTCGTAGATCAGCACGCCGCCTTCGGCCAGCGCCTGGCACAAGGTCGGCAGCAGCGGGCGCCACAGGTAGTTCGTGACGACGACGGCATCGAAGCGGCGGTCCGGCAGCGGCCATGGGCCGGCCTCGATGTCGGCCAGCACCACGTCGGCGATCGGGTGCAGCGCCTCGGTGGCGGCCGCGTCGCGGTCGAGCGCCGTCACGTGGCAGCCGCGGCCGGCGAACCAGCGCACGTGGCGGCCGCTGCCGCAGGCCACGTCGAGCACGCTGGCGCCTGGCGCGATCAGGTGCGACCAGCGCTGCACCCACGCCGAGGGCGCCGGTGCGGCCTGCGGGGGCAGCGTCGCGCTCATTGCGGCCGGGCGTGCTGGTTCAGCGCCTTCAACGCCAGCCGGTCGATCAGCCGCGGCGCGAGCAGCTTCAGCCAGCGGCCGAGCTTGCCCTGCGCCGTCATCACGACGTCGCGCCGGCGCGCTTCGGCGCCTTCGATGATCAGCCGGGCACAGGTCTCGACCGGCATCGCCGCCGATTCGTCCAGCCCGCTGCGGCCGGCCGGCTGCCCGCCGGCGTCGTAGCCGCGGCGGCGGATTTCGGTCGCGACCACGCCCGGGTAGGCGATGGTCACGCTGATGCCCTGGCGGCCGATCTCCGGCCGCAGCGATTCGAAGAAGCCGGTCATCGCGAACTTGGTGGCGGCGTAGGCGGTGCGGCCCGGCACGCCGACCAGCCCGGCCAGGCTGGACACCGCGACGATGCGGCCGTAGCTCGTCTTCAGGTGCGGCAGCGCGGCATGCGTGCACCAGACGCTGCCCCACAGGTTCACCCGCATCAGGTCCTCGTACCAGCCGAGGTCGGCCACGTCGCGCAGCAGCGCCTGGGCCGACATGCCGGCGTTGTTGACCAGCGTGTCGAGCCGGCCGAAGTGGTCCATCGTCGCGTCGACCAGCGCGCGGCAGTCGGCCTGCACGCTGACGTCGCAGCGCTGCACCAGCGCCTGCGCGCCATGCACCCGGCATTCGGCCGCGACGGCCTGCAGCTTGTCGACGTTGCGCGCCGCCAGCACCAGCGCGATGTTGGCCTTGCCCCGCGCGGCCCACTGCCGGGCCAGCTCGGCACCGATGCCGTCCGATGCGCCGGTGATCACGACGACGTACATCAGAAGCAGTTCCACAACTGGTTGGCGAGCGTGAAGGCCATCTCGGGGCGCAGGTAGGCGGCGAACACCAGCAGCAGCGCGGCCGTCACCGCGACGCTGATCGCGAGCCGGGCCAGCCGCGGCTTCATGCCAGCTGCGGGGACGCCCGCACGATCGCCGATTCGCGCACCGGCAGGTTGACGAGCGCGGCGAACACGCCCAGCCCGACCGCGATCCACCAGACCACGTCGTAGCTGCCGGTCGTGTCGTACAGCTTGCCGCCCAGCCACACCCCGAGGAACGAGCCGACCTGGTGGCTCAGGAACACGAAGCCGCCCAGCATCGACAGGTAGCGCACGCCGAAGATCTGCGCGACGACCGCGTTGGTCGGCGGCACCGTCGACAGCCACAGCACGCCCATCACCGATGCGAACACGTAGACGCTGGTCGGCGACAGCGGCACGTTCAGGAAGACGACGATCGCGACCGAGCGCAGCGCATAGATGGTCGACAGGATGTAGCGCTTGGGCAGCCGCTGGCCCAGCGTGCCGGCGGTGTAGGTGCCGATCACGTTGAACAGGCCGATCAGCGCGAGCGCGCCGGTGGCCACGTCCTGCGACAGGCCGTGGTCCTTCAGGTAGCTCGGCATGTGCACGCCGATGAACACCACCTGGAAGCCGCAGACGAAGTAGCCGGCCATCAGCAGCAGGAAGCTCGGGTACGCGAAGGCTTCGCGCAGCGCGGCACCCAGGCTCTGCTGCAGCGGGTTGACGATGAACTTCGGCTCTTTCAGGCCGGCCGCCAGCGGGATGATGGCCAGCGCCACGCAGCCCAGCACGAACAGCGCCTGCTGCCAGCCGAGGTGGCCGATCAGCCAGTTCTCGGTCGGCACCATCAGGAACTGGCCGAACGAGCCGGCCGCCGCGGCCACGCCCATCGCCCAGCTGCGCTTGTCGGCGGCGACGTTGCGGCCGATCACGCCGTAGACCACCGCGTAGGTGGTGCCCGATTGCGCCATGCCGAGCAGCAGCCCGGCGCTGCCGGTGAAGGCCAGGCCCGAGGTCGACAGCCCCATCAGCACCAGCCCGCCGGCGTACAGCAGGCTCCCGGCGATCAGCACCTTGAAGGCGCCGAAGCGGTCGGCCAGCGCGCCGGCGAACGGGCCGGCGATGCCCCAGGCGAGGTTCTGCACCGCGAGCGCGAACGCGAAGGTCTCGCGCGTCCAGCCGCGGTCCATCGTGATCGGCTGCAGCCACAGGCCGAAGCCATGGCGGATGCCCATCGACAGCGTGACGATCATGGCGCCGCACAGCAGCACCTGTTTCATCGAGAGCGGGGCACGAGAGTCAGCAGGGGACATCGCGCGAATGTAGCGGATTGCCCGAGCATCTGATCAAGCAACGCCCGCGGAACCGGCTTTGCCGGGCCGCTGGGTGGCGCCCCTCGGGGGCAGGAGCGATAGCGACTGGGGGGCTCTGTCAGAACCTGAAGCCGTACTTCGCGCTGTAGCTGGTCGCCTTGCCGGTCTTGTCCGCCTCGAACGCCAGGTTCGCGAGCCCGAAGTTCAGGTTCACGCCGGCAAAGACCTTGGCCAGGTTGAAGTCTTCGTCGCCCTTCAATGACGACGCCTCGGGCTTGCTCCTGACGTTGACGGTGCCGAGCCCGGCGTACGGCGTCGCGAACAGGAAGCCCTTCGAGACCGAGACGTCGAAGCCGAGCGTGCGCAGCTTGAGCTGGTCGACGCCCGACATCGCCGACATGCTGGCGCGCAGCGCGATCGCCGGCAGCACCGCGTTGCCGGCCAGCGGCGCCCAGCGCAGCTCGCCGCCGGTGACGGTGATGCCGGCCGTCGGCACGCGCGAGACCGAGAGGCCGACGTCGATGTCGAACGGCAGCCCCTTGTGGGCGCGCAGCGACGGCACGACGACGGTCGACGGCACGCTGCTGCCGCCGGCCGCCTTCTCCCAGACGCTGCGGTTCTCCAGCACGGTGCCCGACACGCCGACGCCGACGTCGAAGCCGGTCAACCCGAGCGGCTCGGACGGGATCATCGGCTTGAACGACAGGATCGCGCCCAGGTCTTCGGACAGCAGGCGGAACTCCGACTGCGACAGCAGTTGCAGCGTGTTCAGGTCGGCGGCCTGGGCCGCCGACGCGGTGGCGCCGAGCACGGCGATCAGGAGGGTGGGGAGAAGGCGCATGGGGTGAGACAGGTGGGAGGGGTTGGAAATCGGGCGCCAGGGTAACGCGCCGCGGCGACCGGTCCGTGTCGCCCGCACCACGGTCGATTGCGAGTTGTAACGTGGTGGGCTTCTAGAATCCCGCCCCATGGCGACCAAACCCAGCAATTCCTACGGCGAGTCATCGATCCGTGTCCTGAAGGGCCTCGAGCCCGTGAAGCAGCGGCCGGGCATGTACACCCGCACCGACAACCCGCTGCACATCATCCAAGAGGTCATCGACAACGCGGCCGACGAGGCGCTGGCCGGCCACGGCAAGCGCATCGACGTGGTGCTGCACACCGACGGTTCGGTCACGGTGCACGACGACGGCCGCGGCATTCCGTTCGGCCTGCACCCCGAAGAACAGGTGCCGGTGGTCGAGATCGTCTACACCCGGCTGCATGCCGGCGGCAAGTTCGACAAGGGCTCCGGCGGCGCCTACAGCTTCTCGGGCGGCCTGCACGGCGTCGGCGTCAGCGTGACGAACGCGCTCGCGAAGCGGCTCGAAGTGACGGTGTACCGCGAGGGCCAGGTCGCGCAGCTGGCCTTCTCGGGCGGCGACGTGATCGAGCCGCTGGTCGTCCGCAAAGGGGTGTACTCGGCCGCGTCCGGCGACCGCAGGACCGGCACCACGGTGCGCGCCTGGCCGGACCCGAAGTATTTCGAGAGCGTCGATTTCCCGAAGGCCGAGCTGACCCACCTGCTGCGCAGCAAGGCGGTGCTGATGCCCGGCGTCATCGTCTCGCTGACGATGGAGAAGAGCGGCGAGGTGCTGACCTGGACCTACCAGGGCGGCCTGCGCGACTACCTGATGCAGACGCTGACGGCCGACCCGGTGATCCCGCTGTTCGAAGGCGAGCGCTATGCCGATTCGCGAGAAACAGAGAACTTCGCGGAGGGTGAAGGCGCCGCCTGGTGCGTCGCGTTCACCGAAGACGGCTCGCCGATGCGCGAGAGCTACGTCAACCTGATCCCCACGGTGAACGGCGGCACGCACGAATCCGGCCTGAAGGACGGGCTGTTCGGCGCGGTGAAGGGCTTCATCGACCTGCACAGCCTGCTGCCCAAGGGCGTCAAGCTGATGCCGGAAGACGTGTTCTCGCGCGCCAGCTTCGTGCTGTCGGCCAAGGTGCTCGACCCGCAGTTCCAGGGTCAGATCAAGGAGCGGCTGAACAGCCGCGATGCGCTGCGGCTGGTCTCCACCTATGTGAGGCCGGCGCTGGAGCTGTGGCTGAACCAGCATGTGGAGCTGGGCCGCAAGCTGGCCGAGCTGGTGATCAAGCAGGCGCAGACGCGCCAGCGCGCGAGCCAGAAGGTCGAGAAGCGCAAGGGCTCGGGCGTCGCGGTGCTGCCGGGCAAGCTGACCGATTGCGAGAGCCGCGACCTGGCGCTCAACGAGCTGTTCCTGGTCGAGGGCGATTCGGCCGGCGGCAGCGCGAAGATGGGCCGCAACAAGGAGACGCAGGCGGTGCTGCCGCTGCGCGGCAAGGTGCTGAACGCCTGGGAGGTCGAGCGCGACCGGCTGTTCGCGAACAACGAGATCCACGACATCGCGGTGGCGATCGGCGTCGACCCGCACAGCGCGACCGACGAGCCCGACCTGTCGGGGCTGCGCTACGGCAAGATCTGCATCCTGAGCGATGCGGACGTCGACGGCTCGCACATCCAGGTGCTGCTGCTGACGCTGTTTTTCCGCCATTTCCCGAAGCTGATCGAGCGCGGCCACATCTACATCGCGAAGCCGCCGTTGTTCCGCGTCGATGCACCGGCGCGCGGCAAGAAGCCGGCCGCCAAGCTCTACGTGCTGGACGAAGGCGAACTGGCCGCCACGCTGGACAAGCTGCGCAAGGAAGGCGCGCGCGACAACAGCTGGAGCATCGGCCGCTTCAAGGGCCTGGGCGAGATGAACGCCGAGCAGCTGTGGGACACCACGCTGAATCCCGACACCCGCCGGCTGCTGCAGGTGGCCTTCGGGGTGCTCGACTTCGGCTCCACCACCGAATCGCTGACCAAGCTGATGGGCAAGGGCGAGGCGCAGGCCCGCCGCGAGCTGATGGAACTGCGCGGCGACGACGTCGAGATCGACGTGTGAGTCCGATCGTGTCCTCGGTGCGCCTGCGCCCCACCATGCTGAGCGACCTCGACTTCGTGCTGACGGTCGAGCGCGACCCCGCGAACCTGCCGTTCATCACGCCGTGGGACCGCACGCAGCACGAGGGCGCGATCCGCTTTCCCGACTTCCGGCATTTCATCGTCGAGGCCGGCGAGGGCACGCAGGCCGTCGGCTTCGTCATCCTGCAGGGCTGCCGCAACCCGCACCGCTCGGTCGAGCTGAAGCGCATCGTGCTGCAGGACAAGGGCCGCGGCCTCGGCCGGGCCTGCGTGCGGCTGCTGGCCGACATGGCCTTCGACTCGCTCGGCGCGCACCGCTTCTGGCTCGACGTGAAGGGTCGCAACCTGCGTGCGCAGGCGCTGTACCGCAGCGAAGGCTTCGTCGAGGAAGGCCGGCTGCGCGACAGCGTGCGCGACGAGCGCGGCTGGGACGCGCTGGTCGTGATGTCGTTGCTCGAAGACGAGCAGCGCGCGCGGAAGGCCCGCCCGTGAAGGCGGCCCTGGCCTGCGCCGCCGGCGCGCTGATGCTCGCCGTGTCCCCACTGGCGCATGCCGAGCTGTGGGGGTTTGTCGACGGCAGCGGCACCGCGCACCTTGCGCCGTCGCAGGTCGATTCGCGCTACCACCTGGTGATGGGCGACGCAGCGCAAGTGCGCGTGCCCGGCAAGACCGATGGCGCCGGCGGCCTGCTGACCTGGCTGGAGTTCGCGCCCGAGGTCAAGTCTCTGCAGCCGCTGCTGCGCGAGGCGGCGGCCGCGCACGGCGTCGACATCGAGCTGCTGAAGGCCATCATCGCGGTCGAATCCGGCTTCAACGCGAAGGCGGTGTCGCCGCGCGGTGCCGTCGGCCTGATGCAGCTGACGCCGATCGCTGCGCAGCACTACGGCGGCTTCGCCGCGAACGAGCGCCCCGCGGCGCTGCGCGACAAGCTGCTCGACCCGCGCACCAACATCCTGACCGGCGCGCGCATGCTGTCGAACCTGACGCGCCGCTTCGGCCGCATCGACGTCGCGCTCGCGGCGTGGAATGCCGGCGAGTCGGCGGTGCGCAAGGCCGGCGGCGAGATGCCGCCGATCCCCGAAACCCAGGCGCATGTGCACCTGGTGCTGGAACTCTACTGGGCGCTGCTGCAGGCGCGCATGCCGAGCGGGCTGCAGCTGCACGGTAGCCCGGATGAAGCGCAGCGAAATCCGGGCGCGGCGGCGAACACGAATGACAACCCCCGGATTGGCATCCGGGCTACGAACTGACTCCATGACCTCTGATCTCTTCGACACCGGCAACCCCGACGACGCCATCACGCTCGCCCACTACGCCGAACGCGCGTATCTCGAATACGCGCTCAGCGTCGTCAAGGGCCGCGCGCTGCCCGACGTCTGCGACGGCCAGAAGCCGGTGCAGCGGCGCATCCTGTTCGCGATGCAGCGCCTGGGCCTGGCCTTCAGCGGCACGGCCGGCGCCCGTCCGGTCAAGAGCGCGCGCGTCGTCGGCGACGTGATCGGCAAGTTCCACCCGCACGGCGACCAGGCGGCCTACGACGCGATGGTGCGCATGGCGCAGGATTTCTCGCAACGCTATCCGCTGGTCGACGGCCAGGGCAACTTCGGTTCGCGCGACGGCGACAACGCGGCGGCGATGCGCTACACCGAAGCGCGCCTCGCGCCGATCTCGCGGCTGCTGCTCGACGAGCTCGACGAAGGCACGGTCGACTTCGCGCCCAACTACGACGGCGTCGAGCGCGAGCCGCGGCTGCTGCCGGCTCGCCTGCCGTTCGTGCTGCTGAACGGCGCGAGCGGCATCGCGGTCGGCCTGGCCACCGAGCTGCCGTCGCACAACCTGCGCGAGATCGCCGCGGCCACCGTCGCGCTGATCAAGAACGAGAACCTGGGCGACGACGAGCTGTTCACGCTGGTGCCCGGCCCCGACTACCCGGGCGGCGGCCAGATCATCAGCGCGCCCGAGGACATCCGCTCGGCCTACACCACCGGCCGCGGCAGCCTGAAGGTGCGCGCGCGCTGGAAGATCGAAGACCTGGCGCGCGGCCAGTGGCAGCTGGTCATCAACGAGCTGCCGCACGGCACCAGCGTGCAGAAGGTGCTCGAAGAGATCGAGGAACTGATCAACCCGAAGGTCAAGACCGGCAAGAAGGCGCTGACCGCCGACCAGGTGCAGGTCAAGGCCACCGTGCTGGCGGTGCTCGACGCGGTGCGCGACGAATCGAACAAGGATGCGCCGGTGCGCATCGTCATCGAGCCGAAGACGAGCCGCATCGAGCAGCAGGACCTGATCAACACCTTGCTGGCCCACACCAGCCTGGAGACCTCGGCGCCGATCAACCTGACGATGATCGGCGCCGACGGCCGGCCGACGCAGAAGACGCTGCGGCTGATGCTGCAGGAGTGGATCGCCTTCCGCCAGCAGACGGTGCAGCGGCGCACGCAGCACCGGCTGGACAAGGTGCTCGAGCGCATCCACGTGCTGGAAGGCCGGCAGACGGTGCTGCTGAACATCGACGAGGTGATCCGCATCATCCGGCAGTCGGACGAACCGAAGGCCGCGCTGATCGAGCGCTTCAGGCTCAGCGACCGGCAGGCGGACGACATCCTCGAGATCCGGCTGCGCCAGCTGGCGCGGCTGGAGGCCCTCAAGATCGAGCAGGAGTTGAAGGAGCAGCGTGCCGAGCGCGACAAGCTGCAGGAGATCCTCGGCAGCCCGGCGTCGCTGCGCCGCACGATGGTCAAGGAGATCGAGGCCGACGCGAAGCAGTACGGCGACGACCGCCGCACGCTGATCCAGGCGCAGAAGCGCACCGTGGTGGAAGTGAAGGTGCTCGACGAGCCGGTGACGGTGGTCGTCAGCCTGAAGGGCTGGGCGCGTGCGCTGAAGGGGCACGAGGTCGATCCGGCGGCGCTGGCCTTCAAGGCCGGCGACGGGCTGTACGGCACCTTCCCGTGCCGCAGCGTCGACACCCTGCTGGTGTTCGGCAGCAACGGGCGGGTGTACTCGATCGCGATCAGCCTGCTGCCCGGCGGGCGCGGCGACGGCCAGCCGATCACGACGCTGGTCGACCTGGAGAGCGGCACGCAGCCGCTGCATTACTTCGCGGCCAGCGCCGACACGAAGCTGCTGCTGTCGAACACCGGCGGCTTCGGGCTGCTGGCGCAGGTGAGCGACATGGTCAGCCGGCAGCGCGGCGGCAAGAGCTTCGTCACGTTGGACGACGGCGACAAGCTGCTGCCGCCGGTGCCGCTGGCGGCCGCGCACACGCAGGTGGCCTGCCTGAGCCTGAGCGGCCGGCTGCTGGTGTTCCCGCTCGACGAGCTGAAGCTGCAGGCCAACGGCGGCCGAGGGCTGACGCTGATGGAGGTCGACGCGAAGGACCCGCTGGTGTCGACCGCCACCTGCGCGGCCGCGCTGAAGGTGCTGGGCCTGGGCCGCGGCGGCAAGCCGAAGGAAGAAGACCTGAAGGGCGCGTCGCTCGCCGTGTACGGCGGCAAGCGGGCGCGCAAGGGGAAGGTGCTGGACGCCGGGATGAAGGCGCAGCGGGTGCTGGCGGGCTGATGACGCGCGGCCCGGCCGATGTGCCGGGCGTCGCTGTCAGCGTTTGCGCGCCTGCTGTGCGTGCCGCCCATCGGGCAGCGCGGACCGCTTGCGCGGCGGCGATTTGCGGGCAGTGTGTGCGACCGGTGCGGCCGGCGCCTCGGGCTGCACCTCGTGCGGCGGTGTCGGCGGCGTCAGCTGCCCGACCGCCGGCCAGGTGGGCATCGGCATCGCGCCGAGCCAGAAGCTCCACACCGAGCGGCTCGCGCTCACCATGTGCTCCCAGCTGCGCGCCTGCCACGCGGCCATCTGCTCGACACCCCAGGGGCCGTGCCAGGCGGGCGGCTCGGTGGCGGTGGGATTGTCCTGGCGCGGTTCCCACCACGAGTTCCAGTGCCACATCATGATCGTGCTCCGGTAGCGGACGATCCGGTGAGCTTAGCCCTCGATGGCCGCGGGCGCCATCGGCGATTGACCCGCGGCCAGGGTGATCAGCGCCCGCGCAGCGCCGACAGCACCAGCAGCCCGGCCACGCCGAACACCGCGAGGCTCCAGAACTCGTAGGGCACGCCGAGGATCGAGACGGCTGCTTCCGCGCAGCTGCCGGTCACCTGGAACACCGACGGCAGCAGCTTGTCGACGCCGATGCCGCTGATGATCTTGTCGGCGAAGGTCAGGTTGCACGAACTCGACTTCGCGGCCACCAGGTTCTGCCACAGCGCTGCCGCGATGCCGCAGGCGGCCAGCAGCACCGAGATGCCGCCGAGTGCCACGCGCGCCCCGCCGCGCAGCCAGGCCGCGACGATGCACAGCACCGCGACCAGCGTGAACAGCAGCCGCTGCAGGATGCACCACGGGCAGGGGCGCATGTCGAACATGTACTGCGAGAACAGCGCGACGCCGACGGCGGCCAGGCACAGCACCGCGACGGCATACAGGCGCTGCGTGGCGCCGAACTTGATGGCGGCCATCTTGTGAGCGCCCGCCACTCAGGCCACCTGCGCGATGAGCTCGATCTCGACGCAGGCGCCCATCGGCACCTGGGCCACGCCGAACGCGCTGCGGGCATGCGCGCCCTTGTCGGCGCCGAACACCTCGGCGAGCAGCTCGGAGCAGCCGTTGGTCACCAGGTGCTGCTCGGTGAAATCGCCGGTGCTGTTGACCAGGCTCATCACCTTGACGATGCGTTCCACCCGGTTCAGGTCACCGCCGACGGCGGCCTGCAGCGTGCCCAGCAGGTCGATCGCGATCGCGCGGGCGGCGAGCTTGCCGGTGGCGGTGTCGGTGTCGCGGCCGAGCTGGCCGACCCATGGCTTGCCGTCGCGCTTGGCGATGTGGCCGGACAGGAACACCAGGTTGCCGGTGCGCACGAAAGGCACGTAGGCGGCCGCTGGCGCGGACACCGGCGGGAGTTCGATGCCGAGGGATTTCAGGCGGTCGTAGACGGACATGGCGAGGGCCGGCGTACCGGGGTGGGATGAGGGAGCGGGGATCCTACACCTGGGGGTGTGGCGGACTGCCGCGCGGGGTTGTGTCGTTCGCGCTGCCGTGCTGCCGCTCGGCGACTTCATTGGCCTTCTGGCGGTTGCCAAAGCTCGATGCGATGGCCTTCCGGATCTTGAACCCAGCCGAACTTGCCGAATTCCGACTCGTCGACTTGTCGTCCACCGCGCAGCCTTCGGATCTCAATGCGGCGAGGAGCGCGTGGAGGTCGTGCACCCGGAAGTTGACCATGAAACTCGCCGCGCTCGGCGCGAAGTAGGACGTCTCTTCCTTGAAGGGCGTCCACATCGTGGTGCCGGTGCCCGTCGGGTTCTCGTCAGTGACCCACCGGAATGCCACGCCGCCCCATTCCTCGACGTCCAGTCCGAGGTGCTTCCGGTACCACTCGCCAAGTGCCTGCGGGTCCTTGGATTTGAAGAAGATGCCGCCGATGCCGGTGACGCGTTTCATGAGAGGGCTCCTTGCTGCTGGCGCTGAGGCACACAGTACAGCGGAAGACCCTGTGAACGCCATTGCGCGGTGGGTGACGACGGATTGTCGATCAACGGCGTTGCAAGGCATCCGTGTGCCTCAGACCGTATCCGACGCAACGCATCCGAACGCCTGTTTACACCATGGAATTGAAATTCCAAGTATGTTTAAGAAGGAACAAATGTTCCACCAACAACGCAAGGAGGCTCATCCATGGCAACTGACACGGCATTCAAGACCCTGAACGCGGGCGCGCTGCGGCGCCTGGCCCTGTGCACACCGCTGGCCGTGTTGTCGGCCCTGGCGGCGTTGCCTGGCTCGGCCGCGGCCGCCACCACCACGCTGGTCGGCAAGGCCAGCGGCCGCTGCATGGATGTCTCCGGCAACAGCACCACCGCGGGCGCGGCGATCCAGATCTACGACTGCCATGGCGGTGCCAACCAGCAGTGGGAATTCACCGCGTCGGGCGAACTGCGCACCTTCGGCGGCACCCGCTGCCTCGATGCCAAGGGGCAGGGCACGACGAACGGCACGCTGGTCACCTCGTACACCTGCAACGGCCAGGCCAACCAGCAGTGGCGCTACAACGCCAACGGCACCATCTCGGGCTCGCAATCCGGCCTGTGCCTCGATGTCACGAACGCCAGCACCGCGCAGAAAGCGCCGGTGCAGCTGTGGGCCTGCCACGGCAACGGCAACCAGGTGTGGACGCGCAGCGACGGCGGCAGCAACGACAGCGTGGCGCCGTCGATCCCCGGCAACCTGCAGGCCACCAACCTGCAGTGCCGTTCGGTCACGCTGTCGTGGTCGGCCTCGACCGACAACGTCGGCGTCGCGTTCTACGACATCTACCACGACGGCCAGGCGATGGCCTCGGTCGGCGGCAGCACGCTCAGCACCTCGCTCACGCTGAACCCCGGCGCCAAGTGGGGGCTGTATGTGAACGCCCGCGATGCGGCCGGCAACGTCTCGCAGGCCAGTGCCACGCTGCCGATCACGGTGCCGCAGTGCAGCGCCGACACCGAGCCGCCCACCGCGCCCACCGGCCTCGCCGGCTCGGTGGCCGGTACCGCCGCCACGCTGACCTGGAAGGCCGCCACCGACAACGTCGCGGTCAGCGCCTACGACATCTACCGCGACGATGCCAAGGTCGGCTCCACGTCGAACCTGAGCTATACCGACAGCGGCCTCGCCGCCAACACCACCTACCGCTACACGGTGGCGGCGCGCGATGCGCAGGGCAACGTGTCGGCGCGCAGCACCGGCGTCAGCCTGACGACCGGCGGCGCCTGCAGCAACCCGGTCTGCTCGGTGAGCCAGGTGGCGACCGACACCGACATCCCGTGGGGGCTGGTCACGCTGCCCGACGGCAACATCCTGTACAGCCGCCGCGATGCGCAGGACATCGTGCGGCTGAACCCGGCCACCGGCGCCAAGGTCACCGTCGGCAAGATCCCGAACGTGTCCGGCACCGACGGCGAAGGCGGCCTGATGGGGCTGGCGGTGACGCCGGCCTTCCCGGCCACCGACCCGTGGCTGTACGTGATGCACACCACGGCCACCGACAACCGCATCATCCGGCTGAAGTACGTCAACGGCACGCTGGACACCTCGACCATCGAGGTGTTGCTCAGCGGCATCCTGCGCAACAAGTTCCACAACGGCGGACGCCTGCGCTTCGGCCCCGACGGCAAGCTGTATGCCGCCACCGGCGACGCGCAGAACGGCGCGAACGCGCAGAACACCAGCGGCCTGAACGGCAAGGTGTTGCGCCTGAATGCCGACGGCACGCGCCCCAGCGACAACCCGTTCGGCAACTACGTGTGGAGCTACGGCCACCGCAACCCGCAGGGCCTGGCCTTCGATGCGCAGGGCCGGCTGTGGGAGCAGGAGTTCGGCGACGGCACGATGGACGAGACCAACCTGATCCAGAAGGGCGGCAACTACGGCTGGCCGGATTGCGAAGGCACCTCGTCGCGCAGCGGCAGCGGTTGCGGCACCTCGGGCTACATCGCACCAAAGCACACCTACCCGACCGCGGACGGTTCGTGCAGCGGCATCGCGATCGTGCGCAACGTGTTGTACGTGGCCTGCGAGCGCGGCACCCGCGTCTACCGCGAGGTGATCAGCGGCGACAGCCTGACCAACGTGCAGGAGCTGTTCCGCGGCACCTACGGCCGCATCCGCACGGTGGAGCCGACGATCGACGGCAACCTGTGGATGAGCACCACCAACACCGGCGACAAGGACAGCATCGCGAACAACAGCAACGAGAAGATCTTCAAGGTGATCCTGGGCAACTAGTCGCAGGGCGGCTCGCCCCTACACTCGCCCGATGGGCGGACAGGGCGGGCTGTACCTCGCGGGGACCACGGCGGCATGGCTGCTGGGTTGCGCTTGGCAGGTCCAGCAGCCGGCCGTTCGCCCGGTCTGGCTTGCCATGGGGTTGCTGGCCGCTGCTGCAGGCACCCTGTTGCTGGTCGGGCACCGGCGGCGTCTCGCGCCGCTGGCCGTGCTGGCGGCCTTTGTCGCAGGCTTCGCGGCGTCCGATGGGCGCGCCGGCCTGCGGCTGGCTGAGCAATTGCCGGCCGCGCTCGAAGGCCAGGACCTGCAACTCACCGGCATCGTCGCGAGCCTGCCCGACCACACGCCGTCCGGCCTGCAATTCCGCTTCGAGGTCGATGAAGCCCGCTGGCGCGGCGAGCCGGTCGCCGTGCCGCCGCTCGTCTCGCTCGGCTGGTACAAGGGCTGGCACGACGACGGCCCGTTGAGCGGCCCGCAGGCCGAGTTGCGCGCCGGCCAGGCGTGGCGCTTCACGGCCCGGCTGCGCCAGCCGCACGGCAGCCTGAACCCGGGCGGCTTCGACGTCGAGCTGATGATGTTCGAGCAAGGCGTGCGCGCCACCGGCTACGTGCTCGACGGTCACGCTGAACTGCTGGACCCCGCCGCCGCGCACCCGATCGAGCGCCTGCGCCAGCGCGTGCGCGACCGGCTGTACGCGCAGGTCGACGACCCGCAGGCCGCCGGCGTGCTGGCGGCACTGGCGGTCGGCGATCAATCCGCGATCGAGCGTGCCGACTGGCAGTTGTTCCGCAACACCGGCATCGCGCACCTCGTCAGCATCAGCGGGCTGCACATCACGATGTTTGCGTGGCTGGCCGCGCGTTTGGCGGGTGCGCTGTGGCGACGCTCGGTGCGCGCGATGCTGTGGCTGCCGGCACCATTGGCCGCGCGCTGGATCGGCCTCGCGGCGGCGGCGGGCTATGCGCTGTTCGCCGGCTGGGGCGTGCCGGCGCAGCGCACGGTGTGGATGCTGGCGGTCGTCACGCTGCTGCAGGCCGGTGCGCGCCGCTGGCCGTGGCCGCTGGTGCTGCTGGCCGCGGCGGTGGTCGTCACCGCGTTCGACCCGTGGGCCTTGCTGCAGCCGGGCTTCTGGTTGTCGTTCATGGCGGTCGGGCTGCTGATGGCCTCCGACCCGTCGCACGGCTTGCCTGCGCCGGCCGCAGTGCCGGGCCGGCTCGCCGCGGTGGGGCGCAGCCTGCGCGCCGGCCTGCGCACGCAGGCGATCGCGACCGTCGGGCTCGCACCGCTGACGCTGGTGTTCTTCCAGCAGATCTCGCTGGTCGGTTTCGCGGCCAACCTGGTCGCGATCCCGCTCGTCACGCTGGTGATCACGCCGCTCGCGCTGCTGGGTGCCGCCTGGCCGTGGCTGTGGACGCTCGGTGCGTGGGTCGAGCAGCAGCTGGTCGCGCTGCTGATGCTGCTGGCGCAGGCGCCGTGGGCGGTGTGGAGCGTGCCCGCCGCGCCCTGGTGGGCGGCCGCTGCCGGGTTGTTGTCGGCGGTGCTGCTGGTGTTGCCGCTGCCATGGCGGCTGCGCCTGCTGGCCGTGCCGCTGGCGCTGCCCTTGCTGCTGCCGCCACGCGAGCTGCCGCCGGCCGGCCGCTTCGAGCTGCTGGCGCTCGACGTGGGGCAGGGTACCGCGGTGCTGGTGCGAACCCAGCGGCACCTGCTGGTCTACGACGCCGGCCCGCAGTACTCGCGCGACGCCGACGCCGGCCAGCGCGTGCTGCTGCCGCTGCTGCGCTCGCGCGGCGAAGACCGCATCGACCGGCTGGTGCTGAGCCACCGCGATGCCGATCACACCGGCGGCGCCGCGGCGGTGATCGCCGGGCTGCCGGTCGGCGAACTCGACAGCTCGCTCGAAGACGGGCACCCGTTGCGCGATGCCGGCGTGCCCGCCGTCCGCTGCGCCGCCGGCCAGTCGTGGGACTGGGAAGGCGTGCACTTCCAGATGCTGCACCCGTTCGCCGACGATTACGGGCGTGCCCGCAAGCCCAACGCCGTCTCGTGCGTGCTGCGCGTGAGCGCCGGTGGGCACAGCGCCTTGCTCACCGGCGACATCGAGCGCGAGCAGGAGGGTGCGCTGGTCGAGCGCAGCCGCGACGCGTTGCACAGCGACCTGCTGCTGGTCGCGCACCACGGCAGCCGCACGTCATCGAGCGCGGATTTCCTCGATGCGGTGCGGCCGCAGGTCGCGCTGATCCAGGCCGGCTACCGCAACCGCTTCGGCCACCCGGTGCCCGAGGTGCTGGCCCGGCTGCACGAGCGCGACGTGCTGGTCGCCGCCAGCCCGTCATGCGGCGCCTGGCGCTGGCGCAGTGATCGTCCGGCCGCGACTGGCGTTTGCGAGCGTGACCGCGCTCGGCGCTACTGGCACCATCGGATGGCGCCGTGATGTTCAGATGCGCATCGCCCGGATGAGATTGAGGCGGCTGTCCGGATCCAAGTGATCGAGGATTCCTGCAGCGACATCCGAAGGGAATGCCCCTTCCAATCCAAGCGACCTATTGGCAAGCGCCTGCATGGCGAGCGGCGCATGCTTGAGAAGCGGCCCCCTGTTCCTTGCTGCGAGCTCCGCAAGTACCGCCTGATAGCGACAGGGATCTCCGGGATAGTTGCAGTGTGATTTGACCAATGAACGATTTTTCCCAGTCGCGGTCTTCAATACCTCCAGAGATCGCATTTCCCCTTTGGCTTCAAATCCGCTGTGGTGCAATTCTTTGAGGCGGCAGTTCTCCTGGCCGATGAAGGCTGCCAGTGCCAATGTCAGCTGGTCGTCGAATGGTGCCCCATCGGCGATCAAGATCGTCAGGCTGCAGTTGCCGGCGAGCGCTTCGAATGCGCTGTTGACGGGAGGCTGCTTCTTGCGCAGGCGATTGACGGCGGCGACGGCCTTTCGTTTAATCTGCTGTCGCGTTCCCGTGGGGGCAGTCCACCGCTGGCCGGCCTTCTTGTTGAAGGTCGTGGACGGTTTGAATTCCATGAACTTGATGTTGAGGGTCTTCAGTGTGCGAGTGCTTTTCAGCAGCTCGCTGAGCGCTTGAGCATCCGATGTGGTGCCGCTGCAGCGGGAGAGATCCAATTCCTCGAGGCAGTTGCCATGCTTCATCGCACCGCAGATCGCCCCAAGGCCCCTCTTGCTCGAATGTCCTCCCAGTCGAAGGATCCGAAGCGTTGGATGAGACTTCAACCCCTTCGCCAGCTCAATCAGCCGCTTGTCCTGGCTGGCGGAGTCGGTATCGCATTCGTATCTCAGTTTTTCCAGCGAGCTCTTCTTGAACCCCTGCGAAATTACCGCCATCTGTTCGACAGCGAGTGTGCAATAGCTAATGGTTAAAGATCTGAGCGGATGAGGGGCCTTCGAGCGGGTTGAGTCACTTTCATCAAGCAACCCGGCCAGCCACTGCGCCATCTTGTCGGTGAAGTGGTGCGCTGAAAGATCGAGCGAAACAGGCATCGGGTTCGTCGTGCAGCACAACCAGCCGGACAGGAACTCCCGATCCTCCATGTTCAGGTGATGGGTCTCGCCGCCTTCCTGCAAGTTCAGGGCGCTCAGATTGAGCACAGCCACGCCCTGCTGCAAGCGGTCCGTCGCGATGTCATACCGGCTGATCCAATCGAGCGCCTCCGTGCTGCGTTCCTTGACGCTGAGCCAGGTCGCATGGTGCTGTGCACGCTGGCGGGCACTTTTTTCGAGCGTCGTATCGGCGATGTCGTGCAAGAGGCCGTCCAGCCGCGCGTTGCCGGTGGCGGGCGGGCGTGTGAGGTCGAGTCGGGGTTCGCAACCCTCAGTGGACTCTGGTGTTGATCGCGGCGTCGGCGAGCAGCTCGAGCGCGATTCTGTGCGGCCTGTCGTCATCTTTGCCTTCAATTCGCATGAGAAGAGCATGAGTCGCGCATCGGCAGCTTGGGTTCCCTCGCTTTGCAAGGGCATTTGAACTGAGGTGCTTGTCGCTCACTGCCGCGACTGGCGTTTGCGAGCGTGACCGCGCCCGCCGCCACTGGCACCATCGCGTCGAAGCGCCCTGAAGACCAGCGAATGGCCTGATTTTTGCTAACCTGATCCCCCGAGGAGACCGAACCGATGAGAGCAAGCTTCGACGAGATGCAGGCCAGCAGCACCACGGTGCGCGACCACTACCGGGTGTACGACCGCTGGCTGGCCCAGCAACCGGGCGACGTGATGCGCTCGCGGCGCGAAGAAGCCGAGATGATCTTCCGCCGCGTCGGCATCACCTTCGCGGTGTACGGCGCGAAGGACGAAGACGGCTCCGGCACCGAGCGCCTGATCCCGTTCGACCTGATCCCGCGCGTGATCCCGGCCGCCGAATGGGCCAGCATGGAAGCCGGGCTGCGCCAGCGGGTGACCGCGCTGAACCGCTTCATCCACGACGTCTACCACGGCCAGGAGATCATCAAGGCCGGCATCGTGCCCGGCGACCAGATCTTCAAGAACGCGCAGTTCCGCCCCGAGATGATGGGCGTCGACGTGCCGGGCAGCGTCTACTCGCACATCTCCGGCATCGACATCGTGCGCGCCGCCAACCCCGACGGCAGCGGCTCGTACTACGTGCTCGAAGACAACCTGCGCGTGCCCAGCGGCGTGAGCTACATGCTCGAGAACCGCAAGATGATGATGCGGCTGTTCCCCGACCTGTTCAGCCAGCACCGCGTCGCGCCGGTCGCCCACTACCCCGACCTGCTGCTCGAAACCCTGCGCGCGGTGGCGCCGGCCGCGGTCAACGACCCGACCGTCGTGGTGCTGACGCCCGGCATGTACAACAGCGCGTACTTCGAGCACGCCTTCCTCGCGCAGCAGATGGGCGTCGAGCTGGTCGAGGGGCAGGACCTGTTCGTCAAGGACAACTTCGTCTACATGCGCACGACGCAGGGGCCGAAGCGGGTCGACGTGATCTACCGCCGGGTCGACGACGACTTCCTCGACCCGCTGGCCTTCCGCCCCGATTCGACGCTCGGCTGCGCCGGGCTGCTCAGCGTCTACCGCGCCGGCAACGTGACGCTGTCGAACGCCATCGGCACCGGCGTGGCCGACGACAAGTCGGTCTACCCGTACGTGCCGAAGATGATCGAGTTCTACCTCGGCGAGAAGCCGATCCTGAACAACGTGCCGACCTGGCAGTGCCGCGAGGCCGAGGACCTGAAGTACGTTCTCGCGCACCTGGGCGAGCTGGTGGTGAAAGAGGTGCACGGCGCCGGCGGCTACGGCATGCTGGTCGGCCCGGCCGCGAGCAAAGACGAGATCGCCGATTTCCGCAAGGCGCTCGAAGCCAACCCGGCCGGCTACATCGCGCAGCCCACGCTCAGCCTGTCGACCTGCCCGACCTTCGTCGACAGCGGCATCGCGCCGCGCCACATCGACCTGCGCCCGTTCGTGCTGAGCGGCAAGACGGTGCAGATGGTGCCGGGCGGGCTGACGCGCGTCGCGCTGAAGGAAGGCTCGCTGGTCGTCAACTCGTCGCAGGGCGGCGGGACCAAGGACACCTGGGTGCTCGAGGCCTGATGGACATCGTCGACAAGGGAGAACACGCACATGCTGTCGAGAACCGCTGACCACCTCTTCTGGATGGCCCGCTACATGGAGCGGGCCGAGAACACCGCCCGCATGCTGGACGTCAACTACCAGACCTCGCTGCTGCCGCAGTCGGCCGATGCGGTGGTCAACGGCTGGAAGGGCCTGCTGAGCATCTCCGAGCTGAGCCCCGACTACGCGTCGCGCTACGGCGAGATCGATGCGCGCAAGGTGATGGACTACATGGTCAGCGACGAGCGCAACCCGTCGAGCATCTACAGCTGCCTGATGGCCGCGCGCGAGAACGCCCGCGCGGTGCGCGGCACGCTGACCACCGAGGTCTGGGAGACGCAGAACCAGACCTGGCTCGAGTTCCAGCGCATGCTGCGCCACAAGACCTTCCAGAAGGACCCGGGCGAAGGCTTCGAATGGGTCAAGTTCCGCTCGCACCTGTCGCGCGGCGTCACGGTGGGCACGATGCTGCAGGACGAGGCCTTCCACTTCCTGCGCATCGGCAGCTTCCTGGAGCGCGCCGACAACACCGCCCGCATGCTCGACGTCAAGTTCCACGCGGTCGAGAGCGAGTTCTTCGGCACCGGCGCGGCGAACGGCAACGGCAACGCGAAGGACCAGGAGTACGACTTCTACCACTGGTCGGCGATCCTGCGCTCGGTGTCCGGCTTCGAGGTCTACCGCAAGGCGTACCGCAACGTGATCAAGCCCGAGAAGGTGGCCGAGCTGCTGATCCTGCGCGCCGACATGCCGCGCTCGCTGGCGGCCTGCATGGACGAGGTCGTCAACAACCTGCGCCAGGTGGCCAACGAGCAGTCGTCGGACACGCTGCGCCGCGCCGGCCGCCTGCAGGCCGACCTGCGCTTCGGCCGCATCGACGAGATCCTCGCGACCGGCCTGCATGCGTTCCTCACGCAGTTCCTCGAACGCGTCGGCACGCTGGGGGTGGGCATCAGCCGCGACTTCCTGGTGCCGGTGGCGGCATGACGCCGCGAGCGCGGGCCGCCGGATGAAGCTCGACATCCGGCACGTCACGCACTACGACTACAGCGCGCCGCTGCAGTACGCGCTGCAGGCGCTGTGCCTCACGCCGCAGGCGAACGCGCACCAGACGGTGCTCGACTGGAGCCTGTCCGCGCCGGGCCAGCTGTTCGCGCAGCGCGATGCCTTCGGCAACCTGGCCCACACCTGGAGCCTGCGCCAGCGTGCCTACCGCGGTGCGGTGCGGGCCGCGGGGGTCGTGCGCACGCATGCATCGCCGTGGCTGGTCGACGACCGCATCCCGCCGGCGTTCTACCTGCGCGCCACGCCGCTCACCCATGCGGCCGGGCCGCTCGCCGCGCTCGGCCGCGAGCACCTCGACGGCCCGGTCGACGAGGCGCGCGCGCTCGCGCTGGCGCTCGCCGTGGCCGACCGCATCGCCTACGAAGGCGGCCGCACCAGCACGCGCACCACCGCGGCGGAAGCGCTCGCGCTCGGCGCCGGCGTCTGCCAGGACCAGGCCCATGTCTTCATCGCCGCCTGCCGGGCCGCCGGCGTGCCGGCGCGCTATGTCAGCGGCTATTTCCACGCGCCCGATGCGCCCGATCTGGCGAGCCACGCCTGGGTCGACGTCTGCGTCGATGCGGACGCGCGGCGCTGGCTCAGCGTCGACATCACCCACCGCTGCCTGATGGACGAGCGCCATGTGCGCCTGGCCGTCGGCCCCGACTACGCCGCCTGCTCGCCGATCCGCGGCGTGCGCGAAGGCGGCGGCGACGAGACGATGCGCGTCGAGGTGGGCATCCGCGTCCTGCCCGACCACGCGCCGTCCGAAGCCGATCCCGCAACCGCTGTGCTCACCGCCCAGGAGCCCTGAATGTCCATCCACGTCGCGCTCAACCACGTGACCCACTACCGGTACGACCGGCCGATCCACCTGGGCCCGCAGGTGATCCGGCTGCGACCGGCCCCGCATTCGCGCACCCGGGTGCTGAGCTACTCGATGCGCATCGAGCCGGCCACGCACTTCATCAACTGGCAGCAGGACCCGCAGGCCAACTACCTGGCGCGGCTGGTGGTGCCGGACAAGACCACGTCGTTCCGCATCGAGGTCGACCTGGTGGTCGAGATGTCGGTGCTGAACCCGTTCGATTTCTTCCTCGAGCCGGCGGCCGAGCACTTCCCGTTCGAGTACGACAAGTCGCTCGCGACCGAGCTCGAACCGTACCGCCACAAGATGCCGCTGACGCCGGCCTTCGAGAAGTACCTGGCCAGCATCCCGCGCGAGAAGATGCAGACGACCAACTTCCTGGTCGCGCTGAACCAGCGGCTGCAGAAGGACATCGGCTACCTGATCCGCATGGAGCCCGGCGTGCAGACGCCGGAGCAGACGCTGGTCAACGCGAGCGGCTCGTGCCGCGATTCCGGCTGGCTGCTGGTGCAGCTGCTGCGCCACCTGGGCTTTGCGTCGCGCTTCGTGTCGGGCTACCTGATCCAGCTGAAGAGCGACGTCAAGTCGCTCGACGGCCCGAGCGGCACCGAGGTCGATTTCACCGACCTGCACGCCTGGTGCGAGGTCTACCTGCCGGGCGCCGGCTGGATCGGCTTCGACCCGACCTCGGGCCTGCTGGCCGGCGAGGGCCACATCCCGCTCGCCTGCTCGCCGGAGCCGTCGTCGGCCGCACCGGTCAGCGGCGCGCTCGACGAATGCGAGACCGAGTTCGAGCACCGGATGCAGGTCACGCGCATCTGGGAAGCGCCGCGCGTGACGCTGCCCTACGACGACGCGCAGTGGCGCGAGATCGAGGCGATGGGCCACCGCGTCGACGACGACCTGCGCCGCCACGACGTGCGGCTGACCCAGGGCGGCGAGCCGACCTTCGTGTCGGTCGACGACCGCGACGGCGCCGAATGGAACACCGACGCGATGGGGCCGACCAAGCGGCTGCTCAGCGCCGACCTGATGGACAAGCTGCGCCGCAAGTATGGCGACGGCGGGCTGCTGCACTACGGGCAGGGCAAGTGGTACCCGGGCGAGCAGCTGCCGCGCTGGTCGCTGAACCTGTTCTGGCGCAAGGACCGCGAGCCGGTGTGGACGCACCCCGAGCTGTTCGCCGACGAGCACCAGGACTACGGCGTCACCGACGTGCAGGCGCAGAAGTTCCTCGAAGGCGTTGCGCAACGCCTCGGGCTGGACGGCAAGTACGTGTTCCCGGCGTATGAAGACGTCTGGTACTACCTGTGGCGCGAACGCAAGCTGCCGGTCAACGTCGACCCGTTCGACGCGAAGCTGTCCGATGCGTTGGAGCGCGAGCGGCTGCGCAAGGTGTTCGGCCAGGGGCTGGACCAGGTGGTCGGGCATGTGCTGCCGATCGCGCGCAACCCGGCCCGCAACGCAGCAGGCCGCTGGCAGACCGGCCCGTGGTTCCTGCGCGCCGAACGCTGCTACCTGATCCCCGGCGATTCGGCGATGGGCTACCGGTTGCCGCTCGATTCGCAGCCGTGGGCGAAGGACACCGACCTGCCGTGGGTGCATCCGCCGGACCAGACGCAGCCGTTCGCGCCGCTGCCGGCCTACCGCCGGCTGCGCCATGCGCAGGGCGCCCATGAACCCGCCGGCGGCGGCGCCAGCGGAGCCACGCCTGCCTGGGAGCGCAGCGAGACCGGTGCCGGCGGCTTTGCCGGCCGTTCGCGGGCCGCGCTCGGCCCGGGCCTGGCGGTCGCGCGCAGCCTGTCGCCCGAGGTGGCGGCGTGCCAGCCGGCGCCGAAGGAGTCGGCCGGCTGGGTCACCCGCACCGCGATCAGCGCCGAGCCGCGCGGCGGGCGGCTCTACGTCTTCATGCCGCCGGCGAGCGCGCTGGAGGACTACCTGGAGCTGGTCGCCGCGGTCGAGGACACCGCGGTCGAGATGAAGCTGCCGCTGATCCTAGAAGGCTACGAGCCGCCGAAGGACCCGCGGCTGGCGACGCTGCGCGTCACGCCCGACCCCGGCGTGATCGAGGTCAACATCCACCCGGCGCACAGCTGGGGCGAGCTGGTCGAGCAGACCACGCACCTCTACCAGGCCGCGCACGAGACGCGCTTGTCGACCGAGAAGTTCATGGTCGACGGCCGCCACACCGGCACCGGCGGCGGCAACCACTTCGTGCTGGGCGGCGCGACCGTCGCCGATTCGCCGTTCCTGCGCCGGCCCGACCTGCTGGCCAGCATGGTCGGCTACTGGCACAACCACCCGGCGCTGAGCTACCTGTTCTCGGGGCTGTTCATCGGGCCGACCAGCCAGGCGCCGCGCGTCGACGAGGCGCGCAACGATTCGGTCTACGAGATCGAGATCGCGTTCGCCGAACTGCAGCGCGTCACCGCGCAAGGCCAGGGCCCGTGCCCGCCGTGGCTGGTCGACCGGCTGATGCGCAACCTGCTGATCGACGTGACCGGCAACACCCACCGCGCCGAGTTCTGCATCGACAAGCTGTACTCGCCCGACGGCCCGACCGGCCGGCTCGGGCTGCTGGAGATGCGCGCGTTCGAGATGCCGCCGCATGCGCGCATGAGCCTGACGCAGCAGCTGCTGATGCGCGCGCTGGTGTCGCGCTTCTGGCAGCGGCCCTACCAGCCACCGCGCCTGAAGCGCTGGGGCACCGAGCTGCACGACCGCTTCATGCTGCCGCACTTCATCTGGCAGGACCTGTGCGACGTGATCGACGAGATGAACCAGTTCGGCTACGGCTTGAAGCCGGAATGGTTCGCGCCGCACCTGAACTTCCGCTTCCCGCGGCTCGGCGATTTCAGCGCAATGGGCACCGAGGTCGAGCTGCGGCTTGCGCTGGAGCCCTGGCACGTGATGGGCGAGGAGGGCGCGCCGGGCGGCACGGTGCGCTTCGTCGATTCGTCGGTCGAGCGGCTGCAGGTGCGGGCCACCGGGCTGGTCGGCGACCGCCACGTGCTGACCTGCAACGGCCGCGCGATCCCGATGCAGTCGACCGGCAAGGTCGGCGAGTTCGTCGGCGCGGTCCGTTACCGGGCCTGGAATCCGCCGTCGGCGCTGCACCCGACGATCCCGGTGCATGCGCCGCTGACGATCGACCTGGTCGACAGCTGGATGAGCCGCTCGCTGGGCGGCTGCCAGTACCACGTGGCCCACCCGGGCGGGCGCAACTACGACACTGCGCCGGTCAATGCCTACGAAGCCGAGGCGCGGCGGCTGGCGCGCTTCTTCCGTGTCGGGCACACGCCGGGCGTGATGGCGGTGCCGAAGGAGGAGCGCAACCCCAACTTCCCGTTCACGCTGGACCTGAGGAGGGCGTCGTCATAAGTTGTTGCATTGGTGCGGAAGGCGCGTGCGGGGAGGCTGTGGCGCGCCGTCAGGTGCGGTCATCGCCCCTGGCGGGGCAATGACTGCCCTGCGCTGACTGGCTTCCAGGCCCGTCGCCGAAACTCCCTCCGCTCACTTCGTTCGTTGTGGTCAAACAGTCGAAGGATGTGGGCCCCCCAGTCGCTTCGCTCCTGCCCCCACGGGCGCCACCCTGCGGCCCGGCAAAGCCGGTTCCGCGGGCGTTGCTTGATCGGTCGCGGCGTGTGGGCTGGCTCGGTCGCGTAGCCCGGATGAAGCGCAGCGCAATCCGGGGCGGACGCCCGATGTGATCGACGATTCCCGGATTGGCATCCGGGCTACCCGGCGCGCCCCACACCTCCCGCTCGCGCCTTTGCTCGCACCGCTATGCGCATCAGGGTGCATGCGGCGTACCGCGTATGACAAACTCGCGACTGGTTTGAAGTCGACACATGCTCAGAACATTGCTAGAGGGATACGCCGTCCACGAAGGCCGCTACGACGAGTTGCTCGCCGCGGCCGGCGAGCCGCGCCCCCACTGGGAAGCCTTCCTGAAGACCCTGGCGCAGCGCCAGGGCCCCGACATCGGCGACACGCTGTCGCTGATGGAACGCGAGATCCGCGAGAACGGCATCACCTACAACGTCTATGCCGACCCGCAGGGCGCCGACCGCCCGTGGGAAGTCGACCCGCTGCCGCTGCTGATCTCGCCCACCGAATGGGACGAGATCGAGGCCGGCATCGCGCAGCGCGCCGAGCTGCTGAACCGCGTGCTGACCGACCTCTACGGCCCGCAGGAGCTGCTGCGCAACGGCAGCGTGCCGCCGTCGGTGGTGTTCGGCCACAGCGGCTTCCTGCACCAGGTGCAGGGCATCCGCCCGGCCGGCGGCGTGCACCTGTTCCAGTACGCGGCCGACCTGGCGCGCTCGCCCGACGGCCGCTGGTGGGTCGTCAACGACCGCACGCAGGCGCCTTCGGGCGCCGGCTACGCGCTGGAGAACCGGCTCGTCGTCTCGCGGGTGTTCCCGCAGATGTTCCGCGACCTGCACGTGCAGCACCTGGCCTCGTTCTTCTCGAGCCTGCGCGAGTCGCTGCTGCGGCTGGCCCCGAAGGGCGACGGCCCGCCGCTGATCGGCCTGCTGACGCCGGGGCCGTACAACGAGACCTACTTCGAACATGCGCTGCTGGCGCGCTACCTCGGCTTCGCACTCGTCGAAGGCAGCGACCTGACGGTGCGCGACGGCCGCGTCTGGATGAAGACGGTCGACGGGCTGAAGCGGGTGCATGCGCTGCTGCGCCGCCAGGACGACGACTACTGCGATCCGCTCGAGCTGCGCTCCGATTCGGCGCTCGGCGTGGCGGGTCTGACCGACTGCGCGCGCCGCGGCACCGTGCTGCTGGCGAATGCGCTCGGCTCCGGCGTGCTCGAATCCGGCGCGCTGCTCGGCTACCTGCCGCAGCTCAGCGAGCAACTGCTCGGCGAACCGCTGCTGCTGCCGTCGGTCGCCACCTGGTGGCTGGGCGAGCCGGCGGCCTTCGACGACGCCTGGAAGCGCATCGACCACCTGATCATCAAGCCGCTCGACCGCTCCGCCGGCGAGCCGGCGGTGTTCGGCGCCGACCTGTCGGCCGACGAGCGCGTGCTGCTGCGCGCCCGCGTGGCGGCGCGCCCGCAGCGCTACGTGGCGCAGGAATGGGTGCATGTGTCGCAGGCGCCAGTGCTGGAGCGCGAGCAGCGTGGCACGGCTCGCCACGGCGAGCACCTGAGCGCGCGCACGGTCGGGCTGCGGGTGTTCGCGGTCGCGACGCCGAACGGCTACCGCGTGATGCCCGGCGGCCTGACCCGCGTGGCCGGCGACGAAGACGACCGCGTGATCGGCATGCAGCGCGGCGGACGCTCGAAAGACACCTGGGTGCTGTCCGACCGGCCGGTCAACGCGTCGTTCTCGCTGCTGACGCGGACCGTGACGCCGACCGACCTGGCCACGACCAAGGGCAACGTGCCGTCGCGCACCGCCGAGAACCTGTTCTGGTTCGGCCGCTATGGCGAGCGCTGCGATGCGTCGGCACGGCTGCTGCGCGTCGCGGTGGCCGGCGTGCTCGGCAATGTCGACGCACGCGCAGACGACCCGGAAGACGGCCTGACGCCGACGCTCGCGCTCGCACGCCGCATGGGCCTGATCGATTCGCTGGACGACGTCGGCACCGAGCTGCTGCGCGCCGCGACCCATCCGGACGAGGGCCTGAGCGTGCGGCTGCGCCAGCTGCTGCGCGTCGCGTTCAGCCTGCGCGACCGCATGTCGGCCGACAACTGGCGCACGCTGAACCAGCTGATCGCCGACCCGGTGTTCCAGCGCGGCGGCTCGCTGGCGCTGGCGCTGGCCTGGCTCGACCGCGCGGTCACGTCGATGATGACGCTGTCGGGTTTCGTGCTCGACGGCATGACGCGCAGCACCTCGTGGCGCTTCCTGTCGATCGGGCGGCGCATCGAACGCCTGTCGACGCTGTGCCAGACGCTGAAGGTCGCCACCCGCGAGGGCCGCAGCAGCGGGCTCGACTGGCTGCTGGAGCTGACCGATTCCACCGTGACCTTCCGCTCGCGCTACCTGGTGGCGCCGGAATGGCTGCCGGTGCTCGACCTGCTGCTGCGCGACGACACCAACCCGCGCTCGGTCGCGTTCCAGGTGAAGGGGCTGGTGGAGTACGTCGACAAGCTCGAACGCACGCACGGCCGTTTCGCGAGCGACCTGCTCGGGCCGGCGCAGGCGGCGCTGCTGGCGCTCGGCGCGCACGACCTGCACCCCGAGAGCGAGGCGCTGGCCGCCGTCATCGACCAGCTGCAGCGCGCCGCCCACACGGTGTCGGACGAGTTGACGCTGAAGTTCTTCTCGCATGCCGCGTCGCGCAGCGTGCTGTCGCTGGTGGCGTAGCGTGAGCGGCGTGCGTTACACCGTCGAGCACGAAACGCGCTACGCCTATGCGGCGCCGGTGTCGCAGTCGTGGCAACTGGCCCGGCTCGCGCCGCGCGACCTGCCCTGGCAGAAGCTGCTGTCGCATTCGCTGCAGATCGACCCGCCGCCCGACGAGCGCCACGAAGCGCCCGACAGCTTCGGCAACAGCGTCACGCATTTCGGGCTGCACGGCGCGCACCGGCTGCTGCGGGTGCGCATGGCCTGCAGCGTCGAGGTCGGCACGCGGCCGCCGTGGGCGTCGGCGGCGCAGGCCTGGGAATCGGTGCGCGATGCGGTCCGCAACACGCCGACGCTCGGCGCGCTGGAGCCGGCGCGCATGTGCGAGCCGACGGTGCTGGTGCCGCTGTCCGAGGGGGCGCGGCTGTATGCGCGCGAGGCGCTCGCGCCGGGCCGCGACTGGTTCGAGGCGCTGTCGGCGCTGACGCAGGCGATCCACGCCGACTTCGAGTTCGAGGCCGGCGCGACCACGGTGAGCACTTCGGTCGACGAGGTGCTGTACCAGCGGCGCGGCGTCTGCCAGGACTTCGCGCACCTGATGATCGCCTGCCTGCGCGGGCACGGGCTGCCGGCGCGCTACGTGTCGGGCTACCTGCTGACCGACCCGCCGCCGGGACAGCCGCGGCTGCTCGGCGTCGACGCGTCGCACGCCTGGGTGGCGGCGTACTCGCCGGCGCACGGCTGGGTGGAGTTCGACCCGACCAACAACCAGCTGGCCGACGAGCGCTACATCACGCTCGCGTGGGGTGCCGATTTCGCCGACGTGGTGCCGCTGCGCGGCGTGATCCTCGGCGGTGGCGAGCAGCAGCTCGAGGTGTCGGTGAGCGTGACGCCGGCCTGATGCGGACCTGATGCGGGTTTCCGTCCAGTTCATCTGGACAGCGAACGAATTCCCGGCAGGGGTCACTCAGCATGCATCGCCCTGCGGTGTGCGCAAGGCGATCGAATCGTCCGGCATCCTCTTCCACCGTGAAGGCATGGCATGAGCATCGAGCACTATGAGCGGGCCATCGTCCGGTTCTGCGAGGTCCAGGGCGTGGACGATCCCCACCGCCTGATGCAGGGCGGCCTGCTGATGCTCGATGGGTATCCGCTGCGGATCGAGTTCATCCACGCCATCGACCGGTGCCGCATCACGATCGATCTCGGACCACCGCCGGCGTCCGTCGAACTCGCCTGCTGCCGGCTGCTGCTGCAGTTCAACCACCAGGCCGACGGCCTGCGTCACCCGGTGATGAGCCTGCAGCCGCAGACCGGTCACATCCGGCTCGGCCTGCACCTCGACGCGTCGGAGCTTGTCGATGCCGAGGTCCTCGTCGAGGTGATCGAGGGCCACCTGGGGGGAATCGTCGACACCTGGGAGGACGCGCTGAGCGAGTTGCTGGAGCGGCCGTCAGCTGCCGGCGATGGTGCCGCGCAGTCTGCGATGTCGGCTCAGCGCTGAAGCCGCCAAGGGGACACGCGATGCACCCTGTCGGAAACAGATTCCCTCGGAACACGTACCCGGCCGGCAAGGAGCCCACCCAAGCAGGCACAACGCCGCCCGCCACCCGCAAGCGCAGGATCAGCGTGACGCCGCAGGCGCGCAGCCGGGCCGATCGACCTTCGAAGCGCGGCCCCGCGCTGCCGCCTCGCCCCAGCCTGTCGCGGCAGGTCGAGGACTGGCGCGCGGCCACCGACGAGGCGGCGGAATTCCTGAGGCTGGCGCGCGAGCCAGGTGGAATGATCGCCAAGGTGGGCCGGCTGGCCGCGAAGCTGGAAAAGAAGGGCCATGTCACGGTGGACCACGGTGCCACCGATCTCTTCGCGGGCTTTCCGGTCTACCGGATCGGCACGCCGCCGCCGAAGCAACGCCCCACATGGAACGACGTGAGAGACGCGTCGCAGCGCACGGCGGTCCATGGCGCTCGCCATGTCCGGCGGCGGACGAACTGGCCCCGGGAGCAGGGCAACAAGCACTACCACGAGATCAAGCCCACGCCGGACGGCGCCTTCTTCAGCGCGAGCGTCTATTCGCCCGGCATTCCCGGCTGGGCAGGGGGGCGCATGGCGAGCGCCGGCATGAGTGCCGACGGCGCGATGGGGGGCGCCGTCGCGACGGCATCCATCGCGGCCCAGGTTCCGGGGTTCATCAACACGCTCGGCGGAGGCATCGACGCCCTCGATCAATGGCATGCCTGGCTCGACATGCAGAGTGCCGCAAAGAAGGCGTCCATCGAGATCGTCACGGGTTTCCACGCGCTGCTGAAGGTGATGTGCCACCAGGCGGGGGAGGAGTGCGCTGCGGTGCCGACCGATGCCGAATGGATCGCTGCCAGCCAGTGCAGGCAGGCGCTCGCCCGGCATCCGAAGTTCAGCGCGGAGATGGCGGACATGAGTTTGCGCTGCCGGGTGGCCACCTGGCGCGATGTCGGCTTCGGTGCGCCGGCGGGCCTGGTCGGCCTGGGCCGCACAGGGGTCGCCATCGTCGCGGCGGCGGACGGCGCCACGCAGGCGTTGTCGGTGGCGGCCGGTGCGCTGGGCGACGTGACGTCCGGGGTGCTGGCTCCGATCAACGGCGCCTTCGACGTGGGGCACACCAAGCTGGAAAGCGACGCCTGGAAAAAGGTGTACGAGACGGCCAAGGCCACGATGGGCTGGCTGGAGGGCGTGAAGCACCTTCCCGTGAACGACAGCCAGTCACCGGAACACCAGGATGATCGGCATCTCTTCAACGCGATGCTCCCCGCCTGCTGGCAGGCGCACCACGACACCGCGAAGCACGCCAGGTTCATGAAGCGTTGTTCCTATGTGCGCGGCCTCAAGGGCGCCGTGAACAGCCTGGTCGCCTGGCCCCTGTGGATCGCGGCGGCGGTCACCGGCATCCCCACGCTCGGCATCTTTCCCGCTGTGTTCGCCGGCGGCGTTGGAGGCGGCTACCTGGCGTCGATGAGCCTGAAGCTCGCCGAGAAAGTGCGCCGCAAGCGAGAGCAGAAGAACGACCAGCAGGCCGCCGACATCGTGATGGCGACGCAGCGTGGCGACAAGCTGCGAAAGACGGTCCGCCAAGGAAAGTTCGAGGTCACGACGACGCAGGGGACGTTCGTCGGCGGTGGCGAGGTGTTTGCCGGCAAGAAGACCCACCGGGTCGATGTGCAGCTGAGTCCGGCGATGGGTCTGGCCTGTTTCGCCACGCTGGTCGACAAGATCGTGCGCGACAAGCCGCTGGACCCGCAGGTGCACGCGAAGCTGCTGAGGTTCATGATCAAGCGGGGTGTCACCGCACTCGAGCTCGGCCTCATCAAGCAGAGCGTGCTCGCCGCGGCCCGGCTGCGCAAGGCTGCCGATCCGGCGCTCGACGACGAGGGCGACGAATGGCATCGCCTGCAGGACCTGCAGAACCAGCTGGGCCCCTGTTTCGGGTTGCCCCGCGGCGCGACGAAGCTGTCGGACGGCGTTTTCCTCGAATGCTTCTTCGGGGCCCGGCTGGCGCAGCGCGCAGAAACGCAGGCGCAGCAACATCCCGAGTGCCGACAAAGGATCGTCGATTGCCTGGACGGCGCCGGGCACCTGTTGACGGAGCCGGCGCAGGGCCTGGCGCTGTTGAGCAAGGTGGCCAGCAACCTGGCCGAGGCGGCTCCGGGCTTCCATTCCAGCCACTGCAGCGACGCCGAAATGCGAGCCATCGCCGATCGGTTGTTTCCCGGCATCCCCCCCGGGCTGTTCCTGGAGAAGTGCGAGCACCTGCTGGCCATGGCCGACCAGGCCAGGCGCACGGGGGACCATTTCGACTGGAAGGTCGACGGATTGCCGATGCACGACCTGGCGTTGTTCTGCACGTTTGTCCGCGAGCGATGGAATCGCGACGTCAATGCGGTGGGATCCCCTATCCGAAGGCCCCTCGATGGCCCCAGCGTCCTCGCGCCGGACAGCGCCAAGGACAGCCATGTGCGCCGCATGGCGGAGCTCGTCTCCGACCGGTACCCGTTGCCCTGGCACCGCGGCCGCATGGGGTACGCACAGCGCTTGAACGACCGTGACGGCTTTGCGCTGATGACCCACGCGCAGATCGAACGCTGCATGCAGCGAACCGAGCCGGTGCCGGCTGCGATTCTCGAAGTGCGTTCGATGGCAGGCGGGCGATCCGGCTACCGCGAACTGCTGAAGCGCGAGGAGGCCTCCGGCGATGGCAGCCGGCCGGTGGTCAACATGCTGCTGATGAAACAGGCGGACAAGCTCGACCGCCTGGTGATGCCCGGCGGACCGGGCTCGATCGCGCAGATCGGTGCCGAGCTGGCCGGACGGGACGACGGCCTGCGGCTTCAGCAGTCGCGGTGGAATGCCTCGAAGGACAGCTTGCCGCGGACGCTGCTGCAGGCCACCGAGCTCGGCGTGTGCTTCAAGCGCTACGCGCGCGATGGCCGGCTGCGCCGCCACAGCGTGATGGTCTCGCGCGCCACCAACAAGGCGGGCCGGCCGGACGGCTTCCGCGTCTACGATCCCGCCACCGGCAAGGAGAGCCGCCTGCCCGAGGCGACCGACATGGGCTCGGCGATCAAGCACTACATCGCGCAGTGCTCACGGGGGCGTCGCGTCGACTCCGCCGCGCTGGATTTCGTCGACCTGTTCCGCGTGCAATCCGGCGTGCCGGCCGCGTGAGGCACCGGCGCGGACGGCCGGCCTACAATCCGGCCCCTTGCTCCCACGTTGTCGCTGATGTTCAAGAACGCGCTCCTCTACCGCATCGACCAATGGACCCCACCCCCGCTGGATGAGGTCGAAGACCGGCTGGCGACCAGCCGCTTCACCGCCTGCGGCGCGACGCAGCCCGAATCCGCCGGCTGGCTGCAGCCGCGCGGCGACAAGGAGGGCGCGCTGATCGAGAACGTCGGCGGCCAGCTGGTGCTGCGCCTGGGCGTCGAACGCAAGGCGGTGCCGTCGTCGGTGGTCAAGGCCGAACTCGAAGCGCGGCTCGATCGCATCGAGGCCGAAACCGGCCGCCGCCCGAAAGGCAAGCTCGCCAAGGAGCTGAAAGAGGAGATCGTGCAGGACCTGCTGCCGCGCGCCTTCCCGAAGCGCTCCGCGACGCTGGTCTGGATCGACGTGCGCGCCGGCTTCGTCGTGATCGACGCGGCCAGCATGGCCAAGGCCGACCGCGTGGTCACGATGCTGGTCGAGCTGCTCGGCGGCGGCATCCGGCTCAGCCTCGCGCAGAGCGCGATCTCGCCGGCCACCGCGATGGCCGAATGGCTGACCAGCAAGGAAGCGCCGGCCGGCTTCACGATCGACCGCGAATGCGAGCTGAAGCAGCCCGACAGCGAGAAGGCCACCGTCAAGTACGCCCGCCACACGCTCGACATCGACGAGGTCGGCCAGCACATCGTGCAGGGGAAGCTGCCGACCCAGCTCGCGATGACCTGGTCGTCGCGGGTGTCGTTCGTGCTCAGCGATGCGATGACCATCAAGAAGCTGAAGCTGCTCGACGTGGTGCTCGAAGGCGCATCGACCGCCACCAAGGACGAGGACCACTTCGACGCCGACGTCGCGCTGGTCACGGGCGAGCTGCAGCAGCTGATCCCGGCGCTGATCGAAGCGCTGGGCGGCGAGCTGAACCGCGACGCTGTCACCGGTGCCGCGGCACCGGCACCGCAGCCGCTGGCGGCCTGAGGGACAGCGGCGCGGCCCGGCCGCGTCAGTGCTTGCAGCGCTCCGCGTAGCTCGTTTCCGAGCGCTGCAGGTCGGCACGCTCGCCGTCGCTCATCGTCGCGGTCTGCCGGCGCTTCGCGGCCAGGATGCGCAGCAGCTCGTTGCACTGGTCGCTCGCGATGCGCGCCTGCTGCTGCTGTTGCTGGCTGGCCGACTGCGCCGTCCGCCGGGCGTCGCGCTCGTTGCGCCGGTCTTCCGCGACCCGCTGGCGTGCGGCCGCATCGTCCTCCGAGCACTTTTGCCGGTACTCCTCGTGCAGGCCGCTGATCACGTCGCCGCGCACGCCGCGCGACGGGCCGGTGCGGATCGCCTCGGCGATGTCGGCGCAGGCCGAGCTCAGGTAGGCCACATGCTCGGCGGTCTTCGCCGGGCGCTGCACGTAAGTGCCCGACGGCTGGGGGGCGGGCGTGCCCTGGACCGCGCCGACGGTGCCGAGCGTCGAGCCGGCACCGGTGGTGCACGGCCGGTCGGACAGGTAGGTCGCATTGCCCGATTTGCATCGGTACATCGACTGTGCCGACGCGGCCGGCGCCATGGCCAGCGACGCGGCCGCGATCCAGCTCATCGACGCCATGGCGCTCAACAGGCCCTGCGCGACACGGGCTGTGGTCGATCTCTTCACGTTCCGCCCCTCCGGTGGTTCTTGGGTGGGGAGGGATTCTGCTGCGTCCGCGCCGCCCGTCCATCCCTCAGGCGGGTGAACGGCGCAAGGTATTCACGATCTGGGCCTGCATCGCGTCCGCAGCCGCGTCGCCCTGGCTGGCCTTGCTGCGCAGCACCGCGACCTCCATGTCCGGCAGCGGCGGCAGCTGGTGCCGCGCGTCGAGGATCTGCAGGCCGGCCGGCACGCTGCAGCGCGTGAGCGCCGCGACCGCGAGCCCGCCCTCGACGGCTGCCAGCTGCCCGACCAGGCTCTGGCTGTGGGTCACGGTGCGGTGCCGGCGCCGCTGCGTCGAAAGCGCGGCGAGCACCGCCTGGCGCGCCAGGCTGCCGGCCTCGTACATCGCAAGCGGCAAGGGTTCGCGCCGCCAGGCCTCGTGCTGCGCCGCGCCGACCCACACCATCGGCTCGCGGAACAGCAGCGTGCCGCGCTGCGGCCGGTCGCGCGTGACGATCGCGACGTCGATCTCGCCGCGCTGCACCTGCGGGATCAGCACCGTCGACTGCGCGCACGACAGCGTGATCTCGACCCGCCCGTGGCGGCTCGCGAAGGTGCGCAGCACCGGCGCCAGGTAGGCCACCGCATAGTCGTCGGGCACGCCCAGCCGCACATGGCCGCTGACGCGGGTGTCGCTCAGCGCGCCCAGCGCCTCGGCATGCAGCTCCAGCAGCCGGCGCGCATAGCCGAGCAGCTCGTGGCCGGTGGGCGTCAGCGCCAGGTGGCGCGGGCCGCGGGTCAGCACCGGCCGCCCGACGGCGTCTTCGAGCTTGCGGATCTGCATGCTCAGCGCCGACTGCGAGCGGTGCACCTGCGGCGCGGCCGCCGTCAGCGAGCCGGCATCGACGACGGCGACGAAGGCGCGCAGCCAGTCGAGCTGCAGGTCGGGGGTGGTCATGCGCTGGTTCCTTCAGGATCGTGCCGGAAATCGAATGGTAGCCAGCTGAACTATGCGCTTTACGGGATGGCGAGCCGCGCCGACGATGCGCGCGATGAACGCCCCCACCGCGACCCTGGCCGCACCCAACGCCTTGTCCGCCGAGCGCGGCATGCTGCTGATGACCGCCGGCGGCCTGCTGCTCGGCACGCTCGGCGTGTTCGTCGAAGAGGCCGGCCAGCACCCGCTGATGGCGGTGTGCTTCCGCTGCGCGTTCGGCGGCCTCGCGCTGCTTGCCTGGGGCGCGGCCAGCGGTCGCCTGCACGAACTGCGGCTCGCGCCGCGCGCGCTGGCGGCGGCACTCGCCTGCGGTGTGCTGATGGTGTCGAACTGGGCGCTGTTCTTCGCGGCCATCGAGCGCACGTCGATCGGCGTTGCGACCGTGGTGTTCCATGTGCAGCCGCTGTGGGTGATGGGTTTCGGCGCCTGGTGGCTGCACGAGCGCATCGGCGCGCGGCGCTGGGCGGCCGTCGCGCTGGCCTTGCTCGGGCTGGCGCTGGCCAGCGGGTTGGCCGGGGCCGGCGGGCCGCGGCAAGGCGATGCCGCTTCGGCGCGCTACCTCGCCGGGCTGGCGATGTGCCTCGGCGGCTCGCTCAGCTATGCGGCGGTCACGCTGATCGCGAAGCTGGCGCGCGGGGCGTCGTCGTTCGCGCTGGCGACCTGGCAGTGCGCGGTCGGCGTCGCGCTGACGGCCTGGTGGCCGCTGTCGCACGGCTGGCCCGCGCAGCCCGCGGCCTGGGGCTGGCTGGCCGGGTTGGGCGTGATCCACACCGGCCTGGCGTACGTGCTGCTGTACGCCGGCATGGCGCGCCTGCCGACCGGCCGCATCGCGCTGCTGCAGTTCGTCTACCCGTTCGCCGCGGTCGGCGTGGACTGGCTGGTGTACGGCCGCAGCCTGACGGCCTGGCAGTCGGCGGGAATGCTGCTGATGGGCGCGGCGCTGTGGGGCGCGCGAAGACGGATGGAATAAATCGCGGCGGGCGGCGTCCACCCCATGACGGCACATGCCTTCATGCCCAGGACACCCGATGCCATTGACACTTCCCCCGGACCCACGCCGACACGGCTGGGCCAGCCTGTCCGTCGCCGCGCTGGCGGGCGCCGCCGCCGCGTTCCTGGCGCTGGACTCGTCCGCCGGTGCCGTGCGCGCCGCGGCGGCCTCCGCCTTCATGACGATCTGCTCGACGGGCGGATCGACGCAGGCCGGCTTCGCGGCGGCCAACGATGCCGCGATGGCGAAGATGATGGCGGGGATGGCCGTCGCTCCGTCCGGCGACGTCGACCACGATTTCGCCGCGATGATGATCCCGCACCACCAGGGCGCGATCGACATGGCGCAGGCCGAGTTGCGCTACGGCCGCAACGAGCAACTGCGCCGCATCGCGCAGGGAATCATCGTGGAACAGCAGCAGGAGATCGCCGCGATGCGCCTCGCGCTCGGCCAGCCGCTGCCGCCTTCGACCCCGGCGCCGACCCAGGCGGCCGCCCGCTAGCCGCGAATCCGGTCTCATCTCACCCACCACTCGAGCAACCATGAAACCAAGCCATCTTCGCCGCTTGCTGTCGGGCAGCGCCCTCTGCGCCGCGACCGCCGTCGCCTGCGCGGGCCAAGCACCGGGGGCCGCCTCCGACGCCGACATCGCGATCAGCCACCGCGACCGCGTCTACGCGGCCGAGCAGTTCTCCAACACCGTGTCCGTCACCGACCCGGTCGACAACAGGCTGCTCGGCGTCATCCGCCTGGGCGATCCGTCGCCGGGGAACTTCAGCCCGCTGTACCGCGGCCAGGTGCTGGTGCACGGCATGGGCTTCTCGCCCGACCACCGCACGCTCGCGGTGGTGTCGATCGGCTCGAACTCGGTGAGCTTCATCGACACCGCGAGCAACGCGGTCAAGCACACCACCTACCTGGGCCGCTCGCCGCACGAGGCCTTCTACACGCCCGACGGCAAGGAGCTGTGGGTCACCGTCCGCGGCGAGAACTACGTGTCGGTGATCGATGCCGGCAGTTTCGAAGAGAAGACCCGCATCGTCACGCCCGCCGGCCCGGGGATGCAGATCTTCTCGCCGGACGGCCGCTACGGCTACATCTGCTCCTCGTTCAATCCGGAGACCGTCGTCGTCGCGGTCGCGACGCACCAGATCGTCGGCCGCGTCAGGCAGGACAGTCCGTTCTGCCCCAACATCGCCGCGACACCGGATGGCAGGCAGGTCTGGCTCACGCTCAAGGACATCGGCCGCACGATGGTGTTCGATGCGAAGCCGCCGTTCGCGGTGCTGAAGTCGTTCGACACCGGGCCGCTGACCAACCATGTGAACTTCGCGCGCACCGCGAAGGGCACGTTCGCGTACTTGACGATCGGCGGGCTGAACGTCGTGAAGGTGTTCCGCACCGACGACTTCTCGCCGGTGGCGACGATCCCGGTGGGTTCGCTGCCGCACGGCCTCTGGCCGTCCGGCGACGGCAAGCGCCTCTATGTCGGGCTGGAGAATGCCGACGCGCTGGCGGCGATCGACACCGCGACGAACACCGTCGTCGCGCAGGTGCCGATCGGCCAGGCGCCGCAGGCGATCGCCTACGTTCCGAATGCGGTGCCGGTCGAATCGGGTGAGGGAACCCAGGGCCTGCAGCCGATCGGCCTCGCGGGCCAGGTCGCACAGCTGTCGCTGGTCGCGCCGCAGGACGGCAAGGCGGTGGCCCGCCCGGACGCACCGACCAGCGTGTCGCTGTTCGACCAGGGCCTGCTGCAGGTGCTGCAGGCCTCGGCGAGCGGGCTCGAGCCGCGGCGTCCGTATGTGCTGGCGCTTGCCGACCGGCCCGACGGCAGCGGCCCGCTGCAGCCGCTGGCGAACTTCATGACCAACCCGGCCGGAGCCGCCGTCGTCAATGCGATCGGGCCGATCCGCCAGCAGGTGCAAGGCGCCGGCGATGCGAACGACCCGCGGCGCTACCTGGTGATCGCGCCGCAGGTGGCCGGCAAGCCGGGCGACCCGGTGCAGGTGCAGGCGCCGTAACAGGGTCCGACACCTCCCACCCATGAACGAACTGATCCTGCTCGTCGAGCCGATGATCCCCGCGCTGCGTCGCTACGCGCGGGCCTTGCTGCGCGACCGAGACCTGTCCGACGACCTCGTCCAGGACTGCCTCGAACGGGTCATCAGCCACTGGAGCCAGCGGCAGGATGCGGGCAACACGCGCCAGTGGGTGTTCGCCATCCTTCACAACCTGGCGATGCAGCGGTTCCGGCAGCAGTCGCGGCGCGGCGTGCAGGTGGCGATCGAGGACGTGGCCGAAGCCGAGATGAGCACGCCCGCGCCGCAGGAGCACCGCATCCGGCATCACGAGCTGATGCGCGCGCTGGGCCGGTTGCCCGAAGAACAACGCAGCGTGCTGCTGCTGGTGTCGGTCGAGGACCTGTCCTATGCCGAGGTCGCCAGCACGCTGTCGATCCCGGTCGGCACCGTGATGTCGCGCCTGGCACGCGCGCGCCAGAAACTGCATCGCCTGCTCGACGGAGAGCCCGCTTCGACGCCTGCCTCGACCGACACGGACCCGTCCGCCGCCCCCACCCTGCGGAGGCTCAAATGAGCAACGATCCCTCGGCCACCCGGCCGATCCTCGAAGAAGACCTGCACGCCTACGTGGACGATGCGCTCGATGCATCCCGCCGTCGCGAGGTGCGGGCCTACCTCGACCTGCATCCCGATGCCGCGCGCGACGTGGAGGCGTATGCCGCGCAACGGCAGGAACTGCGCGCGCTGCTGGCGCCGATCTCGGACGAACCGGTGCCCCCGTCGTTGAACCTCGAACGGCTCGTCGGCGAACGGCACGCCCGGCCGCGCTGGCCGTGGGGCATGGCCGCTGCGGTGCTGCTCGCGCTGGGCGTCGGCGGCGGGGCCGGTTGGTCGCTGCGCGGCGGCATGCCGTCGGCCGATGCGGGGATCATCGCGGTCGCGCGGGAGGCGACCGCCAGCTACGACGTGTATGCCTCGGACCTGCAGCGGCCGGTCGAGATGGGGCCGGCCCAGCGCGCGGAACTGGTGAGCTGGGTCTCGGCACGGCTCGGCCGCCAGGTCGCGGTGCCGGACCTCGCGGCGTCGGGCTACCGCTTCATCGGTGGGCGCCTCGTCGCGACGGATCACGGACCGGCCGGGCTCTTCATGTACGACGACCCGAAGGGCACGCGTCTCGCGCTGCTGGTGCGGCCGATGGCGGTCGAGAAGAACACGCCGATGATGGAGCACATCGACGGGCGCTTCGCCGGCTATGCCTGGGCCGACCAGGGACTGGGCTATGGCGTCGTCGGAACCCGGCAGGCCGGGTCGCTCCATGCCCTGGCGGACGAGGTGCGTCGCCAGATCGGCGTCGATCTGAAAAGCTGATGCTCGCGCTGCCCGACGTCGCGCAAGGCGCGCCCGACGTCCAGACCCTGCCGGCCATCGTCATCACCGGCAGCGCCGTGAAGGACGGTCAGCGCGCACCGAACCTGGCGACCGGCATCGCCGGCCCGGCACTCGACACCCCGTTCTCGACCAGCAGCGTCACCGCCGAACGCGTGCGCGAGCAGGCCGGCACCAGCCTGCAGGACGCGCTGCGCAACGTGCCCGGCGCGCAGGCCGATTCGGGCTTCAACGGCTCGCACACGCAGTTCTTCATCCTGCGCGGTGCCGTCGCCGACAGCGGCACCGGCTCGAACCGCGTGCTGCGCGACGGGGTGCGCCTGTCCAACTACCCCTACGTGCCCGCCTTCGTGCGCAGCGTCGACGTGCTGCGCGGCGCGGGTGCCGCCATGGGCCAGCGCAGCGAACCGGGCGGCACGGTCAACATCGCGACGCAGCAGCCGGCGCTGTCGAACTTCAGCTCGGTCTAACTCGACGTGCCCCGGGACCGCCAGCTGGGCGAGCCCTTCGGCGACTCGACCCTCGACAACCGCATCGCCGACCTGCATGCGGATGTCGCGTGGGGCGCCGGCACACGCTTCGCGGTCGACGCCACGCACCTGGAGGCGACGGCCACGTCGATCAAGAACGTGCTGTCCGGCAACCCGCTCGCGGACCCGCCGCGTGGCACCTGGGCCCGCGCGACGAGCTGGGAGCCCGGCAGCACGCGCAGCATCGATTCGGCGGGCGCCTCGCTGACCAGCGTGCAGACCGTCGGCGACACGACGCACCGCGTCTACTTCGGCCTCGACCGCTACCAGGAGCCGCTGGACCAGCCTTCGCTGGCCTTGCCGGGCTCGACCAGCCCAGGCATCAACGTGTTCGATCCGCTGCCGGGTCGCGTCACCGGCCCGTTGCCGGGCATGGCGCTGACGCCTTCGCGCACGACCGAGGACCTGCGGGCCGTGGGCGCTTCGGTGCAGCACGAGGTCGACCGCGGTGCCTGGTCGATGGTGCTTGGCGTGCGCTTCGAGCGCCAGGCCTTCCGCTACGGCAGCAGCAGCGTGTTGCCGGTGGAGGAATCCCGCTGGTCGCCGAAGTTCGCCGTGTTGCACCGGGTCTCGGACACCGACACGGTGTACGCCAACCTCTCGACCGGGACGTCGCCGAACCAGGTGTCGTCATCGTCGAACCGGTCCGTGCCGTCGCGCCGGTCGGCCCAGGCCGAACTCGGCTGGAAGTCGCTGTGGCGCGGCGGGCAGCTGATTTCCGAGCTGGCCGTGTACCGGCTCGACCAGCGCCACCTGATCTCGGCCGACCTGGGCACGCTCGACAACTTCGACTTCACCACCGCCGGTTCGGCCCGCTCGCAAGGCCTCGAAGCGTCGCTGACCGGTGCGTTGACCGCCCGGTGGGAGGTCGCGGCCACCTATGCCTACACCGACGCCCGCTACCTCGAGAACGCGGTCCATGGTGGCCAGCGGGTGCCGAACGTGGCGCAGCACGTGGTCGGTGTGTGGGGCCGGCACCGCTGGAGCCCCGCCTGGACCACCGGCGCCGGCGTGTCCGCGCAGAGCCGGCGCTTTGCCGACGAGGCCAACACCGCGGTGCTGCCGGGCTATGCCCGGGTCGACCTGGTGCAGACCTGGGTGCGCAAGCTGCAGGATGCCCGGTCGCTCGAACTGCAAGGGGCGCTGCGCAACCTGTTCGACAAGCGCTACGACGTGTCGAGCCACCTGCATGTGTCGCGCTGGATCACGCCGGGGCAGGGCCTCAACGCGGTGCTGTCGGCCACCTACCGCTATTGATCCGGGTCAGAGCCCCTGCGCTTCGAAGAAGCCGCGCACCGGCTGGTCTTCCGGCAGCACATAGACCACCGCGCGCGCATGGCCGAGCACCGGTGCCACGACCTGCTCGTAGAAGGCTACCGGCACGACCACGCAACCGAGCGAGATCCGGTTGTCGGCCGGCGAGGCCGATGCGAGCCGCTGCGCACGGCGCTCGGCCGCGGCGGCCGGGCGCAGCCGGTGGATCGCGAGCGAGGCCGCGTAGTCGAGCCAGACGATGTCCTCGCCGTGCAGGTTGCGCCCCGGCTGCGATTCGAAGCGGCCGGCGGGCGTCGTGCGCTCGAACGGGCGCAGGCTCGCGGGCGTGCGCCGTGCGATGTCGGGGATCGCGGTGTCGCCGGGCGCGAGGCCCAGCAGCGCCGGGCTGCTGCCGATCAGGTGCCCGTCGGCCGCGTGAATGTGCAGCTGGCCGGCCTTCTTGTCGACGACTGCGAACGGCTTGCCGTGGTTGTCGTGGCTGTCGAGGATCCAGTGGGTGACGAGCCGCGCGTCGGCCGATGCCGAGGAGCTGTCGGATGTCGAAGCTGCCGCACAGGCGACGCTGCCCCAGATCCACAGACCGGCAAAGATTGCCGATCGCACTGCTTTACCTGCAAATCGCATGGCCGGGGTGTCGGTCGTTGTCCTGAAGATGCGCCATCGTAGGGACGCTGCGCTCCGGCGGCCGGTCGAAAAGCGCGACAAAGTCGACGCAGTTCCGAGCGCGTTGCAGCCCGGCGCGCACCGGCCCGTTCTATCCCACAGCCGACCACGGGCATGCCGATTGCCTTTCAGCCGGCATGAAGCCAACGGAGCTGCTGGAGTGGGTGAACGCGGGCCTGATGGGCGTCGCGACGATCGCGCTGAGCCTGATTGCGCAGCCGCTGTCGCCGGGCCATCCGGAGCGGTTGGCGCACAACGCGCGGCACGCGGCGCCGGTGCACATGGCGAGGTCGCTGGATTTTGGCAACGTGGCGGCCTCGGCCGACGTGCGGCGCCTCGGCGACTGGGTCGTCAACCGGGCCGACAACCGAGGGTTGCCGTTCGTGCTGATCGACAAGCCGCGCGCGCAGGTGTTCGCGTTCGATGCGGCCGGGCGGCTGCTCGGCTCGGCGCCGGCGCTGCTGGGCGCGGCGCGCGGCGACGATTCGGTGCCGGGCATCGGCGAGCGCGCGATCGCCGACATCAAGCCGTCGGAGCGCATCACGCCGGCCGGGCGTTTCGTCGGCCGGCCCGGCCGCAACGCGAATGGCGAGGACATCGTCTGGGTCGACTACGACGCCGCGGTGTCGATGCACCGCGTGCGCACCACCAACCCGCGCGAGCGGCGCGCGCAGCGCCTCGCGTCGCCGGGCGTCGACGACAACCGCATCAGCTACGGCTGCATCAACCTGCCGCCGGCGTTCTACGACGGCGTGATCAGCCCGCTGTTCAGCCGCGGCCGCGCGATGGTGTACCTCGTGCCCGACCGCCGCACGCTGGCCGAGGTGTTCGGCGTACCTGCCGTGCCGCCCGCCGCGACACGCGTCGCGCAGGCGACGCTCTTCCACTGACCCCTTCGACCGGACGGTCCGGGCATGAAAAAGGCCCGGCAGACGCGTGTCTGCCGGGCCTTCAGGCCGACGTGGGCACGATCAGTTGCGATCGGCGCGCGGCGCCAGCGGATCGCTGGCGATCGTGCTCGACGAATCGCTGTTGTCCAGCGTCGTCTTGTTCTCCAGCGTCGTCGGCGGGTTCGCGTTGTTCGAGTTGTTCGGGCTGACCTGGGTGTCCTGGGCGGTCGGCTGCGCCGTCATGTTCTGGTTCGTCGGCGTCGTGCTTTCGGTGGTCGTCGCCGGGCCGTTCGGCTGGTTCTGGTCGGCACTGGCCGAGCTGGGCGCCGAGGTGTTGCTCGAGCTCGACTGGGCCGACGACAGCGAAACCACGGCCGCCAGTGCAGCAGCGGACACGAGGGTCAGGGTGGTGGACAGCTTTGTCATGGTGTGACTCCTTTGCAGGTGTTGGAAGAGGTGGCGCGCCGGCCCCGCCGGTCGCATCCCGCTCTTTGGCCCGAAGACCCAAAGGCGCGGTACCGGAAGGTGGCAATCGGTGTGCCTTGCCGGGGAGGGCGGCGCTGTCCGGCGACACGGTGGCGCGCCTGTCGGATCGAGCGGGCACGCCGCCTGCCTCAGGATGGCTACCATGCCTGCACGGTCGGGACGACGCGGGCGAGCAGTTCAACCGAAAGGAAATCGATGGGATGGCGTGTGAGCTCGTGTGCGGCCAGCTGGACCTTCGCGTTGGGGACGGCGCTCGTGCCGGCCTGCGTTGCCGCCCAGGATGCGACCCCGGGCGAGCCGCGCGCCGCCGATCCGCCGGCAGCGGCCGCCTCCGAGCCCGCGGCGGACGACGGCCCGCCGCGCCCGAAGGCGCCCGAACTCGAGAAGCCGCGTCCCCCCGAAGTGCCGGACGACGCGGCGCTGGTCGCGGCCGGTGCGCGCATCGGCGAGGTCCGCTTCCAGCGGCTCAACCTGTTCGACACGCGCCTGCCGGAGGAAGACAAGCTGCTGTTCCGCTGGGCCAACAAGCTGCACCTGCTGACGCATGAATCGGTGGTCGCGTCGCACCTGCTGTTCAAGCCCGGAGAGCCCTACGATCCGCGGCTGCTGCGCGAGTCGGAGCGCATCCTGCGCAGCGAGTCGTATTTCCGCGATGCGCACATCCGGCCGGTCGCGCTGCACGACGGCACCGTCGACCTCGAGGTGGTGACGCAGGACGTCTGGACGCTGAACCCCGGCGTGTCGCTCGGCCGCTCGGGCGGCAAGAACAGCAGCGGCTTCAGCCTGGAGGATGCCAACCTGCTCGGGCTCGGCAAGGAACTCGGCTTCTCGTTCAAGTCCGAGGTCGACCGCACCAGCAAGACGCTCAGCTACCACGACAACCACGTGCTCGACAGCTGGTGGGACCTGCAGGGGCAGTACTCCGACAACAGCGACGGCCACGTGCACGAGCTGATCGTCAAGCGGCCCTTCTATGCGCTGGACACCCCGTGGACCGCCGGCGCGCAGGTGCGCGACGAGGAACGCGTCGACTCCGTCTACGACCGCGGCGACGTGATCCGCCAGCTCGACGTTCGCGACCGGGCGCTGTCGGCGTTCGGCGGCTGGTCGGCCGGGCTGCAGGACGGCTGGGTGACGCGCTGGACCGCCGGGCTGTCGCTCGAGGAGCACCGCGCGACGCTCGTGGTGCCGCCGAACGAGCCGGTGCCGCCCGGCACCGAACGCAAGCTGGTCTACCCGTGGATCGGCTTCGAGCTGGTCCAGGACGCCTTCAGCGAGGTGCGCAACCAGGACCAGATCGGCAAGACCGAGGACGTCTCGCTCGGCTGGCACATCAAGGGCAAGCTCGGCTATTCGCTGCCCGGCCTGGGCGCGGACCGCCGCGCGACGGTCTTCGCGGGCAACGCCACCGTCGGGCATGCGCTGACGCCGCGGCAGACGCTGCTGCTCGCCGGCTCGGCGACCGGCTACGTCGAGGACGGGCAATTGCAGAACACGCTGGTCAAGGCGGAGAGCCGCTACTACCTGAAGCAGTCGGCCCGCCGCACCTTCTTCATGGGCCTGTCGGCGCAGCGCGGCGTGCGGCTCGACGACGGCCAGCAGGTGGTGATCGGCGGCGACAACGGCCTGCGCGGCTACCCGCTGCGCTACCAGAGCGGCGACGGCCGCTGGCTGTTCACCACCGAGCAGCGGGTGTTCACGAACTGGTATCCGTTCCGGCTCTTCAACGTCGGCGGCGCGGTGTTCTACGACATGGGCCGCACCTGGGGGCAGGGCGCGGTGCCGGATTCGTCGCACAAGCTGCTGAAGGACGTCGGCTTCGGGCTGCGGCTGGGCAACAGCCGCACCTCGCTCGGCAACGTGATCCACATCGACGTCGCGTTCCCGCTGGACGGCGACAGCTCGATCAAGAAGGCGCAGTTCGTCGTCGAGGTCAAGGAAAGCTTCTGACGCCGAGCCGAGGGTCGTCGACGATCCTCTTCATGTCGGCCAGGCGTGCTCCTCGGTGCGGGCGGGCTGGTGCAGCGGGATGCGGGCGACGACCTCGCAGCCGCCGTCCGGCCCCGGCCCGAACTCGAACGCACCGCCGACCATCGCCGCGCGTTCGCGCATGTTGCGCAGGCCGCTCGCATCGGCGCGCACCGGCTGCGGGCCGATGCCGTTGTCGGCGATGCGCAGCACATAGAGGCCGCGGAACTCGCAGCCGGTGATCGACACGCGCGTGGCCTGCGCATGCCGCAGCGCATTGGTCGTCGCCTCCTGGACGATGCGGAACAGCTGGTTCGCGCGGTCGCTCTCCAGCTGCTCGTCGTCGTCGATCTCGGCGCTGATTTCCAGCTGCCCCGGCAGGCTCAGCCGTTCGGCGAAGTGCGACACGGCCGCGCCGAAGCCCTGGTCGTCGAGCAGCGGCGGCCGCAGCGCGCCCGCGATGCGCCGCGCGGTGCCGATCGATTCGTCGAGCAGGCCGGTCAGCCGGGCCAGCTGGTCCGGCGGCAGCCCGGGGTGGTCGCGCGCCATCTGCTGCACCACCTGCCGGGTGCCGGTGACGACCTGGCCGAGCTGGTCGTGCACCTCGCGCGCCAGCCGCCGGCGCTCGGCCTCGATGCCGTCGTCCAGCTGCTTCGCGAACGACTGCAGCCGGTCGCGCGCCGAGCGCACTTCTTCGGTGCGGTCGTCGACGATGCTCTCGAGCATCCGGCTGAAGCGCCGCAGCGAGTCCTCGGCGCAGTCGCGGCGGCGGCGCTCGCCGGCCAGCAGCCAAAGCGCGCCGGCCATCATCGCGCCGCCCCCGGCCGCCAGCGCGACGATCAGCACCGCGCTGCGCGCCTGCAACCGCGCGGCGTTGGCGTCGCGCGCAGCGATGTGTTCGCGCTGCGCGTCGCCCAGCGCGTCGAACTCGGCGCGGATCGCATCCATCGCGAGCTGGCCGTCGAGGTCGGCGTCGCCGGCGGCTGCATCCGCGTCGCCGCTGCGGCGCTTCAGCACCTGGGTGTCGGCGATCGCGATGCGGCGCCGCACCAGGTCGTCGAGGCGCTGGCGGGCGGCGCGGAAATCCCCGCTCGGGGCCGACGGCCCGGACAGGTGCTGCACCAGGTCGGCATAGGTGTCGGGGAACTTCGCCTTGCCGCGTTCGTAGGGCGCCAGGCTGTCGACGCTGCCGCTCAGCAGGTAGCCGCGCTGGCCGGTTTCGATGTCCAGCAGCAGCGTCATCGCCTTGTCGACCAGCGCGAGCGCTTGTTCGTCGGTCCGGCGTTCCTGGGCACGGGCCGCCAGTTGCTGCAGTCCGCGGCAGCCCACACCGGCGGCCAGGCCGAACGCGAGGGTGCCGGCGAGGATCAGCCCCAGCGCCGGACGCGCGGTCCGCCACCACGGCAGGGCCGTGCGGGCGGGCGATGCCAACTCAGGATTCAGCAAGTGCCAGACCTCCCCGGCAGGGCGTGTGGCGGCTCATGTTATGCGCCGGCGGCCAATTCCGGTACCGGTTCCAACCCATCCGACACCTTGAGGATGACAGCTCGGCGACAACTCCCCCACAGTCGCGCGCATGGCGTGTAGCAATGTGTGTCAGACAGGCGCGTTTGCGGTTAGATTTCCCGCAGGGGGAAGCTTGAATGCGCAGTGCGCGAGCACAGGATCTGCCGCCGTTCCACGTGACGGCGCGCCTGGACGAATCCGGGTCATGCGACGTCTTCGTGACCGATGGGCGGTCGGTGGGCCGCCACGCCCGGTCGCGGCCGGAGCTGCCGGCCTTGCGCCGGCTGTCGCAAGCCGCCGCTGACGGCGACCTGCACGCGAGCCTCACGTTGTTCGCGCAGCTGTTCCCCGGCGTCGTCGGTGCCACGCTGCGCGGCAGCGAGCCGCGCCGCATCAACCTGCAGCTCGATGCGGCCTTGCACGGCCTGCACTGGGAACTGGCCAGCGACGGCCACGGCCTGCTCGGCGAGCGCTGGCGCGTCGCGCGCCACCTGCTGGTCGACGACGACCGGCTGGCGGGCGCCGGCTCGGCGGCCGGGCTCGATCCCGACATCGACCTGGCCGCGACCGTGCGGCGCGTGCCGCGGCGCGGGCCGCTGCGGGTGCTGCGGCTGGGCGATGCGGTGGGGCCGGCCGGCGCGGTGCCCCCCGCGCTGCCGGCACTCGACAGCCCGACCGTCGTGTCGACCACGCTGGCACGCGACGCCGTGGCCGCCGACGCGGTCCCCGGGCTGCTGGCCGAGCACGATGTGATCTGCCTGGCCGCCGGCGTGCCGCACGAGTTGCTGTCCGGCGTGACCTGGCTGCGCCCGCCGAAGCTGTTCGTCGTCGGGCCGGCGGCCGAGCCGCAGGTGGCGCGGCTCGCGCAGCGGCTGGCGGTGCT
>Ga0209050_1000671_pt1 | contig 51908 bp, 41 predicted proteins | sample Araplavi_mTSA_r2_FD_184276 | JGI IMG/M metagenome (GOLD analysis project Ga0209050, IMG submission 184276) | Arabidopsis root microbial communities from North Carolina, USA - plate scrape MF_Cvi_mTSA_r2 (SPAdes) (version 2) | ecosystem: Host-associated > Plants > Roots > Endosphere | place: USA... | reverse complement strand
GCTCGCGGCGATCGCCAAGATCGTCGATCGTGCATTTCTCCCGGATGCAGGTGACGACGTCCTGCAGCAGCCGGCGTTCGGGGGCGTGATAGAGGACGTCGCCGGTCGCCACCGTCGGCACGCGCGCGGCGGCGGCTTGCGCGGCGAGGTCGCGCAGTCGGATCGCATCGCGCGGCCGGCGCCGGATCGTCAGCGCCATATAAGCGCGGTCGCCGAAGATGCGCCGCGTGCGTTCAAGCGCGGCCTCGTTCGCGGCATCGGCGCGATTGGGGACGAGGCAGGCGATCAGCCCCTCGTTCCATTCCTCGACGTCGGGCCAGTCGAGATGGCACGCCCCCTTGCCGGCGCGGCCTTTTCCCGTGCTGAGCAGCCGGCACATGCGTCCGTACGCTGCTTTGTCGGACGGATAGACGAGGAGGGTGGTGCCGTCTGCGAGGTCGAGCCGCGACCCGACGATCGCGCGCACGCCGGTCGCCTTTTCGGCATCCCACGCGCGCACGATCCCCGCGACCGAATGGCGATCGACGATGCCGAGCGCGGGCAGGCCAAGCAGCGACGCGGCCGCGAACAGCTCGTCGGGCGACGAGGCGCCGCGCAGGAAGCTGAAATGCGTGGTGACCTGCAGTTCGACATAAGCAGGCTCGCCGCCGCTCAAGCGAAGGCACTCGGGTTTGGTCGCCTTCTCAAGCGAAGGCTCCGTGAATGAACCAGCGCATCGAGCCGGTCGACGCATGGACGCCGTCGCCGAGGCGGAACAGCCAATAGCGTCCGCCGGCTTCGGTCTCGACCTGGTAATAGTCGCGAACGCTGAGCGGGGTTTCGCCTTCGATCCCGCCATCGCGCCACCATTCGCCCTGCAGGCGTTCGGGGCCATCGCCTTGCGTCACGCGATAGCGTTTGCCGCGCCACACGAAGAGGCGCGGCGCATCGTCGGGCAGCAGCGCGATCACGTCGACCGGCTCGGGCCGCGCGAGCATCCGCGATGGGCGCGGCAGCTCGTCGGACCAAGTTGTGCCGTCGAGCTGGCGGAGCGCCGGGGTGATCCCCACTGATCGTTCGGGCATCGCGCCGGGGAGCGGCACCGTACGATGCAGGCTGCGCTGACCGAAGCGGTTGGCGAGCGTATCAACGAGCGCGGGAAGGTCGGGACCGCGCCGCGTCAGGCTTTCGAGGCTCTCGCCCTGCCGCAGCGCCTGCACCTCGACGAGCGGCGCGACGAGCGTCATTGCTTCGATGCCGAGTCCGGGCTCTATGGTCTCGATCTTTGCCGACAGCAGTTTCGCGAGATGCTTGGGGTCGCGCGACGGCGCCGCGGTGCCGACGCGGATCGCCTGCACCTGGCCGTCCGCTCGATGAAAATAGCAGTCGAGCCGGCGCGCGCCCTTGCCGAGGCGGCCGAGCTGATCGGCGATATCGTGCGCGAGGTCGCCGATGACCTGGGCGAACGCCTCGACAGTCGCGATCGGCTCCATGAAGCCGCGCCGCGTGCGGGGCAGCTCGTCGGGAAAGATCGGTTCGATCGGCTCGGGAAGGGTGCCGAACGCCTGGTCGAGGCGCCGATGCAGCTCGCGCCCGAACCTCTTGGCGAGCGGGCCGCGCGGGGCGCCGATCAGTTGCTCGATCCGCTCGAAGCCGAGCTTGCGCAAGCCCTCAACGTCGGCGGGCGGCAGGCGGAGCGCCCGGATCGGCAGCAGCGCGATCGCCTTGCGGTGCGCGCCGGGTTCGATCGTCACCGGGCGCCCCGCGGGGACATAGCGCGCGACGGCGTGCGCGCAGCCTGCGGTGTCGGCGACCGCAATCTGGAGCGAGAGGCCGAAAGCGGCGGTGCGGCGGTGGAGGTCCTTGAGCAGCGCGCGCTCGGTCGAGAAGCGCGCCGCGCAGCCGGTGATGTCGAGCCAGAGGCCGTCGGGCGGATCGGGTGCGACGACCGGCGAGTAACGCTGACCCGCCCAAAGCGCGAGGCGGCGCAGCCCGTCGAAATCTGCGTCGGGCTCGGCGTCAACGACATCGAGCTCGGGCGTGAATGCGCGCGCCTTGGTGATCGTCATCCCGGGCCGGATACCGAGCGCGCGCGCTTCCCCGTCGACCGCGGCGACGATCCGCCGGCCATGGTCGGGGATCGCGGTAACGAGCGGCCGGGCAGGGGCGCCGCCGTCAGGCCGCGGCTTGCCGGTCTTCCTGCGCAGCCGGTCGGTCGACCAGTGCGGCAGGAAGAGCGATACGACCCGTCGCATCGCAGCCCTCCAATATCCAGAAATGCGGGTTGCCACCGCGCACGCGTTCGAGCGCGACGCGCCAGCGCGGGCGCCCGAGGCTCGGGATGCCGAGATCCTCGCTCGGGCTCGCGGTGATCCGCCAGCGGGTGACGGCGGCACTGCCTTCGGCGGCTTGCTCGGCCTTGCAGCTGCGGCGGAAGATAAAGGCCGGCACGCCCGAGGTTTCAGCGGCAAGCTGGAGCCGCTTCGACGCGGTCGTTGAATATTTGCTCACCTCGCCGACGACACCGGCCAAGCCGGGATGGCGGAGGCATTCTTCCATCGCGAGCAGGACATTGGTGTCGCTGCCTGCCTCGACATGGATCACGCGGTCGGGGTGCAATCCCGCGAGGTGAAGGGCAGGCGCGAACAGGTCGTGCCAGCGCAGGCACCAGAAGACGGGGCCCTCGGTCCGCGCGAGGATGCCGGCAAGGAAGATCGTCGCGCTCGCATCGTCGGCTAGGTCGGGGCTTCCGGCGACCTCGTGGAGCGCGCCGGTCGCGATGCCGCCGCCCGGAAGCCGCGAATCGACCGACTCGACGCCGAACGGAATGACCTCGTGCCGCGCGCACACGCCCTCGATCCGCGCAATTGTGGCGCGAAGATCGGCGAGGACGGCAGGGTGGTGCATGATGTCATAGGACTCGGCAGATTGTTGATGCGTTCCCTCTTTGTTCCTTCTCGGCTAGCCGAGTCAAGCGGGACGCTGGAACTTGCGTCCAACTGAAGCGCGATCCTGTCCATTTTGAATCGAGTTTGGCTTGCCAGAGTCTTGATTGTCGGCCAGATTCGGAGGCAGAAATGAAAACGGAAATCGATCATCTTCCCCAAAGGCAGCAGGGCGAACTCCAGCGCATCAAGGATGTGCTGATGGAGGAATTCGCGCGTTCGATCGAGCGCGCGACCAAAGCCGAGAAGCGCAACGGCAAGATTCTGAAGATCATCTTGTTCGGCAGCTATGCGCGCAGCGACTGGGTCGACGAGCCCGAGAACGGTTATCAGTCCGATTTCGATCTGCTCGTCATCGTCAGCCATGAAGACCTGACCGATATCTCCGATCATTGGTATATCGCCGAGGACAAGATCCTTCGCGATCCCGCGGTCGGCCGGACGCTCAACATCATCGTCCATACGCTCGCCGAAGTGAACCGGGCGCTAACCCGCGGCGAATATTTCTGGGTCGATGTCCTGCGCGACGGCATTCTGCTGTACCAACTGCCGAACCACGCTCTTGCACAGCCGAAACCCCTGACGCCGACCGACGCATACGAGATGGCGGCGGAATATCATTCGGCCCAAATACCGAAGATCGATAGTGCCCTCAAAATCGCACGTTTCGCGATCGACGAAGGCGAACGAAATGATGCGGCATTTCTGCTTCATCAGGCGGTAGAGCGTGCGTACGCGGGCTACCTATTGACGCATACGTTCTATTTTCCGCGCTCCCATAATATCAAATTCCTGCGCTCGTTGGCGGAGGACCGCGAACCGCGGCTCATTGAAGCTTGGCCCCGTGAGAGCAAATTGGATCGGCGCCGCTTCGAGCTGTTGAAGCGAGCCTATGTCGAGGCGCGGTATTCGCCGAACTACGAAATCACCGTCGAAGATCTCGAAGCGCTCGCGGGCGCTGCACGCAGCCTGCGTGACATCGTCGAGCGACTGTGCCGGGAACAACTAGACCGATTGCGTTCGGCCGCCGGGATATAGCGGCCGGCACCGGGATCAACGGGGGGTATAAGCCTTTCCGTCACCGATGAACCGCTTACTTCGTGCTTTGGCGTCGGCCCGGATGACGGCCATCTCGGCATTGTTGCATTCGTCGCCGCGGACCGATCCATCCTGGCACCCAGCGAAAACTTCTCGTGCCTCGTCGACATGTGCGTCGAAATATTGCTTGCTGCGCGGCTCGGCCTTGCCGCAGCTCGTGAGCGCGGTTCCGAGAAGCACGATCCCAATGACTTGCGCTTTCATGGCTCTCTCCTTTGTGAGCCCACAAATTATCGTGCGGCGCCACGGCGGAGCAACAAAAGAGCGCAGAAACTCTCAAATCGAGAGCGATTGTTTGCCCGCACGGTCGCCAGAACACCCGACAATTGATAGAGGCATCACCGCCGGGCGGCCGTCGCATATGTGCAAGCCTCGGCTAAAAGCGGCGGCGCATGTTCTCGAACTTGTTCTCAACGCCCGGCCTATTCCCACATAAACGGCCAGTTTGCGCCTCATCTAAGTCATACGGGCTCCAAAACGGGCAGCCCAAAAGCCGCCGTTCGTTCAACTGGGACAGCAGTTCAGGCGGTGAAATGTTTTCTTACAATCAGAACCACTTGCTGCTGGACCGATGAAGCGTGGTGTATAGTTAGGCGAGGGGAGAGGAGTGGGGCTCAATGTATCTTTCACGAATTAAAATTCAAAATTTCCGCAATTTCAGAGACCTAGATATTGAACTAGGTGGCAACATCGTCCTCGTTGGAGAAAACCGCGTCGGGAAGAGCAATTTGCTGTATGCGTTGCGGCTGATCTTCGATCCTTCACTCCCAGACAGCAGTCGACAGCTCGGCCTCGCCGACTTCTGGGACGGGCTCCCCGCGATTGAGGTCGAGACAACCATCACGATCTCAATAGAAATCAAGGATTTCGAGGATGACCCTGATGTTCTTGCCGTCCTGACAGACTTCCGGCTCGATGACGATCCTGACACCGTGAGGTTGACCTATCAGCTGCGCGCCGAGCCAAGCCTCGAAGGCGCTCCGGCAAGCGACGATGACTTCAGGTTCGTCTGTTTTGGCGGCGAGAGCGAAGCCAAGCGGTTTGGGCATGACCTGCGCCGTCGCGTCACCATGGACCTGCTACCGGCTTTGCGCGACGCGGAGGGCGATCTCGCAACCTGGCGCCGATCGCCGCTGCGGCCGCTGGTCGAAGATGCCTTTGTCGTCATCGACGCTGCGCAACTGAAGGCGATAGGAGAGAAGATCGCCGCAGCTAGCGCGGCGGCAATTCAGTTCGACGAGGTCAAGACGCTTGAGGGGCGCATTGCCCAACTGTTCTTGGCGATGGCCGGGCCTAAGCAGGATGTGAAACCATCGCTCGGCTTTTCGGCGACTGACGCCACCCGCATCAATCGTCAGATCCGGCTATTGATCGACGAGGGTCGACGCGGCGTCGCGGACGCGAGCCTAGGTTCGGCGAACTTAATTTTCCTGACTCTCAAACTGCTCGATCTTCAGAGGCTCATCGAGAATAATCGCCGTGACCATTCGCTGCTCGCCATCGAGGAGCCCGAGGCGCATCTCCACCCGCATCTGCAGCGGCTGGTTTACAAACATCTGTTCGAAACGATAGTCGAAGCTCACGAGGACGACGCCGCTTCCGGGGATGAGGCTGCCGATGAAGAGAATGAGACGGGTCCGCTATCGGTGATCCTTACCACCCACTCTCCGCACATCGCGAGCGTCGCACCGCTCAACTCGCTCGTGCTGCTCCGTTCACAGGCTGGAGACGGGACTAAGGGCTATTCAACCGCATCGACCGAATTCACCGAGGCCGAAGCTGAGGATCTCTCCCGTTACCTCGATGTGACCCGCGCTGAGCTAGTCTTCGCGCGCGGCGTGATCTTGGTGGAAGGGGATGCCGAACGCTTTCTGATTCCGGCCTTTGCCGAGGAACTGGATATTTCGCTCGACGAACATGGCGTAACCGTCTGCTCGGTCGCCGGCACGAACTTCGAGCCCTACGTTAAACTGCTATGTGCGCTGGGTATCCCTTTCGCCGTCATCACCGACTATGATGAGATCGACGAAAAACCACGCGCCTATAATCGTGCGCTCAAGCTCGTGCGGATAATCGACGAAGCGCGCGGCGGCGATGATACCGATGCTGTGATCAGCAAAATCGACGAGCTGACGACTTGGAAGGAATCGTTCGACGAATGTGAGGCTTTCGGCATCTTCGTGAACAATGACACGCTTGAAACCGAACTATTCGAAGGGGCCTATGCGCAAGCGATGATCGACACGCTTCGCGAGCACAATTTCAGCGCTGAACGGAAAGCGATGCTTGGCGCGTGGGAAGCCGACCCTAGTGACTATGACCGACGGCGGCTGATCAAAATGGTAGAGCAGATGGGCAAGGGACGGTTTGCGCAGCGTCTTGCCACGCGCGTGCAAGAGGTCGAGGTTCCCTCCTACATTTCAGACGCCATCCGGCATGTGATCGCCCTTGTCTGATCGCGCGCTCTACCTTAGAGCCGCAGAAGATTTGCGGCCGAACGAACGGCAATGGCAAGCTTATGAGTCAGTCGGCCATTGCGTGCTTCTTGCCGGCCCGGGCAGCGGCAAGACCAAGACGCTGACCGTGAAACTCGCTCGGATGTTGAGTGAGGACGTTGTAGAGCCACGCGGTATCGCGTGCATCACGTACAACAACGAATGCGCGCGCGAACTAGAATCTCGCCTTGATGTGCTCGGTGTCGCGTCCGGCGGCCGCGCGTTCATCGGCACGGTCCATTCCTTCTCCCTAACCCAGATTCTTTTGCCATACGCCAAGGTTGCCGGGCTCGGGCTGCCCGACGACTTTACTGTCGCCACGACGCGCCAGACGCGCGCTGCGCTCGAAACCGCACATGCCAACGTGATCGGCGGGTCGGAAAATCCGCAGAACTGGGACCTGCGGCTTGGGCGTCACCGCCGCCGTTTCCTTAACAGAGCCGTACCCGAATGGCAGACCAGCGACCAGCAGCTCACCCAGCTCGTCGAGGCCTATGAAGCAGAACTGCGGGCCATGGGCGTTATCGACTTTGACGACATGCCGCTCCTGGCGCTTAACGCACTCCGGGAAAACAAGTGGCTGCGCAAAGCGATAGCGGCAAAATATCCGATCCTTGCCGTCGATGAATATCAGGATCTCGGTCGCGCCTTGCACGCGATGGTGATGGGCCTGTGCTTCAAATCGGGTATCCGCCTGTTTGCGGTCGGGGACGTCGATCAGTCGATCTACGGCTTTACAGGCGCAAATCCCGAGTTACTGCGCCAGCTGTCTGAGCGCGAGGACGTCGAGACTGTGCGACTTGGTCTAAATTATCGCTCCGGGTCCCAGATCATCACGGCGTCGGAATATGCGCTCGGGGAGGAACGAGGATACAAAGCGCCCGATGGCGCCCATGAGGGAACAATATACTTTCATCCTTGTACTGGCGGATATCAGGGTCAGGCGCGATACCTAATGGAACAGTTAATCCCGGAAATCCAAGTTCGCCGCCCCGATCTTAACCTTGGTGAGATCGCCATACTCTATCAGGCGAAGTTCATCGGCGACGATGTCGCGGCGGCGGCAGCTGAGCATGGCTACGCCGTAATCCGCACCGACGGGAACGCACTGTACCCTCGCGGCAGCCGCCTAATGCGTTGGCTCGAACAATGCGCGATGTGGTCCTGTGGTGGCTGGCGCACAGGCCAGCCGCGCGTGAGCCGTGTGATCAGCGAGGGCGCACGGCTGTTTCACGAGGTTATTCGAAGCGATGAGGAGCGGTTTGAATTCCAACGGGCTGTCATCTCCACGCTGTGGGACCGCCGAGATGAAGCGCTAGGGCTGCAAGATTGGTTGACTGCTCTGCGCCGAGAATTGATTCACCCGCGCATCGGACTGGCCCGTTCGCTGACCGATGAAGCTGAGACGCTCGACAAGTTTATCGAACGTCTTGGTCCCGCTGGTGACGTAGACGATTTTCCTCTTGGAGAGTTTGCCGGCATCGGGAGCGGCCTCGACCGAATTAATCTGTCGTCGCTACACAGTGCCAAGGGGCGCGAGTTTGACGTAGTAATTATTGGCGGCGCGGAGGAAGGCAGGTTGCCCAGGAACGGCGCGCCTGCATCCGAGGTGAGAGAAGCGCGGCGGCTCTTCTATGTCGGCTTCACGCGTGCGCGTCACGAGATTCACCTCATGTATGGTCAGGCCATACCATCGCGCTTCGTCACGGAAGTTAGAGAGCGTCTTGAAAGTGAATGATTCGAACCGACACGTGGAGCCTAAACCAATATCTGATTTCGGGAGGCAATGACGCCAAGCTGAATACCGAGCATTTAATCTTGCGATAGTCAGCTTCCACTGAAGTTTCACCCTATAGCAGGCGTCGGCCGCGCAGGTCACGACAACACTTCGCGCCTGGCAGTCGGTGGCTAGACATCTATTTCCGAATAAAAGCGGACATCATCGTTCCCAGTGAATTGGAGCGGTTGACGAAGCACCATCGATGCTGGAATTCAAGATTTCATTTACGGCTATTTTGGTGTGATGATAGCGGAGGGCCAGTCGACTAATACCTCTATGCGTATTAGGTCCAGTTATCTGCATTTGGAGGAAGGTCGAGCATTCCGTGCGATTTTACGTGGACAATCAACAACCGGCCTATCAAGGTGTTCCGACGTTTCACCTCGTCAAGGACGGATGGAACGACTGGTTTAAATGGTACACCCTATACTCGGTGCGGGCAATCCTCGCTGACAATCAGATTGTCGATCTGGGTGCGGTCAAGATCGGCCGTCAGGGCATGACAGAAGAGACGGGGAGCACTGTACTTCCTCCAGTCTTCGAGGCCTTGGATCCGACCTATTTTTCGCTAGGGCAGGGCGAGAATTACTATGAAACACTAATCTCGCTCGGGGACGAAATCCGGACCGCGTATCTGTCTGCTTTGCGCGACTGCGCGTTCTCGCTGGACATTTTCGATCAGAATGGCGCGGAGCCTGTGCTCGCGAATTCCCTGCTGCGCGAAATCGATATGTCGCGCGTGCGAGAACGCTTCTATCGCCTGGCACACGGCCAGATCGCTCTTTCACCCTATAGCTTCGATTATCTGTTTCCGCCTGATCCGCTCGCTCTCACGCCGCCCCCAGTGCTTAGTTTCGCAGTAAGGCCGGACTCGTTTCCGGCCACCAATATCCACGTGCTGATCGGCAGGAACGGCGTCGGCAAGACGCGGTGCTTTGATTTTCTGGCCCGCGCCTTTCTCCGAATGCCCGCTGACGATCCGCAGCAGGCCGTTGGAAAGCTCCGTAACAACGTGGCAAACCCTTGGGGCTTGGATGATATTGATGACGATCCGGGGTTCGCCGGGCTTGTGACCGTCTCGTTCAGCGCATTCGACTCCAAAGGTCCTCTTGGCGGTGCGAGCAGCGGCCTCAAGCGCTATGCCTATATCGGACTGGTGACACATGAGGCACCACAATCCGGTGCCCCAACGCCATTTCCGTCCGGGCCGCGTGTTAAGGGCGGTCACGAGTTGGCCCATGAATTTGCGAACAGCATGTTGGCTTGCCGCGAGGGCGTCAGGCGGCAGCGATGGGAGAATGCGCTCCGCACACTCGAAGCCGACCCGCTGTTTGCCGAAGCGAACGTTTCCGCGCTTGCCGACTATCAGGGCCCCGATCTCGAACAGCATGCCCGGGCGCTCTTCCGTCGGATGAGTTCGGGCCACGCAGTCGTACTTCTGTCGATCACTCGGCTGGTGGAACTCGTCGAAGAAAAGTCGTTGGTGCTGATCGATGAGCCGGAAAGCCACCTTCACCCGCCACTGCTCTCCGCTTTCGTGCGCGCACTTTCGGACTTGCTGATCAACCGCAACGGCGTGGCGATCATCGCTACGCATTCGCCGGTCGTCTTGCAGGAAGTGCCCGCGTCTTGTGCTTGGAAATTGAGCCGGGTCGGCCGAGAAGCCCGTGTCGATCGGCCCGAGCATGAGACATTCGGGGAAAACGCAGGAACCTTGACGCGGGAGGTGTTCGGCCTTGAGGTGACACAGACCGGTTTCCACCGTCTGATCGAGGAGCAAGCTCAGGGTCGCACCTACGAGCAGATATTGGCGCTGTTCGGCGGCCAGCTCGGGGCAGAGGGACGCGCGCTTGCCCGTGCACTTAGTATCGTCCTGCCCCAGCACCTGCCCCCGAACGGTGGCGAGGGCTGATGCGCACGCTTCCGATGCCGCCTCACGTCTCGGCAGACGTGTTGGCTAAATGTATTGGCGGGGTCAACGATCTCGCCCTTGTTGCCCGTTTGCAGGCGATCCAACTGCAGTTGGTCGCGACTGCCACCAGCTATCATCAGTATGCGCAGACGCGAGACCTGCATCAAGTGCCGCGGGTTCAAACAGTGGGCGCCGTCACGCGAGCCGAACTCGAAGCGCTATACTCTGATCAAATGAGCGCCACGCGCGGCGCTGCCCGGGCTATTTACAATGCGATCCGCAACGCTCCGCCCAATGGCAAATGCCCGCTTTGCGGGATCGGGACCGTGACCGTCCTCGATCATCATCTGCCCAAGTCGCGATATCCGGACTTGTCGGTCTGCCCCTACAATCTCGTTCCTGCCTGCGATTTCTGCAACAACGCGAAGCGGATGAAATATCCGACGACTGCGGGCGAGCAGACGATCCACCCTTATTACGACGACTATACGCAGGAGCAGTGGATCGTTGCCGAATTGAACACGGCGGGTCCGCCGGTTCTCGTGTTCCACGTCGATGCGCCGGCACACTGGCCGCAGCTGGCACGGGATCGAGCTAAGCGGCATTTCGATGTCGTGAAGTTGGGCCAGAGCTATACGTCCAATGCCAATGACGACCTCATGCCATTGCGGGGTCATTTAATCCGGATATCGGAGACCAAGGGAGAGGTCGGGGTTCAAGCCTATTTGCTTGAAGAGCAGACACGCTATGCCGGTCGTCTGAACAGTTGGCAGCACGTCACCTATTCAACCCTTGCCGCTAACCCATGGTTCGTCGCGGGGGGCTACCTGGCGATTCCTGAATAATCAGGGTGCTGTCGGTCTTATTTCGATCCAGAGATCGTTGATCTTGGTCGGGTCCAATCGGAACCATGGCGCGAAACGGGACAGAGTATTGTCCGGATCGGGCGCTGTTGGGATCGCACTTCGTTGCGAAGCGAGCTAAGAATGGGCTGGGGTTCGTGTGCCGGTCCTCCGGCTGGCGAAATAAGGTCACGAGATGACATTATCGGCCGCGTGATCAGGTGAGGAGGATTTTTTTGGCGGGGACCTCGACTGGAAGTAAAGCGCGCGGCGCGAAGGCCGGAACGGGCATGGTAAAGCCACCCATCGGCGCGAGCGTCGCCAAGACGAAACCCGCGGCGGGCACGGCCGGCGATGAGGCAATGGGAGCGAAGACGTCGGCGGCGAAAGGCGCCGCGGGCAAGCGGGCTGCACGGAAGGCTGCCGTTACCAAGCCTGTGCCGTCGGAGCCCGCTTCGTTCAAGGCCGCCACGAAGAATGCCGCGCCGGTTGAGCAGCCCGTGTCGGGACGGGCCGAGGTTCTCGCCGTAAAGCCGGCCTCGGGCGCCCCCGCGAAGAGCGATAGCACGCGCGACTTCTTTATGGATGATTTCGCGCGCACACTATTCCCGCTGGCGACCAACCGCATCCTCATCGAACATGGCGAACCCGAGATACGCGCCTATATCGCCAAATGCCTCGACGACGACGAGAAGGCTTATGCGTTCGCGCCACAGAAACGCGTCTTCGTCTCGAAGCCTCACGGATATCTCCGGCGGACGGTGAAGCTCGACGCTGTCGCCGAATTCTACCTCTACGATCTCGTATTCCGCAACCGCGCTCGCTTTCGGAGGCCACATGTCGCGGTGCGAGCCCATTATGGCTATCGCTTCGAAAATGGCATGCCGATCGCCGCGACGCAGGCCTATAAAGCATTCAAGGGCGGACTCGCTGATTATGGCGCCCGATATGCCCATTCGCGCAGCATGGACGTCGCGACCTATTTCAATAGCCTCTACCATCACGACATAGTGTCCTGGTTTTACGACCGGAACGCTTCGGCGGAAGATGCCGAGGGGCTCGGGCAGCTGCTCCGCGAGATAGCCGCGGGCCGCTCGGTCGACTGCCTGCCGCAGGGCCTCTACCCTGCGAAGATGATCGGCAATGACCTCCTACGATTCGTCGAGGAATATCACGACCTAAAGTCCAACCAGGTGATCCGTTTCATGGACGATATCGTCCTCTTCGCGGACGACGAGCAGGCAATCCTCGACGATTTCCAGACGATTCAGCGCCTGATCGGAGATAAGGGACTCTCTCTGAACTCGCGCAAAACGAAGCTGGACGAGCACGTGCGGGCGTCGATCGACAGCTCAATCGACACGGTGAAGCGGCAGCTGCTGCGCCGTCGGCGGATCGAGATCACCACCGGCTATACCGAGGAAGGCGCTGAGATCGTCAAGCGCGCGATCGTCAAGACGCCGCTGAATGAGCAGGAAATGTCGTATATCGATAGTATCCTTAACCAGGCCGACATCGAGGAGGAAGATGCCGAGCTCCTGCTGACGATCATGCGCGGTCACGCAAGCCGGCTCGAAAAAAGGCTGCCCGACATCATGGCCGCCTATCCGCATCTCGCTAAGAATGTTCATGGCTTCTGCTCCGACTTCGAGGACAAGGAACTGCTCGCTGAGATGCTCCTCACGCTGGCCAAGCGCCAAGGCCGCATGCCCGAAAGCCAACTCTTCTGGTTCTGCGCCATCCTTGCCGACGAACTGATGGAAAGTAGCCCAGCCTCGGCGCTGATCTCGGTGCTATTCAACCATCCGTCGGCGACCGCCATCACCCGCGCCAAGATCCTCGAGATCGCCGATCTTCGCTATGGCCTCCAAGAATTGCGGAACGAGCAGCTCGCGAGCGGCCAGTCGGACTGGCTCGGATGGGCGTCGGCGGTCGGATCGCGCGCGCTCAACGCCGGAAGCCGCAACCAGCGCATGAAATATTGGGCGAGGGGATCGAATATGAACCATCTCGTCGCGGGCATCGTCGCGAAACTGTGAACGGGAACGGGTCCGTCGCGCCTATTAGGATGGTGCTACGCACGCGCGTCGTGGATGGGCCGCTCGCGCTGAAAACGCGGCGTCTCGAGGCGGCGCGCCGTGGCGAGGCGGGCCTGCAGATTGTCACCGTCGCGCAGCTCGCCGCGCATCTCGCGGGCGGCTTCGTGCGCCCAGCGGCGAGCGCCGATCTCGAAATCGCGGTGCGCGGCGCACTCGCTGCCGGCGGTTTCGCCGAAATCGGCCCGCTCGCGGGCTTGCCGGGCATGGTGCGCGCCTCGGTGCGCACCCTCGACCGGTTGTGGCGCGCAGGCGTCGTGGCCGCCGACCATGCGGGCGGCCGTCCGCGGCTTGCAGACCTCGCCTTGCTCGACGCGCGCGTTCGCGAAACACTCGGCAGCGCGCTGGGGCCGAGCGATCTCGTCGCCGCTGCCCTTACGCGCCGGGCGCTATTCGCGCGGCTGACCGGCGATATCGTCTTCGATCACGTCCATCTACTCGCGCCAGTTTGGCGGCCGCTCGTCGAGGGGCTCGCGTCCGCAGTCGCGGTCCGGTGGGAGGGATGCACGCCGCCCCCCGACTGGGCGGCAGGTAAGGCCTCCACGCTCGAAGCGCCAGCTTCGCCCCTAGCGGAGATCGTGAGCTGCGCCAATCCGCAGGCCGAGATCGTCGAGGCGCTTCGCTGGGCGCGAGAGCTGGTGGCGACGGGCCGCGCCGCGCCATCGGACATCGCCATCACCGCGGCATCCCCCCAAAGCTGGGATGAAGGGTTCCTTGGGCTCGCAGCGGGTGCAGGGCTTCCGCTGCATTTCAGCCACGGCATCCCCGCGCTCGCTTCGATCGAGGGCCAGAGCTGCGCGGCGCTTGCCGACCTCCTTGGGCAGGGGTTCTCCTACGGCCGCGTCCGTCGGCTGCTCGGGCATAGCGGCGGGCGCTGCGCCGCCATATCTCGCCTACCTTCGAGCCCGCTCGCGGGCATTCCCGCAGATGCCGCGCTAGCGACCATAGATCAGTGGCAGCGCGCGCTGGCCGCCGCCGCGCCGCGGCGGCAGGATGAGTTCGATGTCGCGGCGGCGCTCGCGCCGCTGTTCGAGCGCGTCGCAGACGGCCTTGCCGGCGCGGCGGAAGCCGGCGAGCAGCTTCTCCCCGGCGGCGCGCTCCTGCTCTGGCGGACTGCTCTGCGCCGCGCCGCTCCCGATGCGCTTCCCTTTACCCTGTCGTCGATGCGCGTGCCCGACGGGCGCGATCCCGGCGCGAACATCGTCTGGGGACCCGCCGCCCATGTCGCGTCGGCCCCGCGCCGGCACATGCGGCTTCTCGGACTGACCTCGCGTGCCTGGCCACGGCCGCAACAGGGCGATCCGTTGCTTCCCGAGCATATCCTCGCAATCGACCCCACGCTCGCACCGGGCCGTCCCGAATGCGACCGCCGGTTGCTCGCCGCAATCACGCGCGGGGCCACGGCATCGATTGTCTATTCGTATGCGCGTCGGACTCCGCAGGGCGGGCTGCAGGCGCCGAGTCCGCTCCTGCCCGCGGGTGTCGAGGGTCGCGCGCTCGGGCGAATGCGCATCCCCGATCATGCGTTCAGCGAAGGCGATCGGCTTCAGGCGCGCCCCGCCGAAGAGAGCGACGATCCGCGGATCGCTCGATCGGTCGCCTGCGCGCGGTCGCGAAGGAGCCCCGTGCTGACAGCGTGGGACGGGCTCGTACGTGCCAATCACCCGCTCGTCGCCGAGACCCTCGCGCAACCGCAGTCGGCGACATCGCTTCGCCGGCTCCTGCGCGATCCGCAGGCCTATTTGTGGCGGCATGTGCTCGGCTGGCGCGCGACGCTTGAGACCGCGCAGACGTTGTCGCTCGGCGATCGAGCATTCGGCGAGGTCGTGCACCGGCTGCTGCAGCTGATGGTGGTGGCGCTCGAGCGCGGGGGCGGACTTGCCGCGGCGGCGGAGCATGAACTCGAAGAGGCGCTGGCAGACGCCCGCGAGCAAATCTTCGCCGAATGGCCGGCCGCGCATCCGGTGCCGCCGCCGATGCTCTGGCGCCACACGCTCGATAAGGCAGCCGACCTCGCGCTCGCCGCCCTCAGAATGGGGCGCACGACTGAGAGCTGTACGCGGAGCTTTACCGAGGTCGGCTTTGGCGATGCAGGGGGAGAGAAGGCGCTCATCCCCTGGGACAGCAGCCTCTCCGTTTCGATCCCCGGGACGACGCTCACGATCCGGGGGCGGATCGACCGGCTTGCGATCACGTCCGGCGACAAGGCGGTGCGCGTCACCGATTACAAGACCGGCAAACCGCCGGGGCAGGCGGTCTCCGCAGGGATTGCCGGGGGCGCCGAGTTGCAGCGCGTGCTCTACAGCCTCGCGGTGCGCCGGCATTTTCCCGAGACGCGGATATTCGCCGAACTCGTGTATCTCGCAGCCGCGCAGCCGCAGCCCCACAAGCTTGCCGATCCCGATACCGTCATGGCGGGCATCGGTGCGCTCGTCGCCAGGGGGGCCGAGAATCTGCGGCTGGGCAATGCGATCCCGGGGCGCGACGCCGACGAGCGGTGGAATGATTTTCGTCTCGCCCGGCCCGCAAGTGGCGAACCGGCGGTCAAGGCCGCCGCGCTCGCCGATGCACTCCGCGACATGCAGCGCATCTGGAGCATGCCATGACGGAGCGGACGGATGCAACGCATAGCAGAGTCGACGCGGGCGCGGTGCGCGATGCGGCCGCCCGGCACCGCGTTCTAGCTGACCTCGACGCGAGCCTGCTCGTCGAGGCGGCGGCGGGCACCGGCAAGACGAGCCTGCTGGCGGCGCGCGTGACGATGCTTCTGATGCGCGGGGTCGATCCGTACGCGATCGCGGCGATCACCTTTACCGAGGCCGCGGCAAGCGAGCTTGCCCAGCGCGTCCATACTTATGTCGCGGAACTGCTCGGCGGCACGATCCCCCTGCCGCTCTGGACGGCGCTGCCCGATGGGCTCGGCGAGGTGGAGCGCGCGCATCTGCGCGCCGCCGCGGGGCGGCTGGATGGGCTGGCGACCGCAACGATCCACGGCTTCTGCCAGGTCATCCTCTCGAGCTATGCTGTCGAGGCCGATATCGACCCGGGCGCCGAGGTTATCGACGCCGAGCTTGCCGACGCGCTGTTCGGCCAGGTGTTTGACGCTTGGCTGACAAGGCGCCTCTCGGGAACCGCCGCAGCGAACGATCCGGTGCTGCTTCTGACACGAGCTGACCCGCTGGGGGTCGTCGAACTGCTTCGCGAGGTCGCGGCGATGCGGCGGCGCCATCCTACGGCGCGCGTTCCCGCGGCCGACATCGCGGCCCGCCCCGATCTCGACCTGGCCGACGCGATCGATACGCTCAAGCGCTGGTATGCCAGCGTGCCCGACGTCGCAGGGGCGACGGCGTTCATCGAGGAGATGGAGGCGGTCGGCCTCCATTTTGCGGGCTGCTTCGCTGGGCCGCTGGGCTTTGACCGGCTGTGGCAGCTGGCGCACCCCGAAAGCTCGCCGCGCATGGTTCGAGGCGGCTTCGCGCTCCGCCGACCGAACATCGGGGCGCAGTGGCTGAAGGCGACGGGCGCAGAGACGGGAACCGCGCTCGGGGTGGTCTTTCTTGAAGGGTTCGACCGGATCGATGCCGCCTATCGCGAAGTCCTCGCGGCGCTGTCGCTCGCGATCGCCGGACAATTGTCGGACGAACTCGACGGGCTGCTCGCCGACTATGCCGCGGCGAAACGCGCCGCCGCGGTGTTCGATTTCGACGACCTGCTGCTCCTCGCCGTCGACCTCCTGCGCGGTCATCCCGCGGTACGTGCAGCGCTTGCGGAGCGGTTCCGCCATCTCCTCGTCGACGAGTTCCAAGACACCGACCTGGTCCAGTGCGACATCATCTTCCGCATCGCGGGCCGCGATCATGCCCAACGTTGGCAGGACGTGCCGCAGCGCCCCGGAGGCCTTTTTCTTGTCGGCGATCCCAAACAATCGCTCTTCCTTTTCCGCGGTGCCGCGATCGAGAGCTATAACGCCGCCAAGGCAGTGATCGCCGCGAATTTTCCCGAGAATATCCTCGACGTCACCTCTAATTTCCGGACAATCGAGCCGATCCTGACGCATGTGAACAATTGTTTCGAAACCGCGCTCGAAGCGCCCGGGCAACCCGGCTACGTCGCGCTCGGCGCGACCCGTAAGGATCCGGTCCACGACCTGCCGTGCACGGCGCGCATCCCGGTTGAGTTGTCGAACCAGCCGCGATTGCGCGAGATTCGCGAGGCCGAGGCCGACGCGGTGGCAAAGATTTGCGCGCGGCTCGTCGGAGGACTCGATCTCAAGCAGGCGGACGGCAGCACGCGCAAGGTCCGCCCCGGCGATATTGCGCTGCTCGCGCCTGTCGGGGTCGATCTCTGGATTTACGAACGCGCGCTGCAACAATGCAAGCTCCCGTTCGCGTCGAAAGCGGGCAAGGGCTTCTACCGGCGCCAGGAGGTGCAGGACCTCGTCTGCCTGACACGGCTGCTGGCCGACCCTGACGATACGCTCGCGCTCGGCGCCTTCCTGCGCGGGCCGCTCGCGGGTTTCACCGACGAGGCGCTCCTCGATGCCGCCTTGGCGCTTCCGCGCGGCGACGACGTGCCGTCCTTACTATCGCTCCGCACTCCCGCGGAGGACATTGCCGATCCCGACCTTCGCCGGTTGATCGAAACCCTGCGAGCGTTGCGCGCGCGGGCGTTCCGCACGACTCCGGCGCAGCTCCTCACCGAGGCGGCCGAGCGGTTGTCGATCCGCGCGATCCTTGCGCGCCGAGAGCCGCGGCGGGCGAGCGCGGCGAATGCGAATGTCGATGTTTTCCTCCAGCGCGCGAACGCCTACGCGGTACGTGGCCTCCGGCGCTTCGCGCAGGACATCTCGGAAGCCTGGCGCAGCGAGCGGCGCGTCGACGAGGGGCGGGTCGACGCCGAGGGCGAGGCAATCGACATCGTCTCGATCCACAGTGCCAAGGGCCTCGAATGGCCGATCGTCATCCTCGTCAACATGGCGAGCAGTCCGCGGGGCAGCGGGCCGATAGTTCACCGGGCGACCGACGATACGCTCCACTGGACTGTGGGCGGGGTTGCCTCGCCGACCCTTGCCGAAGCGCTGCGCCTGCAGGCCGACGAACTCGCGCGCGAGCGCGCGCGATTGCTCTACGTCGGATGTACGCGCGCGCGCGATCTGCTCATCCTTCCGCAAGTGGCCGGTTCGTCACCCGATGCCTATTCGCGCGCGGTCGATCTTGATTTCGCGGCGCTTCCCCTGCTCGATCTCGGTAGCATTGGCGGCGCACGTGCGGCGCCCTATCGCGGACCCGCCAACGGGCAGGACGCTGAGCTCTTTGCCGTGGAGGCGGCGCGGATTGCCGCTGCCTCGGTGCCGATCGAATGGCTGCGGCCGAGCTGCCACGACGGCGACCGCAGTGAATGGGAAGATGTCGATGCCGACGACGGCGACGCGGCCGGCTTAGCGGCGGCGCCCGCCATCGACGGAGCGGGCCGTCTGCGCGGCCTCTTGATGCACAAGCTCATCGAGGAAATACTCGGCGATGCGCTTCCGGACGATCTGGCAGCAGTTGCCACGCGCGCGGAAATCCTGCTCGGGGACCTGGCGGCGGCGGCGAATGGCGGCGCGCTTCCCGATCCCGCCGAGGTGGCAGCGACGGCGATTGCGGCATTGGCGCTACCGGACATCATGGCGCTTCGGCCCTCGCTCGTTCCCGAAATGCCCGTTTATGCGACGGTCGACGAGGGCGGGGGGCCGATGCCGCTGGCGGGGCGGATCGACGCGCTCGTTGTCGAAGACGGGGTCGTGACCGCGGTGATCGACTGGAAGAGCGACGTCGCGCCGGGCGACGCCGAGCGCCACGCGCATGTCGAACAGCTGCGGCTCTATCTCGCGGCGACCGGCACATCGAAGGGCGCGCTGGTCTACGCGAGCCTCGGCGCGGTGCGCTGGGTCTACGCGCCGGATGCGCGGCCGCCAGACGCCGGTACAGCGTAAGTCCGCCCGTGACGCCTCGCAGCAAGGTTCGCGGCAGGTATTGTGATGTTGAGGTCGGATTTCGGACGTGGTTCTAATCCGAGCGCGAACCGCCGATCGTCGCGCGCAGTCGATCCAGTTCCCCGCGGGGTAACGCGCAGCGGCAGCGCGAAGCGAGCCGCTCCAACATAGCGAGGAGGTGGGCCGCAGCCGTGCCGTTCCATTTGAGCTCGCCGATCAGCCATGGCAGATCCCTGCATTCGATGCCGCGTTTTCGGCCTTCGGCGTGCAAATGGCGACCGCCGACTAGAAGCGGCCAGCCGCGCCTCTCGCCCAAGGCGAGGGCGAAGGAATCGCTAACTGAGATGCTGCAGCACGACCGCCGCAGCGCCGTCGCATGCAATAATTCATCCTCGTTGAGCGTTTCGATCCGCAAGCGCTGGCCCAGCAGGATTTCTTGGACAGATCCTTGTATCTCGGTTTCGTACAACGCGTCGCAAACCGCAAAATCGATAGGCAGGTCCAGGACCTTTACCATCATCTGGCTGTGCTCGAGATCCAGCAATATCGGCATGTCGGATATGACGACGGTCATGCGTGCGTGCGAACAGCCTCCCATGGGACCGACATGCGGCGGTCCAGTTCGCGGACCGTAATGCCGAGCGCCTCGGCCGCCCGGCTTTCTGATAGCATGTTCTCCTGAACCGCGCGAAAGCAAAGTCGGGACAGGCGCTGCGCCGCCTCTTTCGGTACTGGATCGGGTTCGGCATAGGGTGGCGACCGCCAACCCTGGGCCTTGAATTCGTCGAACAGCCTTTTGAAGAGGGCCGGGCCGACGATACCAAGATCCTTGCAGCGATAGGTGAGCGCCTGAACCGATACGCCGAGAAGCCTCTTGAGCGAAAATAGCTCGCCGAGGCTGACGTTCGTGCGGTGCCGCCCGATTTCAGCCCATAATATCTCTGCGGGCATCAGGAACGCGCCGGCGAACCGGTGCGCTGCCTTTTCGATCTCGGCTTCGCCGAGCTCGCTCCCCATCATCATGATGATATGACCAAGCTCGTGGGCAAGCGTGAAGCGCTGCCGCTCGCCCCAATGCCGCGCGTTGATGACGATCACAGGAATCGAGCCTCCGTCGGCACGCCGTATATAGGCCGTCATGCCGTCGATGGCGTCCGCGAGCGGCTCACAGACTACCTTCAGACCTCTTTCCTCGAGCAACTCGACGAGGTTGGGGATCGGATCGCGGCCAAGACCCCAGGCTTCGCGAAGCTGCATCGCTGCCTGATCGGCTTCGACGATGTCGTGCAGCGGATAGGGCGCATGGCGCGGTTTGTCCCAAACCATGCTTTCCAGTGCGAGAATTTCTTCGACCATCAAGTAATTTTCGACACGGTGGAGCAAGGTTGCCTGCACCTGCGCCTCCTCACGGCGGCTGGAGCTCGGCTTCTTGCGAAAGTCGACCCCTTCGAGCGCGAGCTGGTCGGCGTTCATCAGATAATCGCGCGAGACGCCAAGCACCCTGATCATGGCGCTCAGAACCGCCGAGCCCGGCATCGCTTCGTCACGTTCATATTTGCCGATAGCCTGCGCGCTGACGAGACCGTCGATCGCCGCCGAAAGATCGCGCAACGACAAGTCTGCGGCCGTTCGCGCCAGCCGCAACCGTGATCCGATCATTTTTTGACCCTTCCCCTTGATGGTTTACAAACAGTGACTATATTGGATGAACTGTAAACCAACGATCGTTGCCATAGTTCCCTTGCGAGGGAAGGGCAATGGCTAAATACAGGGATTTGTTGCCGTGGACCGTCCTTCTTTTAACCGCTTTGGCCCGATCGCTTCGGAAGCCGACCTCCTCCTTGCGGAAACCTTGGGGTCGGTCCAGCTGCCGCCGAGCGACTATGCCAAGGCGGAGGGGCGCTACCATACGCTCGCCGACTGGATCGAGCGCGAGGGCAGCCCACTTCGCGGCCGCGTCGAGCGGGTCTACGGGCAAGGCGGCGTGGCGCAGGGTTCGTCGGTCGCGGCCCGCGCGACGAACGACGAATTCGATGTTGACGCGATGGTCGAGCTGCACCCCGACGTCGATCGTGGGCCGGCGTATGTTCTCGACCTCCTCCACCGCACGATCCGCGGCGAGCCGGGGTCGCGCTACTATGATGTGACGACGCGCTGCACGCGGTGTGTGCAGGTGCAATATGCCGACAAGATGCATGTCGACCTGACGCCAGCAATCCTGCAGTTCGGCGTGCCCGACCGGCAGAGCACGATTTTTCACCACCGCGTTGAAACGCCGCACATCCCCGGCAAGCGGGTGACCGCCAATCCCTATGGCTTTACCGAGTGGTTCAAGGAGAACACGCCGGCCGAGCCGCTGTTCGCGGTCGCGATCGCCCGGGATTCAGTTGCCGTCGCGAAAGCCGATGTCGAGCCGCTCCCCGAGCAGGTGGCGCCGCACGGCATGTCGCGCGCGCTTGCCAGCCTCCAGCTGTTCAAGCGTTATCGCAACCTGCGTTACGATCGCCGCGACGGACGCTGCCCGCCGAGCGTCCTGCTCGCCAAGCTAGTCGCCGGATATCATGCGTCCAGCCTGACGTTCGCGGCGGCGGTGCTCGAACATGCCGTCGCGCTGCGCGACCGTTTCCAGTTCGAGGTGGAGCGCAACCAGTTGATCGCCGAGAGCAATCCGCGCTGCCGCGAAGACGTCTTCACCGACCGCTGGCCGTCGGCAGCCTATGACCAGACTATCTGGCTTGGCGATCTCAACCACCTCGTTCGCCAGCTTGCGCGCTATGTCCGCGACACGCTGACGCTGCGCGAGCGGCAGGAAATTCTGGGCGATCTCTTCGGGGAACATGCGGCGGGCAAGGCGATCCGCGACTTCGCCGAACGCATGGGCCGCGACAAGGAACTGGGCACATCGCGTTACGAGGCAGGGTCGGGGCGCCTGATTCTACCCGCGACGATGCTGCCTTCGGCAGCGCACGCCCGCCCGGTTCCGGCAACCCAATATTATGGAGGTCGTCTGTGGCGGTGATGCCGCTCGCCGAGCAGGATCGGTTGATCCGGCGGGCATGGCCCTTTCGAACTATCCTTCTCGGCAACGGCATGGCGCTGTGGCGGGGAACGGTTACCGCGTTGTCCTGCCCGTATGATGTGTCGATTTTCTATGTGCAGCGTCGCAATTGCGACAGCTTCAGCTTCGCGCATGCGGATTTTCCGGAAGTCAGGGTCCACAGCCCCCCGGTGACCCGGCGCGCGGAAGAACCGGACACGCCTATTCCGCACGTCTTCGACGAAGGCCTTGTCCGCCTGCCGACGCTCTGTCTCTTCGATCCCCGCGAACGCGGCTGGGACGCGTCACAAGCCATCGCCGAGACAACCATTCCCTGGATTGCCGACTGGCTGCGTTTCTACGAGGCTTGGCAAGCGACGGGACATTGGGCGGGCGGCGGGCGCGAGCATGATCGGCGCGTCGTCGCGGGTCTCGGAGGCCGCTGCCCTGCGCGGCTTACCGCCGCAATTGACGAGTTCTTCGGCATGGGCGCGAGCCGTGCCGTGATCACCACCGCCGAGGCTCGCGCGGCGGCACCCATCGCGCGCGCGCAGCTGGCGGATCATCTCCAGGATCTGCCCTTTGACACGGTGGTCGCGGGCTCACTTGCCGCTTCAGCCACGCAGCTTGCTGCATGAGCGTCGTAGCGGCGAACAAGGGGCGCGCGGGCGTAAGGGTTTCGGAGAAGAACCGTCTGATCCTGTGGACGCGCGCGGCGGGTCGCTGCCAGTACGAGGGATGCAACGAGCTGCTACTCGGCGACATTGTCTCGGGCCGCGAGAAACTCAACAAGGCCTATATCGCCCATATCGTCGCAGCGGCGCCCGATGGCCCCCGGGGCGATTTGGTACGGTCGGCGTTGCTCGCCAATTCGGTCGACAATCTCATGCTGCTTTGCGATCCGCACCACCGGCTGATCGACCGCGAGGACGTGGCGGGCCATCCCGAGCCGGGCCTGCGCGCGATGAAGCAGGCGCATGAAGAACGGATCGCCATGGTGACAGCCATCGCTGCCGACCGGGGAACGCACATCCTTCACTATGCGGCGCGGATCGGCGAGCATGATTGCCTCGTGTCGCCCGCGATGAGCAAGGCGGCGGTTCTTCCCGGACGCTACCCGCTTCAGGCGCCGATCAGCCTCGAAGTCATCGGCTCGGACTATCGCGACAGCGAAGCACAATATTGGACGCTGCAGGTCGAGAATCTGCGACGGCAATTTGCGCTCAAGGTCGGGGAGCGCCTCCGCAGCGGCGAAATGCGTCATGTGTCGGTCTTTGCCATCGGACCCCAGCCGCTGCTCGTCGAACTGGGGCGCCTGCTTGGCGATATTGCCGATGTCGATGTTCGCCAGATCAGCCGTGAATCGCGAGGGTGGGCTTGGCGCGAGGGCCGACCCGAGATCCTCTTCCGGACGCGGCACGCCGGGACGAGCGGCGTCGCGCAGGTCGCGCTGAACCTCGGCGTCAGTGCTCATATCGCCGACGAGCGAATTGCCGCCGTGCTCGGCGCCGATTGCCCGGTCTGGGCGATCGAGGCGACCGATCCCGGCAACGACATATTGGCCGGTCCGGCGTGTCTGGCGCGTTTTCGAACTCTGCTACGCGAGGCGTTCGCCCAAATCCGGCACGAACATGGCAGCGAAGCCGAAATTCACGTCTTTCCGGCGTTGCCCGTCGCCATGGCCGTTGAAGTCGGGCGAGTCTGGATGCCTAAGGCCGATCTTCCGCTGGTCGTCCACGACGAACATCGCGAGCTCGGTGGCTTTCACGCCCGCCATCGCATCGAAGGCGTGCGGCCTGGCTAGGGCTCGCGTGTCAGGTGCCGCGAATTCATGCTGACGAGGCGTGCTCCGACCACGCGGCAGAATGGTTCGGTGACGGGCATGAGCGAAAGGAGTTGGCGCATCCGCCGGCTGCATGGTCCGCCGATACCGCGGTCACAGGCATCGCGCTCGCAGCATCATCACGAACTTTTTAATGCCCGGCTTCAACTGATGTTGCCGCCTGGCCGTTCGCTATATCTTTGCAGAATGTCGCCAGAGATATTTGAGCGAGCATGGAGAAAGCCAAGTTTAGCGTCCTCCCTTAGGGTCGGATTAGGCCGGTCCGGACACCGTCTCGGTCTGGAATATTTCGGGAAGATTGACCGGCTTGTAACTAGGCACGGCGCCTCGCCGGTCGATCACCGATGCATGCACCCACGCGTTCGATAAGATTGTGCGGGGCTCGCCGCGGGGAAGATAATAGCCGAGAAATGACCGCCGTTCGGTCCAGTCGAGATATTTATTTTCTTTGGGGATGATCTCGAAAGGAGCCCAGGCCCAGCCGAGCGAGCGATGCAACAGACCGGCGGGATCGGGCTTCATATAGTCACGGGCGCCTTCGCGCGGCTGGCCGCGCGCGATATGATTGACCATCGAGGTCCGAACGCGCAGACCGTGCTTCTGGGCCTCTTCGATCATCCATATGAGCGGATATTTGGAGAGCGCGCTTTCGGTTTCGGCAAAACCGCCGCCTACATCCGAGTGACAGCCGGCGAACCAGACCTGGCGGCAATCCTGCGTGGGGAAGGTTTCGCCTTGCGAATAGCGATTGGGCCGAAATTCCTGGGGTTCGCGCCAAGGAAGAATGCGGAACATGCGGCGGAACTCGTCGATCGCCATGGAGTGGCGGAACACGGCGACTGCCGGATTGTGGCGTGTGAAGGGAAGCTCCTCGAGCGTCGGGTCGGATAGCGGCGTGCTCCCCGGGACGATGACCGAGGCGACGGTATCCCAGACGCCGAGAAAATCGATGGCGGCCACCTGCGGCCGTACGACGTCGCGAAACTCGCGTGCGGTCGCATGGTCGTCGGCCTCGCTCGAGCGCTTGTAGGCCTTAAGTGCATATTCCGCGAAGTTGATCTGGTGCTCGCGCAGCAGGCCGATGAGATAGATCATGCCCGCGAGAACGCGCACAGTGTAGGCCCCGCGGCTGAAACCGAAGAGGTAGATGCGGTCCCCTTCGCGGTAGTGGCGGCAAAGAAAGCAATATGCCGCGAGGACGTCGCGATCGAGCCCATGCCCGGTCATCATCTCGAAGAACGACGACATCGTCCGCCGCCATTTCCCCCAGGTGCCCGGCATCGAGATCGTGCCGATCCCGGGGTGGTAGTAAGCGATCTGGCGCTCGCTCTTCTCGGCAATCTTATAGAGCTTCAGGACATTCGAAAGCCGCGTTCCGATTTCGTTATTGGTCCCGTCGCAACATATGACGAGATTGCGTCCCTCGGTTTCGTCTTTTGCCATCTTCGTCTCCATGTCGACTCCGGTTGCGGTCGGCGCCGATCCCGGCGAACGCCGCCGCTAGTCGCTCAAACTGCTGTAACCTGCGCGGATCGAGCCGCCGGGGGCGATATCGATCAGGATACTGTCGCATCCGCCCGGCATCTCGTCGGCATCGGGTCCGACCTTGCGGTCGCGCATCTCACAGGCGCGCGTATCGTCTTCGAGACGAAAGCCATCTTCGCGGTCGGTTCGCAGGACCTGCCCGCGCCGTTCGAGCTCGGAGACAATCTCGGCATCGGGGAGCCTGACGCGGTGATAGGGATAGGGACCTGACGAAATCGCATAGATCGACGCGCCCACTGCATCGAGAAACGCCGTTCGAGACGAAGTGAGGCTGCCGTGATGCCCGACGACGAGCACGTCGGCCTTGAGATCGGCAGCGCAGCATAGGAGCAGCTTTGCCTCGATGCTGCGCGGGCTGGGCGGCGTCGCGGGGAGCTCCCGCTCGCCGCCTTCGGCGTCCCCTGCAAGCAATATGCGCGTGCCGCCCAAGTCGAGGCGCACAACGACGCTGTTGCCGTTGGGGTCGGAATAGGGATGCGCGTCGCGATAAAGAAACCGCATCCGCCCGCCCGTCCCGAGCGCGACCGGTGCCTCGCTCATCATCTCGGCTTGACGCACGGTCACGGTGCCGTTGCAGCCGCTTCCGGTGAAGGTCACGCTGCGCGTCGAGTTCGACGCAATCGCATCATGATAGCGTGCGCCCGGTTCCGCCATCGCGGCCTTGAGGAAATGGCAATAGCCATCGGTCTTGTTGACGCGCCCTGAATCCCAGACGTTGCCGATCTGAAACGTGTCGAAGACAGCAGGCATCAACTGAAGATGATCCTTGTGCGGGTGGCTGAGGATCAGGTGATCGATCCGCGTGAGGTCCGGGCGCGCCGCACGGATGTAGGCTACAACGCGGTTTTCGTCGCCGTCGTGGAGATCGTCCTGGCTTCCGGCATCGTAAAGCAGCGTGAAGTCGGGGCCTTCGACGAACACTGCGAGGCCGGTGCCGACATCGATGACATGAATCTTGTGACGGCTCTGTGCGAGCGCTTCGGTGCCTTCTTCGGCACGGATGATCGTCCACGCCTTGCTTACATAGCCGCGGGTACCATCGGCAAGTTCGACGAAATACCAGCCGCTAATCTCGCCGACGAGAGTTGCGCTGTCGCCCGGTCGGAGACGCGCGAGAATGGCGGTCTCGGTCGAAGGCCCCTCGCGCACGAGAACCGCGCTTGATACCCGCGCGCTCGGTGCGACATCGTCTGCCACCGCTGGCGAAGATATCATTACGGTGGCGCTAAGAAATAGCGCCGCAAAACAAGATTGAAGCGTCATGGGCCCCCCTCGGGAGGGCGAGCCTAGCGACTAATTCGCGCGCGGAACAGAGCGGCTGTCCTGTCGCAAAGCAGAGATGTATCCAAAATGACGGCTATCGCATCGAAGCGTTTTGTTTCGAACATTTGCGACATAGTGCCGCCCGCATTTCCGGTGACCGCCCTCGGCGGCCGCGGTCAAGACGCTGTGTGTATCGGCCATAGAGGGCCGACGTCCGCTATTTACGTTTGGCGCCCAAAAGCAGTCCGACCGAAAGCGGCCATTTTCGATTTAATCGGGTTGGTTGCAAATTGGTCATGCCACTAGAATGGACGGCGGTGCCGACGACGAGTGGACCCTGGCGCGCAACCGCTCGGTATTCGACGAATGGGTGCTCGCGCAGCACGCGCTCGTCGATGTGGGTCAAGTCGATGCTGGCACCGACCTGCTCGGATATCGGAGCGCGATGCCGCTGATACTGCCGCCGACCGGCATGTCGCAGATGTTCCATGCTTCGGGGGAAGCGGCGGTCGCGCGCGCGGCGGCCGCGGCGGGCGTGTCCTATGGCCTGTCGACGATGACGACGACTTCGATCGAGGCGATCACTGCAACCGCCAGGACCTGGAAGACGTGGTCGCCGCAGTCGCGCAGAACCGATTGCGCTCGGTGATCAGCCTTTGCGCATTTCTCCAGGCGGCCCGTGATCGACAAGGTTGTCATCTCTCGAGATTGAACACACCGCTGGCGATTTCGGACGATCGGTTAGGAATGCCGTATCATGCGCGATGGTCCGTCTTGCCGCTCCACCCTAGATAACCGTCATCATCAAGGAGCAATCATCATGGCAAGACTCAACGGCAAGATCGCAGTGGTCACCGGCGGCGGCAGCGGCATCGGCTTCGCATCCGCCAAATTGTTCGCCGAGGAAGGTGCCACCGTCGTCATCGTCGGGCGAAACGCGGCCGCGCTCGACGCCGCGGCGGCAGAGATCGGCCGCCGCGCGGTGGCAATCGCCGCCGACGTCGCTGACCTGTCGGCGCTCGACGCGCTCTATGCCGAGATCGGCCAGCGTTTCGGCCGGATCGACGTGATCTTCGCCAATGCCGGTGTGAACAACCTGTCACCCTTCGCCGCAGTGACGGTCGAGGATTTCGACACGCAGTTCGGCATCAACGTGCGCGGGCTGTTCTTCACGGTGCAGAAGGCGCTGCCGCTGCTCGTCGACGGGGCATCGGTGATCCTCAATGCCTCGATCGCGCACAAGACGGGCAGCCCGATGCATTCGGTCTATGCCGCGACCAAGGCGGCGACGCGGTCGTTCGCGCGCAGTTGGACCACCGACCTCAAGGACCGCAAGATCCGCGTCAATTCGATCAGCCCCGGGCTGGTCGAGACACCAATCTTCGGCAAGCTCGGGGTTCCGGCCGAGGCGATACAGGAAAACCTGCCTGCCATGCTGGCGCAGATGCCGATGGGCCGCGTCGGCCGCCCGGAGGAGGCAGCCACGGTCGCGCTGTTCCTGGCGAGCGACGACAGTTCGTTCGTCACCGGGGTCGACATTCCCGTCGATGGTGGCCTGGCACAGGTCTGACCTGCACACGTCGGGGTGCCGCCGGGAGGGCACCCCTGACTTGACGGCCACGGGTCAGATGCGGCGGACCGGGTCCGATCCGTCCCAATCCAGCGACGTCTGGCGGATCATGTCGTTCATCGCGACGAAGAACGGGCTGGCATCGACGATCTCCATCATCGTCGCGCCTTCGAAGCCTGGTTCGTAATAGGAATAGCGGACGGCGTTCGCCTCATCTATCGCGACTTCCCCCTCGATGATCGAAGTGAACCCGGCGTCGCGCAAGCGTTGCGTGTGCGCGTCGTAATCGTCGCTCCACACGGCCAGATGCTGCAGGCCGGGGCCGTGGCGTAACAGGAAGTCGCGGTAGGGCGTCGGCGTATCGTCGGTTTGGTGGATCAGCTCGATCTGCATGTCGCCGCTGACCGCGACGGCGACGTTCAGGTTCAGCTCGACATCCTCGCCCCGCACGCGGAAGACTTTCGATTTCAAGCCGTCGATACGAAAGAAGGGGCCGACGCCCAGCCGCACCCATCGGTCGATCGCACCATCGAGATCATCGACGACATAGCCGATCTGGCGCGGCGCTCCGAATATCCTGCTCATAATTCCGTCCCTTGATGTGGCCGGCTCGGCTCAGGCGGTTTCGACGATGTTCAGCGCGAGATCGGCGATCATCGAATCGCGCATCATGAACTTCTGGACCTTGCCGGTCACGGTCAGCGGGAAGCCCTCGACGAAACGGACGTAGCGCGGCACCTTCTGGTGCGCGATCCGGCCGCGGCAGAAGTCGCGGAGCCCGTGCTCGTCCAGCGCCTGCCCCTCGTGCAGCACGACCCAAGCGCAGACTTCCTCGCCATAGCGGTCATCAGGCACGCCGAAGACCTGGACGTCGCGGATCGCCGGGTGGCGATGCAGATACTCCTCGATCTCGCGTGGATAGAGATTCTCGCCGCCGCGGATCACCATGTCCTTCAACCGGCCGACGATGTTGCAGAAGCCTTCGTCGTCGATCGTCGCCAGGTCGCCGGTGCGGACCCAGCCTTGCGCATCCCTGACCGCGGCGGTGTGGTCGGGATCGCCCCAATAGCCGAGCATCACCGAATAGCCGCGGGTGCAGAGTTCGCCGGCGGTGCCCCGTGCGACGGTGGTGCCGTCGGGATCGACCACCTTGACCTCGACATGCGGATGGACCCGCCCGACCGTGGATACGCGGCGTTCCAGCGTGTCGTCGATCGCACTTTGAAAACTGACCGGGCTGGTTTCGGTCATGCCATAGGCGATCGTCACTTCGCCCATGTGCATGTCGCCTGCCACGCGCCGCATCACCGCGACGGGGCAGGGGGATCCGGCCATGATCCCGCCGCGCAGGCTCGACAGGTCGAAGTCGGCGAAGCGCGGATGGTCGAGTTCGGCGATGAACATCGTCGGCACGCCGTACAGGATCGTACACCGTTCCGCCGCCACCGCTTCCAGCGTCGCCAGCGGATCGAAACCTTCGCCGGGATAGACCATCGTCGCGCCGTGGGTAAGGCAGGCGAGGTTGCCCATCGACAGCCCGAAACAATGGTAGAGCGGCACCGGGATGCAGAGCCGGTCGTCGTCGCACAGCCCGATGCCGCGACCGGTGAAATAGCCGTTGTTCAGGATGTTGCGATGGCTGAGCGTCACCCCCTTGGGCGTGCCCGTGGTGCCGCTGGTGAACTGGATGTTGATCGGATCATCGGGGGAAAGGCGCGCCGCGACTGCGGCGAGGCGGTCCGGCCCGGCGACGACGCCGCGGGACTCGACGTCCGCGAACGGCAGCGCACCGTCGAGGACGACACCGTCCATGCCGATGACATGTCGCAGGTCCGGGAACCGTGGGGCGGCGAGCGGAGCGCCTGCCGTACCGGTGAGTTCGGGGAGCAGCGCGCCGAGCAGTCCGGGAAAGTCGCTGGTCTTGAACGGCGGCGAGACGACGATCGCGCGGCAACCGGACTGCACGAGGGCATGTTCCAGTTCGGCCAGGCGATAGGCCGGGTTGATCGTGACGAGGATCAGCCCCGCCTTGGCCGCGGCGAACTGGGTCAGCACCCATTCGATGCGATTGAGCGACCATATCCCGATGCGGTCGCCGGGCGACAGTCCCAAGTCGAGGAAGCCCGCAGCCAGCGCCGCCACGCGGTTGCCCAGTTCGTCCCAGCGCAGCCGGGTCGATCGACCGCGATCCACCACCGCCGGCCGATCGGCCCAGCGTGCTGCCGCCGCATCCAGTGCGGCGCCGATGGTGATGTCGAGCAGAGGGGTGTCGACGGAACCGGCGACCTGGCTGAGCATCATATCTTTCGTCCTCTCCACCCGATCCGGCTGCGCTGGCTGCCGCCAGTTGTGCGCCGCCTAGTCTAACCGGGCGGATGTCGGCGGCTGTCCCCCGAAAGGGGGGCGTCGATGCTTGCTGGCAGGACGCAGGCGTTTCAGTGCAGCCGCTGCCCGCCCACGCTCCAACGATTGGCGAACCAGGCCAGCAATTCGCGCTGGCTCGAGATGCCCAGCCGGTCGTAGGCACGTCGCCGGTAGGTCTTGACCGTTTCCTCGCCGATATCGAGTTCGCCGGCGATCATACGCGACGACTGGCCGTACAGGATGCGCCCGCATACCTCCGCCTCGCGCCGCGACAGGTCGCCGCCGTGCAATTCAATGCAGTTCATAATCCGGCTGAGCGATTCCAGAGCGACGCAGAAATCGCTCCGACCGCGGATTATGCTGCTGTGCTTACGGACGATCGCCAGCAGCATCCCGGCGATCGCCTCCAGATGCGCGAGATCGGACTCGGAGAATTTGCCGACGCGTTCCGACCGGACGATGCTCAGGCTGACCGGATCGGCGGACGGATACCACATCAGCAACCGCTCGCTGACGTGGGCGCGGCGGTACACGATGTCGCGCAGGGCCGAAGGCGGCAGGCGATCGGGGTCGAGTCGCCGCAGGTGGGACGGTTCGTCTACGTCCGACGCCGCGACCGGCAACAGTGTCGGGTCCATTCGCCAATAGCTCTTGAGATAGAGGTCGATCTGCTGCTCGGCGAGGCCGGTGCCGTCCAGACTGACGGCGGCGACCTTGAACGGCGTCCCGTGGTCGAAGCCAAGCACCGCACAGTGATCGGCACCAGCGATGCGGTTCAGGTACGTCATAAGCCGCGCTGAAAAGCCGACCTCTCCGATACTGTCGACCAGGTCGCTCAGGTCGAGCGACGATACCGGGACCGCCTGCCCGATGACAGTGAAGTTCATGGTCGCTCTCCTGTGCTTTTCTATTATCTCTATTATAGTGTCATGAACCCGTCGGCCCGGCAAGTCAGCCTATCGGAGCGATGTCCCCCGCCGTGTCCCCCTGCGGCGGGACGGGCGCTGGATGGAGGTGCTTTAATTCGTGAAGCCGGGACGACGTCGAGGCAAGCAGGCTCCAAAGGGGCCGATCGCATCGGGGTACGGACGGTTGATCTGACCAGGAGAGATGGACATGCGGAAAGATATTACGAAACTAACCCTCGGCGTCGATCGCCTGCTGCCCTCGATCGACAATCCGTTGCACCGCGCGATCCTGTTGAACTATCGACGCCACGCCATGCTGGAAATCTCTGGCCGACACGAGGAGATATTCGTTCCGGAAATGACCATCGCGGAACCCGTCTATCGCTTCTACAATCTCGATCCCGCCACGCCGTTCTTCGAGCTGTCGGGACGCGAAAGCGTCCAGGGCATCTACAAGGATCTGGTGGATCGCCGGATCACCGTGATGATGCTGGAGCACGAGACGATATCGGTCGCCGACTGGGGCTTCGCGTCAGAGGCACTGTTCCATTATTATACCCCCGGGCACGAGCTGGGCGAAAGCGATCGGCCCGAGGATTTTGACGTCGAGGCGACGTATCTGGTGTCGCGCTGGCATGCGATGGTGTGGCCCTATGATCGCCGCGGTCGGATGAAGGGCGAGCATGTGTACATGGGCATACCCGAGTCGGTGCGCCGGCTCGCGGATGAAGAGATCTGGCAGGTCGAAGAAGTCCGCGCCGCCCTCGATCCGCTTCTCAACGATCCCGCTCCGCTTGGCGAGGATCATCCGACCGACCAGCGCCTCCAATACGCGTGACGCCCAGATAAAAGGCCTCCCGCGATCCGGGAGGCCTTTGCAATTTCGTGGTTGGGTCCCAGCGGACGCTATTTTGAACCGTCATCCCCTGGTGGGATGACGGTTCATTTCGTTTCACCGCGTCCTGAGCGACAAGGTCAGGCCGTAGGTCGCCGGCATCCCGACGTAGCGATAGCGGGTGTCGATGCCGTCGCTGATGTTGGTGATGTAGAATTTGTTGGTGATGTTGCGACCGAACGCGGTCAGGCGCCAGCTGCCGTCTTGCGCACTGATGCCGGCACGCAGGTCGATCAGGGTGTAGGCCGGCATGAAATAGTCGCCGACCGGTAGCGCGCTGGTGCCGAACGTCGTCTGCGTAACGCTGTTGTAGGTTGCGCTAATGCCGACTGTCGCGTTCAGCGAGGCAGAAACCGGCCGCTCATATTGGGCATCGGCGACGCCCGAATAGCGCGGCGTGAACGGAAGCCGCGACCCGTCAAAATTGCCGAGGCGGGAATTGGCATTGTAGGTCGTGTAGGGTCCGTTGACCTTGGCGTTCAGATAGCTGCCCGACAGGCTGAGGTTCAGCCCCTCGACCGGCCGTGCCGAAATCTCCGCTTCCAACCCGATGACTCGCGACTTGGGCACATTCTCCAGCCGTTCGAGCAGCGCGAAGATGGGATCGAGATACCGCGTGCGAAGCTGCTTATCCTTGTAATCATAGTAGAAGGCGGCAGCGTTGAACTGCACTTTGCGGTCCGCCAAGGGAATTTTCACGCCCGCTTCATAGGCGTCGAGCCGTTCCTGGCCGACCGGTGTCAGCGCGTCGGTGGTAAGCGCCGCCAAGGGCGACACCACGCCACCCTTCCATCCACGGCTGACCGTGCCGTAAACCAGCGTGCCACCATCGGTCAGATAATTCAGCCCGCCGCGCCACGACACATTGTCCTGGTTCTGCGTGATGTCGACCGGCCCGGCGGGCCTCAGATCGGGGGCTGGACTGAACTGGACGCACGCGAACGGAACGATGGGGACGACCGGCGTGGTCTTCAGCCCGATCGCGGCGAACAGGGTTTGCAAGCCGTTGAACTGGTTGGTCAACGCCTGGCCCTGGCTGGGATCGCTGACGCAACTGACCGCGGAACGGTCGGATCGCGTGTACCGGGCGCCGACATGCGCGGTCAGATGATCGCTGAAACGATATTCGATGTTGCCATAGGCCGCATAGGTGTTCACCGTTTGGTTCGTCTCCGCCAGAAGGCGGTCGAACGCGGGCAGGGTCGGGATCGGTCGCCCGGTCGAGTTGTGAATGGCATAGGTGCTGGCGTCTCGCACCTTCGCATAGTCATAGTTCGCGCCCAGTATCCACGTCAGTTTCGGCATCGTGCCGGTCAGGCGGATTTCTTGGTCGAAGGCGTTGATGCGACCGTTCGGAAACAGTTGCGCGCTATCCAGCGCGGTGCCGTCGAACTCGAAATTGCGGTTCACCGTCTGGCGCGCATAGTTCGTGATCGAGACGAAGGTGACGTCGTCGGTAACGTCATATTCGCCGCGCAACGCCGCTTGATGGTAGCGGTCCCTAACGTGGTTCGAATAGGTCGGCGTCCAGTCCGCGCTCTGGGGTTTCCGCGAAGACAGCGGCGCATTCTCCAGTCCCGCAACCCCCTGGCCGGGATTGACGATCTGGAGACGATCGAGCTGGGGGGCCAGCGTGTCCGAATTGTCGCGCGATGCGGTCAGATTCAGCAGCAGTCGCAGCCGGTCGGTCGGCCGCCAGGCGAGCAACAGGCGGCCCTGCAACTCGCGCGCCTCGCCCAGCCGGTCGTCGGGCCGGGTCTGGCTGATCTGCCAGGCGCCGCCCTGGATGACGCGCACTGCGAGTCGCGCCTCCATCGTGTCGCCCAGCGGTCCGCTGACGAATGCGTTGATGTCGGCCCGGCCGAACCGCGCATAGGTGGTGTCCATGCCGGCCGCGAAGATGTTGGTGGGTTTCGCGGCGATGTAGTTGATCGCGCCGCCGGTCGAATTCTGGCCGAACAACGTGCCCTGCGGCCCCTTGATGACCTCCACCCGCTCCAGGTCCAGTGCCGCGGTCTTCGTCATCACCGGGAAGGCGAACGGCACCTCGTCGCTGTAAACGCTGACCGTCGGCGATGCGCCCAGGCCGGAGTCGTACAGGCCGACCCCGCGCAGGATATAGACCGGCGTCAGCGCGTTCGACGGTGCGGTGCGGAAGCCGGGCACCAGCCGGCCGAGGTCTGCCGTATCGGTGATCCCCTTGTCGCGGAGGGTGTCGGCGCTGGCCGCGGAGATCGAGATCGCCACTTCGTTCAGCCGCTGCGAGCGCTTCTGCGCGGTGACGATAATGTCGCCGACGCCGGGTTCGTTCCCGCCCGGGGTGGGCACCGCGGTCGATCCGTCAGGTGCGGCGTCCTGCGGAGCCGTCTGGGCCAGCGCGGCGCCGGGCATGACGGCGGCCGTTGCCGACGCGAGCATAATCATCCTGATTCTCTTCATGACATCTCCCCTACTTTTTATCTTCGTCAATGTGTCTGCGAGGAAACGGCGGAGGCTGTCACACTGCGGCGGGACACGGCGATGGCCCCGGCCCCCGGCGGATCAGGGCAAGAGCAGCAGTGACCCCGAATAGCGTGCGTCCTCCAGGTCGCGGTGTGCGTTGCGTGCATCGCGCAGGGCATAGGTCTGGCCGATCGACGGTCGGATCGCGCCTGCGGCGACCAGTCCGAACAACTCGCCGGCGACCCGGCGAAATGCGGCAGTGTCGGCGATGTGGCCGGTCACGCCGGCCCGTGCGACGGTGAGCGACTTCACTGCCAGCGTCATGATGTCGAACGGCGGCACATTGCCCGACGCATTGCCGTAGTTCACCGCCCTGCCGAACGGCCTGAGCAACGTCAGCGACCTGAGGAACGTGTCCTTGCCGACGCCATCCATCACGAGATCGACTCCCTGCGGCGCCAGCGCGCCTACGGCTTCGACGAAGTCGGTCTCACGGTAAAGGATGACGTGCGTGCAGCCGTTGGCCCGCCCGATCTGCGCCTTGGCCTCCGATCCCGCCGTGCCGATCACGGTCGCGCCCAGATGGCGTGCCCATTGGCACAGGATCGAACCGACGCCGCTGGCGACCGTGTGGATCAGGACGACCTCGCCCAATTGCGGTCGGCCGAGCCGGTTGATGATGAGCGACGCTGTGCAGCCTTTCATCAGCATGGCCGCGGCTTGCTGGTCGGTAACGCTGTCGGGAATCGCCACCAGTCGGGCGGCGGGCACGTTGCGCCGCTGGGTATAGGCGCCGCTATCCTCGTAGAATTGGCCGAGTAGCCCCGCATAGGCGACCCGATCACCGACCGCGAAGTCGGTGACGCCGGGGCCGACCAGTTCGACCACGCCCGCAGCCTCGTTGCCCAGCGCCATCGGGAAAGTCGGTCTATGCCCAGGGTAGAAGCCGCCGCGGCGGACGTTCACGTCTGAGAAGTTCACGCCGATCGCGCTGTGCCGAAGCTGGACCCAGCCGGGGCCGGGCGCTGCGATCGCGGCTTCCTCCCAGCGCATCTGATCGCGGTCGCCGTGGTTGTGGATGCGGACGGCCATGTTCATGCGGAAATTTCCTGTATCGATGGTTCAGAGTGGGTCGCGACCGGCCTGGGCGGTATCGCGGCGTCGGCTGGCATCGCCGCGTCGACATGCACGTGGCAGGGGGCGCAGGACGCACATCCGCCGCCCGGCGCGATCATCTCAGCGATCCCGGCCTTGCGGATGTCCTCCATGGCCGCCAGGCGCGCAGCCGCGTCGATCGCGCGTGTTCCGCCCTGGCGCGTGGTGATGGGGATGACGGGCATGCGGCTCTCCAGGTGTCGAGTGCGATTTCTATGCCGCACGCCGGCGAGGTCGCTGTCCCCACAACCGGGGACGGCGTGGGCGACGGTCCGGGCCTAAAAGCCGCCAACCGCACATGTTCGCGCGGCCGCCGTTTCATGGAGAGCGTCGTGACCGATCAAGACCCGTTGAGCGCCATGCTGGGCCCGGCCCTGTCCGGGCTGCGCGTGCTGGAGATCGGACACTATGTGGCGGCGCCATTCTGCACCCGCCTGCTTGCGGACCTCGGCGCCGACGTCATCAAGATCGAACCGCCGCAGGGCGATCCCGTGCGGCAATGGGGCGCGCAGGTCGACGGGCGGTCGCTGTGGTGGTCGGTTCACGGCCGCAACAAGCGTAGCCTGGTGCTGAACCTGAAGCAGCCGGACGCGGCCGAGGTCGTGCTGCGGCTGGTGAAGGACTGCGACGTGCTGGTCGAGAATTTCCGTCCCGGTCAGCTGGAGCGACTGGGGCTGGGGCCTGAGCGGCTACGCGCGGTGCGGCCCGATCTCGTGATCGCCAGCATCTCGGGCTACGGCCAGACCGGCCCCTATCGCGACCGCGCGGCGTTCGGGGTGATCGGCGAGGCGATCGGCGGCCTGCGTCATCTGACCAACCATCCGCCGGGCAGCTACGACCTGCCCCCGGTGCGCGTTGGCGTGTCGATCGGCGATTCGATCGCTGGCCTCTATGCGGCGTTCGGCATCATGGCGGCGGCCTGGCAGCGCGATCGCGTCGGCGGCGATCGCGCGGCGCGCACGCTGGACGTCGCACTGACCGAAAGCGTGCTGTCGATGATGGAAGCGATGCTCCCCGAATATGGCGCGCTGGGCACCGTCAAGGCGCCGACCGGCGGCGGCATCGCCACCGCGGCGCCGACAAACGCCTATCCCACCGCCGATGGCGCGTTCGTGCTGATCGCGGCGAATTCCGAACCGTTGTTCGCCCGGCTGGCGACGGTGATCGGTCGCCCCGGGATGGTCGGGGAAGCACGTTTCCTCGACAATCCCGCGCGCGTGGCGCACGTCGGCGAACTCGATGCGATCATCGCGGCATGGACGCGGAAGCTCGACGCCGCCGATCTGGAAGCGCGGCTGGAGGCGGCGGATATCCCGTCGTCGCGCGCCTATACGGCGGCCGACGTGGCGAGCGATCCGCAGTATCTGGCGCGCGGCATGGTGCGGACGATTGACGATCCCGCGCTCGGCCCGGTGCTGCACGCCGGGATTGTGCCGCATGTGCCCGAAAGCCCTGGTACAATCCGCTGGCCGGGGCCGGACATTGGTCAGCATGGCGACGCGATACTGACCGAGGCCGGCTATGATGCCGGCGCGATCGCCCACCTGCGCACGACGGGAGTGACCGTATGAGCCTGCCTGACAGCATCACGATCGTGGAGGTCGGCCCACGCGATGGCTTCCAGCCGATCGGCCCGTTAATTCCGACCGCGCAGAAGATCGCTTTCCTGCACGACCTGCACGCCGCAGGCCTCCGCCGGGTTGAGGCGACCGCGTTCGTCAGCGATGCCGCTGTCCCTCAACTGGCCGATGCGGTCGAAGTGATGGCAGCGGCGCAGGCGCTGCCCGGCATGAATGCGCAGGTGCTCGTCCCTAATCAGCGGCATGCCGAGCGTGCGCTCGCCGCCGGAGCTCGACACTTGTCGTTCGTCGTATCAGTATCCGAAAAGCACAACCGTAACAACGTTCGCTGCACGCCGTTAGAGTCGGTTGCCGAATATGGTAGGATCGTCGCGATGCTGCCCGACGGCGTCACGATGCGGCTGAACCTGGCAACCGCATACGATTGTCCGTTCGACGGTCCAATTCCGATGGAGGACACGCTAGCTTTAATGGATGCGCTGGTGCCGATGCTGCCGGGTGCCGAGGTCTGTCCGTGCGATACCACGGGCCGGGTCACACCCGACCGGGTGGCTGCCTTGTTGATCGCGGCGCGGGCGCGGTTTCCAGATGCCGCTAGCTGGGCCTATCACGGCCACGACACCTATGGGCTGGGCGTGGCGAACGTGCTGGCGGCGCTGGGTGCGGGGGTCCGCGTGATCGACGCCTCGACCGGGGGGCTGGGCGGCTGTCCCTTCGCTCCCGGCGCAACCGGCAACGTCGCGACCGAGGATGTCGTCTGGACGCTGGAGCGGATGGGCATCGCCACCGGCGTCGACCTCGACCGGCTGGTTGCGGCGGGGCGGGTAGCGGCGGCGCTGCCCGGCGCGCTGCCCGGCGGCCGCGTGCGCGATGCGCTGACCGCCAGCCTGCGCCGCGAGGCGGCATGACCGGCCCGCGCACGCTGTTCCAGAAGATCTGGGACGCGCATGTCGTCGCCGCGGTCGGCGAAGAGACCGTGCAGCTCTACATCGACCGCCACCTGCTGAACGAGGTCATGAGCCCGCAGGCGTTCGACGGGTTGCGGCTGGCCGGGCGGCGGGTCCGTCGTCCCGACCTGACGATCGCGGTCGCCGACCACAACGTCCCAACGACCGCGCGGGACCGCCCGATTGCGGAGGCCGACAGCCGGTTGCAGGTCGAAACGCTGGAGCGCAACGTCGCCGAGTTCGGCGTGCCCTACATCCCCTTGCGTAGCCGGGCGCAGGGCATCGTCCATATCATCGGCCCCGAACTGGGTCTGACCCTGCCCGGGCTGACGATCGTCTGCGGCGACAGTCATACCTCCACCCATGGAGCGTTCGGTGCCCTTGCGTTCGGCATCGGGACGAGCGAGGTCGAACATGTCCTGACGAGCCAGACGCTGATCCAAAAGCCGGCGAAGAACATGCTCGTCCGCGTCGATGGCGCACTCGGGCCGGGAGTCACGCCGAAGGACCTGATCCTGGCGATCATCGGGCGGATCGGCACCGCCGGCGCGACCGGTCATGTCATCGAATATGCCGGGACGACGATCGCCGCGCTCGACATGGCCGGGCGGATGACGGTGTGCAACATGTCCATCGAGGCCGGTGCCCGCGCCGGACTAATCGCGCCCGACGACACGACTTTTGCCTATCTGGAGGGCCGCGCGCTGACCCCACGGGGGACTGCGTTCGACGCAGCGAAGGCGGAATGGCGCATGTTGCGCAGCGATCCGGGCGCACCCTACGATCGCACGGTCGCGATCAACGCCGCCGAAGTCGCGCCGATGGTCACCTGGGGCACCAGCCCGGAGGCAGTCGTACCGGTCACCGCGCGCGTGCCCGATGCGACGGACCCGCAGGCCCGCGCGGCACTCGATTACATGGGGCTCACGGGTGGCGAGGCACTGGACGGCCTGCCGATCGACATCGCCTTCATCGGCAGCTGCACCAATGGCCGGATCGAGGATCTGCGCGCCGCCGCCGCGGTCGCGCGCGGGCGGCATGTCGCGGCCGGGGTGCGCGCGCTGGTCGTGCCGGGATCGGGATCGATCAAGGCGCAGGCCGAGGCCGAGGGGCTCGACCGCATCTTCCGCGAGGCCGGGTTCGAATGGCGCGAGGCGGGCTGTTCGATGTGCCTGGGGATGAACCCCGACCGGCTGCTGCCCGGACAGCGCTGCGCATCCACCTCCAACCGCAATTTCGAGGGGCGGCAGGGTCCTGGCGGGCGCACGCACCTGATGTCGCCGGCGATGGCGGCTGCGGCTGCGGTGAGCGGCCGCATCGTCGATGCGCGGACGCTGGCTTGATGCGCGCCTTCACCACCTTGCAGGCGATCGCCGCGCCGTTGCCGCTCGCCAATGTCGACACCGACAAGATCATCGCCGCGCGCTTCCTCAAGACGATCGGCCGCGACGGGCTGGGCACCGCGCTTTTCGCCGCGCTGCGATACGACGATAGCGGCGCGGAGCGGGCGGATTTCATCCTCAATTGTGCTCCGTGGCGCGGCGCCGGCATCCTGGTGGCGCTCGATAATTTCGGCTGTGGATCGAGCCGCGAACATGCGCCGTGGGCTCTGTGGGACTTCGGCATCCGCGCGATCGTCGCGCCGAGCTTTGCCGACATCTTCTACAACAACTGCTTCAAGAACGGCATCCTGCCGGTCGTCCTGCCGCAGGCGACCGTCGCGGCGATGCTGGAGGCGGCGGGGGATCCGTCGACCGCATTGCTGCGCATCGATCTGGCCGCGCAGACGGTCCGCCACCACGACGGGCGCACGACGCGGTTCGAAATTTCCCGCGACCGCAAGCTGGCGCTGCTCGAAGGGCGGGACGACATCGACGATACGCTCGCCCGGGTCGAGGATATCGCGCGATGGGAGCGGCGGTCGCGGTTGATCGCCCCGGCCATCCCGCTCGACATCGCGCAGGATTCTTGAGGTGGCGCATGGCATGGATGCCCCCTGTGGGGACCCAGCCCCGCTGAAGCACCTTGTTCGGCCCGGCGTTGCCGTGCAGGCTGCGCGAACAGGCCGGCTACGACGTCGCGCTGATCACGCTGGCGATCGTCGGACTGGCGGCGTCGCTACTGATCGCGTCGCAGGCGCGGCTGGCGCTGCCTTGTGCAGGAACATTTCGCACCTGTCCCTCGCCGTAGGGACTGCGCCGCGCGGCGTATCACCTTAGGCAGGACGTACGGACATCGTCGGCGGCGATTGCGGACTTGTTCCCCGTTGGAGAAATTGACCATGGCGACGATCGACACCGCAATGGCGCCCGCCCCGGATACCCGACAGCCGAACCCGGGCCTGACCCCGATGATGCTGAACCACGCCGCATGGGTGACGCACGACGTGGAGGCCACGGCCGACTTCTATACCCGCGTCATGGGCATGGAACTGGCCAGCACCGTCTATGACGACCAAATCCCCTCGACGGGCGAAGACATCCCCTATTTCCACATATTTTTCCGGATGCAGGACGGATCGACGATCGCGTTCTTCGAGGCGATCGGCCTGCCCCCTCGGCTGCCCGCCCCCCATGCCGCCTATGACATATTCGATCATATCGCACTGGAGGCGAAGGACCGGGCCGAGGTTGACCGCTGGCATGCGTGGCTGGTGTCCAACGGACTCGAAGTCGTTGGCCCGACCGATCACAAGGGGCTCATCTACAGTATCTACTTTCGTGATCCCAACGGGTTGCGAGTTGAGATCACCACTCCGCTGGACATGGAATGGAACCGCCACACCGAACGTGGCTATGCCGATCTGAAGATGTGGTGCGATGCCAAGAAAGCGGCGCAGGCGGAGGGTGCCGACGTCGGAAAGGCGCTGCTGACGCTGATCCAGGGCCAGCGCAGGCACCACGCCACGTGACGATGACCGGTCAGACGATGCGCGCCGGCGTCGCGAGCGCAGACGGCCTGACCCTGCGCGACGTCCCAGTACCTGAACCCACGGCGGGCCAGCTGCTGGTAAAGGTCTCGGCGGCCGGCATGAATCGCGCCGACCTCAATGCCGCACGCGGTGCCGGCGTCGCATCGTGCGAGTCCCACGGCAAAGCAATCGGCATGGAGTGGGCTGGTGAGGTGGTCGATCTCGGCGGGCCGGACAGCGGGTTCGCGGTGGGTGACCGCGTGACATGCTCTGGAAGCGGCGGTTATGCGGAATATGCCGTCGCGGATGCGGCACGCACGTTCGACGTGCCGAGCGACATGTCTTACGCAGAGGCGGCGGCGCTGCCATTGGCGTTGATGACCGCTCATGACGCGCTGGTTAGGGAGGGTGGGTTTACGACCGACCAGACGATATTGGTGCATGGCGCATCATCATGCGTCGGGCTGGCGACGATTGCCATCGCACGCCTGATGGGGGCGTCGCGCATCCTCGGTACCTCCACCCGGCCCAACCGCCTGGCAAGGCTGGCCGCGTCCGGCGTTACGGCGATCGACCCGAGCAACGCCGATTGGCCTCAAGCGGTGCACGATGCGACCGACGGGCGCGGAGCCGACGTCGTGGTCGATATGGTAACCGGTCCCGGTATTAACGACACCATGCGTGCCACCGCTATTCATGGACGGATCGTCAATGTCGGGCGGTTGGCCGGAACACGAGCTGACTTCGATCTCGATCTGCACGCGCTGCGCCGGCTGTCGCTGGTCGGCGTCACCTTTCGCTCGCGCACCCCAGATGAAGTCCGGACGATCGTTCGCGACGTCGACCGGCACCTGTGGCCGCACGTTCGAAGCGGCGCGCTGCGATTGCCGATGGATCGCGAATTTGACCTCGAGGATGCGGTCGCCGCCCACGCCTACATGCTGGCCAATCACCATTTCGGAAAAATCATGCTCACCATCGGCGATACCTCCGCCGATTGATCGTCGATCCAGGGCCTCGTTCGCCGGGCGGACGTTCACTGAAAGCAGTCCAATCATGAACAGCAGCCGAGACCTCAGCTTCGAATGGGTCCATATCAGTTACGACGACCAGGCGGGGTTTGCCGAAACCTATGGCTTCTCGGGCAACCAGGGCGCGGTGAATCTGGAAGGGGTCCGTATCCGGCCGCAGGGCCTGGATTCCGACACGCTGCTGATCTTCATGCATCCCGCATCGACTCTTCAGCTGTTGCCGGTGCCGCGCGCCGCGGCCGAGCGCGGTGCCCATGTGCTGTGCGCGGGGAGCCGCTATGCCCGCAACGACAGCGCGCTCATCATGGAAAAGGTGCTGCTCGATCTTGGTGCCTATGTCGCTCACGCCAGGCGCGTGTGGGGCTATACGCGCGTCGTGCTGGTCGGCTGGTCGGGCGGCGGATCGCTGGCGCTGTTCTATCAGGCGCAGGCGGAGCGGCCGACGATCACCCAGACACCCGCGGGCGATCCGGTCGACATCGTCGGGGCGGGGCTGATCCCCGCGGATGCGGTGGTGTTCCAGGCGGCGCACGCCTCGCGCGCGCGAATGCTGGTCGAGGTGATCGATCCGTCGGTGCTGGACGAGCGCGACCCCGAGTGCCGCGATCCCGACTTCGACCTGTACGATCCCGCCAATCCCAATATCGCACCCTATGCACCCGAGTATATCGCCCGCTATCGTGCGGCGCAGGTCGCCCGCGTCCGCCGGGTCACCGCCTGGGTGAATGACACGCTGGCGACGTTGCGCGAGCGCCAGACGGGCGAGGTCGAGCGTGGCTTTGTCACGCACCGGACGCTGGCCGATCCGCGCTTCCTCGACGCCACACTCGACCCCAGCGACCGCCGGATCGGCTGGTGCTACATGGGCAATCCCGAAACGGTGAATACCGGTCCGGTCGGGCTGGCGCGGTTTTCGACCTTGCGGTCGTGGCTGTCGCAATGGTCGATCGACGACAGCCGCGCCGACGCGGTCGCCTGTGCCGCTGCGATCCGCGCGCCGTTGCTCGTGATAGAGAACAGCGCCGATGACGCCGCACCCGCCAGCCATTCGCGAGAGGTGTTCGCGGCGTCGGTATCGCCCGACAAAAGCTATCACGTCATCGTCGGTGCGACCCATTATTACGCCGGCCAACCCGAACTGTTGGCCGAGGCGACCGACCTGATCCTCGACTGGATCGCCGCGCGATGACGCTGTTCGCGCTGCTCGACCAAACCGCGACGCGCTACGCCACCCGTGGCGCGCTGTATCGCGGCTCCGAGCTGGTCATGACCTGGGCGGACCTCCGTGAGCGGGCATTGCGGCTCGCCGCTGCCCTGCGCGAGTACGGCGAGATCGGCGACCGGGTGGTCGTCGCGTCGAAGAACGATCCCGAGCTGATCGTGGTGATGTTCGCGGCCTGGGCGGCGGGGATGGCGTTCGCGCCGCTCAATGCCAAGCTGCACCCGCGCGAGATGGCGGAGGTGATCGCCGATGCCGGGGCACGCTGGGTGTTCGTCGGCGATGACTTGGCCGCGACGCTCGCGGGACAGCCCGGGCTGGCGGCGCGGATTGTCGCGATCAGCGGTCCTGCCTATGCCGCGATGCTCGAGGCCGCGCCGATGACGCCGGCGGCAGTCGTGGCGGACGACCTTGCTTGGCTGTTCTACACCAGCGGCACCACGGGCCGGTCGAAGGGCGCGATGCTCAGCCACCGCAACCTGCTGGCGATGACCGCGTCGCACCTGGCCGATTTCGAAGATTTGTGCGCGGACGACAGCCTGATCCACGCCGCGCCGATGTCGCACGGCAGCGGGCTGTGCGCGCTCCCCTATGTCGCGCGTGGTGCACGTCAGGTCGTGCCGGCCGGCGCAGGCTTCGATGCCGGCGAGTTCCTTGACCTGTGCGATGCACACTCAGGCTGCGGCGCATTTCTGGCGCCGACGATGGTACAGCGGCTGAGGCTGGAGGCCGAGGCGCGCGGTGCCGTGCCCGCCGGTCTGCGCTCGATCATCTATGGCGGCGGTCCGATGTACCTTGACGAGATCCGGCGCTCGCTCGCCCGGTTCGGGCCGCTGTTCCGACACCTCTACGGCCAGGGCGAGACGCCGATGACGATCACCGGCCTGCGCCGACGCGACTTCGACGAGCGGTCGGACCATGTGATCGCCTCGGTCGGCTGGCCGCGGACGGGAATGGAGGTGCGGATCGTCGATGCCGACGGCACGACCGTCGCCGACGACGTGGTCGGCGAGATCGTCTGTCGCGGCGACGTGGTGATGCGCGGATACTGGCGCGATCCAGCGGCGACCGCAGCGGCCTTGCGCGACGGCTGGCTGCACACCGGCGATCTGGGCAGCCGCGACGCCACCGGCATGATAACCCTGAGCGACCGGTCGAAGGAGGTCATCATCTCGGGGGGCAGCAACATCTATCCGCGCGAAGTGGAGGACGTGCTGCTCGCCCATCCCGGCGTCCGCGAGGTCGCGGTGCTTGGTCGAAGCGATCCCGAATGGGGCGAGATCGTGATCGCGTTCGTCGCCTGCGAGCCGGATGTGACGGTAACCGAGGGCGAGCTCGACCGGCTGTGCATCGAACGGATCGCCCGGTTCAAGCGCCCGAAGCAGTACCACTTCCTCGATGACCTGCCCAAGAGCAGCTACGGCAAGATACTCAAGCGCGAACTCGCCGCGCTCGCTGCCTGAGCCACGAAAGGAATTCCGCATGTCGCCATCAATCATCGGCTGGGGTCACAGCGTGTTCGGCAAGCGCTTGGAGACGCTGGAGCAGCTGATCGTCGGGGTCGTGCGCGAGGCGATCGCTCATGCGGGTCTGGCCGCCGAGGATATCGACGAGATCGTGCTGGGCCATTTCAACGCCGGATTCTCGCGCCAGGACTTCACCGCCGCATTGGCGCTCCAGGCCGATCCCGCGCTGCGCTTCAGGCCGGCGACGCGGGTGGAGAATGCCTGCGCCTCGGGGGCCGCCGCGGTCTTCGCCGGCTTGCGCGCGATCGAGGCGGGGCATGCCCGCACGGTGCTGGTGATCGGCGCGGAGAAGATGACCGACACGCGCGGTGCGCAGGTCGGCGAGAATCTGCAGCGCGCCGCCTATCTGGAGGAGGAAGGTGATATCGCAGGCGGGTTCGCTGGGATATTCGGCCGGATCGCAGGCGGCTATGTCGAGCGTTACGGGGAACTGTCCGACGCGCTGGCAATGATCGCGGCGAAGAACCACCGCAACGGCGCATCGAATCCGTTCGCACAGATGCAGAAGGACCTCGGCTACGCCTTCTGTCGCGAGGAGAGCGAGCGCAATCCTATCGTCGCGGGACCGCTGAAGCGCACCGACTGCTCGCTGGTATCGGACGGTGCAGCGGCACTGGTGCTGGCGAGCGACGCCTTCGCTGCCGAAGCGCAGCGCGCGGTGCGTGTTCGGGCGCGGGTGCATGTGCAGGATTTTTTCCCGATGTCGCGGCGCGATATCCTGGCGTTCGAGGGCTGCACCCGCGCCTGGGGTGCCGCATTGTCCGCCGCCGGCGTCGCACTGAATGACCTCAGTCTGGTTGAGACGCACGACTGTTTCACAATCGCCGAACTGATCGAATATGAGGCGATGGGCCTGACCGCCCCCGGCGACGGCGCACGCGCGATCCGCGAGGGGTGGACGCAGATCGGCGGCCGGCTGCCCGTCAACGCATCGGGCGGGCTGAAGGCCAAGGGGCATCCGATCGGCGCGACCGGGGTATCTATGCACGTCCTGTCGGCGATGCAGCTGTGCGGCGTCGCGCCCGCCGGGATCCAGATTCCGAACGCGACGCTGGCCGGCGTCTTCAACATGGGCGGCGCGGCGGTCGCCAACTACGCCAGCATCCTCGAGCGGGTGCGGTGATCTACCAAGTCACAGGCAACCGGCGCAGTCCGCGGAACGACGTGTTGGGCAGGTAGTCACCGGCTTGGCCCGGCACCGCGCTCAGCGTCGGCACCTTTGCGGCCAGCCGCTCGATCATCGTCGTGATCTCCAGCTTCGCGAGCGGAGCACCCAGGCAGAAATGCGCCCCCATGCCGAAGCTCAGATGCTGGGCGGCATTGGCGCGATCGGGGATGAACGCCTGCGAATCGTCGAACTTCGCCGGATCACGGTTGGCCGCGGCAAAATGCAGCAGCAGGTGGGCGCCGGCGGGGATCGCCACACCGTCCAGCTCGACCGCCTCGGTCGCCAACCGGCGCCACGCCTGGACGGGCGGATCGAAGCGCAGCCCTTCCTCCACCAGCCGCGGCAGATCGATGTCGCCCTTCACGATCCGCTCCCACAGCGCCGGCCGCGCGAGGATCGCCGACAGGATGTTGGCCGATGCGCTTGACGTCGTCTCATGCCCTGCGAAAAGCAGGTTGAACGTCACTCCGACGATGTCGCGGATCGTCGCTTTCGCGTCGTCGCCGTCGCGCTGGCGGATCAGGTCGCTGGGGTAGTCGTCACGCGGCTCCGCCAGTCGGTGTTCCACCAGATCGCGGGTATAGTGGAAGAACGCGATCGCGCCCTCGGTCAGCCGGATCTGTTCCTCCGGCGTCGGGCGGCCCCACAGCATCACTACGCGGCTGTCGGCATAGTCCTTCACCACCGGCACGTCCGCGTCCGGAATGCCCAGCATCCGGAACAGCACCAGCGCCGGCACATCCCAGGTTATCCCAGTCGCAAGGTCGCCGGTCGGGCCGGCGGCGAGCATTCTGTCGATCTGCGCGTCCACCGTGTCGATGACGAACGGCTTGAGCGCCAGTGTCCGCTGGGGCTTCAGCGGCTCGCCGAAGAAGCGGCGATACTGCGGATGGTTCGCCCCGCCGTTGTTGACCAGCAACCCCGGCACATCAAAATCGGACTGCGCCAGCCGCTGTCGTGCCATCGGGCACAGCGGCACCAGCGGGTCGGACGCGATCGACGGCGAGAAGCGCTGCGTATCCTTCAGCACCGACCGGATCGTCGCGTGACGTGTGACGATCCAGCTATCGATCGCCGGCGCGTATAGCACGGGCTCCTGCTCCTGCACCTCGGCCAGCCGCGGATAGGGATCGGCCTGATATTCGGGATCGAATGGGTCGAACCGCACGCCGAGTGCGGTGGCTGCGACGGGTGCGGCTTTCTTGCTGGTCGGTTCGAGCAGGCGCATGATGTTTAGTTCCCGAATGATGCCGCCGGAACGCAGCGCGAACACTGGTCCCGGCGTTGGTAGCGGTCCCGTCGACACTAGGCCGCGCGGTCGCTGACGCTGTCCCCGGACGCGGGGACGGGGCGTCGCAAAACCGTCAGCGGTCGCGTCCCGCGGCGTAGTGCGTGTTCGCCAGCGCTGCGAGACGAAGTCCTATGCATGCCAGTCTGGATAGACCGGCGTGTCGGCGGGTCGGACCGGCAAAGGTGTCAAACGGCGTTCAGACGGGACCCCCGATCGGCGTCGAAGAAGGACCCCCTTGCGGATATGATGGGGGTTTGTTGAGGTGACCCTTTGGGCTGCGTGCGGCGGAGGGCGGGCTTTATTCGATGTGTCGCTGTTCGGCGGAACAGAACTCTTCGAATGCGTAAAGGAGATGTTTGCATGAGCCACGAGGGAAACTGCCACTGCGGCGCGATCACCGTCACGATCGAGGACGATCCGGTCGAAGCCAGCGAGTGCAATTGCTCGATCTGCCGCCGCACCGGTGCGCTGTGGACATATGCCCCGCCCGCTTGCGTCGAAGTTATCGGCGAAGGCATCGGCTACGTCCACGGTGACAAAATGCTGACGCTGTTTCATTGCGCAACCTGCGGTGTGATCACTCATTGGAACTCGGTCGACCCGGACTACAACCGGATGGGCATCAACCTTCGGCTGTTCGATCCGAAGCTGTGGGAAGCGTTACCGCGCAAGTTCGTCGACGGGGCGAGCTGGTGACACAGATCAACCGCACCGCGCTAGTTCAGCTTGCCTCAGGAAAGTATTGATGGCCGAAAACCAGCTTCGGGGGCGACAAGCAGACATTCCGGAATCGTTGAGAGTTTCAGACGCCGTTAGGCGTCAGAAAGTCTTCGATGCCCGAACCGCGGGGATCGTGGGCTGAGCTATGGGGAAAGCAGTTTTGTGCTGATGGTGGGAGGGCCAGATGTTGCCCAAAAGCGGACGTGCGCGATAGCGGACCGTCGGGATTTAGATCGCAAAAGCGGACGTTCAAAAGCGGACGGGCCGATTTTGATATGGCGACGTCTGCTTTTGAGCAGCACCGGCGCGAGCGGGGTCGCTTCCAGGGGCGGGGGTGCGCTGGATCGTGTCGGTGCCAGGCCGTGCCGGATCACGGCGTAGGTGTCCCGGGTGCGAGGGATGGCGGTGGCGGCGCGCGAGGCTGATAACGGCGCTCGAACACCTCGATGACGATCATGATGCCGCCACAGCACGGGCAGGTCGGTCGGGGCTCTGCATCGTCGGTCGGTTCCTCGGACGGGGGAGGCGCGACATCGAGCAGACGTCGCGCGCGTTCGAGATGATCCTTGCGGCGTGCGCTGGCGAGGAGGCCATAGTGGCGGATGCGGTGGAATCCGCGAGGCAGGGCGTGGAGGAGGAAGCGGCGGATGAACTCGTCGGCGGCGAGTGTCATGATCTGCTGCCGTCCGGCGCCGGCCTTGCGATAATCCTTGTAGCGGAAGGTGACCCCGGCATCGTCGAAGCGGAGGAGGCGGCTGTTCGATATGGCGACCCGGTGGGTGTATCGAGACAGATAGGCGAGCACCGCCTCGGGGCCCGCAAACGGCGGCTTGGCATAGACCACCCAGCGCTTCTTCCTGACGGGCGAGAGGTGGCGCAGGAATGCGCGTCGTTGGGCAAGCTGTGTCATGCCGCCGAAGAAGGTGAGCTGCCCACGGTCATGGAGGGCGCGTAGCCGGGTCAGGAACAGGCGGCGGAACAGGGCACCAAGCACGCGGACCGGGAGCAGGAAGGCGGGGCGCGCGGATATCCAGCGTGTTCCATCGCGCGAGATGCCGCCGCCCGGCACGATCATGTGGATGTGGGGATGATGGGTGAGCGCTGAGCCCCATGTGTGGAGGACGGCGGTGATGCCGATCCGGGCGCCAAGATGCGTGGGGTCGGCGGCGATGGTCAGCATCGTATCGGCCGCCGCCTTGAACAGCAGGTCATAGACGAGCGCCTTGTTGTGGAAGGCGATCGCGGCGACCTCGGCAGGCAGGGTGAACACGACATGGAAATAGCCCACCGGGAGCAGGTCGGCCTCGCGGGCCTCGAGCCAGGCGCGCGCCGCGGCGCCCTGGCACCGCGGGCAGTGCCGGTTGCGGCAACTGTTGTAAGCAATCCGCCAGTGACCACAGTCGGTGCAGGCTTCGACGTGTCCACCGAGCGCGGCGGTGCGGCAATGTTCGATCGCCGACATGATCTTGAGCTGGTGCAGGCTCAGATGCCCGGCATGGGCGGCGCGATAGGTTGGCCCGGCAGCGCGGAAGATGTCGGCAACCTCGAGTGAGGCGCGCATCCCGCCTCAGCCGTCAGGGGCTTCCTTGCTCGGCGATGCGAGCGCGAGCCTGTCGAGCGGACTGGTCACCGCGCGCATCGTCTTGGTGGCGACCTTCGTGTAAAAGGCGGTCGTATTTAGCGCGGCGTGGCCAAGCAGGACCTGGATGACGCGGATATCGACACCATCTTCGAGAAGATGGGTGGCGAAGCTGTGCCGCAGGGTGTGCGGCCCGACGCGCTTGTCGATGTCCGCGGCCTCAGCGGCCTCGACGACGACGCGGTAGAGCTGGCGCGTGCTGATCGGAGCCGAAGCGCTCTGTCCGGGGAAGAGCCAGCCATCGGGAACGAGGATGCCCTGTTGCCGTCCGGCGCGCCACCAGTCGCGGAGCAGCAGGAGCAGGCCTTCGGGCAGCATCGCGTTGCGGTAGCGTCCGCCTTTACCGCGCTCGATCCGGAGCAGCATCCGCTTGCTGTCGACGTCGCTGATCTTGAGCGCTGCCACCTCGGCCACCCGCAGGCCCGCGCCATAAGCGACCGACAGCGCCGCCTGATGCTTGAGCGAGCGTGTGGCATCGAGCAGCCGCTTCACCTCGGTCATGGTCAAGACGACCGGGATCTTGCGGACCTGCTTGGTGCGGATCAGCTTACGCGCGAGATCGGGGCGGTCGAGCGTGTGCGTGAAGAAGAACCTAAGCGCGCCGACGATGCTGTTCATCGTTGGCGCCGGGACGCCCGCCTGGTGCTGCTCGAACTGGAACTGCCGGATATCCTCGGTGCTCGCGGTGTGGGGCGAGCGACGCAGCCAAGTTGCGAACCGTCCGACGTCGCGAAGATAGTTACGCTGCGTCTCCGTGGAGAACCCGCGCATGGTCATATCGTCGATCAGTCGCTGGCGCAGCGGGCTGATCGGGCCAATCTGGATAAGCTCGTTCATCGTTCGACTCCTCAGGTAAAGGAGTCGAGAGGGTCCGCCTCTGACCGCAGACGTTCAATCAGGCGCGGCGTTCGTCGGGCCGCTTTACATCGAGGCTAGCGCCAATCCGCGGAGCGGTTCGTGCATCGGCCAATGGTCGACTGTCATTGTGGCGTGGCTTTCTCACAGGACCTAAATCCTGATCGCCGGAAAACCATAAATGACAGCGCGCCGGTGCAATAAGCTCCGCAGGCACGCTGTCGTTTGAAGCGACCTAGAGTCCCTGACCGCCCGATACTTCGATGCGCTGGGCATTGATCCAGCGATTTGCCTCGGTCAGCAGACTGGCAACCATCGGCCCGATATCGTCAGGCATTCCCACCCGGCCGAGCGCGGTCATGCCGGCGAACTGATCGTTGAGATCGGGCGTGTCGCGAACGGCGCCACCGAGAAAATCGGTCTCGATTGCGCCCGGCGCCACCGTATTGACCGCGATGCCGCGCTCGCCCAGTTCCTTCGCGAGATAGACGCTGAGCACCTCGACGGCACCCTTGGCGGCCGAATAGGCCGCAAAACCGGGAGCAGACACCCGGGTCAGACCGGAGGACAGGTTCACGATGCGCCCGCCGTCGGAGAGGAGCGGCAGCAACGTCTGCGTAAGGAAGAAGACGCCCTTGAAGTGGACATTCACCAGCGCGTCGAACTGGGCCTCGGTGGTGTTGGCAATCATCGCGAACTCGCCATGACCCGCATTGTTGACCAAGTGGTCGAAGTTGCTTCGCTGCCAGGTGTCACGAAGCGCAGCCTGCAGCCGGTCCGCAAAATCACCGAAGCGAGCGACTGCCCCGCAGTCGAGCTGAAGCGCGACCGCCTTGCGGCCCATTGCCTGAACCTCCGCAACGACGGCGTCGGCTTCG
>Ga0209050_1000668_pt1 | contig 52124 bp, 46 predicted proteins | sample Araplavi_mTSA_r2_FD_184276 | JGI IMG/M metagenome (GOLD analysis project Ga0209050, IMG submission 184276) | Arabidopsis root microbial communities from North Carolina, USA - plate scrape MF_Cvi_mTSA_r2 (SPAdes) (version 2) | ecosystem: Host-associated > Plants > Roots > Endosphere | place: USA... | reverse complement strand
TCGGCCACTTCGACAACGAGATCCAGGTCGACAAGCTGAACAACTACCCCGGTATCCAGCGCCTGAACATCAAGCCGCAGGTCGACCGCTACACCTTCCCGACCGGCCAGAGCCTCTATCTGCTGGCCGAAGGCCGCCTCGTGAACCTCGGCTGCGCCACCGGCCACCCGAGCTTCGTGATGAGCAACAGCTTCAGCAACCAGACGCTGGCCCAGCTCGACCTCTGGAAGAACAAGGACAGCTACAAGCCGGCGGTCTACGTGCTCCCGAAGAAGCTCGACGAAGAAGTCGCCCGCCTGCACCTCGCCAAGATCGGCGTGAAGCTGACCGTGCTGACCGAGAAACAGGCCGCCTACCTCGACGTGCCGGTCGACGGTCCGTACAAGCCGGCGCACTACCGCTACTAAGCGCGGCGCTTCGGGCTGATTTTAAGGCTCTGCAAACACAAGCCGCCTTCCGCAAGGGAGGCGGCTTTTTTGTGACTATCGAGTCACCGGGGCGATCGACGTCTTTGGTCGGACGCCCACGTAGTTTCGCACTGGAACTTTTTCGCGGAGGTAGGTCGTGGTTGCACCTTCGCGGACCCAGAGGGCGCTGGAAGGGCCGCCATCGAGGTTGAGAGCTTCGCGGATGGGTAGGATGGCTTTGAGTTCGGGCGAGGTGAGCAGGATGGCGAGTTGCAGGAGGGTGCTGCCTCCTACGTGTCCGAGTAACCAGGTGCCGGCACCATCAGTGGCGATAAAGGTGCGCTGCGCGGGCGATTCGTCGTTGGTGAAACCCCACTGGCTTTTCGCGCCGCGAACCAGCCACGGGCCGGTCTGGATCAATTGCGTGACGTTGGCATCGGGCGTGAACGAGGCCTGATCAGCTAATATTAACTTTCCCTGGCGCACAACGAGTACGCCGCCGGCCCAATTCTTTCGATCGTAGGCACCGCTTGAACGGCCCTCGCTGATCAGGAGTCCATTGGGGCGAAAGGTGGCGGTATCGAAGAAGCCGCCATTGGTCCCGGCGACGCAACGGTTTCGATCCAAGGCATCGGCGAGATCGGCATAGAGCGCTCCGTCGCGACGCGGGCCGCGATCGAGAACGACGAGGTCGAAATCGGCTGCACGGAAACGGACGACCACGCACTCTACTCGCTCGGTCCCGCGCAGAATCGCAGGGCGGAGGACGGTCGGTTTCGGAGGCTCAGTTTGAGCGAAACAAAAAGCCGGCACTCCCACCAGCAGTCCGATCCATCCCACGATGACGCGGGCCCGGCTACTCACCACCGAATGACAGTCACGCTTCACGATCAGGCGTCGGGAAACGGTGAGGCGGTGAGGCGGAGTTCGATCTCAGTGGGCGTCCACACTTCCGGGCGAGGAGGTTGCGGCGAGTGGGAAAGCGCACAGGCGGCGAGGAAGATGAGGGCGGTGGCCGTCGCGGCGATTTCTGCGATTCGGCTGGCGCCTTGGCGCGGGGCGGCCGGATCGAGGAGAGCGCGGATGCGGTATTCGAGCTGGCTTTGCCGACGGGGGAGCATGGCTAGGGCGGGTACTGCGGGGACATTCGGAGAATCGGTGGCGAGATTCAGGAGCGTCTCGGCGTAGGTGGCGGGTTCCAAGCCCGCGAGGCGGGCGGCGAGGGCATCGCAGGCGGTTTCGCGATCGGTTTCCCAAAGGCGCCGGAGCAGAGGGGCAAAGGGGTTGAACCACTGTGTGGCGAGCAAGCCACGGACGAACCACTGCCACGCGAGGTCGCCGCGCTGGAAATGGGCAAGTTCGTGGAGGAGCACGGTGAGACGGGTGGCTTCGGGCCAATGTTCGGAACCATGCGGAAGGAGAATGAGGCGGCGATGCAAGCCGATGGCGCACGGGCCCAGCGTCTCGCTGAAGCGCAGCTCCACGGCGTGCGGCCAATGCAAGCGGGCTTGCGCGGTGCGCAGGGTCTCCTCCCATGCCGGGGTCTGGCAAGGTACAGCCTTCCCGAGAATCTGATGGAGGTTGAGGTGGGCGAGTGTTTCGCCAAGCACGACGAGGCCGAGGCCGGTCAGCCAAATCGTGCCGACGAGATTGAGGAGAGTGGAAGCCGCGCCGGGTGGATTCGCGGCCGAGGCCGACGGGAGCCAGGAAATCCCGGGCAAGGGCAGCCACACCCCCGCCAGGGTCCAAAGTAGGGCGCCCGCGGTCGCCAGCAGCACGGCATTGCGCAGCCAGGAGCTGAGACGGAATCCCGCCAGCAGGCCCCAGCTCAGGGCACCGATGAGCAGGCTGCGGACGGCGAAATCGAGAAAGGTGGCCCCAGTCATGGTTCTTTGGGGTTGGTGCGCTCGTCGATGAGGGCGCGGATGCGGGCGAGTTCTTCGGGGGCGAGTTTGCGGTCCTTCGGGTCGAGGAGGCTGGCGACGAGATTGGCTGGGGAATTTTCGAAGAAGGTGGCGAGCACCCGCTGGAGAGCGCCGGCGCTGGCTTTATCCCGACGGGCGGTGGGCACGTAGACGTAGCGGCGGCCTTCCCGCTCGTGCTTGAGGTGGCCTTTTTCCACGAGTACGGCGAGTAGCGCACGAACGGCGGAGTAACTCGGCGGATCGGCGAGGCCTTCCTGGATTTCGGCGGCGCTGGCGCGCTCGAGGCGCCAGACGATTTCCATAATCTGGCGTTCGCGGCGGGAAAGCGGATCGGGCTGTGAGGCTCGTGGCACAGATGAACGATGGCATGGGCGGCAGCGCACGGCAATTTGGAAGTGCTGGCTTTTTAGCACTTCGTCGTTGACCAGATTTCGAAGTGCTGCTTTTCTAGCACCATGAACTCGCACTGGTTGGCTGGCATTTTCGGTTTCGTTCGCAACATCCCCCCAAAAACCCGGCTCTTTGGTGAGCTGGCCGCCGGGGTCATCGCACTCGGTATTCTCGCGGGGTGCGCTTCGCCGCCTTCGAGCGCTCCGCGAACGGGGGGGTACACCTCGTCCACCGAAACGGCGGGAGCGACGAGACCGGAATCCCGGCCGGGCCTCGGGACGGGTTGGGGGGAAGAACGGGATTCACGCGTCACTTCCACGCGCTTCGTGCGGAGCAATAGCAGCCGGCCCAATGGAGCGGACGCGGTTTATTACAACGATCGCGAAGGGATCGAGGCCATGATCGCGCACGAAGGTGGGGCGCGGAGATCGGGCGGTGGCCTGCGGACGATGGCTTCGGGGCTGGTTTCGGTCGGGGTGAAAGGGTCGGGCGGCGGTTACCTCGACGGCTATTTCTCCGCGGGAAAACGGTTCATCGTCGGGGAACGAGGGGGGCGATATGAGATCGTGGTCCGCAATGAAAGTGGCACTCGCGCCGAGGTGGTTTTGTCCGTCGATGGGCTCGATGTGATCGATGGGCGAAGCGCTTCGGTTCGGAAGAATGGCTACGTGCTGGATCCGGGAGAAACGCTGGTTGCCGATGGATTCCGCACCAGCGATGCGACGGTGGCGGCATTTCGTTTCAGCTCGGTGGATCGCAGCTATGCGGCGCTCCGGCACGGGGACACGCGCAATGTGGGCGTGATCGGAGTGGCGGTCTTCACCGAAAAGAACCGCGACCAGGAGAAGCGCCGGAAGGCCAATCCTTTCCCGGGGTCGCGCTATGCGGTGCCGCCGGAAGGTTAACAACCATCGAGGCGCGACTACTTGTCCGGATTGCTAAAACCGAAATGCGGCGTGGAGCCGGTGTCGGCGATAATCTGCACAGCAATCCGGCGAGTATAGGGTGCGAGGAGGGAGAAGTGCGTGTGGCCGGGGACGGCGTAAAACCGGGTGGAGGGATGATGAGGCGCCTTTTCCAGCTCGCGCAGGCTGTAGATATTTGCCGACTCGTGGTCGCCTTCAAAAACGAAGGTGGGAGTCCGGATCCCGCGCAGCCAGGAAATCGGATCGCGCAGCTGATGCTCCTTGGTGTCGCCAGAATGGGCTTGGTAGTCCGAACCATAGTCGCTGGCGCGGGCGGCCGGACCGAAAGAAAAGGCCGCGCGAAAACGAGCGCTGGTTTCCACGACCAGCAAGACGAGCGTGCCGCCGGTGCTGTGTCCGCCGAGATAGATCCGATCGGGGTCGATGCCTGGTTGCGCAGCCAGGAAATCGGCCGCGGCGAGGACGTCCTCCACCTCCCCAAGGAACCTTTCCTTGTAACCCGGGTTTTGATTTCCGCCCCGTAGGGAGGGGTAAAGCGTGACGATTCCAGCGGAGCGGAAGGCGGCGGCGGATTGGTCGTTGTCCACCGGGGCTGGATCCCAAGCCGTAGAGCCGATGCTATTACTAAAGCCACCAAACAGCCACACGATGGCGGGATGTTTTTGGCCATCGGCCGGGATCGGCGAAAGATAGGCTGCGAGTTCACCTGCGGGAGAGGGATAGCTTACTTTCTGCAGGACGCCGCGGGGCGGCTCGTCCACAGGGCTGCCGTCTTTTTCCTGGCGAATGAGCTGAGTGACGAAACCCTTGCGGGCGTCAGCCAGAGTGGATCCGCTCGCGTGGGTACCACGTTCCGCCCGCGAATCCAGAAACGGGATGATGATCGCCATCCCGATGGAAAACACAAAGGGAGCCGCGACACTCAGGACCAGCCCGAGAATGGCAAGCACGCGACCGCCCAATTGCTCCTGGGATCGGCCGATTTGGATCAACGCGAGAATTCCACAGATCAATCCACCCACTGCGGGAAAACACACCAACAATCCGAAAAAGCCCAGAACCAGGCTCCAAATGGCAAGACTGCTGGTGCGCACAGGTGCGCCGGACGTTGGCAGAGGTGGTGGGGAGGGCATCATCGACAGAGCGGGTAAAATTGCGGGTGCGGCGAATCCTGGCTGGGAGCAGTTCGGTTGCCTTGAGATGTGAAAATCAAATGAAGCGTTCGTCTACGACGACGACCGCTTGGCGTGAATAGCCCGATAGTTGTAGGGTGAGGGCCCGGCTGCGTTGACGCCCAGTTGGTGTTGCCGGCGAGCCGGCGGTTCGCAAGCCGGGGCGGCGCCCCAAGCCGGCTGCCGTGTTTGTGCAACGCTGCCCTAAGGCTTGCCCAGCATATACCAACAGACGCAGGAGATCATCGCGGCGGCGAAGGCGAGGCCGACGAAATAGATGGCGGAGCCGCCGAAGGCTTCGGTACGCCAGTCGCGGATTTCGGAATTTTTGATGAGCGCGGATTGGGCGGGCGCACACTCGGCATCAACGATCATGCGAGCGAGCAGGGTGGCGCCTTGGGCGATGAGATCCCAGACCACCCAGAGGCCGAGCGTGGCGCCGCCGAGGATGAGGAAGACAAAAGGATGGCGTAAGGTGACCGCCAAATTGGCGACGAATTCATCACGGAAATCGCGCCAGCCGGATCTCTCGGGCGAAGGGTAGAGATCGAGGAGATCGCGCTCGGCGGTTTGATCACGCCCGATCAGTTCCTCCGTTCGGGCGCCGAGTTCGAAATAGCGATATTCTCGGGCGGCGAGCACGCGCAGCAGGAGGACAAAAACGGGCCATGCGGCGAGCATGGCAAAGAAAGTTCGCGCCGGCCAGGGTTTCAGCCCCACGAAGCCCAATCCGCAGGCGACTAGCGCAGCCACCAAAGTGGAAATGAGGAAGAGTGCGGTGACCGCCAGGCGCGGATAGCGGTTCGTCCGGAGCCAGCCTCGCACGTGGCCAATCAAGCGTTGCCGCCGAGCGCGCCAAAGGGCGGCGTTTTCCTCCTCATCGTAGCAAGCAAGCATCGGGTATCGGGTGTGAATTTGCGGCAAGTGGTCCGCTTCGCAACGGGTTTGCGGAGCGCAATGACTAACCCGGCAAGGGTAGCCGCGAGAGGGAGAGCTGCAGATTACAAAGGGGGCGCGATTTTCGCTTTCGGAACCTGGCAGTGCAGGCGAGACGAAGGGTCCGATGAATTCCACTTCTCTGCCCTGGCAGCTCGATCTGGCGAAACCTGCGGATATTCCGGAGTTGGAAATTTTGATTCCGCTTTCGGTGCGGGAGTTGCAGGCGACTTATTATTCGCCGGCGCAGATGGAGGCGGCGTTGGGGCCGGTGTTTGGGGTGGATCGGCAGCTGATTGCGGATGGGACTTACTTTGTCGCGAGAGCGGAAAATGAAATCGCGGGGGGTGGCGGGTGGAGCCGGAGGCGGTCGCAGTTCGGTGGAGATGCCGAGCGGGTCGGCGAAGATCCGTTGCTCGATCCGCAAAAGGAACCGGCGCGAGTGCGGGCGTTTTTTGTGCATCCGCGGTGGGCGCGGCGCGGGATCGGGCGGGCGCTCTTGCTCGCTTGTGAAGCGGCGATTCGGGAGGCGGGGTTTCGTGAGATTATGATGGTGGCTACGCTCGCGGGGGAGCCGCTGTATGCGGCATTTGGCTATCAAGTGAGCGCGCGGTTTGAGATTCCGCTGGCGGGTGGGCTAACGATTGCGGCGGTGCGGATGGGGAAACGGGTTGAGCCGGAGTAGAATGACAGCGAGCCGGTTGCTGCCGTAAGGATGGTGCGCTTCCAGCGCAGGAGTGGTCGGCGGCAACGGGAATGTTGCCGCTCCTTGGTCACTCGCTTCGGTTTCGTCTTTTCGACGGCGAAGGTGAGTGTTTTACTCGTGTTCGTACTTCACGACCCAGGGGTCGCGGGTGCGGGTTTGGAAGGTTTTGAGTTTGGCGGCGAGGTCTTCGAAAGTGGCTTTGTATTTCGGGTCAGCAGCGAGGTTTTTGAACTCCTGGGGGTCGGACTGTTTGTCGTAGAGTTCGTACTTCGGGCGCTGGAGGTATTCGCCGACGAGACGCCCCCCGTAGTGGCTTTCGCCGGTGCGGGCAACGCTCTGCCAGGTGGCGCTTTCCCAGAGGTCGCTAGCGAAGGGATATGGGAGCTGCCAGGCGACGTTGAGGATAAGTTTCCACTGGCGAGTTTGGACGACGCGCATGGGGTAGTACATGGTGATCTCGTGGAAGGTGTGAGAGGCGTAGACCTCGTCCCAGCCGGCGGGGTTTGCTTCGTCCCAGAGACCGGACCAGGAGCGGCCGTGGAAGAGGTAGGGCTGGGGTTTGGCGGCGCGTTTGGGCTGGCCGGTGAAGACTTCGCCGGAGCCGGTGACGGGTGGGGCATCGGGGGCTTGGACGCCGCAGAAATCGAGGATGGTGGGGGTGAAATCGACCCAGCTGACCATGGCGTTGCAGGTGCCGCCGCGGTGTTTTTGCGCGGGGGCGCGGACGATGAGGGGGAGGTGCATGCCGGGCTCGTAGAGGTTGGTTTTCGAGCCGGGAAAGGGCATGCCGTTGTCGCTGGTGAGGAGGATGAGGGTGTTGTCGTAGTGGCCGGTTTCCTTGAGGACCTGGATGAGGCGGCCGATGCCCTGGTCGGCGCGGGAGACGGATTGATAGTATTGGGCGATCTCGGCGCGGGCCTCGGGGGTATCGGGCAGCCACGGGGGGACGACGACGTCTTTGGGGTCGTAGACGACGGGCGTGATGCCGGGGTACTTGCCGTTGTTGCCGAAGCTGTCGGGCTTCAGCGGGTCACTGGCGACGACGCCGTTGCCGCGGTGCGGGTCGCTGGAGCAGATGTAGAGGAAGAAGGGGCGCTCGTCTTTAGCGGCGAACCAGGGGCGGCAGGTTTCGGCCATTTCGATGCCGTTGCGGGAATTACCGGGGAAGGCTTCGTCGAAGTGGAAGACTTCCTCGGGGGCGACGTGGTATTTGCCGATGCGGGCGGTGCGATAGCCGCCGCCGGTGAGGAGGACGGGGAGTGAGCGGACGGTGGGGAAGGCGGAGAAGTGGCCTTCACCGTGTTGGTGGCCGTACTGGCCATTGAGGTGATTGTGCAGGCCGCTGAGGATGACGGAGCGGCTGGCGCTGCAGCTGGCGGTGGTGCAGTAGGCTTGTTCGAAGCGGGTGCCTTCGGCGGAGAGGGCGTCGATGTTCGGCGTTTGGATAACGCGATTGCCGTAGCAGCCAGCGTCGCGGCCCCAGTCGTCGAGGACGTAGAGGACGACGTTGGGTTTCGCAGCGAAGGCGGCTTGAGCCAGGAGGAGGAAGACGAGGAAAAATCCAGCTTTCATCCAGCATGGACGGCAATTCACGCGCGGGAGTGGTGGGCGGGGTTGCATGGAGTTGGTCTACAGTGCGTAGGCGAGCAGCTATTTAACCGGGCCGGCTTTGCCGGGAGGGCGATTTTCGCGGCCTTCGCGTTTCGTGAGCGTGTCGCCGAGTTCGCCGCGCATGGTTTCGGCGAGGGCGAGGAGGCGGGAGAGTTCGGCGGAGTTTTGGGCGGCGACGTTGTGCTTTTCCCCGACGTCGGATTGGAGGTCGTAGAGTTCGGGGTCGGCGATCTTTTGGTTTTGGTATTTGTTAGGAATGCCGCCGGTGGCTTTGGGTTGGTCGCCCACGGTGCGGTAGGTGTGAGGGAGCTGGAGTTTCCAGCGGCCGGTGGTGAGGGCCTGGAGCTGGTTGTTTTCGTAGTAGAAATAGTAGGCTTCCTGTGGCGATTTGGCGCCGGGTTGAGCGGAGATGAGGGGCCAGCCGTCTCTGCCGTCGATTTTGCGCGTGGGGAGATCGGCGCCGGTGAGGTGGGCGAGGGTCGGCAGGATATCGATGGTGCCAAGGGCTTCGTCGGTGCTAGTGCCGGCGGGAATTTTGCTGGGCCAGCGCATGAGGCAAGGGACGCGGATGCCGCCTTCCCAGCAGGTCCCCTTCCCTTCGCGGAGCGGGCCGGCGGTGCCGCAGTGGTCGCCGTAGCTGAGCCACGGACCATTGTCGCTGGTGAAGATGACGAGGGTGTCTTCGTCGATCTTTTGCTCACGCAAGGTGCGGAAGATTTCGCCGACGGACCAATCCACCTCTTCCATGACGTCACCGAAAATGCGGCTGGTGCGGCCCTGGAATTTTTCGCCGGCGTAGAGCGGCACATGGACCATGCTGTGGGCAAGGTAGAGGAAAAACGGGGTTTTCTTCTGCGCGCTGCGCTGGATGAAATCGACGGCGCGTTCGGTGTAGCGGCGGGTGAGCTGGGTTTGTTTTTCCGGGGTGATCTCGGGGTCGACGACCTGGTCGCCTTCGATGAGCGGGAGAGGTGGGAATTTGGCCGCTTTGTTCTCGGGATGTTTCGGCCACATGTCATTGGAGTACGGGAGGCCGAAATATTCGTCGAAGCCCTGGTGGGTGGGGAGGAATTGGGTGGGGCGGCCGAGATGCCATTTGCCGATGGCAGCGGTGGCGTAGCCTTTGGGTTTCAGGACACCAGCGATGGTTTTTTCCTCGGGACTGAGGCCGAGCGGCGAGGCCGGGCCGAGGGCGCCGTGGATGCCGACACGGCTGTTGTAGCAGCCGGTGAGGAGGGCAGAACGGGATGCCGAACACACGGGGGAGGCGACGTAGAAGCGGGTGAATTTGCGGCCTTCATTGGCCATGCGGTCGAGGTTCGGGGTGGCGTAGCCGGTGGCGCCGAAGGGGCCGATGTCGCCGTAGCCCAGGTCGTCCATGAAGATGATGACGATGTTCGGAGGCGCGGCGGCTTGGGTTGCAGGGAAGGATGCGGCCAGGAGGAGGAGGGTGAGGAGGAAGGAGCGCATGGGCAGGACGGTGGCAGGAGTTGCGGCGTGGGCGACTACCGGAATGGTGGGGCCTTGGAGGAGAGCCGCTTGCATTGGCTGGTTCGCGGCGACGGTGTTTGCGGTGTTCGCGGCGGGTCGCCGCGAACGGCACTCGGGTCGAGTGCTCCACCCGGAAAACGAGGCTCCGCCGCCTTGCCGCAGGCTGAAGCCTGTACACCAACGGCGCGCGGGGGCGGGCGGTGCTTTTGCAAAAAGGGACAGGGCCGGGCGTCGTTGGACGGCCGGCCCTGTGGATGGGGATTGGCTTGGAACCGCTTAGTTTACGTAGGCCAGTTCGTTGGTGAAGAGGAGGGCTTGGGCGTAGGCTTCCCAAGCGGTTTGCTGGCGGCGGTCGACGACTTCGCCTTTGTTTTGGATGGCGCCGAATTTGCCGGCGTCGCGTTTGCGCTCGGCCTGTTTTTGGATGGCGGCGGTGCGCTGCTCGGCGGCTTTGTCTTTCGGGGCCGGGGTGGCCATGGCGGAGCCGAGGGTGTTGGCATCGGGCGCAGCAGTGCCCTGGACTTCGCTGAGGAAGTTGCGGGCGAAGGCGAGTTCGCGATCGGTGGGCAGGCGCTGGTACATGATGCGGTAGAGCCAGCGGACTTTCTCGTCGCTAGTGCCGGCTTTCTGGATTTCCGGGCGGGCGATGAGCTTGCGCGAGATGTCGACGGCCATGGAGCTGTTCATGAGGAAGAGCGCCTGCTGAGGCACCACGGTGCTGGTGCGCTTGGAGTTCGGCATATCGGGGTCGCTGAAGTCGAAGGTCTGCATGAGCTCGGGGAGATTCCCGCGATCGATGTAGCCATAGACGCTGCGGCGATAGCTGTAGGGTTCCTCGGTGAGGTTTACCGGCTTGCCGCCGATGCTCTGATCGAGGAGGCCGCTGAAGGAGAGGAGCGAATCGCGCATGGCCTCGAAATCGAGCCGGCGGATGTTCGAGCGCCAGAGCAGGTGGTTCTGCGGGTCCTTCACTTCGTAGTCGGCCTTGGTCTCGGTGCTCTGCTGATAGGCAGCGGAGAGCATGATGAGCTTGTGCATCTTTTTCATGCTCCAGTTGTTCTCCATGAACTTGGCGGAGAGGTAATCGAGCAGCTCGGGATGCGTGGGCGCGCCGCATTGCACACCGAGGTCATCGGGCGTGGAAACGAAGCCGTCGCCGAAGTGGTACATCCAGAGGCGGTTCATGGCGACGCGGGCGGTGAGCGGGTTGCCCTTGTCGGCGATGGCCTTGGCCAGATCGTAGCGGCCGCTGCCGTTGGTGAACGGGATGGGCTTGCGCTCGGGCGAGAGCACTTCGAGGAAGGCGCGCGGGGCGATGGGGCCGCGGCTCTGGGATTCGCCACGGATGAAGATCGGCGAATCTTTTGGATTCGGGCGATCGGTAACGACCATGGCCTTGGCCGGGGCGCCAGGGTGCGACGTCTCGAGGAGATTGAGCTCGCCGAAATTGATGCGGGAGCGGCCCTGCATGCGCGGGAGCCAGGTGAGGTAATTCGACTCGATAAGATCGCGCGTCATGATCGGCGCGGGCTCGACGGTGAAGGGGCCGCGGAGCAGGTCGACCATGTCTTCACTATAAGTGGAGACAGTAGCCGAAGCGGACTCACGCATGGTCTTCACGAAATCCTTGGCCTGCGGCTGCACGCTGCGGATGAGGTCGGCGTAGAGCTTGATGGCTTCATCGAGGCTCTGCGGCGGATTCTTTTTCAGCGCTTCGACGACGATGTCGTTCGGCTTCTTGTTGGCCTGGGCGCGGAACATCTTCTGCATCATCTCGCCCTTCTCGCCGAGCTTCTCGGCGTTTTTGCCGCCGGCGAGTTTCTTCGCCATGCGTTCGCTCATTTCGCCCATCTTATCGAGGCTGGCGACGTCGAACTTGCCCTCGCGCTTGATCTCGTAGAGCGGGCCCCAGACGCTGGTATTGCGCATGAGGGAGCGGGAGAGGAAGTTGAGGAACTGGTCGTCGAGCTTGTTTTCGCGGATGAGGGCGTTGCGCTCTTTCTGGCCTTCGGCATCAGCGCCTTTACCCTTGCCGGCGGTGGCGACGGCGGCGCGGAGATAGACTTCGGGTTTGGCCCAGAAGTCGTTCAGATAACCGCCGACGGAATCGTAATAACGATCCTGCATCTGCTTCATCTCCGCAGCGAATTTCGCCTGGTAGTCGGCGAGCTGATCGGACTTCGCCATGTTGTCGAGGGCCGGCTGATTGTCCGGCTCGTACACACTCGCGAAGACGCCGTGCAGGGCGTAATAGTCGCGGGTGGGGATGGGATCGAACATGTGATCGTGGCAACGGGCGCACGAGACGGTCAGGCCGAGGAAGCCTTTGCCGACGACATCGATGCGGTCGTTGATGATGTCGTTCACATTGCGGAAGCGTTCGCCGACGGTGAGGAAACCGAGGCCAGCGAGGCGCGGGTCGCCTTCCTTCACGCCGGGCATCTGGTCCGCGGCGAGCTGCTCCATGACGAACTCGTTGTACGGTTTGTCGTCATTGAGCGACTTGATGACGTAGTCGCGATAGGTCCAGGCGTTCGGGTAGCGGTACTCGGTGGTGCGGTTGCCGTTGCGCTCGCCGCCGATGGTGTCGCTGTAGCGGGCGGTATCGAGCCAGTGGCGGCCCCAGCGTTCGCCGTAGTGGGGATTGGCGAGGAGCTTGTCGACGACCTTGGCGAAGGCATCGGGCGAGTTGTCCTTGAGGAAATCGGCGACTTCGTACGGGGTCGGCGGGAGGCCGATGAGATCGTAATAAGCGCGGCGGATGAGGGCTTCCTTGGTGGCGGGTTTATTCGGCACCATGCCGTTCGCTTCGAGCTTCTGGAGGACAAAGGCGTCGAGCGGGGTTTTGCACCAGTTCGGATTCTGGGTGACGGGGACGGCGGGCTTGGCCACGGGCTGGTAGGCCCAGTGATGGCGGGCGGTATCGGTGAGGCCGGTCAGCTTGGTCTTGATGTCCTTGCCGCCTTCGCGCGGATCGGGGGCGCCCTGCTTGACCCACTCGGTGAGGGTGGCGATCTCGGCGTCGCTCAGTTTTTCGCCTTTCGGCGGCATCTGGAGATCGGGATCCTTGTAATTGATCGCGGTGATGAGCGCGGACTTGTCGGGATTGCCGGGCTCGATGACGGCGCCGGAGTCGCCGCCTTTTTGCCAGCCGGGACGGGTGTCGAGGGTGAGGCCGCCTTTGTTTTTATTTTCCTCGAGCGAGTGGCACTTGTAGCACTTGCCGGAGAGGATGGGGCGGACCTTGGACTCGAAGAAATCGAGCTGCTCCTTGGAAGGAGCCGCGTTCACGGCAGCCTGGGCGGAGAAGCCGCCGGCGGCTGCGCTGAGCGCGAGGAGAAGGAAGGTTTTGCGCATGGGTTTGGGCCCTTTGCTGATCGTCATGGTGGAGGAACGAAACATCAGGCGATGACGTCTTTGACGACGTTGCCGAAGTTGTCGGTAAAGCGGAAATCGCGCCCGTTGTAGCGGTAGGTGAGCTTCTTGTGATCGAAGCCGAGCAGATGCATGACGGTCGCGTGGAGATCGTGGATGTGTACCTTATCGACGGCGGCGCGGGCGCCGAATTCATCGGTGGCGCCGTAGATGGTGCCGCCTTTGACCCCGCCACCGGCCATCCAGGTGACCATGGCGCGGCCATTGTGATCGCGGCCGGGCACTTCGTTGCCGTTGCGGTCGCGGGTGACGGTGCGGCCGAATTCGCCGCCCCAGATGACGAGGGTGTCGTCGAGCAGACCGCGCTGTTTGAGGTCGGTGAGGAGAGCGGCGGCGGGGCCGTCGATTTCGCCGGCCTTTTTGGTCATGGCTTCGTCGAGTTTGTTATGATGATCCCAGCCGGTGTGTTCGATCTGGACGAAGCGGACACCGCGTTCGACGAGGCGGCGGGCGACGAGCATCTTGGCCCCCATTTCGCTGCTACCGTAGAGGTCGCGCATGGCCTGCGGTTCCTTGGAGACATCGAAAGCGTCGGTGGCTTCGGTCTGCATCTTGAAGGCCATTTCGAAGGCCTGGATGCGGGCTTCGAGCTGCTCGTCCCGCTGGAGCGAGGCGGCATGCATTTCATTGAGGCGCTGGGCGAGATTGAGCTGGGAGCGCTGGACGCCGGTGCTGGTGAACTGGTTGCGGATATTGAGCAGCACTTCCTCGAGTTTCATCTTGGTGCTGTAGTTCACATTCACGCCCTGGAAGACGCCGGGAAGGAAGCTGGCCTGGCGCCACTCGGGTTTGCCGCCGAGGGTGATGAAGCCGGGCATGTTCTGGTTTTCCGTGCCGAGGCCGTACAGGACCCACGAGCCCCACGAAGGTTTCGGGAGCTGGAGCGAGCCGGTGTTCATGAAGCGCTGGGCGACTTCGTGGGCCGGGATATCGGTCCAGAGGGAGCGGATGACCGCCATTTCATCGACGTGCTCGGCGAGCTTCGGAAAGACGGAGCTGACTTCGATGCCGGATTTGCCGTGCTTCTCGAACTTGAACGGGGATGGGAAGGCGAGGCCGTTCGCTTCCGGGATGCTCTTGTCGGCGTACTTCTCGAGCATGGGCTTCGGATCCCAGGTATCAACGTGCGACGGACCGCCCGAGGCGAAGATGTGGATGACGTGCTTGGCCTTGACCGGGAAGTGCGGCTGCTTCGGCAGGAGCGGGCTGAGCGACTTGCCCGCCGGGGCCGGCGTGGTGGCCGCGCCCATGGCAGAGGCGCCACCGAGGATGGAGGCCAGGCACATGGCGCCATAGCCCATGCCGGTCTTTTCGAGGAACTCCCGGCGCGAGGTGCACAGGATCGGGAGGTGTTCGAGCGGGTTGTAATTCGGAATGGGGTTCTGGTTCATAGTCGGGGTGCTCTGGGTTAAGGCCTGCGGTGCGTTCTTTGGGAAAGTTGGAAAGGGTTCGGAAAAGCGATCGGTTGCGTGGTAAACGATTTAGCAAATAACAGAGGCAATGCAGGTTCTGACCAACTGTCTTGTTGGGTGGCGTGGAACCCACCCGGAACGGCAGGGGGGAAATGCGGACGGGGTGTTAAGGTTTACGGGGAGACTTCAGGGTCGCAAGGACACGGAGGGGGAAATTGGGATTGGGCCGAGTTGCGGAATCTGCTATCGTCCGGGCATGACGTTGAAGCAGCAGGTTCACGATCTGGTCGATGCATTGGCCGATGATTCACCCCTCCTTCTGGAGGTTCGTGAGGCGCTGCGAATGAATCGAGCGATTGGGGCAGCACTGGAAGATGTGCGTGAGGGGCGGACCTACAGCGCCGAGGATTTCATGTCGAAGGTGGAGCAGCGATGGCCGCGGAAAGCTTCCGCGTAGTCTTTACGCAGAGTTCCTGGACGGATCTCGAGGAGATCGTCGCCTACTGGTCGGAGCGCGATGAGCCCGAGCGGGGAGAAAAATATGCGCACGACCTGCCACAGGAGGCGATTCACCAACTCAGCAAACCTGCCCTCGCGCGTTCAGGCCGATATCTCCAGCACACGGAATTTCCGCAGGTTCAGGAATTGAGCGTTTTCAAGCGCTCCTATCGAATTCTGTATCTGGTGAGGGAGCAGGAAGACACCGTGGAAGTGCTGCGCTTCTGGCACAGCCATCGAGACGAACCGTTCCAGATCTAGGTCGGGGGCTTCTTGTCTGAGTCTCTGCAAGGGGGGCGACAGGAATATTGCCGCTCCTTGACCTGCCGGCTTCGGTCGTGATTTCTCACTCCATGCGCGCCGCCACCTTCGCTTTGTTAATCACCGTATTCTCCGTTCCGACTGTTTGGGGTGAGGAGATTTATGAGCCGAAGCCGGGGTCGGCGGAGCGGAAGGCGATCATGGAGGCGATGCGGGGGCCGGTTTCGAAGCACGTCGGGACACGGGTGACGTTTACCGGGCAGGTCCAGGTGGTGGGGAATTGGGCGACGTTTCAGGGCAACGTGGAACCGACGGACGGGAAGCCGGTGAAGGAGGAGGCGTCGATCGATATCGACCTAGATTTCTTTGCGCTGCTGGGGAAGGACAGCAGCGGGGCCTGGAAGGCGCTCCACTGGGGCTTTGCCGGCGATATCGGCGTGATGCAGGAAGCGCGGGAGAAGTATCCGAAAGCGCCGAAGGCGTTGTTTGCGATTTTGGGGGAATAGAAAGGAGAGCGCGAGCGCAGGCGGCATGGGTGGGCTATCCTAGCTATGTGAGGGAAAGAGAAGAAACCGATCTTTCGAATCCGCCGGAGCAGGTCCGCCCTTGACGGCGGGCGCAGCGCAGATAGGCCATCCCATGTTACAAATATGGAGGGATTGGATGGCGCGTTTGGTTGGCGCGCTGACACCGGGAAGGGAAAACCCCCGGGCACTGGGCGACGAGGATATCCTCGAGCGCATGGAAGAGTTTCTCTCCGAGGGGGAAACGATACTGGAGCTTTGGCGGGGCGGCGACGCAAAGCAGGAGCGCAAATACGATGGCTGGAGCGAGCGGATGACTCGTTTTGCCGATGCGTATTTGAGCGAAGAGCATCAGGCGCTTTTCCGGAAGATGCCGTTTTCGCTCGAGCCGCGGTCACGCACGGCGGAGGAAATCGTGGCGGATAAAAGGCAGTACCTGAAGCTGCGGCGGCTTTTCGATCTGGTCGAATTTCTGACGCAGATCGTGGATGAGTTGCGGAATCCGAAGCGGGACCGGCACTCCGCTACGGGTGGCGATGCGCGCGACACGCAGGCGAGACCGCCGGCGGCTCAGGCTGAGGCTTCGGGAGACCCTGCGGGGGCCGAGGGGAGCTGAGGTTCGAGGAGGTCCCAGAGATTTCCGTAGAGGTCCTCGAAGACGGCGACGGTGCCGTAGGGGTGCTGCCTTGGCTCGCGGACGAAGGTGATGCCGGCGGCCTGGTAGCGATGGTAGTCGCGCCAGAAGTCGTCGGTGTAGAGGAAGAGGAAGACGCGGCCGCCGGTCTGGGTGCCGATGCGGGATTCCTGCTCGGGAGTGGAGGCGCGGGCGAGGAGGAGACGGGACTCGGTGGCGCCGGGTGGGGCGATGACGACCCAGCGTTTGGCCTGCTCGGGGACGGGGGTGTCTTCGATGAGGGTGAAGCCGAGTTTGCCGATGAAGAAGGCAAGGGCTTCGGCGTAGTCGCGGACGACGAGGGAGACGAGGCCGAGGGATTGTTTCATGCACGCAGCAAAAATGGCGCGACGATGGATGTCGATCTGGACAGTGAGATCGAAACCGCAGAGAGACTCGGGCGGGGGCGTCCCGATTCCTTGAAAAGCCTCGCTTAACAAAGCGACGAAGCCAGTTTGTTAAGGGAGAGATTTTAACGAGGCAGGCTAAAGCCTGTACTCCAACGTGGGCGCGTTGCGCCCAGCTATTCGCCGCGACGGCGGTGCGTGCGAGGGGAGGAGGAGACGCGGACCTTGGCTTTCTCCATTTCGGGTTCGTCCTCGGTCATGAAGGCTTTGAGCTGTTCGAAAGCGGAAACATCCCGGAGCACACGGTCGGCCTTGCGGACGAGGCGACGTGCTTTGCTCAGGATTTGGAAACCACTGGGTAACTGGAAGTGTGGCATGAGTGGTATGACGCTGTGAGGGGTGCAGACGTTCAAACTACGTTACAGATGAGTGTCGGGGACCTGTTTTGTGGCGACGCAACTCTCCGGCATCGACAGCCGGAGCGAAGCGAAGACGGCCGCAGGCAAAGCGAGGCCCTCCAAAAAGTGAAGCCAGGCTCCCTTGCGGAGAGCCTGGCTTCGGAGAAACGATGGATGTCGCGTACTTGCTTACTTCGCGGCGAGTTTGGCGGTGATGCCGGCGACGTGTTTGCCCTGGAATTTGGCCATGGAGAGTTCCTTGGCGCTGGGCTGACGGGAGCCATCGGGGCCGGCGATGGTGGCGGCGCCGTAGGGCGAGCCGCCTTTGAGTTCGCTGATATCGGTGAGCTCGGGGCAGGAGTAGGGCAGGCCGACGTAAACCATGCCGTGGTGGAGCAGCGTGGGGATGAAGGTGAGGATGGTGCTTTCGTTGCCACCGCCGGTGCCGGTGCTGGTGAAGACGCTGCCGACTTTGCCGACGAGGGCGCCGGTCATCCAGAGCTTGCCGGTTTGATCGAGGAAATTGCGCATCTGGGCGGTCATGTTGCCGAAGCGGGTCGGCGTGCCGAAGATGATGCCGTCGTAGTCGCCGAGTTCTTTCGGGTCGGCGATATCGGCAGCCTGATCGACTTTGCCGCCGACAGCGGCAAGCTTCTCCGGGCTGAGGAGATCGGGCACGCGCTTGAGGGTGACTTCGACTCCGGCGACTTCGCGGGCGCCCTCGGCGACGGCGTTGGCGAGGGTTTCGATGTGGCCGTACATGGAATAGTAGAGAACGAGGAGCTTAGGCATAGCGGTGGTAGATGTTAAGTTGGCGGTGGCGTTGGGTTGTTAAGAATGGACGAGAGTCGGCCTGCGAATGAGGTGAAGCATTCGCAGGCCTTTGAGTTCACTTCAGGTCGAAGAGGAGCGCTTCGGCGTCCTCGGTGGCGGTGAAGGTGAGCAAACCGGCGGTCTCGGTGCTAGCACCATCTCCGACGGTGACAGCGGACCCATTGAGGGTGAGCTGGCCGGCGGCGACCTGGAGCCAGGCGCCGCGGCCTTCGCGCAGGTCGTGGGTGACGGTTTCGCCTTTCTTCAGGCGGAGGCGATAGACTTCGGCATCCTGGTGGATGATGGCGGAGTTTTCGCGGCCGTCGGGCGAGATGACGAGGACCTTCGACGCATCGGCGTGCGAGGCGTCCGGATGCCACTCGGTGTAGCTGGGTTCGAGGCCGCGTTGCTTCGGCTGAATCCAGATCTGCAGGATGTGGGTGGCGTCGGTGCGCGAGGGATTGAACTCGCTGTGCTGGACGCCGCTACCGGCGCTCATGAGCTGGATCTGGCCGGGCTGAAGGACGCGGCCATTGCCCATGGAGTCGCGGTGCTGGAGCGCGCCGCCGAGGACGTAGGAGAAGATCTCCATGTCGCGGTGCGGGTGCATCCCGAAGCCCATGCCAGGCGCGATCTGGTCATCATTGATGACGCGCAGGGAGCGGAAGCCCATGTGCTGCGGATCGTAGTAATCCGCGAAGGAGAAGGTGTGGTAGGAATCGAGCCAGCCATGCTCGGCATGGCCGCGGTCATTGGATTGGCGAACTGTGATCATGGGAGGAGTGTGCGCCCGACCCTCCATTTCGCCCAATACCTTGTGGCTCGCGCAGCGATGCCTTTCCGGTATAGATGAGGTCCTGCATGGAACTTCGTCATTTGCGCTACTTCATCACGGTCGGCGAGCTGCTGAGCTTTACCCAGGCGGCGGCGAAGCTGCATGTGGCGCAACCGGCGTTGAGCCGGCAGATTCGCAGTCTGGAGGATGAGCTGGGGGTGAAGCTGCTGGAGCGGAATTCGCGGGCGGTGTGCCTGACCTCCGCAGGGAAGACTTTTTTACCGGAGGCGCGGGCGGTTTTGAAGCGGGCGGAGGAGGCGATCGCGACGGTGCGGCAGAGTGTGAAGATGGAGGTGATCCGGATCGGGTACGCGCCGTCGCTGGCGGCGCCGCATTTACCGGCGGCGCTGGAGCGGTGGAATACGGCGCATCCGCAGGCGCGGGCGGAGCTGCACGATATGTCGTCGGCGGAGATGCTGGCGGGCTTGCAGCAGGGGCGGCTGGAGGTGGCGATCGGGCCGCAGCCGGTGAAGGCGCCGGCGGGGCTGGCGATGCGGCAGTTGCATCGGGAGACGTGGCGGCTGGCGATTCCACCGCGGCACAAACTGGCGCCGTCGAAGAAGGTGGCGGTGGCGAGTTTGAAGGGGGTGCCGATGCTGGCGTTTACGGCGGCGGATTATCCGGAATATGCGCCGGCGGTAGCGGCGTATTTGAAGCCGCTGGGGATCGAGTTTGCGCCGGTGCAGGAGTGCGATGGGGTGATGTCGCTGATCTCGGCGGTGGAGTCGGGCGCGGGGGTGGCGTTTGTGTCGTCGGGGCTGGGGTTTTTATTTCCGAGCCGGGTCCCGTTGCGGAAGATCGAGCCGGCGCCGCCGTCGTTTCCGGTGGCGGTGCTTTGGCGGCCAGGGAGTGCGTCGGCGGTGAGTCAGGCGTTTGTGGATTCGCTGGTGCCGGTGGCGGGCACCGAAGACGTGAAGTGAGCCTGCGCTTTTAGCGCAGGGCACTATCGTTTCACGCAGAGGGCTGCGTGAACCACGGGAGTGACAGCGACGCTGCTTACCGAGAAGCGAGCTACTTCAGCTTCGTGAGGTCGGCGGAGTCGTGGAGGGCTTTGAGTTCGGCGTCGGTGAGGGCGCGGTTGAAGATGGCGAGGGCGCCGAATTTGCCGATGGTGGCTTCGCCGAGCATGGAGCCGACGGCGTAGCGAGCGCCGATGCAGAAATCGGCGCCGCCAATCTTGTTCGCGGCATGATTGGCGGGGTCGAAGCGGAAGATGCCGCGACCGTGGTAGTACGGGTTCATGCCGCGGTCGCCGCCGTTGGGGCCTTCCTTCGTGAAGTAGGGGTCGGTACGTTTGTCTTTGACCGGGTCGAGTTTTCGCTCGTCGAGGACGCCGTTGATGTAGGCGCGGAGGTATTTGGAATCGTAGGTGAAGGCGAGGGTGCACCATTGCTCCTCGGGGACTTCGGCTTTGGTGGCGGCGTAGTCGGCGCACCACGGGAAGGCGCTGCCGTCGACGCGGCGGGTGACACCGCCTTCGCTGGAGATGTGCGGGACAAGGTTCCGCGGGCCGCCGTACGTGGGCATGTTCATGAGCAGCGCGTACTGGCGGGTGCCGGTGTCGTCGTTGGCGCCTTTGCCTTCGCTCCACATGCCGGCGATGGTGCGGCTTTGCTTGAGATTCACGATGCGGACGACGGCGAACATGGTGACCTGGGCATCGGGGCCGGAGATATTGAGGTCGCCGGTTTCGGCGTACGGGATACGGAAATAGTGCTTTCCATCCAGCTCGGCGGAGTAGCCGGAGAAGGGGCCACCCTCGACCCGGGGAATGGGGCCACCGACTTCGGTGAGCGGGTGTTTTTCCTGGGTGCCGGTGGAGATGCGGGGCGTGCCGGGGGCTTCGCCGAAGGTCCAAAAGGCGACGAGGCCGGGGGTCTTTTCGACGACAGAGGCGTCGCCGGCGAAGGCGCACGGAGCGAAGGCGGCGAGGGAGGAAAGCAGCAGGGGTACGCGCATGACGCCGCGATGCTGTAGCGGGTGGCCGGGTGGCGGCAAGCTCGGGGCCAAGTCAACCGCCGGCAGCCTAACGACTGTACACCGACATCTAGCGCGAAGCGGACGGTGGAGCGGAGGGACGGTTGATGTAGGCGAGGGCGAGGCGTTCGGCTTCGGCGAGCTGTTCCGGGGTGAGGGTCTTTTTGAGCTCGGCGACGCCTTCCCGGTCGCTGGCGACGCGGAGCCAGCGGTAGGCCTGGATGAGATTTGGCGGGGTGGCTCGAGCGTAGAGGACGGCGAGTTCGGCGGCCGCGGTGAGGTCGCCTTTGTCGGCCCTGAATTTCAGTTGGGCGACAGGGCCATCGAAGCCGCGGTCGGAGACCGGCAGGTCGGTCGACACTTCGGTTTCTTCGCGCGGAGCAGCTTGGGGGTCGGCGAAGGAGATGGAGCCGAAGGCGGGACCCCGGTCAGCGTAGAGGCTGAGGTGCGGTTCGCCTGGGCTTTGGAAAAAGCGGCTGACACTGAACTTGCCCTCGCCCTTGGGCAGGATGACGGACTGCGAGGCTTCTTCGCCGGAAGTGTAGCCATCGGCGCCCGAGGCGGAGAGGCCGAAGTAGAGCTTGGCCTGTGCGCCAGCCCCAAGACGGTAAAAGCCGCGAACAAGATACCGGCCGCCGGGGCCGAAGGTCGTTTTGGTCCCGCGGATTTCCTGAATGGTGATTTCGTCGCCGGGCGCGAAGGTCTGGCGCGTGGGTGCCCAAGTCAGAACAAACGGGTATTCGATTTCGGCTGAGCGGACATCCGCCACGGGCTGAATCGAAGCCGGATTGTCCAAGCCAATCGGGGCGGCGGGAGGCTGCGCGGCGGTGCGTTCGCCGGTGGCGAAGGTGGCGATGAGGGTGATACTCGCGGCGAGGGGCAGGAAACGGGCGAAGGCGCTCATGAGCTGATACTGGCGCTGGACGCTCTGGCTCAGGACAAGGGCGCTGGCGGAGGTTTTCGCCGCGGGGGCGATGCTGGCGACGGCGGAGCTGTGGACGAAATGGAGGGCGGCGGTGACACCGGCGGTAGTGATACCGCGATGGACGAGGCGTTTGCGAAGGAGGGCACGGCCGCGTTCGAGGCGGGTCTTTACTCCGGCGCGAGTGAGGCCGAGCTGGGTGGCAGTATCGGCGCAGCTTTGGCCTTCGAAATAGCAGAGGAGCAGCGGCAGACGATAGCGCTCGGGGAGGCGGCTCAGTTCGGTATCGAGGGTTTCCTGCCAGGTGGAATCGGGGGCCGGCTCGCTGGCGGGTTCGACGCCGCAGTCGAGCGAGATTTCATGCTGCTGGCGCTCGGCCGATTCGCGATGGAGGCGCCAGGCACAGCGGGTGGCGACGCGGTGGAGCCAGGCGGCGAGACGGGTTTCATCGCGCAGGGCTGGGGCGCTGCGGGCGAGGACGAGGAAGGTGGCCTGGCAGGCGTCTTCGGCATCTTGCGACCGCCGGAGGATGCGTCTGCAGACGCCAAGGACCATGGGGCCGTGGTCGGCGAGGATGCGGGCAAAGGCCTGCGGATCGCCTTCACCCACGTAGAGCTGGAGGGGAGAGGGAAGGTCCGGCATGGCAGCGGCGACAGAGGCAGAGCGGGCGGCGAGACGATTCATGGTGTTTCCAAAAGGTCTGTGGGCGCAAGCCGCCAAATGGCCTCAGAAATTTTCCCGCGGTGCATCTTTGGTCCGGCAAGCAGGCGATCTCTCGGGAGAAAAGAATCGCGAGAGGGGCTTGAACCGAGCGAGGCCCCGGCTATGACTGACGGTCCTATGGGACGCCAATGGCTCCTCGCGAAACGCGAGGTCAATTCCTCCAAGAAAGCTGCCGCCACGAGCAAGCTCGTGAAAGAAATCGCTGTCGCCGCCAAGCTGGGCGGACCGGACCCGGACGGGAATGCCCGTCTGTTTGCCGCCGTGGAAAAGGCGCGCCGGGAATCGGTCTCACGCGATGTGATTCAGCGGGCGATCAACAAGGGTGCCGGGATCGGCGAAGACAAGATGGTGATGGAGCACATCGTCTTCGAAGGTTATGCGCCGCACAAGGTGCCGCTGATCGTGGAAGTGCTGACGGATAACAACAATCGGACGGCGCCGGAAATCCGGGTGCTTTTTAAGAAAGGCCAACTCGGGGCGCCGGGGTCGAACAAGTTTCTCTTTGATCACGTGGGGCTCGTGGAAGCGCATTCCGGCAACGCCGGGGCGGATATCGAGGAGGCGGCGATCGAAGCGGGCGCGAATGAAGTCGAGGCGCTCACGCACGAGCAGAATGACGACATTCCGGCGGACCGGAAGGGGGCCCGTTTCATCACCGATCGCACGCAGACGGCGGCGGTGTCGAAGTGGCTCGGGGCGAATGGCTGGACGGTGGTGACCAGTGAGCTGGGTTACGTGCCGAAGAATCATCCGACGCTGTCGGACGAGCAGCTGGCGGAAGTCGGCGAATTTTTGCAGTCGCTGGATGACCACGATGATGTGCATCGGGTCTGGGCGGCGGTGAAGTAGCGGGGCGGGTGGGGAGAGGGCTGCGGGAAGGAAGACTTCGCCACCTTTCCTCCGGCTGAAGCCTGTACTCCAGCGATTCGCGCCGTGCTTCGCACGGGTGGGTTTTGAGGGCGGCTCTGGGAAGAGCCGCCTACGTTGGCAACTCGTTTGCGGGCGCGGGCTCCTCGGCGGGAGCTTGGTCCTGGCGGAGGATGGCTTCGAGGCGGGAGAGTTCGGCTTCGAAGGCGGGTTCGTCGGCGGTGGGGGGGATTTTTTCGACGGGAAGGAGGGTGATGTCGACGCGGGCGAAAGGCTTCGGCACCTGGAAGCGGTCCCAGGCTTTTTTGAATTCCCAGTAGCGGGAGTATTGCACGCGGATGGGTAGAATCGGGACCTCTGTTTTTTGGGCGACCAAAACGATGCCGGGGTGCAGGCGGTAGATGGGGCCGCGGGGGCCATCGGGGGTGAAGGCGACGATGTACTCATCGCGCAGGGCGCGGATCAGTTCGCGGGTGGCGGTGGCGCCGCGCCGGGAGCTGGAACCGCGGATCGCGCCGATGCCAAAGCAAGCGAGGAAAGCGGCGAGGATTTCACCGTCCTTGCTGGCGCTGGTGAGGGCAGCAGTGCGCTGGGCCGGGAAGTAGCGCTCGTAAAGGTACGGGATGATGAAGAGGCGATTGTGCCAGAAGAGCCAGATGGAGGCACCAGGTTTGCCGTGCAAGGCTCCGGCCTGATCGTCGACGCGGATGCGGAGGGTGGCGATGAGCAGGCGGACGATCCACGACCCGACCCTGGCAGCGAGAGCAGCTTGGCGCGGGGTCACTGCTATTCGAAATTTTCCTGCCAGCGAAAGGCGCTGGGAACGGGGAGGCCGAGTTGATCGAGGATGCGGGCGACGACGGTATCGGCGACGGCTTCGATGGTCGCGGGGCGGCTGTAAAAATGGGGGCTGGCGGGGAGGACGGTGGCGCCGGCTTCCATAAGGGTGCAGACGTTGCGGGCGTGGATGAGATTCCACGGGGTCTCGCGCGGGACGAGGATCAGGCGGCGGCGCTCTTTCAAAAAGACGTCGGCGGCGCGCAGGATGGTGCTCTCCGCGGTGCCAGCGGCGATGCGGCCGAGGGTGCCCATGGAGCAGGGGCAGATGACCATGGCATCGAAGCGGGTACTGCCGCTGGCGAAAGGCACGTTCATGCTTTTGTCGCCGTGCTGATGGACTTCGGCGGGGACGAGCAATTCGCCGAGTTCCTCCGCGGCGACCTGGCGGGCGTAGGCGCTGAGGACCAGATGCACCTCATGGGTGCGGGAGTCGATCTGATCGAGCAGGCGCTGGAGGTAGATGGCGCCGCTGGCGCCGGTGCCGGCGAGGACGAGTTTCATGGGTGCCGGTGGGGGGTGCTGCAGCCGAGGTGAGGCAGCCGTGAGCGGCTGAGGGCTGGCACGGGGGCGCCAGTGAGGGTCCGAGGCGAGCCGCCTCGGACAACGGGCGGGCCGCCCGTTCCACCCGACGCTTGGAGGGCGGGCACTGAGAAGACAGCTCCGTCTTCACTGATCTGTTCGGCGGGCCGCCGAACAGGGCACGCGGGTCGCGTGCTCCACCCTTTCAGACACTCCCGGCGTGGACGCCGCAGGAGTCCGAAAGATGGGTGGATTAAAGCGGTCACGCTTACTTCTTGGCCGGGGCGTCGTCGGCGTTCTGCGCGGCCTGTTCCTTCAGGTATTTGTCCAGGGCGGTCTGCCAGCGACCGAAATCGGTGCCGAAATCTTCATCAAGGAAGATCTGGAGATCGGTGATGGCTTCCTCGTGGTGGGGGTGATTGGAAATCTTGGCGATATCCAGCAGGGCGGGCAGCTTGACCGAGTCGTCGCGATTCATGAGATCGGTGACGAGCACATCGAGCACGGGCTCGGGCAGGTTCGGATTTTTTACCAGCGGGAGGACGGTCTTGTAGTTCTCGTCGAGGGTGAGATTCGAGATGTGCTGGGCGGCTTCTTCCTGGCCTTCGGGCGGCAGGGTCGGGAGCAGATTGATGAGGATCTGCGCGGTCTGGGATTCGTCGGCATTCGAGCGGAGGACTTCGTCGATGCGGGTTTCCCAGTCGGCCAGCGGGCGTGGGGTGGTGGCGGGTTTGGCCGGAGCGGGAGTCGCGGCGGCGACATCGGTCTTTTTCGTCGGCGCCGGAGTGGCGGCCGCCGGAGTCGCTTGGGCGACCGCCGGAGTGGCGGCGGCCGGGAGCGGGGCGATCTCGGGAACCTTGCTGGAATTGAGGAACCAGAGGGAACCGCCGACGATGGCGAGCACCACGATGGCGAGGATAAGGAGAGGGCGATTATTGCTCATGGCACGAGAAGGGTGGTCTTTTATAGATAACCCGCGGCGTGCAATCGGCGAGTGAGATCGCCCTGCCGCGTCAGGGTTTCGGTGTAGACCTCTCGGGTGGTGGGGTCGGGTTCGCAACGGGTCGCCGCATCAAGTTTCACAATCTTTGCACAAAGATCACGATAGGTAGCCTGCTGGCCGTGGGCGATGAGGCAGGCGTAGGCGCCCTGGATAGCGGCCCCCAGCGCAGCGCCCTCGGCGCTTTCGAGACAGACGACGGGGACGCCAAAGGTATCGGCACAAATCTGGCGCCAGACGGGGCTTTGGCTGCCACCGCCGGTGAGGCGGATCTCGGTGGGCTGGATGCCGAGTTCGCGGAAGCGGTTCAGGCCGTAGGCGAGGCCGAGCGTGGCGCCTTCCATGACGGCGCGGGCAAAAGTGGCGGGGGCCATGTTTTCCTTGGTGAAGCCATGGAAAACGCCGCTGCCGCCGGGAAGGTTCGGGGTGCGCTCGCCATTGAGGTAAGGCAGGAAGACGAGGCCACCGGCGCCGGCGGGGGCGTTGGAGACGTTGTTTTCGAGTTGCTCGAGGGACCAGCCGAACATCTTGCGCACCTGCTCGGTAGCGACGGTGACATTCATGGTGCAGACGAGCGGGAGCCAGCGATCGGTGGAATCGCAGAAAGCGGCGACTTCGCCCTGGGGATCGATGACGGGCTCGGAAGAAAAGGCGTAGACGGTGCCGCTGGTGCCGAGGCTGACGGTGACAACGCCGGGCTGGACGTTGCCGGTGCCGATCGCGCCCATCATGTTATCGCCGCCGCCGGCGCTGACGGTGACGTCGCTCTTCAGGCCCCAGTCGCCGCGGAGATTTTGCCGGAGGAGTCCGAAGGCCCGGCGGGAACTGGCCAGGGGTGGGAGGACGTCGGCGAGATCGGGGTCGATGAACTCGAGGATCGGGTCGCACCATTTCTTTTCGCGGACATCGAGGAGGCCGGTGCCGGAGGCGTCGCCGTACTCCATGCCGCGTTCGCCGGTGAGGTGGAAATTGATGTAATCGTGCGGAAGCAGGATGGTTTCGAGCGCCTTGAAGTGCTTGGGCTCATTTTGCTTCAGCCACAGGATTTTCGGGGCGGTGTAGCCGGGGAGGATGGCGTTGCCGGCGAGTTCGATGAGGCCTTCGGCACCGCCGAATTCGGCTTCGAACTGCTTGCACTGATCGACGGTGGAGGTGTCGCACCAGAGCTTGGCGGGGCGGAGCGGCTTGTTCTTTTTGTCGAGCGGGACGCAGCCGTGCTGCTGACCGCTGACCCCGATGGCCTGGATGTCGTCCTTGCGTTTGCCGAGTTGCCGGATGACTTCGCGGACGCTGAAATCGACGGCGTCGAGCCAGACCTGCGGGTCCTGCTCGAGGTGGCCCGGCGGGAGCCCTTCGATGAAGCCATAATTTTGGGAGGCCGACGCAATGATTTTCCCGCTCTCGGTGTCGAGAGCGATGGTCTTGGTCGATTGCGTGCCGCTGTCGATGCCCAGTGCGATCATCGAAGGTTTGGTGTTTTGGATTTTGAGTTTGGAGCGGTCTCAGGTAGAGACCGGGCGCGCAGGCTAGGTGCCGGCGACGAAAACTCAAAACCCAAAAATATTTACCCTCCGATGGTCAAACGGCTTCTCCACACCCGCTACCGCGTCGCTGACCTCGATCGCACGGTCCATTTCTACAAGGACGTGCTGGGCCTCGAAGAGACGCGGCGCTCGGTTTCGCCCCGGGGTTCGACCCTGGTTTTCTTCAAAGCGCCGGGGAGCGAGGAGGAGATCGAAATCTGCCACTACCCGGCGAGCGGACCAGTGACGATGGGGCCGGATATCACGCATCTGGCCTTTGAAGTGGACGATATCGAGGCCTTTGCCGCGGGGTCGGCGAAGAAGGGGTATCCGCTCAGCGATGGTCCGACCAAGACGAGCAGCGGGAGTGTGATCGCCTTTATCGATGCGCCGGAAGGCTACGAAGTAGAGCTGATCCAAAAGGCGCCATAAGATTTTTCAACTCGCTCGAATTTGGCGACTTAAGACTCACTTTACCGACCACCCAAATCATGGAGTTCGATTGGCTCGACGCCCCTTTTGACCTGCACAAGGTCTCCCCCAAGGAAATCGAGGAGTCCTTTGAGGACCCCTTCAGCCTGCGATTGCTGCCGGAGCTACCCGATGCCGAAAGCAAAGCGCGGTTTTTTAATCTCGGGCGTACGCTCGGGGACCGCGGTGTTTTTTCGCTCTTCTGGACGGATGGGAAGCGCTACCGGGTGATCCTGTCGCGGGATATGACGCCGGAGGAGACGACTTTTTACGACCGGAGAAATTCTGAGCAAAACTACTGACGAAAGGCCGGGTTTGGAGTGGAGTCGGTCGATTCCGCCCACGCAGCCGGGCGATTTTTCTCGAAACTTCCTTCGGATCGACACCATCTTTTTACCCTCGCACCGCTTTGAAAACGATCACCCGCTGGTCTGAAATCCCCCATTTTGAATCCGAGGAGGAGGAAGCCAACTTCTGGGCGGAAGCTCGTCTCGATGCCCGGCTGATGAGCGGAGCGGTGTTGAAAGGCGACACGCGGGAGAGCACGACGATCACGCTGCGGTTTGATCCACGCATGCTGGCGCGGATCAAGCGCCTGGCCCGGAGCCGGTATCTGAACTACCAGAGCATGATCAAACAGTGGCTGAGTGAGCGGCTGGAGAAAGAGCTCGGGGATCGCTGAGGCTCGGGGCCTGAACGCGTGATTGGTGATTTGTGATTGGCAGGTGGTGGGAGCGCGCCAGCGGATGAGCGCACCTCGACGCGACGAGGGCGGTTCTGCTCGGAGCCACAGGAGTCGTGCGAAGTGACAGCTCGGTCTGCGGACACGCGGGCGCGTAGGAAACCAATCACCAGTCACAAATCACCACCAACGCCTTCATCTCCCCTCCCCGGCCCCGCTTTCGCGGGGAATTGCAGCTCGGCCGGCCCTGATGGCAAAAGGTTCCCCCCGGTCCCTTTGCCGAAGATGCCCTCCGGCCGAGCTGCTCCCCTATTTGGATTGTATTCCCTGGCCCACTTGCGTGGACGGGGGAGGCATTAGCACCGGCGATGCCAGCCATGCCAAAGCGGCCAAAAAATCTTTTTCTACAGAGGAAAAAACTTTTCAGACGGGAAAACGCCCGACCGGAGAATAGGGATTTGCCCGACTGGCTGTGGCTTATTGTGGCTAATTTTCGCCACCCCCCTTTCAAGGTGCTCCCGTTTTAGCCACCCCCGGCGGAGTCCAAACAGGCTCGCACGTCCCAATTCGCTGCGGCCAAACGGTTTCGGGCCTCCTGGTACGATAGATTCAGGGCTTCGGCGACCATGCGGGCTCCGCGGTCGCGGAGTTTTTCGTTGGAAATGCCCAGATCGACCATGGTGTTGCCCCGCACACGGCCAAGACGGACCATGGCGGCGGTGGAAAAAAGATTCAGGGCAACCTTGGTGGCGGTGCCGGCTTTGAGCCGGGTGGAGCCGGTGACGATTTCCGCGCCGGTGGGCAGGTCGATCTCGACGTCCCAGCCATGGGGATCGCGGGTGGGATTGCAGGTGAGCAGGACGGTGCGGGCGCCGAGGAGGCGGCCTTGCTCGAGGGCGCCCATGACAAAAGGCGTGCGACCGCTGGCGGTGAGGCCGCAGACGATGTCGCCTTCCCGGACGCCGCGCTGACGCACAGCGAGGGCGCCGGCTTCGCGCTGATCTTCGGCGCCCTCCACGGCGTGCTGGAGGGCGGTGGCGCCACCGGCCATGATGCCCTGGACCCATTCGGGCGGGGCCCCGAAGGTGGGCGGGATTTCGCTGGCATCGAGGACGCCGAGGCGGCCGCTGGTGCCGGCGCCGGCGTAGAAGAGGCGGCCGCCGGCGGCCATGGCATTGCCGATGAGATCGACGGCGGCGGTGAGTTCTTCCCGGCGGGCATCGAGGGCGGCGGCGACGGCGTGTTCTTCCTGGGCGAAAAGCTCCACGATTTCCGCGGGAGTCATGCGGTCGAGCTGAGCGGAGCGGGGATTCCCCTGCTCCGTGGCGGCACGGGCGAGCGAGGTGCGGTCCACTTTCTCCACGGGGCGCTGCGGGCGGCCGGTGAAATTTTCCGCGAGCCAGGCGGCGCCAATGGCTCCGCTCTCGGTGCAGACTTCGACCCGGGCATCGGGCAGGCTGAGGCTGAGACGGAGGGTGAAGAGATTCACGTAGTCTTCGTGGTGAACGAAGAGGCCACCGAAGAGGCGCACGACGGGGTCGGCCCACTCGAGGCGCTGGGCGACGGCGCGGGTGAAATCGGCGAGAACTTCGGCGCCGGCCTCGATGACGCCGAGCATCTTTTCCTCGCCCTGACGCGCGGCGGCGAACATTGCGGGCGCGAGCCGGGCGACAGACATTTTGTCGGCGTGCATGGCCCAGGCGGCGAGTTCGTGGAGGGAATTCAGGGCGAGCTCGCGGAGGATACGCTGGGTCAGCGGGGTGATGCGTTGCTCGAGATCGTATTGGGTGAGGACCTGGCGGAGGCCCTGGCGGGCGAGGTCGTAGCCCCCACCCCGGTCGCCGACGACGTGGCCCCAGCCACCGGCCTTTTCCACATGGCCATGCAGGCGGCCGTGGACGGCGGCGCCAGTGCCACCGATGACGACGATGCCGTCGTCCCCGCGGAAAGCCGCGGCGATAGCGGAATCGCGGTCGCTGCCGATGGCGATCTGGGCGGTGGGCCAGACGGTGCGGACGAGGCGGCGCAGGCGAGCGCGGTCTTCATCGGTGGCGCAGGCAGCGTGGAAGGCGCCGACGTGGGTGGCTTGCGACGGCAGGACGCGAAAAAGTTCGAGGAGCTGCTCGTCGGTATTGAGGCCGAGATTGGATTGGGGGAGGACGCCGCGGTGCCGGATTTCGCCAGCTTCCATGAGGACCCATTCGGTCTTGGTCCCACCGCCATCGATTCCCAGCACGCACGGCTTTTCGCTTGGCATGCCCGCAGCGTGGCTGAACATCCCGACGAACTCAACTCCGGTCCGCGTGTCGGCGCCGGTGCCGATCGCCCATCCGCTTTTCGTTCCATGACTCTGAATCGCTCAACCGTCTCGCTGCGCCCACCCGCCTGGCTGCGCTATGGAGCGTGGCTCGCCGTCGTCATCTGGGCGGGGACGATTTTCTGGCTGTCGTCGCGGACGGGCCCGGAGATCGAGGAGATCAATATCTTCGACGTGTGGGACAAGGCCGCGCACTTTGCCGCCTTTCTCGCCGGGGCGGTGCCCCTGGCCTGTGCCTTTCGTTGGAACTTTATGCAGTGGTCGGCCAAGCGTGTGTTTTTCACCGCGCTGGCGGTGATCGCGCTGTATGGCGCGCTCGATGAACTGCACCAGCTTTTCACCCCGAATCGCAGCGGGGCCGATCTCTATGACTGGACTGCCGATGCACTCGGCGGACTGACCGGCGCGCTGCTGACCACCTGGATTCTTTATGCCCGCACCCAAGGTACGCATCGCCCAGCTTCGGCAGGAAATTGAGGAACACGACCGGCGGTATTACGTCGAGGCCCGCCCGACGGTAACCGACGCGGAATACGACAAACTCTTTCGCGAACTGCGCGAACTGGAGGAAGCGAATCCGGAGCTGATCACGCCGGATTCGCCGACGCAGCGCGTGGGCGAAAAAGCGAGCGCGGGTTTCCAGCAGGTGCGTCATGCCGTGCCGATGCTCTCGCTCGACAATCTCTTCGCGAAGGATGGGTTGGAGGGGCTGAAGAAATTTGTGACCAGCGTGGAGAAGGCCGTGCCGGGTGAACCGCTGGAGTGGCTGGTGGAGCCGAAGGTCGACGGGCTGGCCATGAGCCTGCGTTATGAAGACGGGGCTTTTGTGCTCGGCACCACCCGCGGTGATGGGGAGATGGGCGATAACATCACGGAAAATTTGAAGACGATCCGGGCGATTCCGCTGCGGCTGAAAAACGCCCCGCCGGTGCTGGAAGTGCGCGGCGAGGTTTATATGACGGCGGCGGGTTTTCGGCGCGTGTGCGAAGAGCTGGCCGCAGCGGGGGAAGAGCCGTTCGCGAATGCGCGGAATTCGGCAGCGGGTTCGCTGAAAATGCTCGACCCGAAACTGGTGGCGAAACGGCCGCTGGAATTCGTCGCGTACGGGCTGGGCGAGGTGGATGGGGATACGCCGGAAAATCAGAGCGCGACGCTGGCGTGGCTGAAGTCGTTTGGGTTTCCAACGCATCGCTGGACGAAGCTGTGCCATTCGGCAGAGGAGATCATGGCTGCGATCGATGAACTCGATGGGCTGCGGGATACGTTTGGATTCGAGACCGATGGCGCGGTGATCAAACTCAACGATCGGCTGCTGCGCGAGCAGGTTGGCTATCATTCGCGCGCGCCGAAGTGGGCGCGGGCGTGGAAGTATGTGGCGGAGCAGGCGGAGACGAAATTGCGGGAGATCACGATCCAGGTTGGGCGCACGGGCGTGCTCACGCCGGTAGCGGAACTGGAGCCGGTGTTTCTGCGCGGGTCGACCATCGCCCGGGCAACGCTGCACAATGAGGATGAGATCCGGCGGAAGGATATTCGCGTGGGCGATACCGTGGTGATCGAGAAAGCGGGCGAAGTGATTCCCGCAGTGGTGAAAGTGGTGCTGGAGAAACGCCCGGAAGGCACGCAGCCCTTCGATTTTTCGGCCCACGTGCATGGGAAATGTCCCGCGTGTGGGAGTGCAGTGCGGCGCGACCCGGAATTCGCCGTGTGGGTCTGTGAAAACCCGGGCTGTCCGGCGCAGAAGACGCGGCGGCTGGAGTACTTTGCCAAACGCGGCGCGCTGGATCTCGATGGCCTCGGCGGGATCGTGGCCGACAAGCTGGTCGAGCGCGGCCTCGTGGCGGAACCGCTCGATGTTTTCAACCTGACCCTGGAACCGCTGGCCACGCTGAATCTCGGCACGGAAACCGAGCAACGCGTCTTCGGCGAAAAGAACGCCAGGAAGCTGCTCGAAGCGATCGAACGCGCCCGCACCTTTCCCCTCGCCCGCTGGTTGCATGCGTTGGCGATTCCCGAGATCGGCGAAGAAACCGCGCACGATCTGGCTGGGCATCACGAAACGATCGGCGCGATCGCGGATAGCGCGGTCCTGCGCGATGTGATCGAGCTGGATCAACTGCGCGCGGAAAAGAAAAAGGAGGAAGCGGATGTGGTGGGGCAGCGCTTGATCGACGCGGGCTTTGCCCAGTCTTCGAAGAAAGCCAAAGCGGCGCCGCGCGATGCGGTGGTCGTCGTAGGCCCGGTGGCGGCCAAGGCCGCGCTGGCCTGGTTTGCGAGCCCCATGGGCCAGGGGACGCTGAAACGGATGCAGGAGCTCGGCATCGAACCCAAAGGCCAGCTCCGCACCGGTGGCGCCAATAGCCATCCTTTCGCCGGCAAGACCCTCGTGCTCACCGGCACCCTGGAAAAGATGGGCCGCAACGAAGCGCAGGAACGCATCCGCGCGATTGGCGGCAATGTGAGCGGGAGTGTCAGCCGGAAAACGGATTTCGTCGTCGCCGGTCCCGGCGCTGGCTCCAAGCTGGCCGACGCGCAGAAGCTCGGGGTCAAGGTGCTGACCGAGGACGAATTTCTCGAGATCCTGGGAGCGGGTGCGGTGCAGGGCGACCTGCTGCTTTAGGCCCCGCTTCCTGGTGGCGCGACGGCAGGTTCCAAGTAGGTGCTCCGGCGCGATTTAATGTTCATTATCAAAATAATCCTGAGTGGTTCTTGTAAATTTATTGCGTTAGATAAATTCTTTTGTCAGCCTCGCCGCACTTACTCGCTATGAACTTCCTCCACTTGCGTCGGTTGGTCTCCGTGGTTGCCGGATTGATGGGTCTGCTTTTGGTTTCGCTGCCTCAGGCCGCCCTGGGCGCGACAGCTCGGGGTGGGTTGCAAATTTCTCTTTCGACCAGCGGGTATCGGTTTTCGATTGCGGGGGACGCGGGCGGGGCGGCGGCGAAAACCAAGGGCGCCCGCAGTAGCGTGCCGGTGCGGGAGTCGTTTGCGGCCACCGCCGCCCTGGCGAATCTGAGCAAGACGGATGTGGCGTTCACCTTTCCTGATCCGGCGGCGGCAGCGCGGCTTTTCACTTTCCGCATCCTGGATAGCGCGGGGACGAAGATCTGGGAATCGGGGACGGACACGATGTCGGCCCAGGTGATCACTCCGGCGACGTTGAAGAGGGGTTCCCGTTGGGCGCGGACGGTGCAGATTCCGCTGAAGGTGGAGGGAACCTGGCTGGCCCCGGGGCAGTACAGTTTGGAAGCGGCGATCGCGGGGCAGCCAGCTCCGTCGGCCTCGACCCTTTTTGAAATCGCCTGGCCAGCGGAGACCGGAGGAACCGGCATCAAAGGGCGGGTCTTCCAAGCCGCGGAAGTGACCCTCAATCCTTTTCCGGTGATCGGCACGCAGCAGTCCATTTCCCTGGCAATCCCGGTGAAGGCGGTCGTGACGGTCGAGGAATACAATGAGCCGGGGCGCCAGTATTTCCGCGCGCCGTATGTGTGGACGGTGGAGACGGACGAAGAAGGCAACTATCAACTCACAACGCCGCCTGGACGCTATTCGGTGAGTGCCCGGAAATTTGCCGAGGGCAACGATGGCAAGAGCTCACCGAGCTATCCCGTGGAGGTAACTCCGGGGCGATTTGCGGTGCAGTATATTTATTTCCCGGGCGCGCCACTTTCGCGGGCCCAGTTGGTGACAGCGGTCTATTCCGTGACGGCCACCAACCTCGGCCCGGTGGGAACCAGTTCCGGGGTCTCCCTTTTGCATCTGGGTGCCCAAGGGACGGTGAGCAGCGGCGGGTGGAGCCAGCCGCAACTGCGCCCCCGCCTGTCGTTGGACTCGACGGTGCTGGCGTTCGACTTCGTGGCCGAGCCGCCGACGGGAGCAGCCACTCAGGCTTTCATGCCGATTGCGGCGTCTCTCGATGTCGTTTGCCCCGCCGGCGTCACCAAGATCCGCGTGCACAGCCAGGTCGGGTATGCAGAGACCGACCGGCCTGCGGAGGAGTAGCCTTCCGGATTGATGATCGTCCGAGCTTGAATGCGTGGAAGCGGCTCGATAGAAGGTGGGTCGGTCTGGGTACGGCAACGCCATCAAAACCACCCCCTTCTGATGAAACCAATCACCTTTGCTCTTTGCGCCTCGGCCGGACTATGGATCGTACTGGGGTTGGCCGGGTGCAAGCCGGGGAAGGTTTCGTTTTCCGGGAACGTCAATTTTAACAGTTCGTCTTCGTCGAGCGATACGACGGTGAATGGGTACCGGAGGAGCAGCCGGACGAAGAATGGGGTCACGCGGAAGCTGGAGACCGCAGCGCAGATCGATATCCAGAATGGGAAGGTGACGAAGTTTCCCAAGGGCGCAGTGATCAAACTCCACGAAAGCGGCGGGCCCAAAGCGCGTGTGGCGGAGCTGCGGGAGAATGGCGATGCGCTGGAACTGTGGATCGAGGAAGACGGGAAGTTTCGGCGGGGGACGGAGGAGGACGATTCGTGGCTGCAAGAATTTCTGAACGATTTTAACGCGCAATAACCACCGCCCCGCTCCATTTGCTATGATGATGAAGAAGTTCTCCGTCCTTTGCGCGCTCGCGGCGCTGTCCTGCCCTCTCCTCGCCGAAGTCTCCGTGCAAGGGTCGCCGGATGAAACCGCGGCGTTTTTGACCAAACATGAAGCGCGGATCACACTGCGCGGGAGTGCGAGCCAGGTGGTGGATGCCTCGATCATCCGGGGCAGTGTGCGGGTATCGAACGACGCGCCGACGGGGAGCCAGGCGGCGGACAATCACGAGGATCTGCGGAAGCAATTGCTGGAGCGGTTGCAGGCGGTGGGCATCACGCGCGGCCAGGTGAAGGTGCCGAAGTTCATCAATATCGATCCGCGCTATGCGACGACCGGGACGTCGGTGATCGGCTACACCGCGGACAGCACGCTGACCCTGGAGATGACGGACCAGAAACAGTATCTCGAACTGATCGGGTTGCTGGATCGCTTCAAGAACGCCCGGCTCGGCGACATCACCTTCGACCACGAGCAGCTGACGAACTTGCAACAAGCGGTGATCACCGCGGCTTGCAAACGCGTAACCAGCCGGAAGGAAGCGTACGAACAAAACTTCGGCGTGACCTTACGGCTGGTGAACCTAGCCGAAGAACCCGGTTCCGAGCGGCCGGAACGAGTGGAATCGCGTTTTGGGCAGATCACGCTGAAAGCAGCGGTTTCGGCGACTTATGAGATCGTGCCGACCGCCACGACTGCTCCCCCACCCCAGAAAGCGACGCTGAACAGTAGTGCAGAGCGGCCACAGTAGAGGAGAAATAGAGTCTAACGCTCGAGAGAATCTCGCATCGAATCAGCGTCCAACTTTAGCCCAGCAAAATCCAGGAGCTCTCCACGGAGGGGAGCGATCACCATATCATGTCGGACCATCGTATCTTTCTAAGTCACGCAACCGCCGATCAGCTCCTGGCCAAAGAGTTGAAAGTAGCTCTGAAACAGGACGTCGGCGTCGATTGTTTTCTACTGCACGAAGACGCCCCGAGTAATAGCGATTGGCTTGAACAAATTAAGGAAGGGCTCGCGAAGTGCGAGAGCATCATCACCTTGATTACCCCGCGCTCCGTCGGACGCTCCTGGCTGGCCGCGGAGTGGGCTTGTTTCGCGCTGCGGGATCGTCCCTGGAGGCCACTTCGCTTCAAGGTGGACCGCTCATCAATATGGGAACCCTTGTTGAAGAACTTCGATACCGACCTGAGTCTCGCCACCAGTGTGGAGAGCCTATTACGCGATCTTGCCCAGAAGTCCGGTCAAAAACCGGCATCGGGATTTCGCGTGGCAGCTGACACGCTGATCAAGGGCATCGAGGACGCTTACCAACTGGCCGAGCAGCGCGACGTCGACGGTGCACTTCACTCTTTGAAGAAAAATTCGCGGCCAGGGACTGACAATATCTCCTTCGAGGCGGTCCAGACGGTTTTGGCCGCCGGCCGGATTTCCGAAGTCCTCGACGTCTTTGCAGAATCGGAGGGTGCCGACGTCAAACGAAAGCAGTTGGCCGTTTCTCTGGTGAAACTCACCCGTTTGGGAGACGCCCTGAAGATTTGCCAATTCATGGGAAATCGCGCGGAAATCAAAAATGTGGCGTTGGCAGCCGTGGCGTTGACTCCCGAAAGAGCTCCTGAAGACTCGGAGGAATGGCGTTTTCTCATCGCCGTATACGCTCTGCTGGGAGAGCCACAGCATCGGGTCGTTCGGGCACGAATGGACGAACTCGGCCTTCCTCCAAGAGGTCCGTGGGGGGACTAGTCAGGACCTGCGGACCATCTCTCCAATTTTCGTCGCAAGCGCCGGCAAACCGGTGAAATAGCGATACGCAAGCGGGTGTGAATTTCCTATTCGCTACGCGCGAGCACAGAGGTGAGGGGCTTCCGCTTCGTTCCGGCGCCAAAGGTTCGGACCTTGGAGTCGCTGGACGTTGTGGAGACCGTCGTGCGGGCCAGGACCACCGAAGCGGTGGAAGTGGTGGTTGCATTGGAGAACGTAGTGGCTGCGGTAGAGGCGGGAGCAATCAACACGCTGGCAGCGAGCGAAGCACCAGGAGCTGCGACGGCAGGGGCAGGGGCGGTGGGGATGGGGTAGGCGAAGCGGTAGAAGGTGGAGGGGGTGATATTCACCTGGGCGGAGAGGATGCCGGTGGTGGCGTTGGGGGTGACGTTGGCGACGGTATTCCAGGTGGTGAAGTCGGTGGTGGACTGGAGGGTGTAGGTGAGGCCCTTGGCGCCGGGGGTGGAAAGGGTGGCGGTGCCGTTGCCGTTGTTCACGAGGCTGGTGGAGGCAGCGGGGACGATGATGAGGGAGAGCTGGCCGCTGGTGTTGAAGGGATTGGACCAGCGGGCGTCGGTGTAGACGTTCGAGCCGGTGAGGGTTTTGAGGAAATTCTCGAGGTCGGTGCGCTGCTGGGTGGTGAGGTTCAGGTTTTGCACCGTGTTGCCGCCGCGCCGCAGACGCGGGTCGAGGTTGGTGTTGTTGCCGGGGATGGCGTTGTAGTGGGCGATGACGGCGGCGAGGGTGGGCTTGCTGCCGTCGTGCATGAAGGGGCCATTCGGCTGGCCATCGGGGCCGAGGAGATCGCGCAGGCTGGGCGAGCGGGTATTGGTGAGGTCGGTGCCGCTGAGGCCGGTGATGACGCCGTTGTTCAGGCTAGCGGGATCGATATCGAACTCGGGGGCGCGGTGGCAGCCATTGCAGCCGGCGCCGCCCTGGCCCGGGCCATTGATGAAGAGGGTTTTGCCGTTGTTTTCCGAGGCGGTGAAATTGGGGAACGGGGTGTTGTCACCGGGGACCTGGGCGCGGCCAACGTCGTATTTGGAATCGAAGGACTGGATACTGCGGACAAACTGGGCGAGGGCCAATTGCACGCGGGCTTCGGTGATGGTGGCATCGCCAAAGACGATGGCGAAGAGGGCGCGATATTCGTCGATCGCGGTGAGGCGGGTGACGAGGGCGGCAAAGGCGGGATCGCCGCTGGTGCCGCTGAAGCCCATCTCGGTGTGATTTTGGATCGGTTGCGAAGTCTGGGCTTCGAGGGTGGCGGCGCGTTCGTCCCAGAAAAAGCGGACCTCGGCGGCGAAGCGGCTATTGATGAGCCGCATAGAGTGGCGGCCGGTGGTGCCGGCGACGCCGGTGCTGGCGGTGGCGGTATCGCCGAAGCCGTGGGCCTGCTGATGGCAGGAGGAGCAGGAGACGGTGCTGTCGCGTGACAGACGTTTGTCGTGAAAGAGCACGCGGCCGAGGGTGGCGCCGAGGTCGGTGATGTTATTCCCCGCGGTGGTGTTATTCCGCGTGATGTAGTTCGGCTTGGTCTGGGCGGCGTAGTTGGCGAGCTTGGTCAGGTCGATGACGCCATCGCCGGCGGGGGCCGGGGAAAGGAAAACGAGGAGGAGGGCGCAGAAGGCGAGGGGCGTTCTCATGGGCGGTACTTTTCCCTTTAACGACGTCGCTCCGCGTTGGCCCGGATCTTTACCTTGGCTTTACAAATCTCCCTCCCACCAGGGCAGATACGTGGGCCCAGAGGCGATTTGCAGCATCGGGCAAAGTGGCTTTTTCCAGCGAAAGGCCGGGAATTGTGCTCTACTCGGCCGGAAGATTTCCCCGGTCATGGCTCCTTCCGTATCGCCCGATTTCGAACCGCATCTCCCCCGCCTGTCGCTGGCCGAGTTGGAAGAGGCGGGATTTCAGGTGGACCGGAAAGCGGAGCAGAAATTTTTCCGCCCTGCCAACTGGATCATCCTGCCGGGCTTTCTGCTGGGCTTCGGACCGTGGGTGTTGATTTCCTGTGGCCTATCCTTTTGGGATCCGGGATTTGATGCCTTGGTTATGATGGGAGGGATTGCCGTCGGCATCGGCGTGGTCGGCATCGGCTTTGAGGTCTTGCAATACCGCAAAGCGATCAGCTCCCAAAGCGGGCGTCCCATGGAGTGCTACGTGAGATCCGATACGGAGGATGGTGAATATCTCTACGTCGATACCGTGCACCGGACTTATTTTGCCTGGAAGATTCGCCCCAAAGAGTAACCGCCGCCGACCTGACCAAAGAGGCTGTCCAAAATGCGTGGGGGCGGACTCTCTGGAGTACTCCCTATGATTTTTCGCCGATTTACTTTCTTCGTTTTGGCTCTCGCTGTGGCTCGCAGCGCCGCTTTCGCGGTGGAGCCGGAGACTCCCTCGCCAGGGTTGCGCTACTACTACCCGGTACCGGCGGCGAATCCGGCAAAAACGATCACCGTGGATGTGGCGGTGTATGGCGGGACGCCGGGCGGGGTGGCGGCGGCGGTGCAGGCACAGCGCATGGGGAAGACGGTGGCGCTGGCGGTCTTTCGCCGGCACGTGGGTGGAATGACCACGGGCGGGCTGACGGCGATGGATTTGGGGAACGGCGCGTCGATCGGCGGGATTGCGCGGGAGTTCATCGGGAAGGCGTCGCAGGCCAAGATGGATCCGAAGAATCCGAGCCCGGAACTGGGGTTCCGGCCATCGGCGGCGGAAGTGATTTTCCGCGGAATGCTCGATGAGGCGAAGGTGCCGGTGTTTTTCGAGCATCGGCTGAAGACGGTGGAAAAAGATGGCAGCCGGATCAAGGCGCTGGTCTTCGAGAACGGAAATCGGATCGAAGCGAAGATGTTTATCGATGCGACGTACGAGGGAGATCTCTTTGCCCAGGCCGGCGTGAAATATGCGGTGGGGCGCGAAGACAATGCGACGTATGGCGAGACGCTGAATGGGTTCCAGTTGGCGAAGACGCATCAGTTTCGTTTCGCGGTGGACCCGTACAAGGTGCCGGGGGATGCGAGCAGCGGGCTGCTCCCGGGGATCACCGCGGGGCCGCTGCCCGCAACGGGCACGGGCGATCGGCTGATGCAGGGCTACAATTTTCGCATGTGGGCGGTGAAGGCCGAGGCGGGGCTGCCCTGGCCGAAGCCGGAGGGCTATCGGCGGGAGGACTATGCGCTGCTGGAGCGGTATCTAACCACGGACCTGAAAGCGGAGTGGAAGTTCACGTATACCAGCGGGCCGGTTAAATTGAACGTCGGCGACTGCAACAATGCGGGGCCGATTTCGACAGACTTCGTGGGTGGGAATGAGGGGTGGCCGGAGGCGGACTACGCGACGCGGGAGAAGATTTTCCAGGCGCACGTGACCTATCAGCAAGGCATGATGTGGTACCTAGCCAACGATGAAGCGGTGCCAGCGCCGGTGCGGGAGTTCACGCGGAAGCTGGGTCTGCCGAAGGGGGAATTCGTGGAGACGGCGGGCTGGCCGCACGAGCTGTATGTGCGCGAGGGGCGGCGCATGCTTTCCGACTACGTGATGACGGAGAAAAATTGCCGGCGGCAGATCGTCGCCGAGGACAGCGTGGGGCTGGCGAGTTACCAGATGGATTCGCACCACACCTCGCGGGTGATCCTGGACGGCAAGGTGCTGGCGGAAGGGTGCCTGGAAGGGCACGTGAAGACGCCGTACCCGATCAGCTATCGCAGCATCGTGCCGCGGGAAACCGAGTGCGGAAATCTGCTGGTGCCGGTGTGCCTTTCCTCGACGCATGTGGCGTACGGGTCGATCCGCATGGAGCCAGTCTTTATGATCCTGGGGCAATCGGCGGCGACAGCGGCGGCGCAGGCGATCGACGCGGGGGTGGATGTGCAGAAGGTGGACTACGTAGCGGTGAAAGCGCGGCTGGTGAAGGATGGGCAGGTGCTGGATTGGCCGGCCGCAGGGAAGTAGAGGCTGACTTTCGGCTTCACTCGCGGTGAGGGGCTGCTATGGCGGCGGGCAATCAGGCCCGCTGTGCCGGGCTGGACAACCCAAAATCCCTATGGAAGACACGCTGAAGAAGCTGATCGCGGAGCATGGCCTCGACGCGCACGAGAAGAAGCTGCTGGAGGTAGCGCAAGTGGGATTGCGGCTGATCAAACAGCCAGCGCGACCCCTGAGAGTGGGAACCTCCCGCCTGGGCGGTTCGCCGGATGTGCCGGCGGATTTTGCGTGGCCGGAGCGCAATGGGCAGCCGTTGAGTTTCCTCGCCCAAATCAACTGCGCGGAAGCGGCGCCGTATGACCTCGAACGGGTGTTGCCGGACACAGGCCTGCTTTACCTCTTTTACGACATGGAGGATCAGCCGTGGGGGTTTGATCCGGCGGACAAAGGCGGCGCAGTGGTTCTGTACATGACGGACGAGTCTTTCGCGCCTGTCGATCCGCCCGATGATCTCGATCCAGATTTTGTCCTGCCGGCGATCCCGATTGGCTTTGAGCGGTTCCTTTCCATTCCGAGCCCGTTCTCCAAGGCGTTCGTGGCCCTCGGGCTCGAAGAAGCGGACGACGACGCCTACTGGAATCTCTATGATGCGGTGCGAGGCGGAGAGGACGGGAATGCACCCGGCCATCAATTGCTAGGGCTCCCCAATAATATTCAGGACGACATGGCGCTGGAATGTCAGCTCGTGACCCATGGCCTGTACTGCGGCGAACCGAGCGGCTATCAAGATCCCCGAGCGCGAGAGTTGGAAGCAGGCGCGGCCGACTGGCGGCTGTTGCTCCAGATCGACACGGATGACGATCTTAACCTCATGTGGGGCGACTGCGGGATGATCTATGTCTGGATTCGCGATCCGGATCTCCGCGCGAGGAAGTTCGACGGCGCCTGGACGATTCTCCAGTGCACGTGACTATCCTCTGGCTATTGGGATCCAGTTTTCCATAGGCCCCGGCGATCAGGCGGATTCGAGCGCCTCGAGCAGTCTGCGGCTGGCAGGGCGGTGCATATCGGGCAGGTGATGGATCGGGTATTTGCTGAGGCGGATGGTTGCAGGCCAGCGCTGGCGAAAAAGATTTCAGGGGCGGGGCTCCCATTGCTACGTTGTCCGCGGAATTTGAATGCGACATGAGTGAAGAATTTTCCGAGTCCGGGGCGCCGATATATCGATACAAACCGCGCGAAGAGGGTTGGGTGCCGCCGAATATGGAGGACTCCAACATGGCGGACATCGAGAAGCATATCGAGCAACACATCGGGCCGATCTCGATGGTGTGGCACGAGGTGATCTCGGACCTGGTACACATCGATATTCACCAAGTACCGCCGACGGCGGATCGGCCGTACTGGACGCTGATCACATCGGGCATGAGTGATCTGGCCATGCAGACGCCCGAGGGAGCGGAAGACTTTGCTCATGCGGAACTGATGCTCTGCCTGCCAAAAGACTGGAAAATGGAGCAGGCGGATTGGAACGATGAAGCGAACTACTGGCCGATCCGGTGGCTGAAGATCTGTGCGCGTTTTCCGCACGAATACAAAACGTGGATGGCTTGGGGGCACACGCTGCCGAATGGCGATCCGGCGCAGCCCTATGCGGAGAACACGCAGTTTTGCTGCATGCTGCTCGCCACTCCACGAACAGTCTCCACCGAATTCTGGAGCCTGAAAGTACGCGAGGACAAGACGATCAACTTTTTCGGCCTGTACCCGCTTTATCCGGGGGAGATGGATCTGAAGCTCTCCAAGGGCGCGGAACACGTGGAGAATTTATTCGATCGGAAAAAGATCACCGAACTGCTCGATCTGAACCGGCAGGATGTGTCGGCGAAGTCGTGGTGGAAGCTGTGGTGAAAGCGATGGCGCGCGGAAAGCCAAAGGAAAGAATGCGGCAGTCGTAGCCGGCGGCTAGAAGGTGAACATGCTCCCGCGTTTCCCGGTCCCATTCCACGTCTCGATTCTGGCTGTGTGGGTGGCGCTTTTCTCCGCGGTGGAGGGACGGGGAGAGGTGCGGTTGCCGGCGATTTTTTCACCGCATGCGGTACTACAGCGGTCGGCGGCGACGGTGGTGTGGGGATGGGCAGCGCCCGGCGAAGAGGTGCGGGTGACGCTGGGCAAAGTGTCGGCGACAGTGACCGCGAACGCGGCGGGAAAGTGGAAGGTCAGCCTGGATCTGGCCCAGGTGGAAGAGGGACCATGGGCGCTAACGGTGACGGGACGGCAGCCGAATGGGGTCTCCGTGCTGGGTATGGAGGATGTGCTGGTGGGCGAGGTATGGATGTCGTCGGGGCAATCGAATATGCAGTTCACGCTGAATGCGACGACGGGTGGGGCGGCGGAAATGGCGCGGGCGGAGAATCCAAACCTGCGGTGGTTTCTACCGGCGAAAACGAAGCCGGGGTATCTACCCCCACAAGAAGCGCTGGAGGGGCGATGGGTGGTCTCGTCGCCGGAGACCGCGGGCGATTGTTCCGGCGTGGCTTACTATTTCGGGAAGAAGCTTCAGGCGGATCTGGATGCACCGGTGGGACTGGTGCTGACGGCAGTCGGTGGGACAACGATCCAAGCATGGATGAGCGATGAAGCGCTGAGCAGCGAACCGGAACTGCAGCGAGTACGGGACGAAGCGCGGGCGAAATTGGCGAATGGGAAGAAGCGGAAACCCCGGCCGGAGATGGCGCCGAGCTTTTTTTACAATCAGCTCATTTATCCGCTGGCCGGGCTGACGTTGCGCGGGGTGATCTGGTATCAAGGCGAGGCGCACTTTAACGAAGGGGAGTTCTATCGCCGGGCGTTTCCGGCGCTGATCCGGGATTGGCGCCGGATGTGGCAGCAGCCGGAGCTGCCGTTCTATTACTGCCAGTTGCCGAACCTGGATGTGAAGACGCCCGACCCGGCAATGGAGGGTTGGGTGGCGGGGCTGCGCGAGGCGCAGGATAGCGGGTTGCAGGAACCGCAAACGGGCGAAGCGATCTTGATCGATGCGGGCGGGGTGGATTTGCATCCGCCGCAAAAGGAGATCGTGGGAGAGCGGCTTGCGCGTCTGGCGGAGGCCGGGACGTATGGGCGGGCGGTGGCGGCCCAGAGTCCGCGCTTTGCCTCGATGGACGTGGTCGGAGGCCGGTTGAGGATTCGATTCAAGAGCGGCGCCGGTGGGCTGGCGGTGCGCGATTTGGCGAAGGGAACTACGCCAAACGTACCGGAGAGTGTGGTGCAGGGATTTGCGATCTGCGGGGAGGACCAGCGCTGGCACTGGGCGCGCGCGGAGATCGACGGGGATAGTGTGATCGTGTGGTCGCCGGAGGTCACACGGCCGACGGCGGTTCGTTATGCCTGGGGGAATAATCCGACCTGCAATCTTTATGATCAGGACGAGCTGCCAGCGGCACCGTTTCGGGCAACGGTTAGCCAAAAAGCGGCGGAGTCGAGGGGGAAGGACGCAGCGCCGAATCGCTAGGCTCGGGCCAAACTGGGCGGCCAGTGAGTTGTAGCCTGCCCGCAGACTACTGCTTGGGGGACGGTTTCTCTTTCACCGGCTTGGGCGATGTAGATTTCACCGCGGCCGGTTTGCCCTCGGGAGATTTCGTCGACGTGGACTTGGTCGTCGCGGGCGCGGAGGCGGAAGTGAGTTTTTCCGGAACGGGCTTTTTGGAAGCCGTGGGAGCTGGGGTTGCCGGGGTCGTGCCCGGCGTAGTGGCTGCGGGCGTCGGCGCAGCCGGGGTGGCTTCGGGGGTGGGCGTGGCCTTGGTCTTGGGGGCGGCTTTGAGCGGGCCGCGTTGTTCGATGATGGCTTCGGCGATAGCCTGGGCGAGGCGTTCGTGGTGTTTGCTGCTGGTGCAGGTGGAGCCTTCGCCGCGGTTGCTGAGGTAGCCGCACTCGACGAGGACGGCTGGGTATTCGTTCAGCTTGAGCACGCGGAAATTCGCGGTCTTGGTGTAGCGCGGGCTGCAGCCGGGGATGGCGGCGATTTTGCTCAGGATGCGCTGGGCGATGACCTGGGAGACGGAGGAGCGGTAGTAGACTTCGGTGCCGCGGATCTTGCGGCGCGGGGAGCTGTTGAAGTGGACGCTGACGAAGATGGCGTTGTCCTGGCGATTGGAGATGCGGGCGCGTTCGTTCAGCTCGACGAAGACGTCGCTCCGGCGAGTGAGCACGGTTTTGAAGCCGGCGGCCTGGAGTTTCGGGTTCAGCTTTTGGATGACGGAGAGGGTGTGATTCTTCTCTTTGCCGCCCCAGCGGGAGCTGGCGCCGTCGTCGTAGCCGCCGTGGCCGGCGTCGAGCACGACGGTGTCGAAGGTCTTGGTGGTGTTCTTGACGCGACCGGTCGGAGTGGCGCAGCCACCGAGGAAAAGGCCGAGGGCCACGGCGGTAAGCCAGGGCCAGAGCCGCTTGAGTTTCGGGACGAAGGTGTTCAGGTTCACGTCGATGTTGCTGCGCATACGCTCGTTTTTGCCGTGGAGATTTGCGGCGCTAGTCATCGCAGCGTCCTGTCTTTGTCAAGCTGCTGAGACTCCGAAGCCCATGTCCCCTACCCCGTTTACCAACCGTCTCGCGAAGGAAAAATCGCCGTACCTGCTGCAGCATCAGCACAATCCGGTGGACTGGTATGCGTGGGGCCCGGAGGCGTTCGAGAAGGCGCAGAGGGAGGGCAAACCGATCTTTCTCTCGATCGGGTACTCGACCTGCCACTGGTGCCACGTGATGGCGCATGAATCCTTTGAAAACGAGGACGTGGCGAAGCTGCTGAACGAGCATTTTGTCTCGATCAAACTGGATCGCGAAGAACGACCGGATGTGGACCGGGTCTACATGACTTTCGTCCAGGCGACGACAGGGAGCGGCGGGTGGCCGATGAGTGTCTTCCTGACGCCGGATCTGAAGCCCTTTGTGGGCGGCACTTATTTTCCGCCGGAGGACAAGTACGGGCGGCCGGGGTTCAAGACACTGCTGGGGCGGATCATCGCCGGGTGGGAGAAAGATCGGGCGGGGATCATCGCGCATGGGGATACGGTGGCGAAGCAGCTACGCGAGAACGCCGAAAACGCGGGCAGCGAGGGGCAAAAGCCAGGGGTGGAGGCGTTCACGGCGGCGCTGAATCCATTCGTGAAGACCTACGATGAGGAGTGGGGCGGGTTTGGCGATGCGCCGAAGTTCCCCCGCCCTTCCGGGCTGAATTTCCTCTTCCGCAGTGCGGTGCGCGCGGGCGTGGATACCCAGGATGGCAAGGCAGCGCTGGGCATGGCGCTGGGGTCGCTGCGCAAGATGGCGGAAGGCGGGATGCACGATCAGCTCGGGGGCGGGTTTCACCGGTACTCGGTGGATCGGTTCTGGCATGTGCCGCACTACGAGAAGATGGCGTACGATCAGGCGCAGCTGGCGGGGTCGTATCTGGATGCGTATCAGGCCACGCACGATCCATACTGGGCCGCGGTGGTGCGCGATATCCTCGACTACGTGCGGCGCGATCTGACGGCCAAAGAAGGCGGCTTTTTCTCGGCGGAAGATGCGGACTCCTTGCTCGCGCCCGGAAAACCGGAGCATGCGGAGGGAGCGTTTTACGTGTGGACGAAGGCGGAAATCGACGAAGCGCTCGACGCGAATTCGGCGACGATTTTCAATCGTGTGTACGGGGTGGAAGCGGAGGGGAATTCGCCGAAGGGGAGCGATCCGCACGGCGAGCTCGTAGGGAAAAATACGCTGATCGTGCGGATGACGCCGGCGGATGCAGCGAAGTCTTTCAAGAAGACGGAGGCCGAGATCGAGACGCTACTGAGCACGGCGCGGCAGAAGCTTTTCGCTCTGCGGGCACAACGGCCGCGGCCGCATCTGGACGACAAGATCATCACCGCCTGGAACGGGCTGCTGATCTCGGCTTTCGCGCGGGCGGCGCAGGTGCTGGACGAACCGGCGTATCTGGCCTCGGCGCAGAAAGCGGCGGCGTTTCTGCGCGCGGAGATGTGGAAGGACGGAGCGCTGCGGCGGAGTTATCGGCTGGGGGCGAGCGAGGTGCCAGGGTTTGCGGAAGACTATGCGTATCTGATCGCGGGGCTGCTGGATCTTTACGAAGCGGACTTCGACGTGACCCACTTGCAGTGGGCGGAGGAATTGCAGGCGAAGATGGATGCGCTGTTTTTCGACACCGCGAAAGGTGGGTACTTCAGCACGAGCGGGGATGATCCGAGTGTGCTGCTGCGGATGAAGGAAGAGTACGATGGGGCGGAGCCAAGTCCCGGAAGTATCGCGGTGTTGAACTTGATCCGCCTCGCGCAGATCACCGGCAACGAAGCTTTGCGGGCGCGGGCGGAACGGACACTGGCGGCTTCCGGTGAATTGCTGCGGAATATGCCGAGCGCGATTCCGCAGATGCTGTGCGGGCTGGATGCTGCGCTGACGAAACCGCGGCAGATCGTGATCGCGGGGAAAGCAGGCGCGGAGGATACTGGGGCGCTTTTGAAAGAAGTGCGGGGGCGGTTGTTGCCGAACAAGATCGTGCTGCTTGCGGATGGAGCGACTGGGCAGGAGTGGCTGGGGAAACGGTTGGAGTTTTTGAAGACCGTGGGAGCGATCAATGGGAAGGCGGCGGCGTATGTGTGCGAGGATTTTGTGTGCCAGTTGCCGGTGACGGAGGCGGCCCGATTGAGGGAACTGCTTTCGAAGTGAGCGCAGCAGGCTAAAGCCTGGACTCCACCATGTTCGTAGCGGCGTTGCTTGCTAAATGCGGGGCGGCGCGGAAGACTGTGATTCCATGAACCTTGCTGCGTTGCCGAAAGTTTTGCTTCATGAACATCTGGATGGAGGGTTGCGGCCAAAGACGGTCATCGATCTGGCACTGGATGGGGGGTACTCAGGGCTGCCAACGCACGATCCGAAAGAACTCGGAGAGTGGTTTCACCGCGGAGCAAATCGCGGTTCGTTGCCGCTGTATCTCGAAGGTTTCAAGCATACCTGTGGGGTGATGCAGACGCGGCAGGCGCTGGAGCGGGTGGCGTTTGAATTTATCGAGGACATGTTCAACGACGGCGTGGTGTACGCGGAGGTACGGTTTGCGCCGTGTTTTCATCGCGATCGGGGGCTGACGGACGATGCGATCGTCGGTGCGGTGCTCGATGGGCTGCGCCGCGGGGAGGAGAAATACGGTGTGAAGTGGGGGCTGATCATTTGCGCGATGCGCCATCGTACCGACTCCTTGGAGGCCGCGGAATTGGCGATCAATTTCCGGCATCACGGCGTGGTGGGCTTCGATCTCGCGGGGGAGGAAGCGGGGTATCCGCCGAAGAAACACGCGGAGGCGTTTGCGGCGATCCAGCAGGCGAATTTCAACTCGACGCTGCATGCGGGCGAGGCCTTCGGCGTGGCGTCGATCTGGCAGGCACTACAGCTCTGCGGGGCGCATCGGCTGGGGCATGCGACGCGGCTGTCCGACGACATGACGATCGTGGACGGGAAGATCGTGAAACTGGGGACGCTGGCGCAGTACGTTCTCGACCGGCGAATTCCGCTGGAGATGTGCCTTTCCTCGAACGTGCACACGGGGTCGGTGAAATCGATGGAGGAGCACCCGTTCAAGAAGTACTACGATCGTGGCTTCCGGGTGACGCTGAATACGGACGATCGCCTGATGAGCGACACTTCGATGACGAAGGAGTTCCAGGTCGCAGTCGATCATTTCGGGCTGACGATCACGGATTTCGAGCGAATCACGATCAACTCGATCAAGAGTGCGTTCATCCACTTCGATGAGCGGATCCGGCTGATTTATGATGTGATCAAGCCGGGGTACGCGCGGGCGAAGGAGACGGCGGGGTAGCTGTTCTCGTGGTTCACGCAGCCCCTGCGTGAAATTGGAAAGAATCACCCTGCGCCGCTGGCGCAGGCACTATCGTTTCACGCAGAGGGCTGCGTGAACCACGAGTGATAGCGGGGCCTACCCCGGCGGAGGAGACGAGCCTACTCGTCGTCGGGGCCCCAGAGGTGCTCCTTGGTCCACTTCTTTTCGTAGAGCTTGCAGAGGCCGATGGCGGCGGCGACGCCGCCACTGAAGCTGGCGGCGGTGGTGTACTGCTTTTCCTCGTCGTAGGTGCCCACAGCGATGACCACGTGCTCAAAGTGTTCGCTGAGGATCTCGAAAACTCGGTCGATGGCTTGCTGCTGGGCTTGGTTCATTGCGCGAAATGGGGTTGGGAAGGGCACAAGTGGCACGCTCCCCTGCCTTGCGCCAGCGCGGATTCACGCGACCGCGGGAAGGGGGGGTAAATCGGCCTCGGGTTCGTGGTGAACGACGGGCAGCAAAACGGCAAAAGTGGAACCCCGGCCCTCGGTGCTCTGGAGGGAAACTTCACCGTGGTGCGCCTCCACGATGGCTTTGACCAGGCTCAGGCCGAGGCCCAAGCCGCGGGCGGAGCGGCTTTTATCGCCGCGATAGAGTCGGGTCCAGATGCGGGCCTGATCTTCCTCGGAAACACCGGGACCGGTATCGATGACGAGGAGGCGGATGGTTTTTTCCGTCTGCTCGGCCCGGACGACGACCGCGCCGAAGCTGGGCGTGTACTTGATCGCGTTATCCAGCAGGTTGGCGATGACCTGGCGCATGCGGGCGGGGTCGACCTCGACTTCGCAGGGGCCGGCGACTTCGTTTTCCAAAGCGACCTGTTTTTCGGCCGCGACGTCTTCGTAGAGCCCCACGGCGTCGGCCACGAGTTCGGCGAGATCGGTGGGGCGGCGCTCGAGCTTCATCATGCCGGCCTCGGCCTCGGTGATGTCCATGAGGGCACGGAGCATCTGGATGACGCGCTCGCTTTCCTCGGCGCAATCGGCGAGGGCCTCGTGGGCAGCGTCGGTATCGGCACTCTGCAGGGCCATCTCGGCGATGCCGCGGATGCGGGTGAGCGGGGTGCGGAGATCGTGCGCGGCGTTATCGAGCGATTCGCGCATGGCGCGGACGAGGGTGGCGTTGCGCTCGAGCACGCGATTGAAGAGACGGGCCATTTCGTCGAGCTCGTCGCCACCGGTCTGGGTCGGCACCCGGGCGTCGAGGTCGCCGGTCTCGATAATCGTACGCGCGGTGTGGACGACATCGCGCACGGGTTTCATGGCGCGATGAGCCAGCCACGCGCCAGTACCGAGGCCGAGGAGCGTGACGGCGCCGCCCATGGCGAGGAAAGCGCGGCGGAAGGGGCCAAGGATGGTGTCGCGATTCGTGGTGCTGCGGCCGACCTGAAGCAGCGAGCCATCGGGCATCACCGCGGAGGTGAGGGCGAAGTCACGCTCGGCATCGCGCGGGATGTGGACCACGCCGACCTGGCGGCGGAAGCCATCGAGGCCGACGGCGCTTTGCTGAAAGGTAATCCACTCGTCGGGGACCTTCGCCAGGGTGACGTCGTTGCGCGGATTGGCGAGGCGGATGAAGAGCGACTTCTGCTGGCCGCCCTGGTCTTCGCGGCGCACGGCGGCTTCGAGGGAGACAAATCCACCGGCCTGATAGATGGCGCTGTATTCGTTCAGCTTCGACTCGAGGACCTCGCGATCGGTCCGCTCGACGAGCCGGGCGATGATGAGATACGCGATGGCAAAAAGGCCGCCGACCCCGAAGGTGAAGACCACGGCGTACCAGATATTCAGCCGGGTACTGGCCCCGCGGAGGGACGGGGGCTTGGGCGTTTTCTTTTTAGGAAGAGGGGCGGAGGACATAACCAACGCCGCGGAGCGTGCTCAAACGAGTCCGATCGGGATCGATCTTACCGCGGAGGCGGTGCACGAGCACGTCGACGACGTTTGTTCCGGGATCAAAGGAATAATCCCAGATGTGCTCGAGGATCATGGTTTTCGAAACGGGCCGGCCGGCGTGGCGCATGAGGAATTCGAGCAGGGCGAATTCGCGCGGCTGGAGCTCGATGCGTTCTTCTCCGCGGCGGGCTTCGCGCGTGAGCAGATCGAGGCTGAGATCGCCGCAGGTGAGCCGGGTGGGCTCGGTGCTGGCGGTGGAGGAGCGGCGGATGAGGGCCTGTATGCGGGCGAGGAGCTCGGTGAAGGCGAAGGGTTTCGTGAGGTAATCGTCGCCGCCGGATTGAAGACCTTTCACCCGGTCGTCGACGCTGGCTTTGGCGCTGAGGATGACGACGGGCATGCGGTTGCCTTTGGCGCGAAGCTGCTGGATGAGGCTCAGACCATCGAGGCGCGGGAGCATGAGATCGACGATAGCCGCATCGTAGCCGGTGGATTCGGCAAGAATGAGTGCTTCCTCGCCGTCGCCGCACCGGTCCACGGCATAGCCGGCTTCCTTCAGTCCTTTCACGACGAAGGCAGCGATCTTGGGGTCATCTTCCACAACGAGCAGGCGCATCCAGATATCTGTATCGAAAGGATTCATCGGGAGCAATCAGGGAGCGTGGGGAGGGGTGAACGCGAAGAGCGCCGCGCGTCTTCCCCACCGAGGACGCACGGCGCTGTTTCGGGTCACTGGTTTTTGGACCGGGCGAAAACGGGTGGCGGCGGTTAGCCGACCTTGTTGTTTTCGTCGACCACGACGAAGCGCTGGCCACCGCGGCTCCAGACCTTGACCAGCGTGGTCTTGTCCTGGGCGTGTTCGGTGAGCTTCACGGCGTCATCGGCGGAGTGGACCGGTTCGCGGTTGATCTCGACGATCACATCGCCGGTGCGCAGGCCGGCATCGGCGGCGGCGCTGTTCTGGTCCACATCGGTGACCAGGGCGCCTTTCACGTCGGCCGGGATGCGGTATTCGCGGCGGCTGCGGCTATCGAGTTCGCCCACGGCGACGCCATTGAGCGTGCCGTTGTCGTCCTTCGCGTCGGTGTCGTTTTTGGCGACCTTTTCGCTGCCGGGGAGTTCGCCCACGCTGACCGTGAGCGACTTCTCCTTGCCGTCGCGGAGGAGTTTCACGTCGACGTTTTCGCCGGGTTTCACGCGGGCAACCTGGAGCTTAAGATGACGGCTATCGGTGACGGCTTTGCCGCCGAATTCGGTAATGACGTCGCCGCTTTCGAGGCCGGCTTTTTCCGCGGGGCTCTTGGCCGAGACATCGCCGACGAGGGCGCCGGCTTTGCCTTCGACGCCGAACTTCTTCGCGAGGGTCGGGTTCAGGTCCTGGATCATCACGCCGAGGTAACCACGGGTGACTTTGCCATCGGCGATGAGGCTTTCCATCACGTCGCGGGCGAGGTTCGCAGGAATCGCGAAGCCGATGCCCTGGTTGCCGCCGCTGCGG
>Ga0209050_1000667_pt1 | contig 52243 bp, 33 predicted proteins | sample Araplavi_mTSA_r2_FD_184276 | JGI IMG/M metagenome (GOLD analysis project Ga0209050, IMG submission 184276) | Arabidopsis root microbial communities from North Carolina, USA - plate scrape MF_Cvi_mTSA_r2 (SPAdes) (version 2) | ecosystem: Host-associated > Plants > Roots > Endosphere | place: USA... | reverse complement strand
TCTTACCAACCTTACCAGTAGGTTTGCCTTGTCGAACAACGCCCAGAACAACATCATGAGCACCATTGCCGCCGATATGGACGCGGTCAATTCGGTGATCCGCCAGCGCCTTCACTCGGAAGTGGCACTGGTCAACCAGATTGCTGAATATATCATCAGCGCGGGCGGCAAGCGTATCCGACCAGTCCTGGTCCTGCTGGTAGCGAATGCATACAACTACAAGGGAGTCGGCCATCACGAACTGGCCGCCGTGGTGGAATTCATCCACACCGCGACCCTGCTGCATGACGACGTGGTTGACGAATCGTCAATGCGCCGCGGCCGCCAGACCGCCAATGCGCTGTTCGGCAATGCCGCCTCCGTGCTGGTGGGCGACTTCCTGTATTCGCGCGCCTTCCAGATGATGGTGTCGCTGGATTCCATGCGCGTGATGCAGATCCTGTCCGATGCGACCAATGTGATCGCCGAGGGCGAGGTGCTGCAGCTGCTGAACATGCACGACCCGGACGTGACCGAAGAAAGCTACCTGCAAGTGATCCGTTCCAAGACCGCCAAGCTGTTCGAAGCCGCGGCGGAACTGGGCGCACTGGTGGCAGGCGCCTCCGACGCCGACATCGCCGCTGCCGGCGAATATGGCCGTTCGCTGGGCACCGCCTTCCAGCTGATCGACGACGTGCTCGATTATGCCGGCGATGCAAGCGAAATCGGCAAGAACGTGGGCGACGACCTGCGTGAAGGCAAGCCTACCCTGCCGCTAATCTGGCTGATGGAAAACGGCACCGAGGAACAGCGCGCCCTGGTCCGCTCCTGCATCGAGAACGGCGACGAACAGCACTTCGATACCATCCTGGCCGCCATCACCAACAGCGGCGCACTGGATTACACCCGCCGCGCCGCCGAAGTGGCCGCACAGCGTGCCATCGATGCGATTGCCGGCATGCCGGACGGGGTCTACAAACAATCCCTGCTGCAGCTGGCCCGCTTCTCGGTGGACCGCAGCCACTAAAGAACAAGGCGCCAATCGGCGCCTTTTTTCTTACTGCGCCTTGATCGCGGCTATGCGCCGCTTGGCGAAGTATGCCTTCCACGCATGCGGTGCGACCGCTGGGTAGCGCAGCTTGCCCAGCGCCAGCCATGCATCGCGGTAGGCCAGCCAGCTGCGCTGCTTCTCGGCCGGGATCTTCATCTGGCTCATTTCACGCTCGGCTGCCGCGGCATCTTCTGCCGTGAAGGACGGCAGCTTGCCGGCCTCGAAATCCAGCAAGGAGTTGAGGATTTCCTCGATTTGCGCTGGATCTGCCCCATGGCGCCGCACCTGCTGCAAAGCGGATTTTTCGGCATCGTTCCAGCGTGCCGAAATGGTGTCGATGCGTGCGTTGCGGTCCTGGTCGGCGAGGTCCAGCCGGATCGCGGCACAGCGCGACAGCAGATGGCTGTTTGCCGCGTCATCGCACATGTCGATCTTCGGCGACGGGCCTTCCTTGCCGGTCTGCATGCGAGCCAACCGGGCCAGGCGCGATTCGATCTCGGTGGCATCGGAGCGGCAGGCCGCCATCTTCGCCACGGCATAGTTGCGAGGCACGCCAAGGCCGTTCGCGTACAGCATCATCAGGACGTCCTGGCTATCCGCCGCAAAGGCGCAGTGGCGCGCCTTCACATAATCGAAATGCACGCCGATGCCGTAATACAGCTTGTCCGCATCGCAGTCCTTCAAAGCCGTAGCCTGCTCCGCCGTCGGACGATGCGGGAATGGATAGGTGGCCAGCTTGTGGATCTCGCATTCCGAGGTATCGGCATGCGCGCTGGAGGCCAGCACAAGCAAGGCGGTAACGAAGGCTTGTCGCACTTAGAGGATCTCTTTGACCGTTTCCGGCGGACGGCACAGGCGCACGCCCTTGTCGGTCACCACGAAAGGACGGTTGATCAGTTCCGGGTGCGCCATCATGGCGTCAACCAGCGTATCTTCCGGCAGCGATTCATCGGCCAGGCCAAGCTGGTCGTACAGCTCGCCCTTGTTGCGCATGGCGCCGCGCGCCGTCAGGCCGGCACGCGCGATCAGGTCGACCAGGACTTCGCGCGATGGCGGCGCCTTCAGGTATTCGACGATTTCCGGCTCGATGCCCGCCTCGCGGATCAGCGCCAGCGCGCCGCGCGAGTTGCTGCACGAATTGTTGTGATAAATGGTAATTCCCATGATGCAAATGAAGTTAATTCAAAGCCGCACTATATCACCGGCAAGGGAGTTGATAAATCCACAAAATTATGTGTAGAATTAACTCACACCAGTCGGGGTGTAGCTTAGCCCGGTAGAGCGCTACGTTCGGGACGTAGAGGCCGGAGGTTCGAATCCTCTCACCCCGACCATCCTCATTCCCCTCGCATTCCAATCCCTCGTTTTACCTGCGCTCAATGTCTTTTCGCAAAGTCATTCACATGGCGAATGGCGATTATCGAAATTTTGAATTTGAGTTATATGCTGCACTGCCGCATAATGTTTCCAAGGATTACATTTTATGGAGAACAGTATGGAACTCAGTAAGCATATGGAATTCATCTTCTTGGGCGCCTTGGTACTGATCGGCGTATCCGCCGCAGCCACTGCCGCCGTACCAAAATTGCTGGCGCCGACCGCCCATGTCGCCAACGTTAAAGCAAGCACCACTCCTGTCGTCGTGGTGAAGGCGAAGCGCCTGGCCGCTGAAGAAAAGGCAGCCCTGGCCGAATAACCCGCCGGCGCTTACAAAAGCAAAAGGCCGTCCCTCCATGAAGCGGGACGGCCTTTGTTATTTGGCTTTCGCTCCCTCATCGACCACTTGCTGCCGAATTGCAAATACATTACGATTCTGGCCGAGAAGGCTTAGGACGGGCTTCCTTCTAACTTCCGATTCAGCTCGTCCGCTTCCCTTCTCCCCGAATTCCATGACCTTCACCGCCTCCCACGCGATCCTCCTGCGCCGGCAAGGCTTGCTGTTTGTTGAAGCAGGTACGGCGACCCTCCCCAGCAACTTCATCGAAGCATTCGAGATCAATTTCGCGAAGCTGGGATATGCGGTGTCCACACGCCTGCGCCAACGGCTGCAAACCATCTCCACCGAAGCCCTGACCATGCTGCAGGCGCAAGCCTGGAGCGTGCTGGCGGAGAACCTGGGAGCGCATCGGGCTCACGTTCCGCTCTACCCTCGCTTCCCGGACGATGTTCCGGCCGATACGTTCGGGCTGTGGCAGCAGCGGGTCCTGTCCCACTTCATGCAAGGCGAAGGCCAGCCTTGCCTGCATTGCGGCCTGACGGGCACCACGCACGTACTGAATCCGTGCATGCACGTAGTTTGCGACCAGTGTTTTGACGGCGGCAGTTACTCGGCTTGTCCGATCTGCGAACGGCAGGTTGACCGGCAATCCGCTTTCTTCAAGCTCGCGCCAGCGAAGGGCACGCCGAAAGAGACCGTCACACTCAAGTTGCTGGACCTGGGCGCGTCCGCCGAACAGGCTGCGCGTCAGCTATTTGCCGGGTTCTGCCAGCGCACGCAGGCCATGTCGCCGGTAGACGTTGCGGACCTGTCAGCCATCGTCACCGAATTCGGCGCCGCTATCCTTTCATCGCTGCCGGCGGCCATTCCAGTCCGCGAAAATATTGCGCATGTTTTCGGTACGCTCCTGCGTCATTGCGGCCCTGCTGTCGCCATGCCGGCTGCAGCGCCGCATATGAACACTGCGACCGACGTGCTGCGCCTGGTCGCCAGCTATTCCGGCGCAGACCCTGGCCTCCTGCCGCAGACTGTCATACGCGAAATCCCAGTCGTGGAGGCGAAAAGGAAGAGGAAGTATCGCGCGCTGTTCGAACACCGCAATTTCGACAGGTACGCCTCGCTCCAGCTGCCAATGGAGATCTACCGTTTCAAAGTTGCGAAGCTTGGCCGCGCACTACGGCGCTCCTTGCTGGAGTTCCTGGAAAGCCTTTCGCCTGAATCCATGACCGACGACATGCTGCGTCATCGTTCGCATTGGGTCTGGCTCGGCGAGTTCCTGCACCCGGCCGAATACAAGCAACGTTTTCCAAATGTGGCGCGGGCCTTCGAGATTGTGCGCCGCAAGGCGCCGGACGGAAGCCGCGCACCGGCATGGCTGACCTATTACGGCAAACTGGAAGCGGCAATCAACCTCAGTGATAGCGGCCGCATGACAGCCCTGCTGTTGCAGCGCCCAGGCGAACTGGCGAGAAGGTTCGACCATGCGCTGCGCATTGCTGGCGACGACCAGGCGGCTGTCGAAGCGCTGCTGGCCGGATTCGCACGCTGCGCGCCCAAGTTCTCGACGCCTGTCCTTGTCACGCTGCTGGCCCTGCTGCCGACACGGGGAACGCGAGCCAGGTCGCGCGTTTACTGGCCTAAAGGCTCGGTGGTCAATGGCATATTCGCACGGGACAAACGGCCAGTGCTTGCACCTGCAACTATCGCGCGCAGCGTCGCGATCGTGGAGCGGGAATTGCTGGCCCGTTTTGAAAGCAAGCCAGCTGTCGGAGACTTCGTGATCGACGCGGCACTCAAGGCGATCATGGTTCCGTTCAACGAACGAACCGCCTCGCCGGCGGCGATACAGCTACCGCGTGGCTCGACCATCGGTGTGGCGCCCGAGAAGACCATCCGCCTGTTCCTGCATTGGTGCGAACCGGAGAAAGCACACTTCGAAACAGACCTCGATTTATCGATCGGATTCTATGACGCGCAATGGCAGCATGTTGGCACCTGTTCCTATTACCAGCGCGTGCTTCAGGGCGCGTTCGGGCAGATCGCCGTCAGCGCCGGCGACCTGAGAAGCGCTCCCTACCCCGATGGCGCATCGGAATTCATCGACCTGGATTGCGATATGGCGGAAAAACATGGCATCCGCTATGCGGTGGCTGTCGTGAACAACTATTCCGGCCAGGCTTTCGAACAACTGGAGCACGCCTTTGTCGGCATGATGCTGCGCGGCGATACCCAGGGCAATCATTTCGATCCGCGCACGGTCGAAATGAAGTTCAACCTGCAAGGCGCAGACGGCATCTTCATGCCGATGGCCATCGACCTGGAACAGAAATCATTGCACTGGCTGGATGTCTACTCGCGGGGACAGTTGGAGTTCAACAACGTCGCCAGCTCCAGCACCGCGATTGCCGGTATCTGCCCGACGATGATCGAATATTTCGCCAGCGGTATCCGGGCGAATATGTTCGACCTCTCGCTCCTGCATGCCGCAGCGCGGGCGGAACGCGTCCTGATTCGCGATCAGCAGAATATCGTTGTCGAGCGCGTTGCCGGAGAGTCAAGCATTCAATTCCTGCAACGCTTGCGGGATAGCGAAGGCACAAGCGAAGCAGCTTTCGAAGTGCGCCACGACAGGCCAGCGTTGGCAGCCCTGCTGGATGGCGACATGCTCCTGCCGCCGGATACAGTGGCCTATGTGCTGAAAGCCGGTGCCATAGCGGGAACGATGTCCGCGAGCGATTTCCTGTCTTAATCGGGTGGAAGCGTTTCCTGCCCACGCCGCTATTTTTGTGCTATTTTCCTGAAAACCCGCCGTAAGTATCACGCTGTAAGAATCGGTTTCCCCGCTGTGCAACGCAGTTTGGAAGGTTCGAGCTATGAATACGCTGGCAGCACGTCTTGTTCCCCTTACCGTCCTGGCACTTCTCGCCGCTTGCGGCGCCAAGGAAGATCCCTCCAAACAAGCCGGCCAGCCGCCCGCCGTTTCGGTGGCGCCGGTGGTCAAGCGGCAGGTCCAGGAATTCGATGAATTCACCGGCCGGCTGGAGGCGCCGCACACCGTCGACATACGGTCGCGGGTAACCGGTAACCTGGTCAAAGTCCATTTCAGGGAAGGCCAGGTTGTAAAAAAGGGCGAGCCGCTATTCACAATTGATCCCCGCCCCTATGCAGCCGAAGTGGCGCGCGCCGAAGCGCAATTGCAGTCCGCGCGCACCCAGTCCGAATTGAACAAATCCGAGTTTGCACGCGCGGAAAAACTGGTCGCGGTGCGCGGCGTCAGCCAGCAGGAACTTGACCAGCTCCGCGCCGCCGTCGCCAATTCACAGTCGTCGATCCGTGCCGGCGAGGCGGCACTCACCCAGGCACGGCTTAACCTGGAGTTCACCAACATTACCTCACCGGTGGATGGCCGCACCTCGCGGGCCAATGTCACCGAAGGCAACCTGGTGAATGCCGGCGATCCGGTGCTGACGACCGTCGTCTCGACCGACAAGGTCTACGCCTACTTCGACGCCAGCGAGGCGCTCTACCTCAAATACATGCGCGCAGCCCGGGAAGGAACGCGCGTTTCATCCCGGGACACCCCGAACATCATCTATCTTGGGCTGGCCAACGAAGAAGGTTTCCCGCACGAAGGCAAGATGGACTTCGTGGACAACCGCCTGAATCCCGCCACCGCTTCACTGCGCGGGCGAGCGGTGTTTGAAAACAAGGACGGGCTGTTCACGCCTGGCCTGTTCGCGCGCCTGAAGCTGGTCGGCAGCGGCAAGTACATGGCCACTGTCGTTGCCGACCGCGCGCTGACTACCGACCAGACCCGCAAGGTCGTGCTGGTGGTCGGCAAGAACAATATCGTCGAACAACGCGAGGTCAAGCCGGGCGCACTGATCGACGGTATGCGCGTGGTGGAAGGCGTGAAGGAAGGCGAACTAGTGATCGTGGACGGTTTGCTGCGCGCCTTCCCCGGCGCGCCCGTCACGCCGCAAGTGCTGAAAACGAACGAGCAAGGCATGCCCATCCCTGCCCCGCCGCCCGGAGCCCCTGCGCCGGCCAAGGGTTGAGGAGGAGCCATGGACTTCTCAAAACATTTCATCGAGCATCCGCGCCTCGCGACCGTCATTTCGATCTTCATTTTCCTGACTGGCTTGCTGGCGATCTTCCAACTGCCGATATCGGAGTATCCGGAAGTGGCGCCGCCACAAGTGGTCGTGCGGGCGCAGTTCCCCGGCGCGAATCCGCGCGTCATTGCGGAAACGGTCGCCGCGCCGCTGGAAGAGCAGATCAACGGGCTGGAAAATGTGCTGTATTTCCAGAGCCAGGCCACGGCCGACGGCAGCATGAGCATCACGGTCACGTTCAAGATAGGGACGGTGCCGGAGCAGGCCGAGACGGCAGTGCAGAACCGGATCAACCGCGCCCTTCCCCGCTTGCCGGACATTGTGCGCCAGATCGGCGTAACGACGGAGAAGCAATCCTCCAGCCTGACCATGGTGGTGCACATGGCCAGCCCGGACAACAGCCACGATACGCTTTACCTGCGCAACTATGCCAACCTGTATGTGCGCGATGAACTGCTGCGCATCCCCGGCATGGGATCGGTGCTGTTCTTCGGCGGCGGCGACTACGCAATGCGCATCTGGCTCGATCCGCAAAAACTTGCATCGCGCGGCATGACTGCCGGCGACGTCATACAGGCCATTCGCGAACAGAACGCGCAGGTTGCGGCGGGCGTGGTTGGATCGCCGCCGGCGGTGAACAATACGGAATTCCAGCTGGCGGTCAATGCGCAGGGACGACTGGTCAAGGAAGAGGACTTTGCGGACATCATCGTCCGCAGCGATACGCGCACCGGCGCCGTGGTGCGTATCAAGGATATTGGCCGCGTCGAAATGAGCGCCAGCACATTCGCCCTGCGCAGCCTGTTGAACAACAAGGAGGCGGTGGCAATCGGTATCTTCCAGGCGCCGGGCTCCAACTCGCTGGCGCTCTCGGATAATGTCCGCGCCACCATGGCCAGGTTGAAGAAGAGCTTCCCGCAAGGGGTCGACTACGATATCGTCTACGACCCGACCCGCTTCGTCCAAACCTCGATTGAAAAGGTGGTGCATACGCTGGTGGAAGCAATCCTGCTGGTGGTGCTGGTGGTGATCATCTTCCTCCAGACCTGGCGAGCATCGGTGATTCCCTTGCTGGCAGTGCCGGTATCGATTGTCGGCACTTTTGGCGTGCTTCTTCTGCTTGGTTATTCGATCAATACACTGACGTTGTTCGGGCTCGTCTTGGCAATCGGTATCGTGGTCGACGATGCGATCGTGGTGGTGGAGAACGTCGAACGCAATATCGCGGACGGCCTGACACCGCACGCGGCGACGCACAAGGCGATGAGCGAGGTCAGTGGACCTATCGTGGCGATTGCCCTGGTGCTGTGCGCAGTGTTCATTCCGTTGACCTTTGTGCCGGGCCTGTCGGGCCAGTTCTACAAGCAGTTTGCCGTCACCATCGCGATTTCGACTGTCATTTCGGCGATCAACTCGCTGACCCTGTCGCCTGCGCTGGCGGCCCTGCTCCTTCGTCCGCATGACGCGCCGAAGGACACGCTGATGATCTGGATGGACAAGCTGTTCGGCCGCTTTTTCCATTGGTTTAACTGCTTCTTCCAGCGCCAGAGCAAAAAGTACAGTCGCGGGGTCGACGGCATCCTGAAGCGAAAGTCGGCGGCATTGATTGTGTACGGCGTGCTGCTGGCCCTGACCGCGGCGCTGTTCGGCGCAATCCCCAGCGGCTTTGTGCCGGCGCCCGACAAGCAATACCTGATCGGCGTGGCCCAGTTGCCGGCCGGGGCGACGCTGGACAGGACGGAAAAGGTGATTCGCGAAATGAGCGATATCGCGCTTAAAGTACCGGGCATCCGCGATTCGATCGGTTTTCCCGGCCTTTCGATCGCCGGGTTCTCCGCGGCGCCGAACGAGGGCATCGTGTTCTTTGGCCTGACCGAGTTTGAGGAGCGAACTTCCGCCGCATTGTCGAAGGACGCTATCCTGGGCAAAGTCAACGGCGCCATGCAGCAGATCCAGGGCGCCCGCATCTTCGTCGTGCCGCCGCCGGCCGTGGAAGGCCTTGGCGCGGCAGGCGGCTTCAAGCTGATGGTGCAGGACCGCAGCAGCCAGGGCGAACAAGCCCTTTATGGCAGCGTGTGGGGCATACTCGGGCCGATCTACGGCAACCCCAAGTCGACCATCGCCACGCCTTACTCGACCTACGACATCAACGTGCCGCAGCTGTTTGCCGACGTGGACCGGACCAAGGCCAAGCAGATGGGCGTTCCATTGCAGTCGATCTACGATACGCTGCAGATCAACCTGGGCTCCTTGTACGTGAACGACTTCACCCGCTTCGGCAAGACCTACCAGGTGGTTGTGCAGGCGGATGCTCCATACCGCGCCAGCGCCGACAACATCGCCCGCCTCGAAACACGCAACGACGCAGGGCAGATGGTGCAGCTGGGCGCCCTCATGAAAATAGAACCGACGTTCGGCCCCACGCGCGTGACCCGCTACAACGGCTTCCCTGCCGCCGACCTCAATGGCGCGCCAAAGCCTGGCTTCTCCAGCGGCCAGGCCGAGGCGGAGATTGAAAGGATGGTCAAAGGCCTGCCGCGCGGCATGGGCTTCGAGTGGACCGACCTGACCTACCAGGACCGCCTGACGCGCGACGTGACCTTGCCGGTTGTGGGCGTGAAGATACCGACGCTGGCGGCCGTCCTGTTCCTGTCCGTTGTGCTGGTGGTCCTTGTGCTGACGGCACAGTATGAAAGCTGGAGCCTGCCGCTGGCGATCATCCTGATCGTGCCGATGTGCATATTGTGCGCGCTGTTCGGGGTCTGGCTGTCGCACTGGCCGCCGTTCCGGCAGACAGGCGACCTGAATATCTTTACCCAGGTGGCACTGGTGGTGCTGGTTGGCCTGGCCTGCAAGAACGCGATCCTGATCGTGGAATTCGCCAAGGAGCTCGAAGAACGCGGCATGCCCATGATCGAAGCGGTGCTTGAGGCCTGCCATCTGCGACTGCGCCCGATCCTGATGACCTCGATCGCGTTCTGCGCCGGCGTCATCCCGCTGATCCTCGGCAGCGGGGCCGGCAGCGAGATGCGCCGGGCCATGGGCATTGCGGTCTTCTCCGGCATGGTCGGCGTGACGTTCTTCGGCATTTTCCTGACGCCGGTGTTCTACAGCATGGTCCGCAAGAGCACGGCCAAGCGCCGGGAGCATGCGGCTGAAGTGCGTCGTGCGGTGGATGCATCCGCTCATGCCTTCCACGCCGGCATCGACGATGCCAATCAGCCGCCGGAGGGGAAAACATGAAACGCGCGATATCCGTTCTTGCCGCGCTGATGCTGGGCGCCTGTTCCCATGCGCCGCAACTGGCGCGCTATCAGCTCCCTGCACAGGCGGGGTTCGTCAACGCTCCCGGACAGGCTGCAAGCAGCGAACCGGTGACCGAATTCTGGACCCGCTTCGAAGACGAGCAGCTATCTTCACTTGTGCAGCGTGCGCTGAAGGCCAACACCGATATCCGCAGCGCCGCTGCCAGCCTGGCCGAATCACGTGCCATCGGACGCTTTGCAGACGCGGACCTGTGGCCGAGCGTGAACCTGAACGCCGGCGCCGCGCGCATTCGGGCCAAGGATAGCAACGGAGTTCCCAAGACCGACAATGCCTATTCGGTCGGCCTCGACGTATTGTGGGAAGTCGACGTGTTTGGGCGCCTGGGCGATGCCCGGCGCGCGGCGCAAGCCGGCGTCGTGGCCGGTGAAGCCGGCTATCGGGCGGCCCAGCTCAGCGTTGCCGCTGAAGTGGCGCGCAACTATTTCAACCTGCGCGGCTTGCAGGAGCAGTTGCGCGTCGCCGTTGCTTCCCTGGAGACCCAGCGCGCAGCTTTGCAACTGGTGGAGGCGCGCGAAAGCGTCGGGCGCGGCACTGCGCTGGATACCGAGCGCGCCCGCTCGCTGGTCAATTCGACTGCGGCCTCCGTACCGGCTTTCGAATCGGCGCTCGCCCGCACCCGCTACCGCCTTGCCGTGCTGTGCGGGCTGCCTCCGACGGGCCTCGATGCAGAGCTGAGCGACCCGCGTCCCCTGCCCGGCCTCAAGTCCTTCGATATCGGCGGGGTCGGAACGCCGGAGAACCTGCTGCGTCGCCGTCCCGACGTCCAGGTGGCCGAAGCCCAACTGGCTGCCGCAGCAGCCAATGCAGGCGTGGCGCGCAGCGCATGGTTCCCGACCATCACGCTGGGCGGAACCCTTGGACAGAACGCCGCGCATGCGGGCGACCTTGGCAAGGGCGCCTCCTATGCCTACAACCTGGGTGCTCAGTTGGCTTGGAACGTGCTGGATTTCGGCCGCATCCGCGCGAATATCGCGGCATCGGATGCACGCGCCGATGCGGCGGTTGCGAACTACGAGCGCGCCGTGCTGGCAGCGCTCGAAGAGACGGAGGGCGCGTTTATCAACTACTCTCGCTCACAGCAGCAGGCAGCATTGCTGTACGACGCGGTAGTGGCCTCTGAACAAGCGGCCCTGATTGCGCGGGAACGCTTTGCCGTTGGCTCGACCGACTTCCTGGTGGTGCTGGACGCCGAGCGCGAATTGCTGTCGGCGCGCGACCGGCTGGCGCAAGCGCAGTCCGGTGCGGCCGGTTCGCTGGTGGTGGTCTACAAGGCCCTGGCAGGCGGTTGGGGCGGTCCCTGAAGGATGCCCGGACGCTATCGGCTGATCTCGACTTCCCCGCTGGCGATGTCCGGCATCAGGACCACGGCAGCATTTTGCGCCCGGTCCACTGACGCGGCCAGCGTCGCGCCAGAGGAACGCGCTTGCGGCGGCGTGTCGGCCTCCCAACCGTGAACGTAAAGCGCCAGGCCATCCCACCAGGGCTTCCGACTCCCATCGCGCTGTTCGAACACTATTTTCAGTCCCGATGGCGATTCTTCGCAGCGAATGCGCTGCTTTAGGAAGCTGCCTCGCTTGTATGCCATGCTGACGCCGTCGTCGGCGTAGATCTCGCCGTGGCAGTCCGCGCCCGGATAGACGTGCAGCTCAAGCCGTCCCTCGGGAATGAAGGCGGTGCTTTGGACCAGCGGCTGCTTTGGAAGAATGGCGCCTGGACGAACGTAGACCGGCAGCTGCGCGATGTCCGGCCTGACGGCCAGGCTCTTGCCGTCCAGGCGCCGTCCGCTCCAGTAGTCGTACCAGCTTTTTCCGGGCAGCTCCACCATGTAATCGCCTGGCGATTCAAGCGTCGGCGATGGCGCCACCAGCAGGTCGCCGCCCACCATGAACTGGTCCTCCGAGCCGCCAAGCCTGTCGCCGTTTGCCAGCACCGAGGGGAAGTTGAGGAAGACCGGCCGCAGCAAGGGCATGCCGTTGCGGCTATTTTCCTCCGCCGCCGCGTACAGATAGGGCATCAGCCGGTAACGCTCGGCGATGAAGCGGCGCCGGATCTCGACTTGTGCAGCGTCGCCCACCCACGGCTCCTGGTCGGGGCGCCCGGTTTCGGCATGGGCGCGGAACAGCGGCATGAAGGCGCCAAGCTGGAACCAGCGCGTCAGCAGCTCCGGTGACGGACGTTCGCCGGCATAGCCGCCAACGTCATTGCCGGCGTATCCAAAGCCGCTCAGGCCAAGGTTGACCAGCTGCTGCATGCCCATCTTGAGATGCTGCCAGCTCGATACGTTATCGCCGGTCCACGTCGCCGCGTAGCGCTGCCCACCGGCATAGGTGGCGCGCGTCAGCACGAAGGGGCGCACGTCGGGTCGCAACCGCGTCAGTCCTTCGTATGTGGCGCGCGAATTGAGCTGGCCGTAGGCGTTATGCATTTCGGCATGCGACGCGCGCCGTGGCGCGAAATCGTCGCTCTCGATCCGGTGCACGACATCCAGCGGCATGGTCTTGCTGGGCACGTTGAAGATCGATGGCTCATTCATGTCGTTCCAGAAGCCCGCCACGCCATCGCCGACGAAACCGGCATACTGGTCGCCCCACCAGCGCCTCGCCTGGGCACGGCTGAAGTCAGGGAACACCGCTGCCCCGGGCCATACGTCGCCGGAATAGTACTGGCCGCCCGGCAGTTTCAGGAACAAGTCCTGTGCCGCTCCGCTGTCGTAGGCGGCATAGCCCTGGCGCGGCGCCTTGGCGATGTGCGGATCGGTGATCAGCACCAGCCGGATGCCTTGGCCGCGCAGGTCGGCGGCGAGCTTCCGCAAGTCGGGAAATGCTTCCCGGTTGACGGTGAAGGGACGTGAACGGTCCTGGTAATCGATGTCCATGTAGATCACGTCGGACGGCAGCCGTTCGATTCGCAGCCGCTGTGCAATAGCACGCACCTCGGCGTCGCTCTTGTAGCTCCATTTGGATTGCTGGAAGCCCAGCGCCCATTGCGGCATCAACGGCGCCGTGCCGGTCAGATGCGCGTATTGCTGCAGCACGTCCTTCGGCGCGGGACCGGCCATGACGTAGTAGTCGACCGGGCCGCCTTCGCCGCTGATCGACAGCACGCCTCTTTCCGTCTTGCCGAAGTCAAAAGTGGTGCGCCAGGTATTATCGAGGAACAGGCCAAAGGCCTGGCCGCGGTCGCTGACCGTCATGAAGAATGGAATCGTCTTGTATAGCGGATCGGTCGCCTGCGTGAACTTGTAAGTATCCGAGTTCCACATGGTATAAGCGCCGCCCTTGCGGTCGAAGGTGCCGGTCTTGTCACCCAGGCCGAAGACATGGTCGTCGCCGCTCAGGCGCCCCCGCATGCGGAAGCCGCCTTTTCCCGACACCGCGGTCCGGCCGACAAGGTCGGCCAGCAGCAGCCTGCCGCCACCATCCAGCACGTCTGCCTTCAGTGTGCGCAGGTCGATGCGGGCGCCGATATGCGCGGTGCGCAACTGCACCACTTCGGCGCCACGCATCACGTCCATCGGCAGGTGGGCACTGCGCTTCTCCGCCGGAACTGCCCATGAAGCATCCTCCGGCAGTTTCCCGCGCCCCATGCGAATGCGCATGATGCTGCTGGACGGCGCAGTGACTTCAAGCACCACTCCGCCGCGCGACAAGACCATGCGATCGATGGTCTCGGCGTGCAGCGAACCCGTCGCACACAGCGCGAGGAGCACTACGGCGTTACTGCGCCGCATACATGGAAGAATACTTTGCGCCAAAGTACAGGATGAAGGCATAGCAAGCGGCGGGCAGCATGAACGATGCCTGAACGCCGATGGCATCCGCCAGCGCGCCTTGTGCGAACGGCACAAGCGCGCCGCCGACGATGGCCATGCACAGGATGCCCGATCCCTGGCCTGTGTACTTGCCCAGTCCGTGCAGCGCCATGCTGAAAATGGTCGGGAACATGATCGAGTTGCACAGGCCAACTGCGAGGATGGCCCACATCGCCACGCTGCCCTTGCCGAAGGTGGCCGCCAGGACCAGTCCGATCGCCAGCAGCGAGTTGACGGCCAGGGTCTTGCCCGGGCTGGCCACGCGCATCACAACGAAGCCAATGAACCGGCCCACCATGGCGCCGCCCCAGTAAATGCTGACGTAATTCGCAGCATCGGCGTGCGACAGGCCGGCAATATGCGACTCGCCGAGGAAGTTGATCAGGAAGCTGCCAATGCTGACTTCCGCGCCAACGTAAAGGAAGATGCCTATCGCACCCAGCACCAGGTGGCGATGGGCCCAGGCCGAGCCATGTCCCTCGCCTGCCAGCGATACGTCTTCGCTGTCGGCGATCTGCGGCAGTCTGGCGACGAAGAACAGCACCGCCAGCAAGGCAAGCGCGCCGGCCAGCGCAAGGTAAGGGCCGCGCACAGTGGCCGCGTCGGCTGCCGCACCTGCCGCGGCGCCGGCGGTAGAGAGGATCAGCAGGCCGCCAATCGAAGGGCCGATGGTGGTGCCGAGGGAATTGAAGGCCTGCGTCAGGTTCAGGCGGCTCGATGCTGTGCGCGGCGGACCAAGCACGGTGACGTACGGGTTGGCTGCCACCTGCAGCACCGTGATGCCCGATGCAAGCACGAAGAAGGCCAGCAGGAAAAGACCATAGCCGCCGAACGAGGCTGGATAGAACAGGACGCAGCCGCCAGCGGCGATCAGCAGGCCGGTAACGGCACCCTTCTGGTAGCCGATGCGGCGGATCAGGGCACCCGCCGGCATCGAGACGATGAAGTAGGCGCCAAAGAAGCAAAGTTGCACCAGCATCGCCTGGAAGTAGGACAGCGTGTAAATCGCCTTCAGGTGCGGGATCAGCACGTCGTTCAGCGAGGTAATCAAACCCCACATGAAGAACAGCAGTGTAACGATGACCAGCGCGCTGGTGTTCGTTCCGTTTTGAGCGCTGCCAGCCGCTTGCGGCGGCGCTGCCTGCGCAGTGTTGGGTGCCATGTTTGCCAAGATCGTCTCCTCAGTTTTTGTAGTTACATACCAGCCGGCGCGCGCGGCAGGTCGCGGCCGTTGGTGCCCCAGCCAGCGGTGTCAGGCTGCGGGGCAAGCTTGAACGACAGGGTACCAGCATCCTGCAGTTGTTCCCAATCGAGCCACACCCGCGACAGCGGCCGGCCACCCCACTGCACCGACTGCACGAAGCGGCGCTCGCCTGGCTTTGCTTCGGGCGCGTCAATACGCAAGATACGGCCTTGCGGCAGGTCGATCTCGGCGCGTGCGAAGCGTGGTGCATGCAGCAGGAAGCGGCCGCTTCCCGGCGCGTCCGGATACAGGCCCAGTGCGCTGAACAGGTACCAGGCCGACATGGTGCCCAGGTCGTCGTTGCCGGTGACGCCGCTTGGGCCATTGCCGAACAGGGTTTCCGCCGCGCGCAGCACGGTAGTGGTTTTCCATGGTTGTCCCATCAGGGTGTACATCCACGGCGCATGCAGGTCGGGTTCGTTGTTCGGGTTGTAGCGGAACTGGCTGTAGTAGCTGTAGGCGCCTACCACCCACGACTTGCGCACGGCCGCCGGATCGGCCAGCAAGGCGTCGTAATCGAAGAACTGGTCCAGGCGCTGGAGGGCCTTGGCCTGGCCGCCCATTACCGCCGCCAAGCCGGGCACATCCTGCGGCACCAGCCATTGGTACTGCCAGGCCGTACCTTCGTGGAAGCCGCGCTCAGCGCGCGGATCGTAGCTGCCATTCAGGTCGGAGAACCAGCTGCCGTCCAGCACGCGTGGACGCGGGAAGCCGCGCAGGCCGGTTGGAGCGTCGATCACCGACGGGTCCCACACCTTGCGCCAGTTGAGGGCGCGTTGTCCGAGCAGCCTGGCATCCTTGGCCTGTCCCAGTGCCTTGGCCATGATCGCCAGCGAGCTGTCGGCCAGCGCATATTCCAGCGTTGCCGAAGCGCCGTGGTGCGGGTCGATATCCATGCCCTTGGCGACAAAACCGCGGTCGTATTGCACGAAACCCTGGCTCAGGTAGTTCTGGTTGCCGGCACGGCCTTCGGCGCGGATGCGCGAAGGCGGCACGCCGAACGCATTCTCGCGCAGCGCGGCATAGGCTTCGCGTTCGCGGCCCTTCAGCGCACCGAAGCGCCACAGGTCAACCAGGAACGGCGTCACCGGGTCGCCCGTCATCACGTTGCTGTCGAAGTTGGCGTAACCCCAGCGCGGCAGCCAGCCGCCCTGCTCGCGAATCTTCAGCACGGAATTGGCAATGTCGCGCGCACGCTGCGGGCGCAGCAAGGCAAGCAGCTGGTTCTGCGCGCGGTAGGTATCCCACAAGGAGAAGAACTCGTAGTAAGTCCAGTCCTTGGCGGTATGCAGTGCGTCGTCATAGCCGCGATAACGTCCGTCGGCATCGCTGCCGGTCAGCGGCTGCAGCAGCGCGTGGTACAGCGCGGTATAGAACACGGTGCGGTCGTCGTTGCTGCCGCCTTCGATGCGCACGCTGCCCAATTCCTTCTGCCACGCCGCCTGGGCCTGTTCGCGCATTGCGTCGAAAGTGAGCGGCTTGCCGCCTGCCATGCCTTCGGCTTTGAGGTTGATGCGCGCACCTTCGGCATCGACGTGTGAAATCGCGCTGACCGCCGTCACGGCCTGGCCATTCTTGAGGTCGAATGTCAGCCACACCCCGTGCGGTCGGCTGTCGCCCTGCTGGCTCGGTCCTTTCACGCCCGGCCAGCCGCCGCGGTCGTCCCAGATGCCGTTGGCGACAAACGGCTGGTCGAACACCATGCGGAACCAGGTGGTGTACTGGGCGCCGCCGCAGAAGCTCTTGGTGACGATCTTGCCCTCAACACTGCGGTCGTCCAGCACCCGTACCTCGCTGCCGACCACGGAATGACGTTCGTTGGCCTGGCCAAGGTTGAGCAGCACGTGGCCGCTGGCCGCACTGGGAGCAAAAGTGTAGCGCTCGGCCGCAGCGCGGGTCAGTGCGGTCGCCTCCGCGGTGATGCCGCCATAGCTGGTGAGCTTCACCTTGTAATAGCCGGCCTGGCCAGCCTCGCCATCGTGCGTATACTCGGCCGCATAGCGCTTGTAACTGAAGCTTTCCGCCTTTTTGGTATCGAAGTCGCCACCGGGACCGATGCTGCCGGTGACAGGCAATACCGAAAGCTGGCCGCCCTGCTCCCAGCAGCCCGCACCTGACAGGAAGGAGTGACCGAAGCCGCGGATGCGCGCGTCGCTGTAGTGCCAGCCGGCGTAGTGTTCGCCAGTCGGGCTGACCTGGATCATGCCAAACGGGGCCGACGCGCCGGGGAAGGTGTTGCCTTCATCCTGGGTACCGATGAAGGTGTTGACCGGCATGGTGGACGGTGCAGCGGCCAGCGGTAGCGCGAATGCCGCCAGCAGGACGGAGCAGAGGGTCAGGCGGAATGCTTTCATTGCGGTGCTTCTCCTTCGAGCAATTCGAACAGCTGCTGCATGGCCGCGGGCGGCGGCGGGGTAGCGCCCGACTGCAGGCAGGCGGCAGATCCTGCCGCCAGTGCCGCGTGCAAATGGGACTGCAGGGAGCGTCCAGGATGGCGCGCAAGGCTGTGCAACAGCCCGGCCACGCTGGCGTCGCCGGCGCCGACCGTATCGACCACCGAGACTGCCGGCGCACGTGCGTCGGCGCGCTCCTCGCCATGGAACAGGCTCGCGCCCTGGCCTCCGCGCGTCAGCAGGCAATGCGCTGAAGGGGCGGCGGCGCGCAGCTGCTGCAGCGCTTCGTCCAGGGGAACGCCGGGGAACAGGCCGCGCAGGTCGTCGTCGGAGACCTTGATCACGTCGGCCAATTCCGCCATGCTGCGCAGCGTTGGCGCATAGCGGTCGTCCATCAGGTTGCGATAGTTCGGGTCATAGCTGATCGCTACGCCCTGCTCCTTCAGTTTTTCAGCCAGCGCGACCAGGTTCGATGCCAGCTGTTCGCGCGCCAGGCTGATGCCGCCAAAGTGCGCCCAGCGCAGGTCGCGCGACCAGTATTCCGGCAGCGCTTCCGGGTCGAAGTGCAAGTCGGCGCTGTCGTCGCCGATGAAGAAATAGCGCGGCGGCTCCCCCTGTTCCACGATTGCCAGCAGCGGCGAACGTTCAACCCGCTGCAGCAAGCGCATGTCCAGGCCCACGGCCTCGCTGGCAGCCCACAACGCGTCGCCAAAACGATCGCGGCTGATGGCGCCGGCGAAAGCGGTGCGTTCCCCCAGCATGGCCAGCGCGCGCGCCACATTCCATACCGAGCCGCCGACGCGGCTGACCCAACGCTCGTCGCCCTGGTAGATCATGTCGGTAAGCGCCTCGCCGGCGCACAGCATCAGCGGTGCATCACGCATGATCAGCCGCTCCCAACACCGCCACGATATCGTAGCAGGCACCCATGGTGTGATAGTCCACCTTGCCGGCCGGGCTCTTTTCGTCGCTCAGTTTGCGGTTGTCGCCGGACAGGATGCGGTACCAGGCGCCATGCTCGTGATCGACGAAGTGGGTCCAGCTATAGGCCCACAGGCGCTGGTACCAGGCCCAGTATTCCGCGTTTCCGGTACGCTTGGCCAGCATGGCCGCGGCTGCTGCGCTTTCAGCCTGGACCCAGAAATACTTGTGCGGATCGCACACGGTCAGGTCGGGCGCCAGCGAATAGCACAGGCCATCGTGTTCAGCGTCCCATCCCTTGCCCACTGCCACATGGAACAGCCGCTCCGCAGTCGGCAGCAGCCATCCCAGGTCCTTCTTCAGCACAGCGCCGCGCGCTTCCAGTTGCAACAGCAGTTTCGCCCATTCCGTGAAATGGCCCGGCTGGTAGCCCCATGGACGGAACAGGTTCTCCGGATCCTCGATATTGAAACGCCAGTCCGGCTGCCAGTTTGCGTCGTAGTGCTCCCAGACCAGGCCACCGCAACGGGCAGCCTGGCGCTGGGTGATGTTGAAGGCAACGGTGTAGGCCCGCTCCAGGTAGCGCAGCTCGCCGGTCGCCTGGTGCGCCACCAGCATTGCCTCGCAGGCGTGCATATTGGCGTTCTGGCCGCGGTAGCCCGAAAGCACGCTCCAGTCGCGGCTCGCTTCGTCGGCGTACAGGCCGGCCTGCTCGTCCCAGAAACGCTTCTCCATCAGCTCGAACGTCTCGCCGATCCAGGCGCGCGCTTCTTCCAGTCCCGCCATCGTGGCATGGGAATAGGCGAGCAGTACGAAGGCCTGGCCGTAGGCGTGCTGGGTACCGTCCTCCACCTCGCGGCCGTTCAGCATCCAGGCATAACCGCTGCCCGTGGCGTCGCGGTGCACGTCGCGCAGGAAGCGCAGGGCGTGGCGCGCGCCTTCCAGGTAGGCAGGGTCGTGGAAATGTCGGTAAGCCATCGAGTACGTGAACACGAAGCGCGTGCTGCTGACCAGGTGGCGATGTTCTGCGTCATAGACGGTGCCGTCGTCCTTGAAGTAGTGATAGAGGCCGCCGGCAGGATCGATCGCGCGCGGGTGGTAAAAGCGCATGGTGTGGCGCGCATGGTCGAGCAGTACGTCCGGGTTTCGGAAATTCGGGAGTTTGGTCATGTTTGGCCTGGTGTGTACGCTAGTCGTCGCAACTGCTTTCGCGCACGATCAATTCGACTGGCATGGTTATCTGGGAAGTGTCTTCTTCTGGTTTCTGCAGCAGCAGTTCGATCCCCGCCCGCCCCAGGTCTTCCTTGTCGACGTGGATGGTGCTGAGCGGGGGAATGGCGGCGGAGGCGCTACTGATGTCGTCAAAGCCGACAATGGCTATGTCGTGGGGGATCTTCATGCCTTCGTTCAGGCAGTACTTCATGGCGACGAGCGCCGTGCTGTCGTTGTAGCAGAACAGGGCATCGGGCCGCTTCGGAAGACTGAGCAGGCTGCGCATGGCTTCCACCACGGCCTCGTCGCCCTCGCCCATGGTGGGAACAATGACCTCCAGGTCCGGGTCCGCGAACACCTTTGCATCAAACAGCGCCTGGCGGAAGCCGCGGTTGCGCTGCTGGATACTGTAGTGCGCCAGGGAGCCCGACATCATGGCAATGCGCTTACGGCCGCAACGCAGCAGGTGCTGGGTAGCCAGGTAGCCGCCGCGCACGTTGTCCGGATTGATCGAGGTGAAGCCGCGGCGGTGCATGTCCACCAGCACGATCGGTTTGCCGGACTGCTGCAAGGCGGCCAGCACTTCCGGTTCGAAAAAGCCGGCGCACAGGATGGCGTCGGGCTGGTGCACCCGGATCAGGCCCTGCACCGGTTCCGCCGGACCCACGGCGATGAAGGACAGCGCGATGCCCTCTCGCCGGCAAGCTGCTTCGGCGCCGTGCAGCACCGGGGAATAGAACTGGCTTGAGGCCAGGGTGTTGTGCTGGCTGTGCAACAGGAAAGCGATGCGGCGGATGCGGCCTTTCTTGAGCTGTCCAAAGTCATAGCCCATTTTTTCGGCGGCCTGGCGCACCTGGTTGCGGGTGACCTCGGTCATGCCCGCCTGGTTCTTCAGCGCACGCGAAACTGTGCCGATCGACAGACCGGTAGCTTCGGCGATGTCGCGCAAAGTGACCTGGCTCACGGGAGCATCCCCTGGCGAGAATTCAAGTGCATGAAGTGTCTCCAATGTTCAGTTTAATAAACGCTTCTTCGAGCGCTTCCAGGCGCCGGGCTTTAGCCCTTTTCCCGCGCCTGTACATGGGTAAGTTTTATATCAGCCGCCTTTTGAAGGCGTCAACCAAAGCAGTAAAAACCGCCTTCTTTTAGCTTGTTTTAGTAAACAGGCACCTCGCCGGCCAATGTGCGCAGGCGCAGCGCTTTGCGCAATGTCGCCAGGCCGGCTTTGGATGCAATATGCAAGGTCACCGTCTCGCCAGGCAGCAACGTCATTGCGTTATCGGCAACATTGACCTCCGCATCGCCAAAATCGATCCACACGGCGCGGGCGAGCGCCGCGGCATGCAATTCGAGTACGAAACCTGAACCGTCGCGGCGCAGATCTGCGTGCAGGCCGGGATCGGGCCAGCGCATGTCCTTCGCAGCCTTGAAATACACCACGCGCCGCGAGGCTGGCTCACCTTGCGCCTGCAAATCGAACACCGCCACGGTAACGGCAGGATCGGCATCGCCAAGCAAAGCCTTGTCGGAGTAGCTGGCCAGCTTCGTCGATGTCAGCGGCGCCAGTTCGACCGGCTTGCGCTCATCGCGCAACACCTTTCCACCGAGGGTCATGAGACGCATCCGCAGCTCGCCGCGAACGGAATGCGTGCGGTCATTCAGAAGGCTGAGCGACGTCGTACCACCCGCATCACGCGGCGCAGCCACGGCAACCGGGGCGTAGAAGCGGCGGGCATGGAATTGCAGCGCCTTCCAGCGTCCGAACCAGTCGATGCTCGACCACGAAGCCCCCGGCCACACGTCATTGAGCTGCCAGTACAGCGAGCCCATTGTGTAAGGCCGGCTGGCGCGGTGGTGCAAGGCGGCCAGTTCGATGCCTTCCGCCTGCGCCGCCTGGCTAAGGTAGACAAACTCCGCAAAGTCCTTCGGCTCGCCAAACTCGTAGTTCACGTACTTCATCAGGCGTTCATTGCCCTTGCCGGCCATGAATTTCTGGTGCGCCTCGATCACCGGTGTGGCGATGCCCTGTTCGCCGCGCCTGGCGAAAGAGTCGATCGTGCGCTGCACGGGCCACGCCTGCAGTCCGTATTCGGACATGAAGCGCGGCGTAATCTCAAGGTATTTCGAGGGTGGATGCGCCGGGTTGCCCCAAACTTCCCAGTAATGCATATCGCCGCTGGCCGGTGTGTTGGCGACTTCGGCCAGGTCGTCGCTGGGAGAACTGGCCCAATAGGCAATGCCGCCGCCTTCCTCTTCGACGACCTTGCGCAGGTCGGTGCCAAACAGCTGCACGTAACCATTCCAGACCTTGGTGGCAAAGGCAGGATCCGCTGCCATAATTTCCTTGCCGGGTCCCCAGTACTTCCAGGATATCTCCTCCTCGTTATTGCCGCACCAAAGCACGAGGCTCGGATGATTTCGCAAGCGTCGTACATTGTCGCGCGCCTCGGAAATAACGTTGGCGCGGAATGCTTCGTCGTAAGCCGGCGGCATGCCGCCGCCAAACATGAAGTCCTGCCACACCAGCAGGCCAAGTTCATCGGCCAGGTCGAAGAATTCGTCACTCTCGTAATAGCCGCCGCCCCAGCTGCGCAGGAAGTTCATGTTCGCGTCGCGCGCCGATTGCAGGACACGCCGCAATTGCGCCTTGTCCACGCGAGGCTGGAACATATCGAACGGAATGCTGTTCGCGCCTTTGGCGAAGATAGGAATGCCGTTGACTTCAAAATAGAAGCTCTTGCCCTTGTCGTCGGGCTCGCGGCGCAAGGCAATACTGCGCAAGCCGGTGCGGGCACCGGCCTTTCCATCGCCGATCTCAACCTCGAAACCATATAGCGGCTGAGCGCCATAGCCATTTGGGAACCAGCGCTGCGGACGGTCTATGTGCAAGGGAAGTTCGATGCGGTTGGCGCCGGCCCGCAGCTCGATGCGGCGCAGCACCGCCAGCGAACGCTTGCCATCCGGCGCGGCCTGCCAAAGGCGCAGGTCGAACGCTCCATCGCGCACCGCATCAATCGACACCACGGCCGCGATATCGGCGCGAGATGCGTCGACGTGATCCTGCCGCAGCTGCAGGTTATCGATGCGCACCCCATCCCAGCTTTCCAGCACGACCGGCTTCCAGATGCCTGCAGTAACGTAGCGCGGCCCCCAGTCCCAGCCATAGTGGTAGCCGGGCTTGCGCACGAAATTGCCGGTCATTGCGTCCGGTGGCTCGTCGCCATAGGGAGAGGGATAATTGCCGGCCAGCTTGAGTGGCATGGCCTGCACCGCCGGCAGCAGCCTGGCGATCGGCGAGCGCAATACGATGCGCAGCTCGTTGCCTTTTGCGCGCAGCTTGCCTTGTACCGGAATTCGCCAGGTACGGAAGGCGTTGTCGGCATCGAGCAGTTTTTCGCCGTTCAACCAGACCTCGGCGAACGTATCGAGCCCTTCGAACACCAGGTCGCTGCGCGCCGCCTGGCGCGGTGCATCGAAGCGCGTGCTGTATTCCCAGTCGGCGAGACCGATCCATTGCAGGCCAGACTCCGGCGCACCGATGTAAGGGTCGCGAATCAGCTTGTTCGCGAGCAGGTCGGTGTGCACGGTGCCGGGCACTTTTGCGGCACGCCACGGCAGGGCTTCAGGATGCGCTGCCTGTTGCGCGTTGCCGGATACGAGGCGGAATGTCCAGCCCCTGTCAATGGCAACGCGGCCCGGCGTGGCGGCCGTTGCGACCGCGGCGACAACCGTCAGGCAAAGGCCCAACAGCAGCACCATCAGAGAGCGCCAGTACAGGTTCGTTTTCATGGCGCAGCCGCCTTCCAGTGGCGTTCGATCCACTCCTGGTGGGTCGGCATCGCGGCAACGGCGTTGGCCAGCATGGCCCGCATGCTTTCGACCACATCGACCAGCTTTTCCTCTGGCATGTCGTCCACGATCGGGTGATAGCTTTGCGGGATGATGCGCTGGCCCAGCATGACCTGTACCCAGCTTGGCAGTGCGAAGAAGTCTTCCCCGTTGCGGAAGTAGCGGCCGTCGCAGCGGAACAGGTCGATCGCCTCGCGCAGGCTGTCCGGGATGGACATGGTGCGGCAATAGTCCCAGAACGGCGAGTCGTTGCGCTCAGTGGCGTTGTAGTGCAGGATCAGGAAATCCCTCACCCGCTCATATTCAAATGCTGATTCGCGGTTGAAGCGTTCCTCCAGCAGCGGATTGAAGTCGCGCTTGGGGAAGAGTGCCAGCAGGCGGGTGATACCCGATTGCGCGAGGTAGATGCTGGTGGATTCGAGCGGCTCAAGGAAGCCGCTGGCCAGGCCCAGCGCCACCACATTCCTGTTCCAGAATTTCTTGCGCATGCCCGTAGTGAAACGCAGCGCGCGCGGCTCGGCCAGCGCCTTGCCGTCCAGGTTCGCCAGCAGGGTCGCTTCAGCTTCGTCGTCGCTGATATGCCGGCTCGAATACACATAGCCATTGCCGGTGCGGTGCTGCAGCGGGATGCGCCACTGCCAGCCTGCCGCGCGCGCGGTGGAACGCGTGTAAGGCGTGATCGGAGCCGAACCTTCGCAAGGAACTGCCATGGCCCGGTCGCATGGCAGCCAATGTGTCCAGTCAACGTAGCCGGTCTTCAAGGTCTGCTCGATCAGCAGCCCGCGGAAGCCTGAACAATCGATGAACAATTCACCGTCGACCACCTGGCCGCTTTCCAGCACCACCGATTCGATAAAGCCATCGTCTGCGCGCTGGTTCACGCCAGCGATCTTGCCCTCAATGCGCTGCACGCCGCGCTGTTCGCCCAGTTCGCGCAGGAAGCGCGCATAGAGGCTGGCGTCAAAATGATAGGCGTAAGCGATGTCGGCCAGCGGCGAACCGGTGGGTGCGTTGCGGTCGCCGGGGGCGAACTTGCCCAGCGGCGCCATCACGGTCTGCGGCGAATACTCGCCAATCGGCGCCGCGCGCCCGGACTGGAACAGCTTGAGCCAGAACTGGTGGAATGGCAGCGGCCCAAGCGAGCGGCCGATGGTGCCAAAACCGTGGATGTAACTGTCGCCGATGCGGCTCCAGTCATTGAATTCGATACCGAGCTTGATCGTTCCCTGCGTGCGCTTGATGAACTCGGCCTCGTCGATGCCGAGCATTTGCCCGTTGAACAGCCGGATATGCGGTACGCTTGCCTCTCCCACGCCGACGATGCCGATTTCCTCGGACTCGATCAGGCGCACGGACGCCCCTTTGCCAAGATAGGTGGCCAGGGCCGCGGCGGCCATCCAGCCGGCGCTTCCGCCGCCAACGATAGTGATCTTGCTGATTCGGTTTTGCAGGTCCATTGCGGCACCCCAAACAGGAAAAAACCTCCCCAGCCGCGAGGCGTGGGGAGGAAGGAGGGAAGCATCAGAACTTGTAGTTCAGGCCAAAGTAGGCGACGCGGCCCGCGTAACCGTTGGAGTAGAAACGGTCCTTGGTATCGTTGCCCAAGTGGGAGCGCGTTTCCTCCCTGGTCAGGTTCAGCACCGAGGCGGTCAGGCTCAGTTCCTTGGTGATGTTGTAGGCTACGTTCAGGTCGACCTGGTAGTACGGCTCCTCATATACGTTCAAGCCGTTGACCAGGCCATCCACCACTTCGCCTCGACGGTTGTACGAGGCACGCGCCAGGAACTTGTCGGTCTCGTAGAAAACGGTCAGGTTCATCTGGTTTTTCGCGCTGCCGACCAGCGGCGACTCGCCGATCTTCGTGCCGTCCGCCATCGTGATATCTGCCTGGTTGGTCTTGTTGTACGTGTAGTTGAACTGGAAGCCCAGGCCCATGTCCAGCGTATGCTGCGCGTACAGCTCAACGCCCTTCGACACGCCGTCGCGGCCGCCGGCGCTGGTCGAATAGCGCTGCACGGTCACGTTCTGGCCACCCACGTTCATGGTCACGTCGCGCACCACAGGAACGGCGAAGTTGCTGACATTCTTGCGGAAGAAATCGACGCCGAGCACGGATCCGCGGTGGAAGTACCATTCCAGGCCAAAGTCGAACTGCTTGGCCTTGTACGGTTCGAGCTGCTTGTTGCTGCCGGCACCAAACCAGCCTTGCTGGTCGCCGCCGCCGATCAGGCGACGGTCATTGACGTATTCCTGGCTGTAGTACTGCAGGCCGCCCGGGAAGGCGATGTCGTTGTAGCTTGGACGCGAGATCACTTTGGACGCCGCGGCACGCAGCAGCAGGTCCCCGGTCAGGTCATACGCCAGGTTAAAGCTTGGCAGCACGTCGTTGTAGGTGCGGTCGAGCGAGCTGACCACGAACGTCGAATCGCGTGCCATGCTGTCCGGCAGGCGCGTGAAGCCGCTGGTGCAACCGGAACCGGCAGGTGCGCCGGCAGCCGGCAGGCCTCCAGCCTGGCAAGGCGCTGGACTGCCATTGGCGCCGTTGAAGAAGTAGTCGTTATAGCTTTCCACCTGGTCGGTCGAATCGGCATGCTGCCTGGTGCGCACAAAGCGCATGCCGACGTTGCCGCGCAGGCGCTCGGTCTTGACGTTGGCCTGCAGGTAGGCCGAAGCGATCTTTTCGTCGACATTGTAGACGAAGTTGTCCTCGTTACGGGTTTGCATCGTCCCGTAGGTCTGGTTCAGGAACGAGATGTAGGCCGGGTAGTTAATTGCCGGGAAGGCGCTGGCATTGATGCCTCCCGCCAGGTTGCCCAGCGATCCGCCATACAGGAACTGCGGCTGGAACTTGTTCGCTGTCGGATCGCAGCCGGCCTGGTAGCGCTTGTCGTAGTCGGAAGGATCGGCGCCCTGGCAAACCCAGTAGTTGTTGCCGGTGGCGCGGTGGGTGCCGCCGTCGCGATACTTGGCGCCGAACTGCAGCGTGTCCAGCCAGGTGCTTTCGGTATGCCAGGTCATGTCGGCCTGGGCGTATTTCTGCTGGGTGCTGTTCTTCGTCCACGAAGACGAGGTGGAGCCCAGGTCGATTTCGCCGATGCCCTTGCCCAGGTTGGCCATCAGCTCCGGGGAGAACACCATGCTCGGGGTGCCGACCGTGCTCCAGGAGCTGGCGTAGTTACCGAGGGTCCAGCTGCCGTCCGCATTCTGCACGCGAGGCTTGATCGGCATCGTCATCTGCATGCGCGGACCGCCGCTGGCCCAGGTGCGGCCGAACTTGAAGATACCGTCCAATGACTGGCCGCGCCATTCAGCCTCGAAGTCGGCGGTCTGCGACAGCGACTTTTCCTGGTTGTAGCTGCCGGTAATCTGCGGCGTCGGGATGGTGCAATCGTCCGGGCCCCAGCCGCCAGGCTGCTGGCCCGCCGCCGCGGCCTGCGCTTCGCTGCAGTAGTAAGCCTTGCCGGCGTGGGCACTGTACTGCGCTCCAGTGACCAGGGTACCACTGCGGTCGAAGGTCAGGCCGTCGAGCATGCGGCCGCCCGGCCAGTTGCCGTCGCCGCTGTAGCGTGCCAGGTTCCACTCCGGAACCTTCAGGATATTGGTCTGTGAATTCTGCGACAGGTTGAAGCGGAAGTAGTTGGCCGTCAGGGTCAAGTTGCGGACCGGCTTGAACTGCATGGTCAACTGCCCGCCCTTGCGTTCACGCTCCTCGCTCTTCACGTTCAGGTTGACCGAAGTCGGCATCATGAAGTTGGTGTAGTACTTGCCGCCCTGGTCGTAGAAGCCCGACTGGCCCCACCAGTAGGAGCTCAGGTCGGAAGGCTTGCCATTGACGTCGGTGGCCGGATGGGCATCGTAATCGTCGCCATACCACTGCCAGTTTTCGGTGCTGGCGCCCATGGTGCGCGTGGTGCGCTTTTGCTTGGTCAAGCCGACCAGGATGCCGAAGCGGTTGTCGTCATCGTGCCAGGCATACTGGCCGGAGAACTGGCCGTCGGTTTTCTTGGTGGTGTCGGCCCACGTACCTTCCGCGGAAACGAAGCCCGAGCCGGACTTCACTTCCAGCGGACGGCGGGTGTGCAGGATCACCGTGCCGCCAACGCCGCCTTCGTCTATGCGCGCTTCCGGCGTCTTGAACAGCTCCGCGCTCGACAGCATGTTCGACGGCAGCAGCGTGTAGTTGAACGAACGCGACGGATCGCCGTTGGATTCCGCAGTGGCGATATAGTTTCCGTTCAACTGGGTCAGGGTCAGTTCGGACGACAGGCCGCGCACGCTGACATTCTTGCCCTCGCCTCCGCTGCGGGTCACCACCACGCCCGGCACGCGCTGCAGCGCATCGGCCACGTTCTTGTCCGGGAATTTGCCGATATCTTCGGCGGTGATCACTTCCACGATCGAGTTGGCCTCGCGCTTCTGGTCGAGGCTTTTCTCGATCGCATAGCGGTAGCCGGTCACCACCACGGTATTCGGATCGGCCTTCTGGTCGGACGCGGTTTGCGCCTGGGCGCTTGCAAGGGAAAGCAGTGCCACGCTCACCGCCATGGCGATGGGCGTGGCCCGGCAGCCGCGCTGCCGTGAAGCGAGATGGGTTCTGAACGTCATGCGTGTCTCCTGGTTATGCCCGGTTAGGGCTCTATATCGCGGTAGCAAGCCTCGAATCATCGATTTACTAAACGCCGATGATGCCGTTGGTACATCGATGGGATCGCGTCCACTCAGGAGAATTCTTACAAAGGAGGCTATGGCACTTCAACAAACTTTCAAAGAATGAATGAAGTTTAGTTTTGATTAGTAAACAAGAGTGCGGCGGATTTGCGACAGTGGCTTTCCGCCCTGTAGCGGCGCGCGCTGCTATTTGTTTAGTGTGGAAGTATTTTCGGAGAAGCGCAGGTAACCCCAGCGCCCCGGCACATGCATGTCGATCACGCCTTGCGGCGACCAGACCCAGTTGTCTTCCTTCGCTTGTCCGGCAGTCCATTCGACGCGGCTGAAATTGATACGCCAGGTCGTGCCGTCCCGCGGATGCGGCACTGCCTGTCTTGAGGCGAAAGCACTCAGTGGATACGCAATTTCCACCGTCCAGCCTCGATCCTTGTCACCGGCCTTGTTCAGGGTTCCCTGTACCGCGATGGCAGTCTTCAATCCTTCGATGTCCCAGCTGTTGTCGGGCTGGCCGTCTTCGTTGTAGGGCTTGGGAAGGTACAAGTCCCAGCCGGTGTTGAGGGCGTTGATCTCGAACTCGTAATAGCTCCTGGTGTCAGGCAGCGGCTTGATGAAGACCTCGAAATCGTTGTCCTTGAAGATGACGGAATCGCGCTGGGTCAGTGTCGCCTTCACCTCCGGCTCTTCGAGTTCGGCGGCGATGTAGAGGTATTGGTCATCCCACAGCATTTTCACGCGCGTGCGGAACTTGGGCAGCGGCTTGCGGTCACCTTCGATGTCGACAAAGTCCGAGGTCCAGGGCGCGTTTTGCCACGCCGGGTCGTCCAGCTTTCCATCGAGATGGATCGGGCGCGTGGCCCGCAGGCATTCGTAGGTGAGCGGCGCCAAATCGTCTGCTGCGACAGGCATGGCGGCGGCTAGCAACGGTCCGAATGCGATTGCATATGCCTTCATTGAAGTCTCCTCCATAATTCCTCAAAAGTTATATCAAGGCGACAAGTCCAGTTCAACGATCCTCGCGAATTCCGGCCACACTTTAGTGAACTTTAGTAAACTGAGGGAGTCCATCCAGCATCCCAGGTGTCGCAGTGCCCATCATCCATCCGTCTTTTGTCGACATAGACATCCGCAGCTATGGCGAGCTGTGGACTGCGGACCGGCATGCGTTCGCCCAGCTCGTGCTGCCGCTATCCGGCGAGGTGGCGCTTGACATCGAGGGCAAGGGGCAGCGGCTCAATCCCTTGAAGGGCGCCGTTGTCGTGGCCGGCGCCTGGCATTCGCAGCAGAGCGCCGTTGAAAATCATTCCCTGATTGTCGACGTCGACCAGGCTGCCATGGATCACCCTATCTGGGAGCACATCGCGGAGCGGCCCTTCGCCGACATCAGCCCTGCTGCGCGCAAGCTGGTCGAATTCATGCAGCTATCCATCGCTGGGCGCTCCGCGCCGCCAGCGCTGCTCCAGGGCTGGGTCCCGCTGCTGCTGGATACGCTCGTGCTCGAGCCGCCACGCCTGCAATCGCGGCTGTCTGCCTTGCTGGCACATGCGGAAGCCAACCTTGCGCTCCCATGGACGACCGAATCGATGGCGCAGTTTGCGCGCATGAGCGTCAGCCGTTTGCACGCCTTGTTCCAGGACGAGCTGGAAACCAGCCCGCGTGCCTGGCTCCTGTCGAGGCGCCTCGATCGCGCCTGCGAACTGCTGCGCCATACCAGCCGTCCAATTGCGGACATCGCCGTGAGTACAGGCTTCGGCGACCAGAGCGCCCTGACGCGCGCCATGCGCGGCCGGTTCGATACCACGCCGTCGGCATACCGCCGCCAGGGACGAGAGCCCGCGACAAAAATCCAGTAGACCGCGCCAAGACCTTTCAACGCATGGCATCCACCATGTCCCCATTTGGGAGATGGGCGTTGAATATTTCACTTGGCATTATTGCCGGCATCATCGCTGGCGCATTCTGGGGACTGGTTTTCCTCGCACCCGAGCTGACGCGCGGCTTCACGCCGATCCAGCTCTCGGCGGGCCGCTACCTGGCTTACGGCCTGATCGCAGCCATCCTGGTTGCGCGCTCGTGGCGCCGCCTGTTCGCCAAGTTGACCTGGCGCGAGTGGAAGGCACTGGCCTGGCTCAGCTTCGCGGGCAACATCATTTACTACTTTTTCCTGGCGAAGGCAGTGCAGACAGGCGGCATCGCCATGGCTTCGATCGTGATCGGCCTGCTGCCTGTGGTAATCACCCTGGTCGGCAGCCGCGATGCCGGCGCCGTGCCTTTGCGCAGCCTGCTGCCATCGATTGCCCTCAGCACCGCAGGCCTGTTTTGCATCAGCTGGCAGCACCTGCAATCGGGTTCCCTGGCAGGGGTGATGTATGCCAGCGGCGCCCTCGCCTCCTGGACCGCCTACGCGGTCGGCAACAGCCGCTGGCTGGCTCGCCTCAAGTCCATCACGCCGCATGAATGGAGCATGCTCACCGGACTGGTCACCGGCGCGGAAGCCCTGCTGTTGGCGGTGCCGGCCCTGTCTGCGGGCGCGCCGCAGCATAGCACTCCGGAATGGCTTCATTTCGCGGCTGTGGTGACCAGCGTGGCAATCCTCTGCTCGATCGTTGGCAACGGCTTCTGGAACTACGCCAGCCGCGCCTTGCCGCTCACACTGACAGGCCAGATGATCGTGTTCGAAACCCTGTTTGCAGCGCTGTACGGCTTCCTGTGGGAAGCACGTTGGCCAACCATCATCGAAGCGTTGGCTATGGGATTGCTAGTGGCCGGCGTCGCATCCTGCGCCCTCGCGCATGGGCCGAAGGCCTCACATTGAGGGAGACCTCTCGCCGGTGAGCCGATGGTGTTAAGATCTGGCGATTCGTCCACGACAAAACGACCAGCATGACAAGCTTCCGCCAGAACCTCACCATGATCTTTGCGACGATGGTCATGTTCGGCGCCGCGCTGCTGATCAATGAACTGCTGTTCAAGCAACTGGAGTTCGCGGAAGGGATCAACTGGATCTACCTGCCAGCCGGCGTGCGCCTGCTGGCGACCCTGCTGTTTGCCGAAGCCGGCGCGATCGGCCTACTGGCAGTTTCCTGGCTCTACTGCTTCACTATCCTGTTCCCGCATGAACCAGTGCGCGCTTTTGCGGGCGGCATCCTCGCCAGCGCCGCGCCGTACCTGGTCTACCTTGGCGCAAAACGCTGGCTGGACCTGCAAGGTTCGCTGGCCAACCTTGCAACCTGGCAGGTGCTGGCCTGCGCTGTCGCCTATTCCGTGGCCAGCCCTTTGCTGCACCACATCTGGTTCGCCGTGTATGAGGGGCGCGACCACCTGCTGGGCAGCTTCGCTGTCATGGCGCTGGGCGACCTGGTGGGCACCGTGCTGCTGCTGTTTTTCACGAAATGGGTGATGCGCCTGTCCACATCGCGTGCCTGACAGTTACACTCGCGATCCCGCGGCAGTATCCCACGTTTTCGCATGCATCAGATAAAAGAGCAAATCCGCCTGGCTGGCATCGCCATAGCAATCTTCAACGCACCAGGCTTTTACGCACCGGCCCGTGCCGGCGACGCCCCACCGATTACGGAAGTCGTCATCACCAGCCCCAGCCTCCCGCAACAGGATGCGCGTGCGGCAAAACTTGGCTACAACGGCATCGCTGAAGCGGCAAGCGCCAACGACATACAGTCCTTGCCGGACATGGCCCCGCTCAATGTGCTGCGACGCCTGCCCGGGATCGCAGTGCTGCCCGCCCTGGACAATGAGCGCCCGCGCGACGAAGCTGCAGCGCCGGTAATTCGCGGCCTGGGCGCGGCCTACAATCCGGTCACTGTCGACAGCATCCCCGTCGCATCGCCCGGCGTCGCCAACGGCAATGGCTCGGCCAGCCGGGGCACTCGCCTTAACCTGCTGCCTGCGTCGATGATCGGCGAAATGCTTGTCTCGAAGACCTTCCTTGCCGACCAGGAGGCACACGGCATCGGCGGTGCCATCGACTTGCGCACCCGCAGCGCTTTCGCACACGGCGGCAGGGACTTCTTTACGCTGGACCTGGGCGTCGGCAAGCCGGACGACGCCAGCGGCCCCCATCGCCACGAGCGCATCGGCCAACGCCTGGCCGCCACCGGCAGCATGACATTCGGCGCACAACGGCAGTATGGTCTCGTAGTTTCGGCCGAATATCAGGCGACGGACAGCACCGCCAACGCCCATATGACGACCGACAACACCAGTGAGAGCTTTTACAACGCAGCGGGCGCCCTGCAGAGCGGCGCGGACCAGGGCAACGGCTTCGCCGTGCCGCAACAGGACAAGTACTGGTATTCGCAGAACCGGCGTTCGCGCCATGGTCTCACCGCCAAGCTGGAAGCCCGGCTCTCAAGCACGCTGCAAGGTTTCGCCACCGCCGGACGCTACGTGTCACATGACGACATGGAGCGCAATGAGCTGATCATCGACCCGCGCAACCGGGCGAAGGTACTGGGCCAGACAGCCACCTCGGGCCGCTACGCTGCCGGCGACATTGAAGTGGGCTACGCGCGTCAACAAGCCACCACCACCACCGGCTTGCTGCAGGCCGGCCTGGATTGGGAAATCGCGCCCAAACATGTGGCAAGCCTGCGTGCTGGCGCTTCGCACGCCACCTACCGCGAGCCTATCCTGATGATCAAGTACTCGACCGGCAGCCGCAATAGCCCGCCGGGTACTGGTGACACCTCACCCAGCCCGACGCCGGACTATGCGATCGACTACGATACGCAATCGATCAATCACTCCTTCAATATTTCGCCGGCCGCTTATTACAAGCTGGAGAACTACCGGCTCAATTACTACCGCCCCGAATCGGGATTTCATCGCAATGCCGGCGACGCGATCAAGTACCTGCGCCTGGACTTCCGCAACAACGGCGACGGCCCGGGCTGGGGCTATGCCGTGGGCTCGAGTTTTGCGCGCGACGCATCGTCCTACAGCCTTGTACGTTCCCAATTTTCGCCGAATACCAACGCCAAACAAGGCACGCTGGCAGACGTCCTGGGCCCGGCAGGGCCGAAGTTGATGTACAACCAGTCAAACCTGGATATGCTTGCGATCGATCCACAGCGCGCAACCGCGTACGTTGATGTCCTGCGCGCCGCGGGCGGCCTGAATGTAGTGGACCAGACAGCCTTGAGCAACCAGGACAACTACGAACACACGGAACGGATTGCCGGCGCATACACCATGTTGAGCTACGCGGCCTCTGCCTGGAAAACCCAGTTCGGCGTACACTTCGACGCCACCCGCCAGGCTACGAATGGCCGCGCGCGCGTAGCTGGCGCCTGGACAGGCCTGCCAACCGCTTCGCGCTATCGCTTCGCCCTGCCCTCTGCGCTGGCGAGCTACCAATGGTCCCCCTCAATCGATTTACGAATGGGCGCCAGCCAGACCATCGGGCGCCCGGCTTACGATGCATATGCGGCGCGCAGTTCTATCGAGTTCCAGAATCCCGGTGAGCGCGGCAATCCCGGCGCAACAGGCGTTACCGTCATGGCAGGCAACCCCGATATCAAGCCGCGCCTGTCCACCAACACCGACCTCGGCATCAGCTGGACACTGCCGCCAGAGGTTGGCGGCCTGCTGTCTGCGGCCGTGTTCAACAAAAACATCAAGGACGAAATCTTCAACGCTTCCTCGCAGGGCTATACCTACGAAGGCGTCGCCTACGCGAATGCCATCGTGACAAAGCCGGTCAATGCCGCATCTGCCTCGGTTAAAGGCCTGGAGATCAGCGCGGCGACCGACTCGCTGGCCTGGCTGCACCCGGCTGCGCGCAACTTTGGCTTCAGTGCCAATTGGACATTGTTGAAAGGCCGCATGGAAGTGCTGAAATCGGACCGGCGCACACGTGCAGTGAAGCGCTTGACCGGGCAACCCGACCAGATGCGCAACCTGTCGGCCTTCTATCGCGATAGCGTGCTGGAATTACGCGCGGCCTTCAATTTCCAGGGCCAAGCCTTGCGCGCGGTGGTGCCGGATATTGAATGGCAAGACCTGTATTGGTCTTCGCGCCACCAGGTCGACTTGCAGGCCAGCTACAGGCTCCAGCCGGGCCTTACCCTGCTGGCCCAGGTGCGGAACCTGGGCGGCGCGCGCCTTACCAGCACGGTCGGCGCATCCGGCGCGCTGTTGAAAGACACGCATTCGGTTCCAACTGTCTACTGGTTCGGCCTGCGCTATACACCTGCGCCCTAGAACAGCGCCTGCTGCGCAGTCGTCAAAGCCGCGAAGCTGTCATGCAACGGCAACAGGATGGCGTCGGCAATCGGCTGCAACTGCTTGTCGAGATAGTGCTGGTAATCGATTGGTGAGCGCCGAATCTCCAGGGGCTCGGGGCCGCTGGTGGTGATCACGTAGCTGATACGTCCGCCATTCTGGTAGCGCAGCGGCCGGCCTTGCGCCTTGTTGAATTCATCGGCCAGGCGCGCGGCGCGTACCTGCGGCGGCACGTTGACCTGGTATTCATCCAGCCGGTGGCGCAGGCGCTTGCGGTACACCAGCAGTTCGTCATTGGCGCCGGACAGAGTGTTGCGCGCGTACTCGCGCACGAAGTCCTGGTAAGGCTCGTTGCGGAAGATCCGTGCGAACAGCCCCTGCTGGAATTGCTGCGCCAGCGGCGTCCAGTCGCTGCGCGCCACTTCCAGGCCGCGATAAATGATGTCGCCGTCGCTGGTCAAGCCAGCATAGCGCTTCTTGCTGCCCATGTCGGTGCCGCGAATGGTCGGCATGAAGAACTTCCGGTAATAAGTGTCGAATTCGATCTCGAGATAGCTCTCCAGCTTGTACTTCCTGCGCAGGCGGTCCCGCCACCACTTGTTGATCTTGGCGACCAGGGCGCGTGCAATGGCCAGCGCCTCCTCCGTTTCGTGCGGACGCTTGAGCCAGATGAAGATGGAGTCGGTGTCGCCGTAGATCGCTTCATAGCCTTCCTTTTCCACCAGCTCGCGCGTGAGCTTGAGCAGTTCGTGGCCGCGCAGCGTGACCGAGGAAATCAGCTGCGGATGGTAGAAGCGGCAATCGGTGGAACCGAGCACGCCTACGAAGGAATTCATCAGCAGCTTGAGCGCCGTCGACAGCGCATCGTTCTTTTCGCGCTTGGCGGCATCGCGGCCTTGCCAAAGCTGGGTGGTGATGGCGGGCAGGCAGTGGCGGGTGCGGGAAAACTGGGCGCCGCGCATGCCGGGCACCGCGTCGTCCTCCACTTCACCTTCGACCATGCCGACCGGATCGACCAGGAAGGAGCGGATGATCGACGGGTACAGGCTCTTGAAGTCCAGCACCACCACCGAATCGTACAGGCCCGGACGCGAGTCCATCACGAAGCCGCCGGGTGACGCCACGGCCGGGATTTCGCCCACATTCGGCGCGACATAACCTTCGCGGTGCATGCGGGGCAGGTACTGGTGGCTGAAGGCGGCAATCGAACCGCCCATATGGTCCGGCACCAGTCCGGTCACGTGGGAGCGCTCGAGGATGAAGTCCATCACGCGCGTCTTCTCGAAAATCCGCGTGACCAGTTCGCAGTCTTTCAGGTTGTAGGTAGCCAGCGCCGGCTTGTCTTCGCGGAAACGGCGCTCGATCTCGGCCATCTTGTCGTAATCGCTGCCGATGTCCTTGCCCTCCCCAAGCAAGGCTTGAGATACGTTCTCCAGGCTGAAGGACGGGAAGGTCCAGGATGCTGCGCGCAGGGCTTCGATGCCGTCGATGGCGATACGGCCCGGGATGGTGGCGAACACATAGCCGTCGCGCGCCTGGTGGGTGCGCCATTCGACCGGCCGGCCTTCGCGGCCAAGCAACAGCGGCACCTTGTACTTCTCAGCGTTCTTTTGCAGCGTTTGCAGGTCGAACTGCACCACGCTCCAGCCGATGATGGCATCCGGGTCGTGCACGCGGAACCACTCGTTGAGTTTTTCTATCACGCGGCGCGGCGTCGGGCAGTATTCGAGGTCGAAATCCACTTCCGGCGCAACGGAGGGCTGCTCGCCCAGCATATACACCTGGCGCTGGCCGCAGCCCTCCAGCGCGATCGAGTACAGGTCGCCGAAAGCGCTGGTCTCGATGTCGAGCGACACCATGCGCAGGCGCGGGCGATATTCCGGCGCCGGCCGCAGCTTGCCGCCTTCGAATTCGACGCCGGCGGTGATGAAGCGTTCCATCAGGTAGCGCTCCGGCGGCTTGATGTCCGCCTCGTACAGGCGGATGCCGCGCTCGCCCAGCTTGCGCTCAAGCGCCAGCAACTGCTTGTAATGGCTGGCATAAATGCCCACGACGGGCTCGCGCTGGAACGTCTTGAGCGCCACCTCGCGCAAGTCGATACCAGGCGTGCCGGCCACCAGGGTGGCAATGGTGCCGCGCAGCGAAGCCTCGGCGAAAGCCACCGAAGCTTGTGCTGTCAGCAAGATTTTGCGGGGGCCGTCGTCGGTCGCGAGCCAGAACTCGATCTCCGTGCCGTCGCGGGCATCGCGCCAGGCGCGGGTGAGGATAAAACCAGGCATGCCGAAATTATACTGTACGAACACACAGTGGACTTGCAACATTAAAATAACATTGCTAGAATAGTATGTTGCCTTGAATCAAGAGCAGGCAACCTAACTAGAAATAGGAATACTTAAAATGATCAAGCAAATCACCGCTGCCACCCTGCTGGCAGTAGCATCTTTCGCTGCTTCGGCAGCTGAACCACAGTTCTACGTCGGTGGCGACGTAGGTTCGAGCAAGCACGAAGACCTGGACGGCCGTGAGACCTCCGTTGGTATCTTCGGCGGCTACAAGTTCGACGAAAACTTCGCCATCGAAGCCGGCTACCGCAACCTGGGCAAGTGGGACATCCTGGGCTACGACCTGAAAACCAACCAACTGGCCCTGTCCGTGATCGGTTCCGTGCCTGTGGCTGACCAAGTTGCCGTGTACGGCCGCCTGGGCTACAACCGTGTTGAAGCCAAGATCGCTGGCGAAAAAGACCACGAAAACAAAGCCCTGTACGGCGTTGGCGTGAGCTACCAGTTCACCAAAGAAATCAGCGGCCGCGTTGAATGGCAGCGTCCTATGAGCGGTTCGAGCAACATCAGCGCAGGCGTGGCTTACCACTTCTAAGCTTTTGCTTTGCAAAGAAAGCCGCCGGACCTGGTCCGGCGGCTTTTTTTATTTGGGCTGCAGTGAAGCCAGGGCTGCTTCCAGCACTTCGTCGCGGCCGGCGCGCACGCCTTCGACCGTTTGCTTGACCAGGTGCTGCGGCTGCACGCCGACGCCGACGAAGGCACGGCCGTCCGGATAGCTATCCTGCTTGGTGCAGATGCGCGCGCTGCCGCCGCCCGGTAGCTTGATGTACAGCGGCTGGCCAGTACTGCCGCCGGTCGCCTCGCCCACCAGCGTGCCACGCTGCATGACGTCGAAAGCGACCGCAAAATCTTCGGCCGCCGAGAAAGTGGCTGCACTGGTCAGCACCAGCACCGGTTTCTTGTACTGGCGCTTCGGGTCGGGCTGCACCGCATCCGGCGCCTCGGCATACATCGGCTGTGCCTTGTCCCAGGCACGCCAGGTCGGCTTGTAGTCGCGCGTGGCCCAGCGGCTGGTCAGGAAAGCCTTGTCGTCCAGTGTGGACAGGATCTTGTAGCCGACATCCGAATTGCCGCCGCCATTGCGGCGCACATCGATCACCAGCGCCGAAGATTTGGCGATTTCATCGAAAGCAGCCAGCCAGGCGTCTGCCGCACTGTTGTCATCGAAGCTATTCAAGGAAACGTAGGCCACGTCGCCCGGCAGCATGCTGAATTCGAAGGAAGGCGAATTGGCCGTGGCGGCCTTGCGGGCTTCGCGGCTCACCCGCGCAACCGGCTGCTCGAACTGCTTGCCGGCGGCATCGCGGAAACTCACGCGCACCGTCGTACCGGCTGCGCCGCGCAGGAACTGGCTGCCGAAGGTTCGCAGCGCTTCGTCCTGCGGTGTGGAGGCGCTCACATACGGGGCGATCTCGCGGGCAGCGTAAGTCTTCACTTCGGCGCCATCGACTGCCACCACTTCCAGGCCGGGCATGATGCCTTTTGCGCGCAGGCCGGGGTCCAGCACCTCGGTCACGATAACGCGGCCTTCGATCGGACGGGTCACCAGCAGCGGCAGCCCGCCCATGCGGTCGGACAGCTCGCCCGGCGCCATCACGTTGGTGTGGCCGTCTTTCAGCTTTGCCACCAGTTCCATCAGCACCCGGTAATAGTCCTCGGTGCTGCGGGTGGCGCGCACGCGCGGCAGCGTTTCCAGGTACAGCTTGTCCCAGTCCAGCTTTTCCAGCGTTGCGGTATCGACGAAGTTGTATTTCACTTCAGACCACAATTTGGACAGGCCGGCGATCTTTTCGTCTTCGCCGATGTTTTCTTTGTAACTCCCGGCCAACGCCGCGGTTTCCCACTGCATGGCAGGCTGCTGCTGCGCCATCGCCCCGGTGGCCGCAAGGGCCAGAACCAGTGCCGCTACATGGCTTTTTGCCATTTTGTCTCCTGAATAAGCTGAATGCCCGACATTCTAGAGGCCCGGCGGCGCGGGCGCTACCCTGTTACAAGCCTGATACTTTTCGCGCACAAGGCGACTGTTAGAATCCATCCTCGAAGTTCTTCATTTCCCTTTCGAGACCATGCGACAACTTGCACTTCCCATGCTGGCAGCCCTGCTGGCAGCCCCCGCATTTGCGACAAACCCAACCCCTGTTACCCTCGACCAGGCCATGTCCCATCCGGACTGGATCGGCACGCCCGTCGAAACCGCGTGGTGGAGCTGGGACGGCAAACAGATCTTCTATAAACAAAAGCGCATCGGCTCCTCGCTGCGCGACACCTTCCAGGCCGGCGACAAGCCACGCCTGGTAGCGGATTCCGAGCTGTCCAGCCAGGACAGCCCGAACATGGTGTTCAACCGCGAACGCACCCGCGCCATCGTGCTGCGCAACGGCGACCTGTTCGAACGCGACCTGAAATCCGGCGCCCTGCTGCAGATCAGCCGCGGCACCGCCAACGCTTCCTCGCCGCAGTATTCGGCCGACGGCCGCAGCGTGCAGTTCAAGGTCGGCAACGACTGGTTCAGCTGGAACCGCGCCGAGCGCCTGGTCTCCCCTGTTGCCCTGCCGCGCGCCGCCAAGGACCCGGCTGCCGCCCCGGACGAAGACTACCTGCGCGACATGCAGCTGCGCCTGATCACCACGCTCAAGCGCCAGAAGGATGAACGCGACGAGACCCGCGCCCGCGCCAAGGCCGAACGCGCGGCCGACGCCACCCGCGCGCCCGCCCCGCTCTACTTCGGCGACAAGGTTTCCATCGATGCCTCATCGCTGTCGCCGGATGGCCGCTGGCTGGTGGTCGCCACCTCGCCGAAAAGCAGCGAGAACGGCCGCGTCGGCAAGATGCCGCGCTACGTGACCGAATCGGGCTACGAAGAATTCGACGACCAGCGCACCCGCGTTGGCCGCAACCTGCCACTGGCGCAGACGCTGAAACTGGTGGACCTGCGCACCGGCACCATCAGGGACCTGCCGTTCGACACCCTGCCGGGCATCGCCACCGACCCGCTGGCCAGCCTGCGCGAGGCAGCCAGGCAGCCCGCCCTGAAAGGCAACCGCGCCACGCGCCTGGAAACCGACGAAGGCGACGGCATTGCCTGGAGCGACAACGGCGCCAAGGTGGCCGTCATGCTGCGCGCCGTCGACAACAAGGACCGCTGGCTGGCCGGCATCGACCTGGAAGGCGCCAAGCTGAAGGCGCTGCACCGCCTGACCGACAACGCCTGGATCAACTACAGCTACAACGACTTTGGCTGGCTGCCCGACAACAGCACGCTGTGGTTCATGTCCGAAGAAACCGGCTACTCCCACCTGTACACCTTGGGCGCCGACGGCAAGCAGCGCGCCCTGACCAGCGGCAAATGGGAAGCCTCGAACGTGAAATGGAACGCCGACGGCACGCTGGCCTACATGCTGTGCAACCGCCGCACGCCAGGCGAGTACGAGGTGTGCTCCGCTTCGGCCAAGGACGCCGCCGTGCGCGAAGTAACCCAGCTCAATGGCGGCGTCGAACAGTTCGACCTGTCGCCCGACCAGCGCAAGCTGCTGGTGCATTACTCGTCCGCCTACGTGCCTTCGCAACTGGCAACCGTGCCCGCTGCCGGCGGCGCCGCGACAAAGCTGACCGATACCCGCAGCGCCGAATACAAGGCACGCGAATGGATCCAGCCGCAGATGGTGGCCGTGCCGTCGACCCACGGCGCAGGCCAGCCAATCTGGTCCAAGCTGTATCGCCCGGCCACGCTGGAACCGGGCAGGAAGTACCCGATCGTGATGTTCGTGCATGGCGCAGGCTACCTGCAGAACACCCACAACCGCTTCCCGAACTACTTCCGCGAACAGATGTTCCACAACCTGCTGGTTGAAAAAGGCTACATCGTGCTGGACATGGATTACCGCGCATCCAAGGGCTATGGACGCGATTGGCGCACGGCGATCTACCGCCAGATGGGCCATCCTGAACTGGACGACTACGTGGACGGCGCCAAATGGCTGGCGGCGAACCACCAGGGCGATATCGACAAGGTCGGCATCTACGGCGGCAGCTACGGCGGTTTCATGACCTTCATGGCACTGCTGCGCGAGCCGGACCTGTTCAAGGCCGGCGCCGCGCTGCGCCCGGTGACCGACTGGACCACCTACAACCACGGCTACACCGCCAACATCCTCAACACGCCGGACATAGATCCGGAGGCTTACCGCAAATCGTCGCCGATCGAGTATGCGGACAAGCTGAAAGGCCACCTGCTGATCGCCCACGGCATGGTGGACGACAATGTGTTCTTCCAGGATTCGGTGCGCATGGCGCAGCGCTTCATCGAGCTGAAAAAGGACAACTGGGAACTGGCGGCGTACCCGCTGGAACGCCACGCCTACGTTCAGCCTGAGAGCTGGTACGACCAGTATCGCCGCATCTACAAGCTGTTCGAGAGCACCCTCAAGTAGGTTTGGCGACGCTGCTTGGCAGCGTCTGGAAATCGTCTGTCTGATACAGCGAGTGCCAGGCTGCCAGCAGCGCCGGCGGCGGCGTGACCAGCTTGCGCGCCGTCAGGTCCAGCCAGCCGCCCGAGCTGTTGATCCGGGCGGACAGCTTGCCATCGCTGCGATAGACATCGCTGCGCAGCATCCAGCGGCTGCCATCCTGCGACATCCCGGCCAGCGCCAGCGTCACGGTGATGGTATCCATCAGCAGCACTTCCTTGAAATACGCGATATCGTCCTTCATCACGACAGGACCGATGTTCAGGCGCTTGAATTCCGCCATCGGGAATCCATTCTCGCCCAGGAACATCATGCGGATATCGCCCGCCTTGTTCAGGTAAGCCGTGTTGGCCATGTGGCTGTTGAAATCCATGTCGCCCCAGCCGGCCAGCATTTTGCGCTCAAACATCACTACTCCTCTTTTACTCGGCTGCGAGGAAGTCCAGCAAAGTCAGGGCCACGATCTTGGTCGCCTTGCGCAGGTCTTCCAGCAGCAGTTTTTCATCCGCCTTCTTGGCATTCGATTCGGGCACGCTGCGCGGCCCAGCGCCATATAGTACTGCGGGAATGCCTTGTTCGCCGTACAGCCGTGCATCGGCATACAGCGGGGTGCCTACCGCCGGAATGTCCTCGCCCAGAATGTCGCGTGCATTCTTCTGCAGCTTGGCCACCAGCTTTTCGCCGGCGGGCAGCGGGCGCAGGGCATGCGACAGCAGCAGGCGCTTGATTTCGATGCGGATGCCGGGCTCGCCCCGCACTGCCTCTTCGATCAGCGTGCGCACTTGCGCCTCGACCGCGACCGGATCCTCTTCCGGAATCATGCGGCGGTCCATCTTCATCACCACCTTGCCCGGCACCACATTGGTATTGGTGCCGCCGTCGATACGTCCCACCAGCATGGTTGGAGAATCGATGCCCGGCACCGTGGACTTGATCTTTTTCAGCTCCGGCAGCTGGCCGTAGATCGCATTCAGGATCTTTGTCGCCGCCTGCAGCGCATCGTGGCCGGTTTCCGGCATGGCGCCGTGGCCGGACTTGCCGTGCACCGTGATTTCAAGCTGGAGGCAGGCATTGTGCGCGGTAACGATGTTGTAGCTGAAGCCTGCCGCGATCACGTAATCGGGCCTGGTCAGCTTTTCGCGCAACAGGAAGCCGGGGCCCAGCAGGCCGCCAAACTCCTCGTCATATGTGAAGTGCAGCTCGACGCCGCCTTTAAGCTTGACGCCCAGCGCCTCCAACGCTCGCACGGCGAAGATATAGGTGGCGAAATCGCATTTCGACACTGCAGCAGCGCGGCCATAGATATAACCGTTGTCGATCACCCCACCGTAGGGCGGATAAGTCCAGCCCTCGCCCGGCGGCACCACGTCGCCGTGGGCGTTCAGCGCAAGCGTGGGGCCACCGGCCTCGTAAGGGCGACGGATGATCAGGTTGGTGATCGACTCCATGCCGTAGTCGCGGACCTCCTGTTCGGGGACGACGTGCTTCTCGGCGTTCCAGCCGTAAGCCTTCACAAGCTCCGCCACGGTATCCGCGTGCGGCGTATTGTTACCGGGCGGGGTATCGGTCGGCACGCGCAGCACCTGCTGCATGAAGGCCACTTCCTCGTCGAAGTGGTCGTCGATCCATTGGGTCAGTTTGTCGTTCATCATTTAGCTCCTGCGGCGAACCAGGCGCCCAGTTCGGCGCGTTCCGCGTCAGTCATATTGGTCAGGTTACCGATCGGCATATCCTTCTGCTCCACCGCGCGCTTATGGATCTGGGCTGCGCGCTGGCGCACCTGGTCGGCCGTGTCGAACGTCACGCCAGCCGGCGCCGTGGCAAAGCCCGGCTGCGTCGGCGTGGCCGAATGGCAGGCCAGGCAGCGCTGGTCGACGATGGCTTTGACTTTCGCGAACTGCGCCGCCGGATCGGCCGCAGGCTTGACGGCTGCCGGCTTGGGCGGAGCAATTGCCACGGCAACGGCCAGCAGCAGCGCCACGCCGATGGCCGGATAGCGCCACTCGACGCGGCCTTTGTGGCGCAGGTTGAAGAAGTGGCGAATGAAGACGCCGGCCGCCATGATGAAGCCAAGCACCAGCCACGCATACTTGTTCTGGTACGTCATCGCATAGTGGTTGCTGATCATGATGAACAGCACCGGCAGCGTGAAATAGTTGTTATGCACGCTGCGCTGCTTGGCCTTGATGCCGTGGATCGGGTCGGGCAGGCTGCCTGCCTGCATCGCCTGCACCATCTTGCGCTGGCCGGGAATGATCAGCATCGCCACGTTGGCCACCATGATGGTGCCGATCATGGCGCCGATGTGGATAAAGGCCGCACGGCCGCTGAGCAGGTGCGTCAGCGCATACGCCGATCCAACCAGCAGCAGGAACACGATAAGGCCAAGCCACTTCTCGCTCTTGCCCAGCGGGGAGCGGCACAGCGCGTCGTACACCACCCAACCAGCGACCAGGAAGCCGACGCCGATGCCGACTGCCTGCAGGCTGGAGAGGTCGGCCACCTGCTTGTCCACCATCATGGCCTGCGCATTGAAGTAGTAGGCGATGGTCAGCAGCGCAATGCCGGACAGCCAGGTAGTGTATGCCTCCCACTTGAACCAGTGCAGCTCCTTCGGCAATTCGGCCGGCGCCACCAGGTATTTTTGCGGATTATAGAAACCGCCGCCGTGCACCGCCCACAGTTCGCCGGAAACGCCCTTCTTCGCCAGGTCGGAACCCGGAGCCGGTGGACGGATCGAGTTATCCAGCCAGACGAAATAGAACGACGCGCCGATCCAGGCAATGCCCGTGATGATGTGCAGCCAGCGTACCAGCAGGTTCGCCCATTCCAGGCCATAGGGCAGCAGGTATTCCATGTAAATCCTTGAGTTGAAGAAGTGGCAATCTATCGAAGATACGCGTTTTCGAGCCCCCGCAACATGAAATATGTCGTATATTCAAGATATTCGAATTCATATACGTAAGCAAGATGTCCGGCCTGCCGCAACACCTCGATATCCACCTCATTCGCATCCTCTACCTGCTGCTGGTCGAGAAGAACGTGTCGCGCGTGGCGCTCAAGCTGAACCAGCCGCAGCCCTCCATCTCGGCCTCGCTGCGCAAACTGCGCGAGCTGACCGGCGATCCCCTGCTGGTGCGGGGCGCACGGGGCATGGTGCCGACCCAGCACGGCGAAAGCCTGCTCAAGCCGGCCAAGCGCATCCTGGACGAGACCGAATCGCTGTTCGTGAAAAAGACGCCGTTCGTGGCGCAGGAAGAAGCGCGCACCTTCAATATCGCCGCACCGGATTACCTGGACAGCCAGTTCCTGCCGAATGTGGTGGCCATGCTACGCCGCGGCTCCCCCAAGAGCCGCGTGGTGATCCACTCGATCGGCCCCGGCACCGACTACCTGCGGCTGCTGTCGGACGGAGACATGGACCTGGTCATCGCCAACTGGGACGAACCGCCGCAGCACCTGCACATTTCCAAGCTGTTCGAAGACCCTATCATCTGCGCCATGCATGCCGGCAGCCCCTACGCCAAGCGCACTGCCAGCGACGCGATGTCGCTGGACGACTATCTCACCCTGCCCCACGTCGCGCCATCGCAAATGGTGCCCGGCTACGGCGGCGTGATCGACTCCTTCCTGGAGCGCCAGGGCATGCGGCGCAACGTAGCGGTGGAATCGGCCTATTTCAGCCTGATCCCCTACATGCTGGCGCAGACCGACCTGGTGCTGACCACCGGCCGCCAGTTCCTGCGCTTCTACGAGAATTCGCTGCCGCTCAAGGTATTCACCCCGCCGGTGAAATTCCCCCCGATGCGCTTCTACCAGCTCTGGCACGAGCGCGTGCACCAGGCCCCGGAACACAAATGGCTGCGCGACCAGGTCACTGCCGCCGCCAAGGCTCTCTAATTAAAAGTCGGGGTCAGCTCTGGCAATCGGACACGGGCTCAAGCGCTAGCGCCTGAGCCCGTGTCCGATTGCCAGAGCTGACCCCGACTTTCATAATGGCAGGTATATAGCGGCGCTTATGGCGCGCGGTGCTGAGCGGGATATGATCGATTGTTCAAGATAGGATAAAGCGATGACCACGACTCTCCCTGAACTGAATTCCTGCGACCTGGCCGCATTCATCGACCACTTGCGCGGTATTTACGAACATTCGCCATGGATTCCGGAACGCGCAGCGGCGCAGCGGCCGTTTGCGACGCTGGCGTCGCTGAAGCAGGCCTTGCAAGGCGTCGTCACCGGCGCGACCGAGGCTGAGCAGCTTGGCCTTATCCGCGCCCACCCTGAACTGGCCGGCAAGGCTGCCATCGCCGGCGAATTGACGGCAGAATCCACCAGCGAGCAGGCCAAGTCCGGCCTGAACCTGTGCAGCGCCGAGGAATTCGCAGCCCTGCACAAGCTGAACGCTGAATACAACGCCAAGTTCGGCTTCCCCTTCATCCTGGCCGTCAAAGGCCCGACCGGCCAAGGTTTGACGCGCGAAACGGTCATCGCCACCTTCGCGCGCCGCTTGAAAAACCGGAAGCCCGATGAAATGGCGGAGTGCCTGCGCCAGATCCACCGCATCGCGGAAATCCGCTTGAACGACCTGCTGGGAGTGAAGCTGGAATTCGGCCCGCAAATCATGCAATGGTCGGAAGACCTGGCGCAATGGAGCGACGACGAAGGCGCTCTCACCTGCGCCTACATGACCAACGCCCACCGCGCCACCGCTGCACAACTGGCTACCTGGATGCGCGAGGCAGGCATGCAGGTAGAGATTGACGCTGTCGGCAACGTCGTTGGCCGCTACCTGTCCGACGCACCGGATGCGAAAACCATCCTCACGGGCTCGCATTACGACACCGTTCGCAACGGCGGCAAATACGATGGCCGCCTGGGCATCCTGCTGCCGATCGCCATCGTGCGCCACCTGCATGCCAATGGCCAAAAGCTGACATTCAATTTCGAGGTGATCGGCTTTGCGGAAGAGGAAGGCGTGCGTTTCCGCAGCACTTTCCTGGGCAGTAATGCCATCACCGGCAATTTCGACATGTCCTTGCTGGACGCCGTGGATTCAGATGGCATCAGGATGGGCGATGCTCTTGCCGCCGCCGGCCATGATATCGCCGCTATTCCGTCCGTCGCGCGACGTCGCGAAGATATCGCCGCTTATGTCGAAGTCCATATCGAGCAGGGCCCGGTACTGCTGGAGCACGGCCTGCCGGTCGGCGTGGTGACGGCTATCGCCGGCAGTTCGCGCTTCCTGGTCGAACTACAAGGCGTGGCGAGCCATGCTGGCACCACCCCTATGCACATGCGCAAGGACGCTGCTGCGGCGGCAGCCGAAATCGTGCTGCTGGTCGAACAGCGCTGCGCGCAGGGCGAAGCGCTGGTCGGGACGGTCGGCCAGCTACAGGTGCCGGGTGGTTCTGTCAACGTGATTCCGGGCGCCTGCAAGCTGTCGCTCGACATTCGTGCTGCTGACGATTCAGTGCGCGAGGCTGCGGTGCGCGACGTGCTGGATGGCCTGGCAGCGATCTGCGCACGCCGCTATATCGAATTCAAAGTGGAGAAGATTGTCGAAGCCAAAGCCGCGCCATGCGCGCCTTGGCTGATGCGGCAGTTGGGCGACGCGGTCCAGCGCAGCGGCTTGCCGCGTTTCGACTTGCTGTCGGGTGCCGGCCACGATGCGATGGCAATTGCCGCGCTGACTGACGTGTGCATGCTGTTCACACGCTGCGGCAACGGTGGCATCAGCCACAACCCGCTGGAGACGATGACGGCCGACGATGCGGAGATCGCCGCGCAGGTGCTGCTCGACTTCCTGCGCAGCTTCAAGCCGGAGAAGGCTTAACGCCGCAGCGCCGCGAGGATTTCCTCGTTGTGCTGGCCGACGGCAGGAATCGCGTTCGGCGCCGCGGGCGCCGGCGTCATGGAGAATCGCGGCGCGGCATTCGCCTGCAATACGCCTTCCGTGGCATAAGTTCCGCGAGCCTGCAGGTGCGGATGATGCGCCGCCTCCGACGGCGCCAGCACCGGAGCAAAACAGGCATCCGAGCCTTCCAGCAGCGCACACCATTCATCGCGCGTGCGCATTGCGAACAGTTCCGCAAATGCCGCCCGTTGCAGCGGCCACTGGCCCGCCGCATGCTGGGCTGCAAATCGCCGGTCGTTGGTCAGGCCGAGCTTTTCCAGCAGCAGCTTATAGAACTTGCCTTCCAACGCGCCCACCGTGATGTCGCGGCGATCCTTGCAGCGATAAGTGTTGAACCAGTGCGGGCCGTCCAAAACTGAAGTACCGCGCTGTTCACGCATCAAGCCCGCCGCCGACAGGTCGAGCAGGAGATTCATCATATGCGCCGAGCCGTCGACGATGGCAGCATCGATCACCTGCCCCTTTCCGCCGCCGCGCACATGAAGGATGGCTGAAACCAGGCCCAGTGCCAGATACAGCGCACCGCCGCCAATGTCGCCCACCAGGGTTGGCGGCGTCACCGGCGGCACGTCGCCCGCACCGGCGTAATGCAGGGCACCGGAGAGAGCGATGTAATTGTTGTCATGCCCTGCCGCCTGCGCCAGCGGGCCGTCCTGTCCCCATCCGGTCATGCGGCCATAGGCAAGGCGCGGATTACGCGCCAGGCATACTTCCGGACCAAGGCCAAGGCGCTCCATTGCCCCGGGCCGCATGCCTTCGATCAGGCCATCGGCATCCTCGATCAGTTGCAGCACGGTGTCGATTGCGCCGGGCTCCTTGAGGTCCAGTGCCATCGAGCGCTTGCCCCGTCGCAGGATGCCCGCGGTCGGGATTTCCGCAGGGCCGGGACGTTCGACAACGATCACCTCCGCGCCCAGGTCCGCCAGCAGCATGCCGCAAAACGGTCCCGGGCCGATACCCGCAATCTCGATGATCCTGACACCGGACAGCACGCCCATCTCAACGCTCCGTGTAATAAGCCGCACCGGCTGCGGCCATCGCCTTCAGCTGCGCAGGCGGCGCAAAGCGGTCGCCGTGGGCGGCCGCCAGGCGTTCGCACTGCGCCACGAAGGCGGCCGAGCCGGCATTGTCGATCATGCTCAATGGACCGCCCCGGAAAGGCGGGAAGCCCCATGCGAGGATAGCACCGACGTCCGCATCGCGCGCTGAACGCAGCACGCCTTCGTCCATGCAGCGTGCTGTTTCGACGGCTTGTACCACGGTCAGGCGTTCGACCACGGTTGCCACGTCAGGCTGCGCCGCCGCGCGCGGGAACAATTCCGCGAGTCCGGGCCACAGCGACTTCTTGCCGCCTTCGGGGTAATCGTAGAAGCCTTTACCGGCCTTTTTGCCGATGCGGCCCAGCTCCACCATGCGCGCCGCGACTTCGTGGCCGGGACGGGCGCGATACGCGTCGCCCAGGTCGGCGCGAGTCTGGCGGTCGATCTTCCAGATCAGCTCAGACGACACCTCGTCAGTCAACGCCAGCGGACCGACCGGCATGCCTGCTTGCAGGCCGGCGTTTTCGATCAGCGCAGGCGCCACGCCTTCCGCCAGCAGCGCCAGCCCTTCCAGCACATAGGTCGAGAACACGCGGCTGGTATAGAAACCGCGGGAATCGTTGACCACGATTGGCGTCATGCCCAGCGAGCGTACCAGGTCCATCGAACGTGCCAGCGTGGCTTCGGAAGTCTGCTTGCCGACAATGATCTCCACGATGGCCATGCGGTCCACCGGCGAAAAGAAATGCAGGCCGATAAAATTGGCCGGCCGCGTACTCGCTTCCGCCAGCCCGGTAATCGGCAAGGTAGACGTATTGGACGCGAAGATAGCATCGGCGCCGATCACCGCCTCAGCGCGGCGCGTCACGTCGGCCTTGATCCCGCGATCCTCGAACACCGCTTCCACCACCACGTCGGCGCCGGCCAGCAGCGCAAAGTCGCTGGTCGGGGTAATGCGCGCCAGCAGCGCTTCGGCCTTCTCGGCGGAGACCTGGCCGCGCTGCTGCTGTTTGGCGAGCAGCCCGGCCGAATACGCCTTGCCTTTCTCGGCTGCCTGCTGCGCCGTATCGACCAGCACCACCTCGATGCCAGCCTTGGCGGCGACATAAGCAATGCCGGCGCCCATCATGCCCGCGCCAAGCACGCCGATCTTGCTGTACTTCTGCTGCGGCACATCCTTCGGACGCGAAGCCAGCTTGTTTGCTTCGTTCATGCTGAAGAATAGCGTGCGGATCATATTCTTTGCCTCCGGCGACAGCACGGTCTGCACGAAGTAGCGTGCTTCCGTCATCAAGCCGGTATCGAGATCCGTAATCAAGCCTTCGTACACGCAGGACAGGATGTTGCGCGGCGCAGGATAGTTACCGTAGGTCTTGGCACGCAGCATGGCGTTGGCAGCCATGAATACCTGCTGGACTGCCGGCGAAGACACCGAACCGCCAGGAATCTTGAAACCCTTCGTGTCCCACGGCTGCTGCACGCCACCGGCAGCAATCGCGCTTTCCAGCCACGCGCGCGCGGCAGCCACTTCGGTACCGGCGGTGACCACTTCGTTCAGGATACCCAGTTCGCGCGCGGCGCCGGCGGTCAGGCGCTTGCCTTCCAACAGCAGCGGCAGCGATTTCTGGATGCCGACCAGTCGCGGCAAGCGCTGCGTCCCGCCACCGCCCGGCAACAAGCCAAGCGTGACTTCCGGCAGGCCGAAACGGGCCTTCGGATTATCGGCAGCCACGCGATAATGGCCGCACAGCGCTACCTCCAGGCCGCCGCCAAGCGTCGTGCCAGGCAAGGCCATGGCGACCGGCTTGCCGCAGGTTTCCAGTTTGCGCAGCGCGCGGTCCAGGCGCACTACGCGCTCGAACAGCACATCGGCAGTTTTGGCGGACAGCAGCCATTCCAGGTCACCGCCCGCGATGAAATCCGGCTTGGAGGACGTCATCAGTACGCCCTTCACGGAAGCATCGACAACCACGCGGTCGACCAGTTCGCACAAAGTGGCGCAGCTTTCCTCATTCAGTACATTCTGGCTGCGTCCCGGCATATTCCAGCTCAGGGTTGCAATGCCGTGGGAATCCAGGCTGTAATCGATCATTGTCTGTCTCCCTTAAATGCGCTCGATGATGGTTGCGGTGCCCATGCCCGCGCCAACGCACAGCGTGGCCAGGCCGGTTTGCAGGTTGCGGCGTTCCAGTTCGTCCAGCAGGGTGCCGAGGATCATGGCGCCCGTCGCGCCCAACGGGTGCCCCATGGCGATGGCGCCGCCATTCACGTTCATCTTTTCGTGCGGTACGTTCATCACTTCCATGAAGCGCAGCACCACGGACGCAAAAGCCTCGTTCAGCTCATACAGGTTGATGTCGGAAGCCTTCATGCCTGCGCGCTTCAGCGCTTTTTCCGCTGCATAGCTTGGGCCGGTCAGCATGATGGACGGTTCGCTGCCGATGGATGCGAAGGAACGGATGCGCGCACGCGGCTTGAGGCCCGCGCGCTCGCCTGCTTCACGGGTGCCGATCAGCACCGCAGCCGCACCGTCCACGATGCCGGAACTGTTGCCGGCGTGGTGCACGTGCTGCATCTGCTCGATCTGCGGATAGCGTTGCGTGATGACTGAATCAAAACCGAAGTTGGCGCCCATGTCGGCAAACGAAGCTTTCAACGCACCGAGCGATTCAACCGTAGTCTCAGGACGCACCAGCTCGTCGCGCGCCAGCATGGTCAGGCCATTGCGGTCCACCACCGGCACCACCGAACGCGCAAAACGGCCTTCCTGCCACGCGCGGTGGGCACGCTGCTGCGACTCGACGGCATAGGCGTCGACATCGCGGCGGCTGTAGCCCCAGATCGTCGCAATCGCGTCGGCCGAAATCCCTTGGGGAACAAAGTAGGAATCGAAGGCGCTTTGCGGATCGACCGGCCAGGCGCCGCCTGAGGAGCCCATCGGCACCCGCGACATTGCTTCCACTCCGCCGCCGACCACCATGTCGGACTGCCCTGACATCACTTGCGCCGCAGCCATATTGCAAGCTTCAAGCCCGGAGGCGCAGAAGCGGTTGATCTGCACGCCAGCAACCGATTCCGCGTAGCCGGAAGCCAAAGCCGCCACGCGGCCAATGCAGGCGCCCTGCTCGCCAACCGGCTCAACGCAGCCGAGCACCACGTCGTCGATGATCGCGCTGTCGAAGTTGTTGCGGCTGACCAGCGCGCGCAGCGCGGTTTCCGCCAGGCGCAGCGGCGTTACGCCGTGCAGCGAACCATCCTTCTTGCCTTTACCGCGCGGCGTGCGCACGGCGTCAAAGATATAAGCTTCCAAGCTGGTCTCCTTACAGCGTGCGGCTGATCAGTTCTTTCATGATTTCATTGGTGCCGCCATACACGCGCTGCACGCGTGCGTCGGCCCAGGCACGGGTGATCGGGTATTCCCACATATAACCATAGCCGCCGTGCAGCTGCACGCATTTGTCCAGCACGCGGAACTGCATCTCGGTGGTCCAGTATTTCGCCATGGAAGCCGTCGCTGCATCGAGCTTGTCTTCGATCAGCAGCTCCATGCAGCGGTCTACGAACACGCGGCACATCTGCACCTCGGTCTTGATCTCGGCCAGCGTGTGGGCGATGGTCTGGAATTCGGCGATCGGACGCTTGAAGGCCTTGCGGTCGCGCGTGTATTGCACCGTCCATTCCAGGCCCGACTCGGCAGCTTGCACCGCCATGATGGCGATCTGCATGCGTTCCCACGGCAGCTCCTGCATCAGGTACTTGAAGCCTGCGCCCTCTTCGCCCAGCAGGTTCTTTGCCGGCACGCGCACGTTCTCGAAGAACAGCTCGGAGGTGTCCTGCGCCTTCATGCCGGCCTTCTTCAGGCGCTTGCCTTTGCTGAAGCCTTCCATCGAAGTGTCGACCACGAACAGGCTGATGCCCTTGGCGCCAGCCGTAGGATCGGTCTTGGCGACCACGA